>ERZ808267.63-NODE-63-length-54038-cov-60.756905_pt1 | contig 54038 bp, 77 predicted proteins | sample MGYA00521241_ERZ808267 | MGnify/ENA primary metagenome ERZ808267 (study PRJEB31516, sample SAMN03275592) | gut metagenome | biome: mammalia-associated habitat; material: feces | host: Papio cynocephalus | place: Kenya | collected 2012-07-19 ...
CTGCCATAACTATGAGAATTACTTTCGCCTCTTACACCTTCGGCGGTTGGTATCAAAACCTCTTGTTTTGATACGGCTAAGGTACTGCTATTAAACACGGACACACAATGGTTAACAGCAATTTGTCGGCAAATTAACGGAGAGTTGTTGCATGGTTGACGACAAGATAACGACAAGGAATGTAGATGAGTGAGTTTAGAGCATTTCCACGGATAAAAACTTTACCAAAATATGAGCAATGCTTGCACGTTTGAAAGGGATATTGTACTTTTGCAGCGTTATTAGGGATAATGACCTCTATACTTAATTAGAGTGAAGTGCTGTCCTATGAGATAGGAGAACACTCTCAAATGGAAAGGATTATGTATCATGTACATGAATAGTAATACTCGCAAGCAATGAAAATTGCTCTGCGGGTATTGTTGTATAGAGTTAAAAATGTAAACTAAAAGAAATACTTATGGCAGATTTGAAAGAATTGTTTCAGTATTATCTGAAACACCAAGAAGAACTTGTAAAACAATACAATGGAAAGTTCTTGGTTATCAAAGATGACAAGGTCGTCGGAGTTTATGATACCGAAGCCGATGCTTATTTTGAGTCAGAGGAGAAATATGGGTTAGGTAATTTCCTGATTCAATTGTGTACGGAGGGGACAAGTGCTTACACTCAAACATTTTCATCACGCGTAATTTTTGCATAAAATGGAGCCTATTATTCAACGACCTCGTTTCGCTTTTACAACGATTAACCCGATGTATAATCGAGAAATTATTACTATCGCAAAAGCGGGAAAACCGCAAAAAGAAATACAATCCGATAAATTTCATACCTATAAGGCATTGTGGGATACAGGTGCAACCAATAATGTTATTACTCCAAAAGTTGTGGAAGAATTAGGTCTAATCCCTATTGGTGTATCTCAAAATCGGCACGCAGGTGGTATTTCTACAGTCAACATATATTTTGTTGATATATGTTTACCTAACAACCTCGTAATCCCACGTGTTCGTGTAAGTGAGTGTGCAGACCAAGCGGGGCGGTTTGATTTTATAATAGGAATGGATATTATTTCCTTGGGAGACTTTTCTATTACGGGACAAGGGGAACGTAGAATGGTTTCTTTTTGTATGCCATCAACAATACAAATTGACTATGTGAGCATCGCCAATACAATGAATGCAAAATTGGCACAGCAACAAAGTGGCAATGCAAAAAGTAACAATGAGACTGCTGAACCAAAGAGTTAATCAGCCTTGGGCAGCAACTTATTCTCCATTGCCTCGGTCGGACTTGCCACGTGCGTTTCGCTGTCCTTATACTTGGCAAATATCTCACTCACACGCAGCGTTACTTTCGCCTCGGCTATGCGGTACGCCCACGACCGCTTCTTGAACTCGTGCGCCGACAGCAGTATATCGGGTATGGCTCGCTCCGTGCGTTTGATAACGGACGCTATCGTGGTACAAGCATAGCCCATAAAACGCAACTGCGACACAAAGATACAGCGTGCCATAGTAGCATTCTCTTTCTTGGTCTTGCCGAGAATATCCTCCGCCGTTATCTTGGTAAACTCGCTGATGTTGTTTGTCGTCTCTTCGACCACAAACTGCAACACCTGCATTATGACCTTTTCCTTATCATTCATACGCTTAACAATTAGGGATTGGTTCTATCATTGTCGGAGGTAACTATCCACCTCTCGCCTAAACTCCTCGAATGTCCGACATACCACCACCTTGTTACCGTAGGCTTGGAGGCGGGGGATGACCTCTTTCTGGTGTTCCGACAGCCTGCCCGCCTTGCCGTTCTTCATTTCGATATACAAGGCGTGGTAGCCGTTCCTGCCCACAGGTATGCACAGGTCGGGTATGCCTGCGGTTGCGCCTTCTGCTTTGAGTTTTGCTGCCACTATCGTGTTCCTCTGCCCGCCGTTGGGTATAGCATAGCAGAGTACATCTCTGTACGCAACACGCAACCAACGCAGGCACTCCACCTGCAAGGCGTGTTCCGTGGGAGCGGCTTTACCGCCGTTCTTCTTCTCCCAAAGGGTATGTAACTCGTCTATCGTCATTACGTTATTCTGGCAAATATGATTTTACCAACTTGCAAATCCTATTTTTACAAGTATATCAGTAAGTATCTGTATTTCATATATTTGAACTTGCAAATCGCAATTTACAAGTTTAGTTCCTGCAAATCCTAATTTCATATACAGGCATACAAAAAAGCGGCTGCTCATACCGAACAGCCGCTTTTCAAAGACACTGATTAACCGGTTCAGTGTCTGAAACCTCTATACATCTCTTACTATAAGTAAAAGACTATTTCTTACTTGGTACAAATAATCCTCTCAATACTATTTGCGCCAAACCCAATACGTTAATAGTAGTAGTACCCAATAACATACAGAATACGGTATCACTCAATTTCTTAAATATACATAGTTCCGTAATTACGACGGAACACGTAAATACCAACCATAAAGAAACTACAAACATCATCCAAATGACAAGTATCTTTCGTTGCTCCGTATCTTGCTTGAAACGTTCCCTTTCTTGGGCTTGCATGTCATCCCTATCTATATCTTTGGGGAGATTAACATCTTTCGGTATTTTAGGGAAACCAATATTCAGAATATCTTCCTTTTCAGTTTCCATCTTTCCGAATGATTATATCGTTGAAATATTGTTGAATAGTCTCATCGTCTATTCTATCTCCCCACTTAAACCCCTCTAATTTGGTAGTTCTATCCCATGGAGACCCTGGACTATGAGACCAACTGGTAAGTGCTCCTGCATTATAGGCTCCAAAGCCATCAAATACAACCTTGATTATTTGCTTTGTACGCTCATCCTTGTTTATCTCTTCAAATTCTGAGGCAGTTAAAGATATATCCTCAAATGATACATTTAGCAATTTATTTCTTGTCGTAGGAAACACCGGACCATAAGGCCACGCTTGAGGATGTTCATCGACAAGACGTTCTCCATAGATAGCAAGTGAAGTTCCATAAACTATATAAAGTAGTTTCTGTAACTTTGTCATATTGATGCTTACTTTATTTTCATTTGCGTAAGCAACAATATATCTCGCTACATCGGTACTCCTATATTTGAAAGTATCGTTAATCATAACGAGTGATATTGTACCTAAAAGCAGGTAATTCTATAGAAATTCAGTTTATTGATTTTGTTGTTTCGCTGCAAAGGTACGATAAAAAAGTAATCCATACAACTTTTTCTGAAATATGCAAATCTAATTTGGCAAAACAAACATAATTTTATTGATACATCACATTATGTATTGTTTTTGTTGAATTACCAAATTTTCTTCGGTAGTTACGGCTGTTCAATATGTCAAAGGTCGCTTGTTATATTTCTAAACCTACCGATTTCGGTGGGTTTAACCTATTTGCGGGTATGCGCAAAATGGTCTATGCTTTGTAATTGTCAATCGCCTGTCTCCGGTTGCCGCGAGAGGTGTAGGACACGTGTATCCATTTCACTCCCGACTTGTTGCTCTCGTAGAGCAGTTGGTCGAAGACGCCGTGGTCTTTTATTACCTTGTACAGGCGTTTGAGGTTGCGCACGCCCTGTACTTGCAGGTCTGCGGCTTCCCCATATTTGTGTTGGCTCAACGACACACCGCCAACTGCTCTGTTCAGTGCGGGGCAACGATAACCGCTGGTGATGTAGATAGGCGCACCGAAAGCCGTGCGGGCGGGTTCGAGGACATTGCGGCACAAGGCACGCAGGTTGTCCACAACCTCCGGCGATGGCGTGTTGTCGATATGCTTGCGGTCTGCCGTCTCGCTACGCACAAACTCACTCAATGTAAAATGCTCCGTCAGTTGCATGGGGTTATATTATCTTTTCTCGTTTTATGTAACTCGTTACGTTCTTTGTGTTAAATAATTATCGTTTTCTTAACACGTTGCTTGCCTTACTGGTAAGGTGAGCAAAGGGCATACAAAAAGCGACTACTCATTGAGAATAGTCGCTTGGTATAAGCCACCGAATTCGGTGGCTTATGCAGATTGATGTTATTTTATGTCAGGATGTTTCAATAAATAGGCATCTCTTAATGGTAGGCTTAATAAGAAACATGCTCCATCAAGTGTCAATTCAAAATCTTCTCCATTGGCATCTTTTTGAGTAGGACAATTATATATAAATTGTTTGATTGGATTAAATATAGCATCGTTCACAAAACTATTGCAAGCGAATAATGCTGCCCCCTCTACATCAAAAGCGGTTTTGGGTTGTTGTTCATCAATAACTGAAAAAAGTTTACTCTCATTATCTTTCAAAAACTTAGAGCCATTCATTTCAGTGTACAACTTTTTCCCTAAATCGTTCAACATCCGTGGAGAATTCTTTGCTGATAGTATATTTTCAGTACCACGCATTTTCATTTGCATGATAGTTAGGACTCGTATCATATCATCATGCAATTTTGCGACATTTTCTTTGGTAGCACGATTATCTTCTTCCAGTTTTTCTAATCGTTTATCAAACTCTCCACGTTTATACGCTGTTGAATAAATGATAGATACAATGCTTATTACAAGAGTAATACCAGCAATAATGATAGAGATATATTCCATATAGTTAGTGTTTTTATTTTGCAAAAGTATAACAAAAATCCCACCTATACAACTTTCTATGATATGTGCAAATTTTATGCCATAAAAGCGATTTCATCCCTTAACTCGTTCCGTTTTGGAACAAGTTGCGACTATTCTCAATACGTCAAAGAACGCTTTTGTCTTGTGCCACGTGCGGGCTGTCAACTCCGCACGGGCTGTAAAGCCAACGGGACTAACCTCCAAGGGCTGCCGGCGATGGCGACATGGGTCAATCTTTCCCCGTGATGATTGCCCACAGACCCATAAACACCATACCAAGCGCAAAGAACGGCAAGGCTATGACGATACGCGCCTGCGTAAGGATATAATGAATGCTCTTCATATCGTTACTCTTTGTTGCTCGCTTCCACCTCTATGCCGTCTTGGTTGTACAGGTGGGGCGGTCTCCTATTTTTGCAGCCGTTGATAGTACAGCGATACCAATTGAGTTTCTGCACCTCCAATTCAAGGCGGTTGATGGTGTTGCGGTCGGTGTGCTGCTCCCGATAGAGTTTGTCCACCTTGTCCGAGAGGGCTTTGCGCTCCTCCTCGCTCTCTTCGTAGAGCCGTTTCCATTCGTCCGCCTGGCTGTGTACCACCTCCACCTTTTTGAGTTGTTTGTTGGTTTTGTAGAACAGCAGGCTGCCCCCGCCGAGTGCACCTAACAGCGCACACACCGCAGACACTATGATGTTAATCCATTCCATATTATAACTTATCTTTTCAAATATACTCGTATCAGTATGCGGATAGCCGTGGCGAGGGCAAGTAGGACGACCAGCACCCAGAACGCCCACGACACTCCTTTGTAGTAGGCAGGGACGACTTTCTCCACCCGCACCGTCTCTTTCTCTTGGTCGCAGTAGATAGTGTCGTGTCGCTCTACAATCTTGTCTCTGTAGCGTATTGACCAACGTTCCCGCCACACCGTGTCGCCTTTTTGGTGAATATAGATACTGTCCTTGGCGTAGGTCTGTATCGTGTCGTGGTGGTAGCGGGTTACTATGCTGTCCCGGTACTCTACGCTCGGCAGGCACTCGCAGGTCTTGCAACCACGCAGTACCCACGACAACAGCAGGGCGATAAACACGCAAGCCAACAGGCGGACTATTTTTACTATATCAATTTGCATTACACGTACTTGTAAAAGTATATCTTCACTATTCCTTGGTACCCGTTGCCGCCCAAACTGTTGCTATGGTTGCTGCTAAAGGCAGCACCTCCACCGCCGCCGCCATAGAAAGTGGCATTGCCGCCTCGGTTGGTCGTGGCATTATTCGCTCCGTGGCCGCCGCGTCCTGCACCTTTGCCACCGGTATTAGGGTATGTGTCGGACAAATCATAGCCTCCGTTTACATTGTAGCCTGCTCCTCCTGCCGAACCATATAGGTTAGTATCCGTCTTGTCAAAAGGATTGCCTGTTCCGTCTTCGCCTCTTATGCTCCATACGGGCGGTACCAAATCTACGCTGAATGTCGTATTGTAGTATTTCTTTACAAAACCGGGTTCTTTCCACTTTCCGCCTTGACCGCCATATGCAGACCCTTCCACACGGGGAAATTCCTTGATGATGGAATTGTCGGTTATAGAGGAAGTACCATTGGAATCATACCCGCCTCGTCCTCCTGCGGCACTATAAGTGATATTGTTATATATCGCAGATGTATCACCGCCGGAGTTTGCAGTTTTGTTTCTTGTCCCGCCTATACCACCCGCTCCGATAGTAATGGCAAGTGCCTCGCCTTGGATGCAGGCTATATCCTCTATAATTTTCACAACCCCTCCACTGCCACCGCCGCCTGCATGCCCATTTTTGTAGAAATCTCCACTACCTGCACCTCCGCCGCCTACCATAAACAATCCCATATAGGCTGAACCGTTTTCCAACCATTTTTGTATTTCCGCTGCGGAGATGTTTTTGGCCGCAGTAACCGTCAGCGAGTTGATTATCACACGCTTCTTCCCAGCTATGTCATACTCCCGTCTGCTCATATACTCTCATACCATTCGGTCGTTTCCGCTACCAATGCCGTTGCCTGCTCCATTGTCTCGCAACTCTCCAACATCGCGGCAAACGTATAGTATCGTTCCCTGCATTGCTTGCCGATGGTGTTGTACAAAACAATATACTCATTCGCCTGCTCGTGGCTGTATATGCCCTCTCCGTCCGCCACCAGCAGCGACGACTGCGCATTCAAAAACTGATAGTCGCTTACTTTCTTGCGGCTCGTTGCCAGCGACAATTCCGACATCCCCTCTCTTGCAATCGCTTTGTATTCTGCCAACGGCATCTCCTGCTCTGCAACCGGAGCGGCTGCATTCAGCCCGCACTGCATTACTTCCATAGGGGTCGCACTCGGGTTCGCCGACAAGAACGCTTCCTGCTCGTCCGACAGCGGAGTATAGGTCGATTGCATAGTCTTGGGCAAACGCTTCATCTCCACGATTATCACATCGCCGTATTGGTTGTTCGTAAAGTATCTCATATCAGAAGTATTGTGTGTAAGTTACCATATACGCATAATCGTTGCCAAAGGCATTATCCATACTTGGAGCAATATCCACATATTTTGCGCAAAACTCTATCAGCCCTCCCACAGGAATAGTAAATGATGTTACCTTGTCTTTGATGATTATAGGAAACTCATCACTGCACAGCGTCAAAGTTACAGGAATGCTGGAAGCGTTGTAGAACGAATAGTACTGAAAACGCCGCTCGAAATACTCGTAATCGTCCGTATCATTTTCATTAAACTGCGAATAGTTCGCATTATCAAAGGTCGTTCCTGTGGTGTCGGGTAACCACAAATATACATCAGAATTATCTTCAAGAGTACCCGCCATAGAGAAAAAGCCCTCTTGACCTAACTGGCAGTAATCACTTGGTCTCCATAGTAAATTTAATACGGCTTCGTCTGTGTAGTCATAACCAACTTCCTGCAATTTGTGAATTTGATTTTGCAGATTGTTGATATTGGTCTGCAAATCGGTTACATCGGCTATCGTATGTGTATGGCTCTTGTCCGCTTTGCCGTTCACCATCTCCACAAGCGTGTTCACCGCTGTCTTGATAAGAGACCACAAAGCGTCCAGACCTGTCTTGTCCAAAAATGTTCTCGTTGCCATAGTGATGTTTCATTGGTGAGTACAGGCGAAACCAATCACCTGTACCCTTCTGTTAGGACAATCCGTTGATGTAATCCACATCAATCGCTGCAATGTCCGCAGGCTGCAATGCCGTGTCTGCCAATGCACCCTGTGCAGCGGTAGCATACTTGGTGTCTGCATCTGCCGTCTTAAGATAGCCCGCAAGGTCTGCATTGGTCAGATAACCGTCAAGGTTTACGGTCGTACCCAACTCCTCCCAGTTAGTGCCGTCCCATACATACTCTGCCGAGTTCTCGGTTACGTGCCATACATCACCTTTGACAGGGTTGCTCGCTTTGGTTGGCAACTCAGCCTTGGTCGCTTTCACGCCCTTGAAACTCAACACTGCACCCAATGCTTCCACCTTTGCTTTGATAGCAGCATCAACCTCCTCCTTCGTGTAGGTCGTCTCTTGGTCCGCTTTGGCGTCCAACGCCGACTGCAAACCGTTCACATCGGCAATCTCTTTCTTCTCGCCGACTTTCGCTTTCACTTTCGACCAAAACGCGTCAACGCCCGCTTGGTCAAGATACTTTTTTGCTTCTGACATAATAATTTTGTATTAAATGGTTGGTTATTGTAATGCTTCTATATACTCTATCGGTATGGTCGGCATATCTTCCTGTTTGCCCTCCGCTACCTGCTGCTTGATGTAGTCCGCAAGGTCGGTCTGCTGCTTGATGTCTCCCAATATGCCACCCCACACAGCCACAGACACATCTCCGTCCGCACTTATATCCAACTCCTCCTGTGCAACTATCTCCACATCAATGGTATCTATATGTGTGAGTACGTCTGCCATAGTTTTATGCGTCTTTGAGGGTTAGCGATGTAGCACGCACCTCTGCGTAGGTGTCATCGAAGAACATCGTTTGCAGGGTGATAGTGTCGTATATCTCCAGTATAGCGTTGCCGACCTTGAGCTGCTTGGTCTGCTCGGGTGTGAAATCGAACACGCAGGTGGGGCGTTGAATCTCCTCGCCATTGACGATGTCCGGGACGAGGACGCACTCGGCCGTCTGCTCCGCACGGTAGTCCTCCTTGCGGGCAGAGTAGTACAGGCAGGCCGTGTAGGTAGTGCCTGCCACCAGCCCGCTGCCGTATGAACGTATCTTACAATGAATGCCTTGGTTGATTATGTTCGAGTGCTTTGACATGGGTGAGAATAATCATTTTTATCCTCTTAGAGATTTCTCACAGAGTTAATAACTAACTCTGCAAAAATATGATATATTTTACCACAGACAACATCTTCAAGATGCCATATTTTACAACTTTTCAACGGAATAAATTGTACCAGAGATTTTTTTATAGTATCTTTGCGGGCAAGGATACCGAATGATGGTGATTCAATCACATAAAACACAATTGTTTTATTTTTGTTTTACTATCAATATGAACAACTTATGATAATTGATTTATAATAAGATAGATACAGGTTGTTGTGCAAATAATTTGCGTTTATTGCATGGTATTTCTCTCCATCTCGTCCCATAGGACTTTCTCATAGTGTATAAGACAAGTAATCCTGTTTTTGGTTGCATTTATGCGAAATAAGTTTGTACATTTGCGAACAGAATGTTTTACTAATGTTTTACTAAAGAAAAATGCTGCTATGGCTACGTTCAAGGCTTTAGTTCTTCTTCATAACAAGAGGGCTGATGGTACGTACAATGTCAAAATAAGAGTTACGCATCACAGAGAGGTGAAATATCTTCCGACTCCATTTTATGTAACATCGTCTCAAATGACACGAACAGGGAAGATAAAAGACAAAATCGTATTGGACTTATTGGACAATGAAATTCTTCGGTTAAGAAAGAGGGTGTATGAAATAGGTTTTATTGCAGACAGTCTTTCATTGGAGCAACTTATAAGACGTATTCAAACAACAGAGAGCCATATTAATTTTACGGCTTATATGCAGACAAAAATCAATGGGCTAAGAAATAGCAGAAATAACAAAACGGCAGACACATACCAAACTGCACTAAATTCATTGTTGCAGTATAACAAAAATGCCCCTCTTTCCTTCACAGACATGACCAAGGCATATATGTTAGAGTATTACAACTATCTGCTTACACAGATAAAGGTCTTAACTGCCAATAAATATATCCAAATCCTTAAAACTTTCTACGAGATGGCTCGCAAAGAGTTGAATGATGAAGAATCGGATATAGTCGTAGTAAAATACAGATGGTTCGATGCGATTGAATTTGAAAGGCCGGAAACAATCCCGTCACGTTCTTTTGACACTGTCGAAGAAATGCAGGCTATTATTGATGTGCCATATAAAGGTACATGGACTTACGACTTTACAAAAGATATGTTCATACTGTCATTTGTCTGCTTGGGTATAAATGCAGCAGATTTGTTCAGGTTAAAAAAGTCGAACTATAAAGACGGAATACTTACTTATTGCAGAAAAAAGACAGAGAGGAGAGCGGGTAGTCAAAGCGAAATCAAAATCAAAGTCCCAATAGCAGGACAAATAATAATCAATAAATACGATGGAGACTCAAACTATCTGATTGATTTCCGAGGTCACAAGAGAAGTATAGAAATCTGTAAATGCATATATACTGTATTTGATGCGGCAGGATTGAATAACACAAAGAAACAAAATGCGATTGGTAATAACAATTCCAAATATGTGTTCTATTCAGCACGGCATACAATGGCAACATTTGCAAGAAACATTTGTCATATTGATAAAGAAACAGTACATGAAATGCTAAATCATAGCAAGTCCAAAGAGTTTGCCATGACTGATATATATATACGAAAAGATTACACCCATTTGTGGGAGGCAAATGACAAACTTATGTCATTGTTTGATTGGTCATTCTATACCAAACAAAAAGGAGAGCCTATATAAAGACTCTCCTTTCCTCCTATACCATGGTCACGTGAAGCGGTTGTACAGATGTGTACCTCATTTCATATATATGATTCTGTATCATATTAGATATGCTAACCAACATGGCGACATTGCTATTCATTTGAACAAGAGCAGTCTGAATATCAGCAATCGGACTGCCTCCAAAACCACTATATTGAATATAATCCTGCAAAATACTGCGTATCAATACAAGTTCTCCAAGTTGGCTATTAGATAACGCTTCGAGCCGACGAGCAGTATCTTCTGTAATACTTTCAATGCCGCCGGACAATGATGAATTATCCGAATTGAAGAACAGAAGGTCTTTTATATACTCCGGATATGAATTCAATGCGTCCTCAAAGGAATTTCCCAGCATATCAAATTGTGAATTTGCCTTTTCCAAGGCATCAACATCCAATAGACGTGTCTTCATATACTGAAGATAGCCTTCTGTATCACCCTTATATTTATTGGCAATATCTTCTGAACTTCCCCCCATCCACTGATCCATTATTGCTTGCATTTGAGGCGCAAGAAAATTATCTATAATAAGACCTTGCAACACCTCTCCCATATACTCCTTTACAGAATTTTTCCATTTACGGGCAGCATTTTCACCATTTCGGAACGCTTCTATCATTGCAGAACCCAATCTATCAGCAAGGTCATCTGCTGTACCGATTAACTCTTCTCTCATTTCCCGAACAAGAGTCAACATTTCATTCCAACTTTCCAATTGTTCTTTTGTTTTTTCCTCAATAGCATCCTTGTCTGCTTGCTTTTTACTCAGTTCATAATTTAGACTTGTTTGCGCATTCTTATATTTTTCATAATAAGTGGTCATTTTTTCAGCATCTTTAGCCCATTTATCAGAGCCTGCAACAAAGTCTTTTTGAAAATCCAACTCTTTTATCTTATTATCAAGTCGTTCATTCGCTTCATCAAGTTCATCTATTTTTTGTTGGATTTTAGCATCTTTTATCTTTGCTATATCCCTTATCAAATCTGTAATCGATTGGTAAATTTCCACTGCAGCACCTATTCCATCTCCACTTTTTACCTTTTCCCAGCCATCCATTACGTGTTGATTATAGGTTTGGACTGTATCAAGAACCATCTTCGATCTTTCAAGTTTATCTGAATCATAACGTGTTTCGACATACGCATTACCATACTCATCACTCTTGTATGATACGGCTCTATTAGTAGCCTCCATTGCTTCTATAGTAGATTTGCCAGCCTCTGTTATTGCTTTTATAGCCTGATAAACGGCTTTTATAATCATATCTATAAGTGCAATTACTCCACTCACTTTGCTCATCATACCTGCAATTTGAGTATTACTACTACCATTTTGAAGGATGCCATCTTTTATTGTATCCTCCAAGCCTTTTCCCTCTCCTGTTGCACCTCCCAATATAGATTGTAAGATATTTCCTGTTTTGCTAATACCATTAGGCGAACTTTCATCCTTAAACAACTCTTTTGCCCATATTGAATCCTGTTTAATACCAAATACATCTTCCTTTTTTGCCCATCCCATCTGCTTACTTTCCGCTGAAATGGAAAGTGATTTTTGGATCTCTTTATTTTGTTTTGCCCATTCTTGATACCACTTGTCAATGTTATCAAGTTCCTGAATCAGTATCTGTGTATTAGTTTTTATCTTTGATTCTTCATCTGACTTAATACTCATTATCAGATTTTCAAATGCACGTATCAGAGAATCTATTATCTTTGCAAATTCCTCATCACTGAACCCATTTGGTATATTTCCTTTCTTCTTATTCAAATCAGACAGGATTTCCATTAACAGTTGCAAATTAGAAACATCCATTTTAGCACCCTCTAATGTTTGTATAAGTGCGGTAAAGTCTGTTCCGATACCATCTGATTCGGATTTCAGCATTTGGGCAAGTTGCATTTGGTATAATGCTGTCCTTCCGTTTGCAAAATGACTTCCTTCTGAATTCCATTCATTTCCATAAACCAGTTGATATGCTTTATCAAACCTCATAACTTTTGATAAACTCTCAAACATATCCATTTTTCTCGCGCTCTCCTCTGTATTACTTTCTATCCGTCTCAATTCATTCAACGAATTAGCAATCAAAACATCCAATTTATCGCGTGAAAACATTATATCTCCCTCTTTCTTGAATCTTATAAGTAACTCAGACCAGCGTCTAATATCTGCATTATTTTTACCCTTATCATTACTTTTTTGCAATGTATTCAATTGACTGGAAATAACATCTTCCAAATCCTCCCAAACTGATTGAAAATCAGGAAACGGTATTCCATTTAACTCCTTGAATTTTGTCTGTAAATCATGCAAATCTTTTTCTATTTGTTTATTTCCGAGAGCACCTTCCTTTGCCAATTCTTGAAGAATTACTTCGAAAGGATTTTTGCCTTTTTGCATAAATTTTCTGATAACACTTTCATTACCCAATGAGTTTATCGTATTATCAAACCCATCTGTATATCCTTTTAATTCAACTAATTTTGTCATTTCTTTACGCCCTTCCTTGATATAATCAAAGAGAGAGGTAAACACATTATATGCCCTTTCTTGTGATTTAGTTCCGCCTCCTCCACTACTTTTCTTTGCGTCTAAATCTACATTCAAGTATCTCGCAATAGTCTTGAGATAGTTCATACCATTAATATCTTCGGAAACTCTCTGACCGAGCGTTTTATCCTTGATTTTTGACGGGTCTTTCTCAATCTGTTTGTCAAGATGTTGCTTATAAGAGTCGTACTCTGTTTGCAGATTTTTCACATATTCTGTCAAATCTGTTTGCGGAGACATATAGAACCTATTATAGAGAGACGATAGCCCATTATTCAGACTACCGGATTTTACCAAGTCATCCAAATAACCATTCACATTATCCTCATATTTTTCATACAACAGAAGATTTCGTTGAAGAGTGGTGGAAATACCTTCCAACAACGAAATCACAGCAGGGTCTGAAAAATTATCCTTTTCTCTATGGATATACTTATCTATAGTCGAAACGACTTCTTTTCTATTTACATCACCACTTTCAATACCGCTTTTAACGCTCTGAAAGTTATATCTTTTCCCTGTGATTATCCCCAATTCCTGCATAGCACCCTCAAACCATTCGGCATCTCGCAATTGACGGAGTATTTTTTTGTTCGCAGTTTTCTGACCATTGATTTCAATAGAAGTATCGCGAGACTTAATTTCATTACGGACGGCTTCTTCCGTTTTCTTTCGCTGTCTTTGTAATTGCTGATACAAAGATACATACTTCCGGAACTCCTCCGAATCATAAGTATATCCTTGTTCCATAGCCGCTTTATAAGCATCACTACGATTATCATCTTTCAATCCGAAATACTGGGGATATTTATTGCGAGTCTTTGTGGCTTTATTTACAAATTCCTTCGTTCCAACTGTTGTTTCAAGATTATATTTCTTCAAAACATCAAATACTACCTTGTTTAGGTCTTCTTTGGATGAAGTTATATTATTTGTAATCGCTTCTTTAAGGTCAACTGCAAGTAATTTAAGAACGTCTGAATCAATAATCTTTCCCAAATATGTTACCAAGTTTTTGCTCACTTTCGATATAGTATCATCAACAGCAGCATCAATATCATTACCGACTTTGCCCATTACACTATCACGTTTTTCCTCCTCTGCTTGCGCTCTCACCTTTGCAATAATCGCCGATGTCAGTTTGTTATAGCCGTCTGTCAAGTTGCGCAGATTTTCTAATTCCAAATCTTGTTTAGGCAGATATTCCGAATAAGTCGCAAGTAACTTTTCATACACTTTGCGTTCTTCTTCGCTGCCTTCTGCTGTTTGCTGCAAAGCCTTGGTCAATTTGCCGAAGTCGGTTACAAGTTCTGAGATTTTCGAAGATGCATTTTTATCTATCTCCTCAAATCCTCTTTCCAGTTCACCCGCTTTATGCACAGATTCAATCAGGCGACCTATGAGTAGTCCAACGGCTGTTAATAATGCACCTATACCAGTACTTACCATCGCAGATTTTAATGCAACGCCCATTTTTCTTGCACTAATACGTATCACTTTAAGTACATCATCAATTGTTTTCAGTTGTATTCTTAATTTGACAGCCTGTGCAGTTATCTTTCCTATTGCTACATTTATTAGAGTGCCACCAAGAAAACCCAATATGGTCGATAGAGTTGTTCGCCAATTATCAATCATTGTTCGGAATAATTTTAATGTACCATTGATTATTCCCGAATTAGATTTTCCAATATCATTGAGTGCTATCGTCCAGGCATCTTTCAAATTCATCAATTGACCATAAGTCGTTTGTGATAGTTTTTCTTGCATATCATTGAAGCGTCCACCTTCTTCAGTCATTGCAAACAAAATATCTTTAACCATCTCAAAAGAGACTTGCCGTTCAGATATACGTTTGAACACTTCATTGGTAGAGACTATACGACCTTCAAGAATAGAAAATTTCTTTGCCAATTCATCAACGAGAGGAATACCTGCTTCAGTAAATTGCCGAAGTTCTTGTCCTCTTAACACAGAGGCGGAACGAACTTGACCATAAGCCAGTATAATACGTTGCATATCAACGCCAAGTCCGGCAGAGATGTCTGCCAATTTTTTCGTTGTATCAAAAAGTTCGTCTGTCGGTATCTGAAATGCTGACAATTGTTTTGTAAAACTTACCAACTCCCTAAATTGGAATGGAGACTTCACAGAGAAATCTTGCAATTGCTGAAATATAGTATTTGCCTTTTGCACATCTTGTGTTATAGATTCCAACGCCACTTTTTGTTGTTGGAAATAACCTACGGTCTCTGCCATCTTTTTTGCAAAATTTATAACGGCATATAGACCAAAGTATCGGGTAGCAAGATTACGAAGACTACCCAATAGAGATTTCTGAAGTGAATAAGCCTTATTTTGAGCCAATAATATATCCTTTTGTTGCCTTAAATGTAGCAACTGCTCTTGCAAATTCTTAATTTCAGTATTTTGCAATATACTATTTGTATCACTCCCTGTAACTCTCAAATAAGCCCGCTTCGCTGCAATAAGTTTCTGCAATGCCATTATTTCACTATTGTACTGAGCAACATTCTTACCGGCATTACGTCTTTGTGTCTGCGCATAATCTTGTTCAGCAAATCTCAACTTATTTAGAGCCTTTAATTTCGTTTCCTCTATTTTCGTTTCCTTTTGCTTGATACTTATAAGTTCTTTTGTCGCCTTAGCCGCTTCACGGGCAGATCTTGCTTCATGCAAGTATATATCATTCCCTGTGAAACCAGCCATGCGCTCATTAAGACGAGCGTATGACAATTGAGCCTTACGCAGTTCTTCTAAATCATTGTTTTGTTGCGCTACATTGATACGATTTTTGATATTATCCGAATCTCTATTGTAGCGAACTTCATAAGGATTGACCGTATTCTTTGCACGAGTAATCTCCTTGGAGTAGTCTATTCCTGTCAGTTGTTGCAACTTTTTATAAGTTTCAACAAGTTGATTAGACAATACTACACGTTTCTTGAGGTCCGTAATTGATTTATCGCCTGTTGTTGAGAGGGTATCTTTTATTTGTTTCGCTTTTGCTTCAAGCGAAACGGCTTGTTTGATTATCTCATTTTCTTTTTTCCGTGCTTCTATCCTTCCTTGTAATGCAGCGGCTTCACTTCTTGCAGCATCTGCACGTAGCCTTGCAGATTGTTCACCTGTACGATTATATTGGTTCTCATATATGGCGGCTTCCTTGCTTTTGGCATTCCGCATCCCAACCAAGTCATCCCTATCTTTAGCATTTTGATAGTTCCTTGCTTGAGTACTTAACTTTCTATCCAATTGACGTACTTCCGCTTCACGCTTTTTCACAGCGATATACTCTTCGATTTTTGCTATTTCCGCTTCAATAGCCTTGGTTTCATTCGTATATATTTCTGTTTTTAACGAAGCATCAGCAGACCTTTGAACATTGGCAATCTTGTTAAGTTGGCTCAATTGTTTCTGCAATGCGGTGACAGAAGAGTCTTTGCTCACATCTTTCAAATTGGCTTTGAGTTTGGTTATGGCATTCTCAACTCGCTCATACTCTTTTATTCGTTTTGCGACTTGATTATCCTGACCTTTTGCGGCAACCATAGATAACTTATTTGCCTCATTGCGGAATGTGGCAGCCAAATCAACCGCTTTCTGCAACAATTCAATAGTTTGCTTGACATCTTTATTAACGCCACCAGTAACCTTTACATTGCTAATATCTTTGTTCAGTGTTTTAATCGCATTCTTGATGGTTGATATATCAGATTTGCCCAATTCACTAAACTTAAACGTCTGTAATGGAGTATTCTGATTGTAAGTTCCGATTGACCCCTTAAGTTTATTTATCTTATTGATAGTTGACTTGAAATCGGAAACAATTTTCTGTGTCGAAGCCGTCTTAACCTTCACCTCAATTTGTCCCGCAGTCTCCATCAACCGGGTAATCTTGGTAAAATCATTCAAATCTTTGTGCAGACTTGTAAGAAAATTGCTATCGTCTATACCAAGACCGATGTTTACACTATTAGTTGCCATAATGATATTCCTTTTATTGTTTTGATTTACGATATAGTTTTGTTATCATATCCTCATTGGTGATTATACCACCAAACAAAGAAACGCATATTTTTGCGCCTTGTCCTTTATTCATAATTTCAAGTGTACAATTGTCATACATAGAGACATAGACAAATGCATCAGCAGAAGCATATAATCTGATATGTGAATTATGACGAGCATATATATCACAGAAAATAGGAGCATATACATCTATTGTACTATCACCATTTGCCACTACAAATGCTTGTCCTTTCGAGTCTGCTCCTTCATTTATGTAAATGCCATATTGCTCCACTTGCCCTCTGAAGTGTTTGTCCAAATAGGCAATTGTTGGATAATTGTGCTTGATACAGAAGTCTATACCTCTAATAAATTTATCGCACAAATCGGCAATTGTTGGATTACCCCATTCTCTTTGCCATTGCTCACACAGGCCATATTCAATAGCCTGTTGTTTTAAGTCTTCTTGTATGCTCATAATAAAAATGTAAAGTACAAATATAATTTTTGTTCGTTATTATGTTATATTTTTCATCTACCGATTTTCAACGAAATTATTCGTTAAAAATTCAAGTAATTTGTTGATGTTGGATTATTTTGTACCTTTGCAACATAAAATAAATTCATTGCCCTATGAAACACACATTTATTCTATTTCTTGCAGCACTGATGTTAGTTGGCTGCGAAAATGCAACATTGATTTTATCATCAACTAATTTAAGTTTGTCCCATGATGAAAAACAAACTATTTCGGCAATCGGAGCAAGTGACAACATTGTATGGACGACATCTAATGATTTTGTTGCCGATGTAGAAAACGGAGTGGTCACGGGGAATCATATAGGAGAGTGCGCAATTAAGGCTAAATCAGATGGTGCAACTGCAATTTGCCAAGTAGCAGTTAAACCAAAGTATTTTACGTACCAAGAACCTATTTTAGATTGGGGTATAACTTTGAAGCAATTACAAGCACGCAAAGGCAAATACGACGAGCATAATACGAGTAATGGAAAAGACTTGTACAGTTACATACAAGATGAAAATAAGGGAATTATTGAGGTTTATACATTCGGGAATGGTGTATTGGAAAATTGCGCTGTACTATTGAATGTTAAGAATACAACCGTTGTAGATTTCCTAAATGAAAGATACGAACTTGCTCAATATGACTCTGGAACAGGTCAGGCTATATTTATAAACTCTATGAAATCGGAAACTGCAACATTAGCAGTCGGCTTCAGACCTGTTACAAGTGGTTCTAATGCGTATATCCAAGTTATATACATCCCCTACTCTGATTGATGACCATGTAAATGTTCCAATCTGCAAATGGAAACACCTTGTCTGCAATTGTTGAGAAATGCTTTATATGAAAAAGAATAGAATTATGAAACATTTCTCATTTCTTTTGGCACTCACTCTAATAATAGAGGGAGGTTTTATATGCGTATCGGCTCAACAGATAAGAATAACCCCGCAAGGAGACGACTTATTCAAAAAGATTATCAAAGGTGAGTTCGTGTCAGCAACAGACTCTACAATAATCTATACAGATAAATCTGGTACGGAGCGTATTGTCGAGCCTATGTTTGTTTATTCGGTCTATATCAATGGAATGGGTACGTTCAAGAATGTAGGCGGGCGTTTTCTGTCTTCTTCGGGGCTGACAATTAACGATGTGCTCTCCGAGCAAGCCTCAGAAGCCGCAAAAAAGCAGGCACAAGAGCAACAGGCACAAGAGGAGAAACTAAGGAATTTGCCACAAACTGCAACATTATTGCAACTTCAACACCAAATAGATGTGTTGATGCAATTGCAGGCGCAGGCAGCGGAAAAGGCACAGCAACAGGTCTATCCCTCCAACGGAGCGGACTACACACTCATAGGCAAGGCGTTCAAGACGACAGGTATTGTGTCTTTGAGTATTGGAGTCCCCAGTTTGGCGGCAGGTATAGCGTGTTGTACCACAGGACATGTACTGAAAAGTAAATCGTCTGGAGTTGATAGTATTTTAGAAACTCTCTCTACAAGGTCGCAATGTCTCGAAGCGAGTTACCACCTCTTTGGCATTGGTGCCTCCCTAACCATAGTCGGTATTCCGCTGTATATACAAGGCAAAAAGATTATGGAAATGGACATAACCTACACAGGGAATAGTGTCGGCATAGCACTCAATCTGTAATATGTGATAGCATAAGTGTTTTTTCTCCATTAGTAGCCTTTTTGATATATAAATGATTTTCGGCCGATGGATTGTTTTCAGTTGGTAGTCCGTTCATAACAATGTCAAGTTTATCTGTGACATTGGCTATAAATCTTCCATTCCCTTTTTGAATAGTAATACCATCAGAAGAAATAATACAGAGTCCTTTGGATGAACAGAGTGTCAGCCTGTCAAGACTACATGTTGCAGTAGAATACCCTTGTGCCACAATATCGCTTGCAACAAGTTGTATAACGCCATCTCCCGATATTTGATAGTCACTAACAGATAAACCTCTTACTCCATTCTCATCCAATGAAGAATTATCAGAACTTGATATTGAACCAAAGGCTGGATTATATTTAATGTAGTATGTTCTATTGCTAGCCAAGGTTTTTCCATCTAATGGTGTGCATTGGTTTTGTCGTACTGCTATGTAGGTATCATCGTTATTGTTGTTAGCGTTCGCAGTGAAAGAATCAAACAGTATATCTGCGCGACAATGCTTGACATACTTACCATTATTATTGTAATAATAAAGTATTGCATTACTCGCTTGTAATTGGATGTTCGTAATACTATTGCCTATTTTAAGTTGAACTTTGAATGTAATTGTTGAGAAATTATCAAGTCCGGCACGAGAGGTTTGAAAGCATATATTGTCTATATTCAATTCGAGATTTTGATTAGGCAAAAAATTCAACGATAATAATGTTTTTGTCTGTGGATTACTATTTTCAATTTCTTCAAAAGACCATTTCTGATAACTATAATAGTAACTCGTATATATATAATCCGATACATATTGTGCTGTTTCTGATGTAATTATGACATTCAAAGCATCAGATTGATTTGATGTTACCATTACCGTTTTATTGTCTGGCATAATTTTGAGGCAACCGATATTGCTTCCTGCACCTTTTTTTGTTAGCAGAACAGGCAAAGTTTTTTTGACAAACCCTCGCAGCACATTTAAGGCTTCGGAATAAGTACTACCACACCATAGTAGCAAATCTTCTGGGTTGTCTGTCGTGCCTGTCATCCCGCTCATACCAGCCGTTATTTTGTTGTTCTCGTCTTTGAGCATAAGAACATTGGTCAGAAGTAAACCGCCAGACACTTGAGTTGTGCCTTTGGCTATTGCCTTTTTGAGATAATCAAGCCCATCAACGCCGTCCTGCGCTCCTTGTGCCGTGTTGAGTGCGTTGATTGCAGTAGCGGACACAAGCCCCATAATCTGTATGCCGTTGATAGTCCACGTGCCGCTTGCAGGAAACTCTGGATATAAATTATTATTTAATATATTCTGTATAACATCTTTAGTACACGTATATACAACAACATCTGTAGGTTCGTCAACTGTTATATCGTCTCCCCAATTGGAGAAAGCCAATATCTCGTCTTTGTGTACTTGCAATACATCGTTTACATCATACCCATCACCTGCACCAGCCTTGAACCATACCAAGCATGAGTTCTCAAAGCCGTCAAAAGCCACAGAGCCGTCTTTGCCATTGCTCTCCGATGTGATAACCGTCTTGTATGTGCCTTCGGGCAATCCTTGTATCAAACCTTTATGGATAGGAAAACTTGTAGCGGTGTAATTGAAAGAGAGGTCTCCGTCTGCGTAGAGATTGACATAATTTGCCGAATTTGCAGTTTTCTCCGTCAGCCCCAATCGTGTCAAGATACTATCTACACTCCCATCATTAACACCTTTCAGCGTCAGGACACCATCTTTATATTCTAATTGGTCTCCAAGTTTGAAACTATTTCCTGTTAAGTCAAAATAACTATTGCCGTCAGACGTCATTATCTTGCCCGCATTGATGTTGTCTCCATAAACAAAAACATTTCCACGTGTTTCCGTCAAATTTCGGTGCGTTCCATCAACGGCTCCGATAATGCCATAATTAAAATACCAATAGTTATCTTCCTCATCAACTTTATGTTGTATAGTATCAACAATCCATTGTCCCGAACTTCCATTTCGTTCACATTTTAAGGAAATGTAATATACTGTATCTCCATCTAACTCAATAGTATCACTTTGAGGAATAGACCAAGTACCCATTTGAGAACCTTCTGTATAGACATAATGTCTTAATATATCTCGCCCAAAATGAATTGACCACACATCATTCGCATTTTTTACAAACTCAACATTCCTATAAGTTCCATTGAATACCTTTGTATTGTCAAGCGTGTAGTTCATGGAATTAGCACCAACCTGCAATAGCATCGTCTGCAAGAATACATCATTTATAGTCCCATCAGGGTCAAAGATATTATCCTTAAGGCTTTCCAATTCCCGATAGTTGCGCCTTGCTATATTTGCCAATTGCTCATTAGTCTTTGTATTTTGAGAACTAACAATAGAGGTATCTCTAATTTCATTGGACATCGCCTGCCATGCGGTAGCCAATCTCTTTTCTTTGACGGTTGCTGTTATTTCTTTTGAAGAAGAACCTTTGGAACTTGTAGAAGTCCCATTTGATGAAGTCCCACTACCTACTGAATACTCATTAACAGCATCGCTAATTTTTATGTTCAAAGAATCTATCGTCAAATCAACGAAATTCGCATATTCGCCAACTTCGCCTGTGTTACTTTCTTTTACTGATAATAATCGTGCCGAGACTCTTTGAGTAGTACTATTTTCAAAATCCAACGCTATATAATATGGGTTCTTCCCATTAAATGCCGAACTTGTATCAAACTCAAATGTTATTTTCTCTGTACCATCATACAGATTTTCTCTCGTTATTATTGAATTCGGATAATACACAGAAGATAGTCTGTCTATTCCCGATGTAAGAATCAAAGAATTTGCATCTACAGAGCCTTGAATGATACCAACCTCAATCGTATAATGCTTATTAGGTTTGAATTCAAAAATCTGCTTAAAAGCCAATATGCCACTTATGGTTAGCAAGTCTGTGTCCTTTATGGTATATCCTACGTAAAATACAGCATGACGGTTGAATACCAATTGGGGCATTTTATAGGTTACCAAACATAAACCATTATCAGACTTTTTTATATCGAGTATTTCTGCATCGATGGTTTCTTTGCCATTTCGGACGAAAATGCCAACCAATATATATTTATAATCATAAAGCAGATCTAATTCTGCAATATGAATGTAGCCAAACTCGAAGTTTCTAAATGGAACTTTAATGTCTGTTACCTTCCGAGTTATTGTAGGCTGAGAAGATAAATCTATCTCTGATAACAAGCCATTACTATTACTATAAAGGAAGGTTTCTTCATTTTCAGTATATATTTTCAAGTCATCATCTACAATTCTCATAACTGCTCCTTCTCGCATTTGCAAACCAAATGCCGGAACTTGTGCCAATCGTACCTTATCGAGTTCAAGAGAGTATGTAATATCTCCGTTATCATGCTCATTCAGATATTTCTGCGCTTCAATCAATAATCTCTTCTCGGCAGACAATATATACAAGTCTGGCATATAGATATTGAGAAATACTACATGGTCTCCTTTTTTAGGATTCAACATTGCATTAGGCATATAGGAGTACTCATTGTCAGTATTTCTATTGCATATTATTCTCCAAAACGCACCATTATTGAGAGCCTCTTTCGCAATTGCGCTATCAACACCAACATACCAATCTGAATTAAATTTTCCATTTTTGTACGCAGGTATGACTCCGTCTCCTTTTGCTGAGACCGTAAAGTCCAATCCTGCCATATACCCATCAAGAAAGTTTATCTTAAATTCACCATTTACAATCCATTGATATTGTCCAGAATAAGCCTGCTCATTTATCATAAAACCAAAATCTCGCATATAGATAACAAATGTCTTCTGCCCCTTTCCATTCTCTTTGTTCAAATCAGTATCTACGATTGTTACAGGCTCAACTGCTACTATTTCATTGACAGAAAGATTATCAGATTCTTCGCTACCATTATTATATTTTTTGTTTATATGAGGATAACAATATACAGAATATGGTTCTCTGCTGAATACTCTTTGTTCGTCATATGGCGCATTATTATCAAATAAGAACGCATCTGTAACCCAATAGTCATCTGTATATTGAATTTGGTGCAACTCTATTTCACGCTTCTTCTTTGCATCTGTTACTTTATCAGGGTTTGCGAACCAATTTGTACGTGTAGTATATTGTGTCGAAAGATAATCATTATATCCATCATCATGTACACAAAAACAAGAACCAACTATAACTTTTGCATTATCTAAACTCGTTCCTTCTTTTGGCAAATGGCCAAAATCTGCAGCAGATTGTTCCTCCTGGCTCGGATATAAAACACACTTAACAACTTTTCCTGTTGCATGGATAAACACTGCAAGTTTATCTTTCGGATATGAACGGACCAATTTAGCGACTCCGTCGTTATCATAATTCACTCTATAACATTGTATTCTCGCAATCGGTACAGTAAGGTCAATCTTTCCTGCTTTGCCAAGCCCTCCTCCATTCTCAATCATTATTACATACTGTATTGAGCGCAAATCTCCATAAGTAACATAGCGTAGAGATGGATATATTTCAGGGAAACTTTGCGATTCTTCTCTTATCCCGAATTTCTTTATCCCATCCACTGAATCTATCCAATCCGTTTTTCCGTCATTATTGAAAGAAGGAAGCATAAGTTTACTCACATAACGTCCCGACCTCAGCCTATCAGACGCATAGAACCTATTCAAGTTCTTTGAATCGCCATAAGCGTACAATCGTGTGATAGGAGAAGTGTTTCCTATACTTTTGGTAATAGAGAACAGATTTCCATAATTTGTACCAATTGGCAAATGAGAAGTTTTCCCATATTTGAAAAGAAATGGTTCTTCTTGCAAGACATTACTACCATCAACTCCTACAATGTTTGGTCTTTTGAAACCAACATAAATCATTCTGCCTACTATGAAGAAATCTGTATTTATACCATCTTCTTCATTCAGTTTACATAGTGCCTCCCATACAGAGTTATGAGAAAAGTCAAATTGACATTTCTCAAGCGATGTATTTATATCCTCATCTACAGATTCTGCTATCTTATAATCCCAATAATCAATACCAGCAGTTCCACTTGTCCCGAATCTATCCTGCAATACATACAGAATTCTACGCATTAGTGTATGCGCTCCACCGAAGAAAGAAAATTCGTCATAGCCTGTGTATATAAAGTTTTCAGCCGTAATTTCCGCTGTACTATTTTGATTGAGAATATCCCTCATTTGAGTTATATTCAATTCAAATTGAGCAGGATAGAATGTAACATTATGTTCAAATGCATCACCCACACTACCTGCACGAGCAGTCTTTTTTATTGTAGGGAGATTGAATAGATAGAAACTTTCTACAGCATGACCACCCAACAAATCTGCCATATCCAATTTGACATAGTCTCCGATTTGGAAGTCTATTATGGTTTGATGTTTAATAGTAGCAGTTATTTTTCTCTCACCCATATCTGTTCCCGAGTAAGTTGCTTCTGCTATATCAAATATAACTTGCTGTTGAGTACTGCCGTTTACCTCAACATTTCTATATACTTTCATGTTTTACTCTGCATTTAAGTTAAACTTAATACAATGTTTGTATCGGGGTCATTGACCTTGAATTTGACTTTGAATGATACATAGTCCCAAGTCCTGCGTTTGAATGTAGGGTCTTCTTCTAATTCTGATACAATGACGGCTTGCCTTCCGATTTTTGTGTATCCATCATATATTTTCAGCCATTTTCCTTCTATTTCTTGGATAAAAGAGTGGATCTTTTCATTGGCATTATTGTCTTTTTCAAGATATATGAATTCCAACTCCATCGTATATGGTTCGTGATATATTGTATCAGGGATAAATATATCATCACCATCTTCATCTTTCCATGTTTGGGATATTATATTCTTTGCCTTGGGTCTTATAGTGAAAGGACTATGTTTTATCCACAACCCATATTTTGCATGGGTATCAAATGGTGTTTCATACTCCAAGGATTCTGAAAACACACCACCTTTTTTACTAACGGCTATAAGTAATGGTTTATATATCATTGTTGTGTATCTATTTCATTAGAACTCATATTTTCATTGGCAAGTCGCTCTACCTCCAACTCTTTGTTTTGGATATTTCTATTTACTGCCACTGCTGCCTCTCGGCTCATCATGCCCATTTCGACCCATCTTGAGATTTCTTCACTATTATCATCTATACCAATGGCAGGGTCTTGGTAAACATGATGAATATCCATTCTATTTATCTCATTACGTTTCTCTATATACAAGACATTTGATAAAATCGCTTTTATCAAGTTACACTCTCTTTCAAATGCCTCATCATATATCTCCATTCTATTAAGACGTTTGATATAGCCAAGTATATTCGCCTTTGATATTGCCGCCCCGGATATTGCCCCAAGACCTTTCACATTTTTGTATGTGAAGTCAGGAGTAAGTGTACTCAAGTATATACTTTCCTCCAAATTATCCCGTTCTTGTTGTTTTGCCTCATTTTGATTTGGGACTTCCAGGTATTTAACTACAGAGTCTTTGCTATCAACTTGTATCAATTTCCCGACTTCTTTTGCACCTGCAAGTGTATTCTTGACCTTCTTATCCAAAATAAGAATAGGGTTGTCTGTATAGTCAATTATATCCGCAGTCTTGCTATCCATCTCCTCCAATCGCTCTATTCGTTCTTCAGCCCCTTCCCACGCCTTGGGTTGAGAAAAGTATATAATTGGTATCTTTCCTATGCTATTCACCTTTTTTTGTACCTTCCAACCGATATATTCATCGCCATCTTGCGACATATCGCACTGATAAATGGTTTCTGCTGTATATATGTCCCAATGCTTTACATTATTCCCATCTGTAGTTCTTAAATTGCAGCCGACAGCAAAAGCCTTCATATCACCATATCGGTTAAATAAAGGTCTAATGTCATATCCTAAACTTTTGGACAGAACAATGGTTTTTACCTTCCTGACACCCTCATCTTTGTATATTGCATACAATTTTGCACATTCTGTTTCAGCCCCTGCAAGTCTTTTGATAATTCTATTATTACTGTCGTAATGTTGCCCACGAATAAAGTCAAGAAATAACTTATACACATCTTTCAGTTCTTCCTGCTCGGAGATACTATTTCTCATTTCCCACTTTAATGGTTGACCTAACAGAAAAAACAATTCCACCTCATTGATATAACTCTGTGTGGGTAAGGGTAATTTATGTGTTACATAATCCTCTTTCCCCCTAATTTTCTTATCTTTACGGAACTTTATATTATGCATATCCGTGAGATATTCCCTCAGTGCCTCATCTACCTTAACAGAATTATCTTGAAACAATTCAAGTGCTTCATCAACACTACCATTATCCAACAATGTTACCACTGTGGATTTTATGCCCTTTGCATTTTTTATAATTATATTGTTTTCCATAATCAATTTGCATTTAACATATACCCGTCAATGAATAAATTAGTTCTAACTTTTTGTACACCATTATCCTTATCTGCTTCAAAATAAGGTTGTAACGATATAGCATGCATTGATATTTCATCTACAAAATTGGTCACATTGGCATCTTGTATATCCATATGGTCTCTTGCTATTTTTAAAGCATACGATACCGTATCAGGATGTACCCTTAATGCGTCTGCTATATGCCTGCGATTATACCCCATTCTATATAGCATATATACCAATGCCTCATAAAGTGGATAAATAATAGGTCTTCCATTCTGCGTCGAATGAGAAACATAATCAATAATTTCTTTTGCTTTCATGTGCTTATAGTATTAAATTGGAAATCCTAAATCATATTTTGACAAATACTTGTCTTCATTGTCTATGTCATCTTGCTTAAATTCTGCATAGATAACATAGCGTAAGGCATCAAGCAGATGATTAAACTTATCTATCGGCTTTAATTTCGTCTGATATATATCATGTCTATCTTTTTTATAGACATAATTCCTCAATTCTTTTATCAAATCAGAACTACTTTCCGTCACGTGTATTTTTCTCTGATTCAATAGTCTTATTCCTGTCATAATAGATTCACTATTTTTTTGTGTCATAGTCAGCAATGGAATACCTGCATTCTCAAGGTCAGTGACAAGCCTGTTATCTATGTCACAGTATTTCTGTACATCTTTCCAATCCTCTAACCTATCTGCTATATCTTCTGTATTTAACCCCAACTCATAGAAAATCTCTTTCACATATACATCTTTACCGCTTATTATAACATGAACACAAGCCGATGGGTCATTTTTGAATCCCCAGTCAATCCCTAAGAAACCCTCATTTAACCAATCGGGAAAATCCACATCAGGGATAATATCCCAATTGTCTTTAGGATAAACCAAACCCTCTATAATGGCAAACTCTCCCATACCATAAATTTGCCAAAGAGCAGGTGCAGTATCTTTATACGATTCGATTTCTTGCACAATAGCAGGCTCAAGAAAGATATTATCCCTAAATGTACTCACAAAGTGATATGTACGTTTGTCCGTCCTTAACGGGAAAATCCAATGTTCCTCCGTAAAAGATGGGTTGTAGTCAATGATAACATACTTTCTTGTACGCATCCTCAATTGTTTGAACTCTGCTTCTAATAATTCATTTGCTTCATTGCAAAATAATATATCACGACTTGAGCCTCTTACTTTTTGTTCATCATCAGCAGAAAAAAACTCTACTATACTACCATTACGAAATGTATATATATTCTCACTTTTATTGAACCGTTTGTCTTCCCACTGCCCCATTTGTATCATAACTATCTTGAAGTCCTCAAGGACAGAACGTTTCAATGCCGGCAAAGATTTTCGTACTATAGAAATCTTTACAATAGATGATAGTGCCTGTGTTATAAGCCAAATAACCGTATTCCGTGTCTTACCACTACGAGAACTCCCCTGTAGAGAAATTAGTGTCTTACCACTCTCTACACCACGTTTGATGTTGTTGTATATGTTACCTAACACATCAATTTGTCTGCTATTTTGCGCCTGTTCACTCATTGTTATCAATCTTCGCATCCTCAACAGTTATATTTCTTTGTTCTTTATCTACTACATTGATAGTGACTGATGGCATTGTTGTTTGAACAGGCTGCTGTTTGGGAGCCTCCAAACCAAGTATATTTATGACACGTTGCCTTACTTTTGATAGTTGTTCCAAGTATTTTACATCACCCGCATTTCTATCTGTTTGGGTTGTTTCTTCATCTAAATCATAAGTCATCATCTCACTACCATCAGAATTTGCCCTATGCTTTATATGTCTTTCTGACCCCTCTTTACTCTTATCCCATGCATTCATTAACTCCCTCGCTTCCCATTCCGCTTTCATTAGTTCCTCTGCAATCTGCTCATTTCTGTCTTTTGCGATTTGTATGTAATAGACCATTCGTGCAGCATTGCGTAATTTTGAAACCTTATAGTACGAAATATCTTCCCCGAAATGCTCTTTATATTGCTCACACATTTGTTGGTTTGTGCAATTTCTTACCATTAAATTTGATATAAACGCCACACGAACCAACATCGCATCGTCTTTGATTATTTCATCTACCGATGGAATATCATCAATCTTTTGCAATGGAGTTCTTAACCTATTAGACTTATTGCGTTTCTCTTTAATTGACAATTTGTATTTTTGCCGCATTTCTCACTTATTTTGCCACAAAAATAACAAAAATATATCATATAATAAACTGATATACAGTTGATTATAGATATATATCGAAATATATTTTTAGATATATTTTTACATTCAGTATATTATTTCTACCTTTGCGTAAGAAATAATTAGTGTATATGGAGTTCAATAAAGAGGTAAACATCAAGATTAAATTCGACGGATTTAGCATTGAATTTAACGCTTGGAGATGCAACACTTCCAAAGGAGAAGTGTTGAGAGAAAAGAGTTTTTGCAAAGAAGATAGAGATTTGTACTACATTTGTCTATTGGAATCTTGCAATATGATATGTCTGCAAAAAGATGCATTGACTATGAATTTTGCAATAATAGATGGGAATTTGAAGCAGGCTAATGGCAATTATAAAGTTACGTGTATGGGATTTAGTGGGACTATTGACATTTCAGAATTATAAAGAAAATAGGGGAATTGGCGGGATCTATTTCCCGCCTGTTTTCTTTATATAGTCATTCGTATTAACTACATTTTTGAGACTGACTCCCAAGCCATTCTTTTTTATTCGCTCTTGCAAAACCTTTGTTCTTTCAATTGCCGAGTCAATATCAGATTTTGTAAGTTTTTCTTTTCTATACTCAATTCTTGGCAGGTCGGATAACATGATGTCAGCCATAGCCATGGAAAGGTTCTTATATCCCCAAAAGGGGATTGTTATCAACCCTCTTAAGAGGGTGAGGGGTTGACCAAATGCAGGGAATTTCTCTATGAATGCTGCCTGCTTGCCGATTCGAGTTCTCGACGGAATGCTTCTGCTTCCTTCGTTGTCAGTATCGTCCATGTATCTATTATACTCGTCAATAATGCCATACCCAGAAAGTACTGCGGTTCCGCTACTTTTTTTTTTGCTTCAAGAACAATGTTTTGGAAATCCTCTCCATTGATGTTCCATGAGTGGTATATAATTCTCCATTTTATCCACCAAAACAATCTTAAACCGACATAATTATTGATTATTGTTGCTGCAATGGTTTTCGCATAAAATTTTCTTGTATTCTTTCTTGCTTCTTTCAAGAACACAGGATTGTCCTTGTCAATAGAGTTCTTTTTCAATTCATAATCTACAAAAAGAGAATCAATCTTGTCTTGTGTGTCAAATGTAAGATAGCCGACCTTTACTTTTTTTCCAGTAGTTAATGTGATAGCACATTGTTTATTGTTTATCACATCCATAAGAGCCTTCTGCGACTCAACATCTGCCTGCTTTGGAGAGTTCATATTATACTATTGTTAGTGGCGAGAAGTGGAATCGAACCACCATCTCTGCATTATGAGTGCAGCGAGTTACCTATTACTCTATCTCGCATAAAAGTGAGGGAAATTTCCCTCACTTGATAATGTTTAGACTGTCGCGTCCGCAAGAACATATACAGACTTGTTACTCTCATTGGTTGCATTCAATACAGCACCGCTATACTGAAGAACCCATACATCATCTACAAGAGCCATTGTGACAGAACCCTGTATATTTGGGAATATGATTGTTTCACCAGTCTTTGTTACAAGTGCCAAAACCATATCATCCAACTCTTCTGTAAAGTCATAGCCATAGCCCTCTTTGTTGTTGTGTGTAAGTTTTACAGAACTCTTACCATGTAGCCATTGGCTCAAGTTCGCACTTAAAAGAGACGGCATATTGAATGAGATATTGAAATCTCCTGCCTCTACAGATATACCTATTGGCATTGAACTTTGGTCAATATGTACCATAGTCTTTGACAATGGATCTTGAGCAACTTCCAATGAGCCTTTTAGGGTCGCAACCGAGAACCAACCAGTTGTTTCCGAGAGCAGTTCATCGGTGATTTCGGGTTCACCATTGGTATGCTTCAATAAATGAACTTGGTCAATACCAATGACGGCTTTCGCTTTTCTTACTTGTTCATCCATAATTTTTGCGTTTAATTAGATTTGTTTATATAAATGTGGAACGAATAGTAATATTCATGCCATCCCATTCCATCACTATCGTCACTTGCAAATTCAAAGTCAAGCAATGAATAGTCTTCCGTTAGATATGGGAATGCTTTTTTTATAGTATTGGATATTCTTGTTATTTCACCGGCATTGGGAAGCCCAAGAGTATCCATCTTATCTTTTGTCCCAATAGTTATAATACCTTCAGCATATGCAAAAGCCCCTCTGTATTGTATCCCATTGGGATAACCTATGGTTACATAACTACGTTTTCTATTTTCTTGTGACCCTGTTATTTTAGGTCTGACGAGATAGGTATCACAATTCGCAATGTTCAGATTGCGAATAAAGCCGAGTAATAATTTTTGAATATCCTCTTCCATCCTATTCCTTATCTCCATCTTTTAATGCAATAGCGTGTATCACCGTATTTCTCTCATATCGTTTTACCTCTACAATGGTTAGTTTTACCAAATCACTCTCATTGTTATTGGTATTGAGATAAGCGACATTCCGTATGTTTATATTGGTCAAATCAGGGTCTGGTATTGTGATTGTATAATTCTCAGCATCGGGCAATGACCTATTACCGCGAAAATGAGCCAATAAAGATTTACACTCACCCTCATAGACAAGTTCCCTCTCTATACTATTATCATCTGCAAACGGGTCATACAATTCCCCTTGCAGTTCATAAATTTTGATATGGTCACAATACCTTGCCATATTTACCATTCATCGGTTCTATCGATAAACACAACTTCCTCATCTTCAGGGTCTTCAATACCCCACCTTCTTCTAAGCGTTGTTATTCTACGCTCGATTTTATCCGTATCATAATCATTTTCAGAACCTGCATCTTTCTCTTTTTTCAGAGAAGTAAGCATCATCAGTCCTTCAATGACTGCTGAATAGAAATTTTTCTCGTTCCCGACTTCATAATCATCCGAAGTATCAAACCCATACTGTGTCAGTATGAGTTCGATACTATCATTCGGAAGACTATATGGTCTTAATGCAGCCTTAAATGCTTGCTTGTAATCCATATTTATCGAGAAGATGGTAACACATCAAGTGAATAGCAATCAAGTGCATTTTCCCATACAGGAGTGCCGGTTAGGCTTGCGCTGACAAACTCGGTATGGCTTGTACCCTCCTTCAGTCCTTGCATCCAAGAAGCGACTTCAATATGGTTATACTTGCCATAGGTTACTCCGTCATCATCAATACCCAAGTCATGGTTTGTTATGAGATGTTCGATTGTACCGAAGTTATCCTCAGGGACAAACAGAATTTTGCCATCCGTGAATGGATTGAATTTATTCTCAGATACGCCATCTATCGTACGGGACAATTTTTCAACCACCTCAATTGTAGGCAATCCCAAACGTTCCAACTCTGCATTTACTTGTGCTTCTACAATCAAACGGCTTGCATTGTCAGTTCCATTGATGTAGCGTTTCAAGATTGCAGTAGAAAGAATGAAATTCAACGTACTTCGACGCATAAGCATCTTAGTCGGTTTGAGGTCTGCATTTTCTATTACTCCGGCAATATCAGCAATAATATCAACCGTTGCTTTGTTTGTATCAGTCCAATCTGCCGTTACTTTTGCAGAATGCGTCTCATCGAATCCAAAATCAATAGTTTTTCCAATGAAAGGAGAATTCGGGTCATTCTCTTTTGTGAAGGTAAACTTGCCTTCATTTGAGAGAAGTCCCAAAATCATAATATCCAATCTTTCGTTTACGCCATTGATTGCTTTTTGACGGACATTCCACAATTTCTTTGTGATGTAATCAATCACTTGTCTCCTCTCTGAAGAACGGTTGTAGTAACGTGAGTATTCTACGATAGCACGAATGTCCTCATCTTGCATAGGGTACGTATGGGCAAATGTAAGCATTTCTGCCTTTACCATACCAAAACCATCAAGCGGTCTTACAGGAGGTGCAGCATTTCTATTGATTGTTGAAGCGGCAATATCAAGATGCATTTGTCCGAGCAGTGCTGAAAACTCATCTTTAGTTTTGGCGAACTCCGCCATCTTAAAGTGCTTTCCATACCAAGTCTTTCCAAAAATCTCGACATTTCGCTGCGATGCCGCGTCCATTCTATATCCTACTTCCTTTAATGCCTCTTGGAAAATAGGGCTATTGAAAAAATTATATTCTGCCATAGTCTATTCCTCCTTTATTGGTTTACGAAAAAAATATGAGGATTGCCTTTAAGCAATGTCGAACCGGGGAATGTTTCTTCATTCAGCCACTCTTGTGGATAATTCAAAACATTCTGTATTGCCACTGCTTTGAATGCTGCACTCACAGTTTTGTCATTTGCTTTGATTACTGCACTATGAGAAACAATTCGATTCGGAATGGATACAGGTTTCAAAATTGTCGTGTCATTTGAAGTTTCGGACACGCCTTCAAGCAATACTTTACCTGCTTCTAATTCTGCATTGTTTGCTTTCAATGTAATTGTCCTTGTTTTTTCGTCTATTGAAGCGATAACAGATAATACCGTTCCTCCCGAAACAAATATACTGTCTCCTACAGACAAGAAACCGACACGCTGTGCGATGAATGTCTTTGCATCGATTTTCTTCTCTATAACAGCATATTTGCATATCTTAGCCGTTTTACCTTTGGAATCTGCAATAATTGGAGTTCCCATAGGTACTATTTCGCCTTCAGCAGGTGCATTTTCAAGCATATAACCCATTACTTCATTGAGAACGGGCTGTACTTGAAAACAAGGTATATTACCTGCAAAAGCGGATTTACTTTTGAATGTAACTGCCATATTGTTTAATGATTAAAAGTTGTACTTATTTTATGGCTCCTGCTTGCGCCTTGACCCAATCATCCGCACGTTTTCTTGCGGCAGCCTCATCAGTAGTTATTTCTCCCTCTAATTCCATGATGCCTTTGTCTATGAAAGTCTTCTTGCACTTGGAGAGATACTCATTTATTGATTTATCATCACTTTCCTGAGATATTCCGCCGGATACAAGATTCAGCAATTCATTATCCAAACCGACCTCTTTTGCTATTCGTTCCACCGTTTGCTTAAAAATGGCAGTTTTGGTGTTTTTGTCCTGCTCTTCTTGTTTCTTTTGCAATTCTTCGTACTTTGTACTGAGTTCTTTGTAACCCGCCATTTTTTCTTCAAGCGTCTTACTTACTTTTTCTTCAAGCATTTTGCCCAGCCTTTCTTCCAAATCATCGCTTGTTCTGCCATTACTTCCAATTTGAGCCTTTAGAGCCTCGTTCTCTTTCATGATGTTTGTTACACGGCTGTCCGAGTAACTCTGCATAAGAGCCATAAAAGGTTTAATGCCTTCCACCCAAGTAGAACATTCTTCCTCTTTCTCAAATTTTGGAGCATTATTAGCAATCTTTTCAAGCATATCCTTTGGCAGATTGTACTGTCCATTGCTTGCTGTCAATAAAGCCAAAATCTTCTCTTTCATGTGTATTTATTTGAAATTCAAATACAAAAATACACAATACAAGCGACTTGAATGAAACAATAAAAGCCATCTCTATCAATCAGAAATAACTCAATTGTCTGATTACACGTTTTTTATGCAATTATTTTCGTCTATTTTTATAGAAATAGCAGAGAGGAGACACAAAACCTCTCTGCTCGAAAAGAAATGAAAACACTTGAAACTCATCAGAGACAATCAAGCAATTGCAAAGGTAATAATTCCATAGACAATATGCAAAAACTCCTACTTTTTTCTTCGAGGACGGCTACCATATAACGCCCTCAAGTTCCTCTCTAACTCTTTCCGCACAATACTGACATATTCTTCTGCAACGCCTTTGGGCATAACATTACTTCCTGCATGATTATCTTGTACACGCATTGCATAAGGCGCACCATTGGCAATTATAATCTCTGTACCACGACGAAGTGAAGGTTTACAACTTTTCAGGACACTCAAGTTCTTCCCGTAACCAGTCGGACTGAACTCCTCTTTATTGAAATTTATAAACTCTGCGGAATGAGGATTACGATATGTTCTTTTATTCATCAACCAATGTACATTGGCACTACGTTCCCTTGTATGATAATATCGCTTCAGACCCGTATTTTTTCCGTTCTTACGCACAAACTCCCCTTTCTTATAAACATACGGACGCCCCTTCTTTATACGAATAGTCTTGATACCCGGTTCACTTGAACTCCATAAAGTGCGAGGATTACCTGTTCTATAACCGGGCAACAGTAATCCTTTTCTGTCAGCAGCATACTTCCCATTTACAAACATACCTGCCATATATGAATTTATCAAAACACCTGTATAGTCCGAAAATCCTGCTTGATTTACGACAGCCTGCAACATCTCAGGAACAATATCAATCAGAGAAAATGTCGCAGCAAGGCAAACATCTTCATACAATTCCTCCTCAAAAGAACGCAATACTCGCACATTATTTTTTGCACGACGCTGCTTTGACCAACCTCGAAAGTATCTATTACTCATATAACAATCTATTATCAATACAAATATAGTAATATCCTATAACTTCATACAAATATAAAAACATATATCTACAAAATAATGACGAAATAAAAATCGCCTATAGGCAAATACCATAAAAATCAGTGCAAAAAAAATCACAACTCCATATACAGAAACGCCATATTCGGTGTTTTCAAAGTCATAAAACGAACATTTGAAAATATCAGTAGAAAATGTGGATGAAAGCCCCATAGACGGTATCGAAAAGTACCTAAAATCGCTATATTAGCAACTGAAAATCAACTACTTGCGTATTATTAAAATTTTTATTCCACTTTAATGGTCTCCGTAATTCAGCAGCGGGGCGAAATGTGGTACCTTTGTCGTGTCGAAAGGGAAAGAAACCCATGGAGGCGATGCGCTCTTTGACTTATTGGGAAAAAATAGCAGACAAGCGAAAGGGAGGCATCTATATATGCATCCCTGTTAGATGTTTTACACACGCTTTTTTTCAAAAATCAAAAAGCACAAACAAAAAACACTCTCAGATGGTGCACCTATTCAGCATCCCTATCAGCCCTGCTATTATTCCACATATCTGCAATGCCGGGAAGGCATTGCAGAGACTCGCAAGAACGAGGAGGCACACAATACGAATCAGCGTCCACCGTTCGAGCGTTTCGCGCATCGCGCAAAAGCGGAAAGCAGCCCCGCAACGGATGCAAAGTAATAATTATTCATTTGGCAAATACGAAATACGTATTTCGGTACGTAAAATGTAATTTACCAACCCGGGGGCGGGTGAAAAAATGCAGAACCGCCCGCCTCCGCTTTCGGTTTTTCAACGACAAAGGTACTGCAAGTTTGCGAAACGTGCAAACACTTTGCACAAAAAAAAAGCAGACAAAAGGGCGTGCGAGGCTTGATCGCCTCCACGCTTGCAAAGCCCGCAAAGGCAGGCAAATAATAATAAATAAAATAACCTTATCAACGGACAGCGGAGCCGCAAAAGTACGTGAAATTATGAAAAAAAATCTTAAAATCTTAGCAAACAATGCCTCCAAAGTCGAGTTTAGGAGCCTGAAGGCAGCATTAAACGCAGTAAAACAAGCAGCAGAGAACGACAAAGATGGAACGAACGGCACGCGGAAATACATAGAGGAAATAGGAATCACAATCAACGATCTGAACGAAATCACATGGCAACTCCTGGAATCAATCTGCCAAAAATCAAAAAGCGGAAATTACTGCCCTTGGTATGTATTAGGTGCTTTGAAAAAGTATGCAGATGAGACTCGAAAAGAACGCAAAGAGGCTGAAAAATTAGAGGATGCGAGGCGTGTGAATGCAAAGGCAAAAAAAATACGTGCGAAAAAAGCGGAGGCAGAAAAAGCAGCATAATATATTTGTAGAATATATATATATCGATATAAGTAGAATAAATAAAAAGAAATATGGTACTACAACTAAAAAAAGTAGTACTATATTTTTTAGTACTATAATCATATAGTACTTATGTATAAATACTAATATATAATGACCAGGATGATAAATACATATAGCAGTACCGTGATCAAGAACGTACAAAAATACTTACTTGATTGGGTGAACGACTGAAAAAAGAATACCCCGGATATATAGAAACACCCTTCTGGGCGGACGATTTCCGAAGCGTACCCGAATCACACGGATGCGACAAATTAGTCGTCTATGCGTGGCGGTGGCACGGAGAATGGGCAGACCCGACAAAAGAGGTCTTTGCACGATTGTATAAACCTAAAAAAGTAAATCAATGAATACAATAGATTTGGAAAAAGTATTCGAGGGTTTTGGTAGAATCTTCGAGCAACAAGCAAAGTTTGACAACCAATTCAAAACAAAAAAGAAATGAAAGTAAACGGAAAAGAAATTAAAGGCATCGGCTTTGCCTTTGACGGCTGCCACAAAATCTATGTGGTAGCCAACGAAGAAGAAAGATGGCAAGCCAAAATAGCGGGCTATGAGATGCACGACCTGCACGACCTGCCAAAAATATGGTATATGGGTTGCCCTTTGCGGTTTATCTCTACATGGTCACTGACAGACTACTACGTGCATCAAGGCGAACAAGCAACATTCACAGAATAATTGAATATGAATAACATCACATTTTGAAACGATGACGACCGAAGAATTAGAGGGCAGAGTCCGCGTCCATAAGATTGGGAGCGGTACATTTAGATTTGAAACGGACGACGGTCTTTGCTACCGCTGGCTCACAGAACGACAAAGAGAATGGAACTTCAACCATAGCATAGGACTCGACAGGGTCTATCCATATACCAAAGCAGGACTGCTTGCATACGTGAACGAGTGTATAGCAGCCGAACCGTATGACGAAATAATCATAAAAGACATACAGCGATGACAAGAAAAGAACGTTGGCAAGAACTCAAACAGCAATACCCTAATGCGGTCGTGCTGTTACAGAACGGGAACTTTTACGAAGCCTACGAAATGGACGCAACAAAGGTCGGTGAAATTCTCAATATACCAACCGAACAACACGAAGACGGTTTGTATAGCGTGTGCCACTTTCCTTTGGTCAGTCTCAATGAGAATTACCTGCCGCGGTTAGTCCGTGCAGGATTGAGTGTGGCTATTATCGAAGAACTATAAAAACAACAGAGACAATGGAAACGATTTATTACATAGAAGCAACCATTCAAGGAGTAAAAGAATATCAGATTTATGACCGACTTTTGACGGGTATATATGCTGGTATTTTGGCGGATTTGCGTGTATATGCAACGGAAAGCAGCGCACAAAAAGCATTGCAGGCACTTAATGCAGACTATGGTTTCACAAATAGTGAGGCGCATATTGTGGCAAAAGAATTACCCGAAGGGTTTATATACAAAAACAATAGATTAAAGACTTGTAAATAATAGAAACAATGGAAACAGGAGAGGTACACATCAGCATATCCCGCAACGGAGATATGCAACTATACGGATATTATGACGATTGTATGGAAATCGCCAAACATATTCAATATGCAGGAAACATCTATATCAACGACCATTTAATCAACTGAACAATGATAATTAGTATTGACCTCAATGAAGAACTGCTGGAAGCACTTGCACAAGTGCAAGCATCACATTTCGCATACGATTGCGCCTGCGATAATGACAACGGAGAAGACATCAATGGAATGTATGCACAAGCGTGGCTTGATGGAGCAAAATATGTTTTTCAACTTGTAAAATAAAAGAACGATGAGTTACTTTATAGCACAAAGCATCGCTATCAAAAAGGATAGCATTACCATAACAGGGGGCGATAACAATATCTTCCCACGTGTCAAAGAAACAATTAACATACCACGTACAACAGAAGACGAGCGGGTATTTGTGAAAGAACTTGTCGGTGGTTGTATCATTGCACTGCCCGCCTTTACAGACGAGGAACTGAAAAAGATTTTTAGACTATGAGATACATCAAAGGCATCGCCTCGGACATATCGGAGATATGGCGGGGCAAAGAGGTAGTCGTCAAGAGCGACTACTACGACATCGAAAAAGCGTGGGTGAACGAGCGGGGCATTCTCTGCGTGGAGTTCGCCGACCTCGACACATTGCAGGCGTGGAACAGGGCGTGGCATACACGGCTCAACAAGCAGGCGACTATGTTGCAAACTATGCGGTTCGAGACTGCGGTCTATCGGCAGCGACTCTACCTGTACGATACCGACGACTATGCGGTGTGCGACGACTGCGGGGACGTGGTCAAGAGCGATGAACTGACCACGGTATCGGGCGGCGACCGTGTGTGCGACGACTGCTTGGAGAGCGATTATTCCTACTGCGAGAAATGCGACACGTGGCACTCCATCAATGAGATGGTGGAGATACACACGGACACATACAGTAGTCGCGACAACTCGTATTATGTATGCGAGAACTGTGCCGAAGAGGTGGCGTACCGGTGCGAACACTGCGGCGACTGGTACGAGAAGCAATACTGCCGCTTGGGTGCAGACGGAGAGTGGTACTGCGAGGACTGCTGGGAAGAGAATTTCGTAACGTGCGAAGAGTGCGGCGAGATACTGTGGCGGGACGATGCCTACTACGATGAAGACAATGACTGCTGGTATTGCAAAGACTGCTATGACCGGCAGGGCAAAGGCACTGTGCGCAGTTACCACCACAACCCCGAGCGGGTGTACCACGATACCGCCCACGATATGGCGGGAGAGAACCGCTACATCGGCACGGAGATAGAGACCGAGAAAGGCGACTATCAGAAGCGCATAGAGATAACACAGCAGCACGGCAACGACGAGGACGACATCTACCAGATGCACGACGGGTCGTTGGACAACAGCGGCATTGAGTGCATCACCCAGCCGATGACAAAGGCGTACTGGGACGCTTTCGATTTCGAGGGGTGGATGGCGGCTCTGTCGGACGCAGGCGCACGCAGCCACGACACCGACGACTGCGGACTGCACGTACACCTCAGCCGCACATGGCTCGGCACGGACGACAAGGACGAACAAGCCGTACTCGTGGCACGTATGCGGCAATTCATAGCCGACAACCAACAGCAGGTGGAACGCTTTGCCCGGCGCGAAGCCAACCGCTGGTGTAGTTACACCAAGACCTTCGACAAGGCGGTGAAGGATAATTTCACCAAGGACGAGCGCAAGAATTTGCACAAAGAAAAAGGTCTGTCCTACGACCGCTACCAAAGTGTGAACAACAACAACGAGGACACGATAGAGTTCCGTATATTCCGTGGCACACTCAAAGCCAGCACCTACCGTGCGAGCGTGGAGTTCTGCCTGCGGTTGGTGGACTACATCACCACGCACGAGGACGGCACGGAGAGTTGGCAGGAGTTTGTAGGTTACAAGCCGCTTCCCGATACAATGGCGACCTATATGCAGGAGAGAGGACTACTCAATGCGTAACCGACCTCCCCAACCCCTCCAAAGGAGGGGCTAACAGAATGGGAACAACGTGTAAATAACAACCAAATTATGTGTATTATAGCAATCAAATATGCGGGCGTGAAACGCCCGACAAAAGAACAATTCGAAGCGATGTGTACGGCTAACCCCGACGGCTTCGGATATATGACATGGAGCAAAAAGAAAGGGCTGCAAGTGCGCAAGACGATGGACGCAGAGCAGTTCCAAAAATGGGTGGAGAAGATACCCGATAGTCAGCCCGTGGTGTACCACGCACGTATCGCCACGCACGGCAGCGTCAGCGTGCGCAACTGCCACCCTTTCCTGTCCGACGACAAGCAGTGGGCGTTTGCACACAACGGCATACTGCACATACAGAACGAGCGGGACAAAACCGACAGCGAGACGTTCTTCCGCAGCATAGCCCTGCCTATGCTGCGGGCGGGCTACAAACCCAACGACAAAGGCGACTTCGATGCAATGGTCTCGACGATTATCGACGGCAGCAAGTTCGCCTTTATGGACGGCAACGGACGCATCTACACCTACGGCAACTACATCGAGGACAACGGACTGCTGTTTTCCAACTCCTCCTACCTGCCGTATGACAGACGATGGACGTGGCGCGACTACCCGCAGTTAGGAATAGGGTGGGACGATATAGAGGACGTTCCCGACTACACCGAAACGGATATGGTCTTCGACGACCTCGTAGAACGGCTCTCGCAGGATATGGAAACCGACCCCGAGATATGGGAACAGAGTACGGCGGAACTCTACGACAAGTACAAAGCCTACTACCCCGTATCGCGGAATGACTTCGTGGAGGCATTCGACTATGCACAGATGTTTGTTTGAAAGGACAAAGGATAATGAAACTATGACGGAGAGATAATTTGTAATTTATAAATAACAACCAAACATGAAATCTTTTGAAGACCAACTGACGGCACTCATACAGGAGTGCTACAACCACATTGTGGAAACAGCCGTTCAGAACGGCAAGTTGGAATGGTACGACTACAACACCAAAGGCATACGCCACTACACACTGGCACTGCCACAAGCCGTTATGCTGAGCGACCACTCCGGGGTAACGTCCGTCCGCTACGATGCCTACGACGACACCTGCCACAACGGGACGATTGTCGTCAGCACTATCAAGCAAAGCGGTATCGTCATCAGCGGTGCGGACACGGCTGTTGAAGACCTGCCCGACGAGGACGTGATTACCCTTGCTGACTCGCTGCGGGAGACCTACAACACACCGCCCGCCAAGACGGTGTTCGTGGTGATACATTCCCAGACCATCGACTGCGAGCCGAGACTGCAACTGCGGGTGTTCGACACACGGGACAAGGCGGAAGCGTGCAGCCGTGCGCTTATACGCCAAGCCCTTGCCGACTGGCGGGAGAGTATATCCGACGACCTCACAGAGTACGACAGCAACAAGGAGTACCCCGACGATACAGCCCTCTACGAACTCTACGACGACGGCAATGCGTGCGACATCTTTACCAACCGCCGCGAGTTTGAGAACAGCGAAAGCATACACATCGCCGAACACGTGGTGGAGTAAAAGAACAAAGAAAATAATAATAACAATGGAAGACAAAATAGTAGTGGCAGTGTTTCTAACCTGCACAATAGTCGGATTTTTTGCCATCGCTTTTTGTTGCGTGGTATATGGTGTAAAATAACAAAACGAGAAATAACAAAATGAATAGAACAACTCTACCGACTTACGCATTGTCCGAGGACAAAAAAGTCGTCTATGTCAGCCCAAGAGGCTTTCTATACCAGATGAAAATCAATTCGTCATTGAAGAATATACTCAAAGAGGCTATCAAAAACAATATGAAACTACAAGAAAACAAATTGGTCGCATTAAACCGATTCATTATGGGGAAAGACGAGAAAATGGATTTTAATTGTATTACATCGACAATACAACGGACTATACGAATTGAAGAAGAATTAGAGTTGCTACTTGCCAAAAAGTAGCAACTCTACATACTTGGCAATTCTCACATCTTTTTCTGCGAGTTGCTTATCTTTTTCTGCAAGCATATCAAGAATCTCTTTCGGAATTGTAACATTGTTTTCATCACGATTCTGAATTTGACCCGATTTGCCGACACCTTGATTTAACTCTCTTATATCAAACGACAAATCAAAGAACACGACAGGAGATACTTGCAATACATTGACTATTTTCTCCAATGTAACAACGGTCGTTGTATTGTCACGCATTATCTTTGACAATCCAGTCGGAGTAACACCGACTTGTTCAGCCAATACACCGAGAGGCAATTTTTTATCAGCGGCTATCTGCTTTATTTTCTGTAAGTTAGGCATTTTATTATATATTTTGAATTAAAAATATAGTTACAATGTTTGCATGATTAGAATTTATATTCTATATTTGCAACAGATTTCAATCTATATTTGAAATAATAAGTTTAATATATCGTTTTAACTTTTTCAATAATTGCAATGGACTGCAAAAGTACTAATTACTTATGAAAAGCGCAAATCTTGTCAAGAAAGTGGACATCAGAGCCACGCTGCTAACGTTCTCTATTGGAGATGAAATGACTATCCGTGAACGAGATGGGCGATACCCTACAATCTATAAGATCGCCAAGGACATCGAGAAGGTAACAGGTAGAAAATACATGGTAACCATCGCAGGAATTGCGGAGGGTACTTTTGTGAAAAGAAGACAATAACAAATGGAAAAAATGCGACTTCCGAATGGGAAGACAGTCATCAAAGTGGACAAAGAAGAATATCTACTTTGCGAGAAAATTCGCAATTACATTCTAAGAATGAATTATGAATTGCGACTCCCTGTTTGGATGTGCGTACTACGGGCATCCAAGAAATTCGGCATACCCGACTCGTATGCGGTTAAAGCATTACGGCAATGGAAGAAATGGTATTACAACAACGGTTTGAGACACAGACCCATTGAATTATTCATCAAAGAAGAAAAAGAAAGAAATGGCAACACAATTTGAACAGTCCTTGCAGTGTGTCAAGGATACTATTACACGTGAGTTACAGAATGGTGAGTACTTCGTCACGGAGTATGGCATCTACCGAACAAAAAGTAACATCGATGTTTCGACATCATTTACAGGTAACTTGATTGTACACTTCAACATTGACAACAGGAAACTCTGTGAGAAACTTGAGAGAGAAGCCGATGAAAAGCAAGCAAGTATCTATGAAGAAAAAGCACGCACCCTGCGTGAGAAATGGAGATAATATGGAACTCAGAAAAGACAACAATGGCAATGCCTATTGCCATATTAACGACAATGAATATCGAGACTACTTATCTTACGTTGTCGAACACATATTGGAATCATACAATGACAACTACAGTTACGAAATGGATGACGATTGTCTTTCGGCAGAATTTGACAACTGTGGCAATTGCCATACATTCTTTTGGGACGAGGATTCCCGCTGCACAGAAATACCTAACGACTTTGATATAAAAAGGTTCGAGGACGATGTCAATGTATCACTTGCAGATGCAAAAGCCCATACGGAATGGATGTCATTTGAAAATTATCACAGATATTGAAAATGACCGCCAAAATCTCACACGAGAGCAACTTTCTGCACAAAGACACACAAATTATCATTTGGGGAATTTTCACCTCTTAAAACAAAGAAAAATGAGATATACAATTTTATCGCTGCTTATCGGTCTGGCAGGTTTCGTCCTGCTGACCTGTGAAGCAGAAACGACCACAGCATTATTGCTAAGCAAAGCATTGGCGTTCGGGCTGATGTTTATCGCATACAAGTTATACCAAACCGCAGACAGAAAAGGAGAATTAGACAAGATCAGAAACTTGTTTTGACATATTGCAATGCCTGAAGCAGTTAGACGGCAACTAAATCAATTTAATTTATGAGTGACTTGAAAGTCTTCAATCAAACAATCACCAATGTCAGGACGCAGGAATATCTGCAAAGCGTTCTGGGTGAGAAGAAACAAGCGTTTGTCAATAATCTGACAGCGTTAGTAAGCAATGACAAAAATTTGCAGCAATGCGAGCCTACCACACTGATGTTCGCAGCGTTGAAAGCAACGGCACTTGACCTGCCGCTGGACAACAATCTCGGGTTTGCATACGTCATTCCGTATCGGAATACAAAGGCTGGCATCACAGAGGCTCAGTTTCAATGCGGGTACAAAGGAATAGTCCAACTCGCTATCCGTTCGGGACAATTCAAAACAATCAACGTTACCGATGTTCGCGAGGGCGAACTGAAAGGTCGCGACCGCATGACAGGCGAGGTGCAAGTGGAATGGATAACAGACGACAACGAGCGCGCAAGAGCGAAAGTTGTCGGGTATATGGGATATTTCAAACTCCTAAGCGGTTACGAAAAGACTACTTATTGGTCTGTCGAGGAGTTAGAGCAACACGGAGTAAAGTATTCGCAAACCTACCGCAAAGGCTACGGAGTATGGAAAGATAATTTTGACTCTATGAGTAGGAAAACCGTCTTGAAGTTAATGCTCAACAAGGGCGATGCCCCTATGAGCGTGGAAATGCAACAGGCTATCAAGTACGACCAAAGCATAATTCTTGACGACAAAGGGAGTGCGAGGTATATAGACAACCAGAAGCCCAATTCCGTTGAGGAGGCGGACGCTTTTATCGCAGACGATGGAAATGTATTGTCAGGTGCAGAAAATGCCGCAGAAGGAGAAAAAATGGGTAATTCGGAACTTTTTAACGACTAAATCAAAATGGATAATCAAAATGATTCGGAATTGAGAGACAAACTCTCTTGTTTGGCGCAAGGCACAAGCGATTGGTTGAGGGCAAGACTCGGCAGGATAACAAGCAGCAATGTTCACTTTGTAATGAAGTGCAACAAACCTACAAAATCCAACCCCAATCCGGAAGTATTCAACGACACCGCAAAGAGTTATTTATACAAAGTCGCTGCTGAAAGAAATTTGAGACCGCAAGTAGTCAATGACGAAGTGCAGTTTGAAGAATATATGATGAGGGTTGATTTATCGACACGGGATATTCGCTGGGGACAGGAAAACGAGGACATCGCCCGAAAAGTGTATGAAAGAGTTTGCAAAAAAGAAGTTGCACAGGCTGGCTTTATCATGCACGAGACGATTGAGAACTACGGAGACAGCCCCGATGGAATTGTCCTGGATAGCAACGGTATGCCAATCGGTGCGCTTGAAATCAAATGCCCGAAACCCGAAACGTTTATCCGATACAAGGCGACCATTCACAATGCGGAAGACTTGAAAGAGGTCAAACCAGAATACTACTGGCAGTGCCAATCGCATTGCGAATGCAACAATCTTCCGTGGTGCGACTTTGTATTCTTCGACAAAATGCAAAAGAACGGTTTTGTATGTATCAGAATCGGACGCAATGACGAAGACATCGAATTGATGAAAAGCAGAATCGTGTTAGCAAACGAATTTATAAACAGTTTACAAGTATAGAAATTTAACCAACCAACGGATGATAAGACAGTGAATGTGGCTGCTGAATATGTTATGAGCCGCAACGCCGAAATGCTGTGGTAGGTTGCGGGCATCTTGGACGTCGGAACACGCCATCCGTTGGTTTTGAAAGACAAAATAAACTATGAAACACATAAGTAATAAAAACTACTGCCTCATCCAAGGTTGGATGTTAGACATAGGTTGCTCTGGCTGGAGTGAATTGGCAGCATACGCACTTGTCTATGGCTTCTCACAGGACGGTAAAAGCGAATTTACAGGTAGTATATCATACTTACAAGAATGGTTAATGTGTAGCAAACGTAATGTTTCATACATTATGGAAAGTCTCGTAAAAAAAGGTTTGCTTGTCAAAAATCAATACGAGATTAACAACGTTAAGTTTAATAGATACAAGGCTGTTATTCCACAACAACAAATTGGTAGTGCAAAAATTGCACAAGTGGCGCAAATGGATAATGCAAAAATTGCAGAGGTAGTGCAAAATTTGCAAGTGTGTAGTGCAAAAATTGCACCCAATAATACTATAGATAATAAAGATATAGATAATTCTTCACTACGTTCAGAATTATCAGAGAGTCTATTATTAACCCCTACTACAAAAAATAATAATAGTTCTATTACTATCCCCTATAATCCCCTTTCAAAAGCAAAGCCGAAAAAACTTGATTTGAGTTTCGTTGCCGACGAGTTTCGGGAAGACTACATGGCGTGGCTCGATTATCGGCAGAAGATAAACAAGCCTTTCAAGATACAGCGGAGTTTGGAACTGAACTACAAAAAAGCACTGGAATTATCAGATAACGACCCCAAGGTCTTCAAACAGATTATAGAGCAATCCATCGCCAATGGCTGGATTGGATTATTTGAACTTAAAAACACAAACAACAATGGACGAAACAATAATGAAAAGTATCAAGGAGAGTATCCGAGAAATGAAAGAGATGTCGAAAGAGAAAGAGACTACACACCTTTCCAATTCTGAGCAAAGCGAAACAAAAGCCGAGAGAGAGTTGAGAGAGAAAGTTGAAGCATTGAAAACGGAGTTCTGCAATATCAGCCGGAACTTAATCACTCGATGTGCAGTGTACTACGACAATCTGGCGATTGACGAAATCTTTGCACAACACCGCAGGCTGTTCGTTCGATGCGCAAATGTAATACTATCAAAGCAGGGACGTAAATTTGAAATAGACGACAACAACAGAGATGTAATAAAATTTCTGCTCTACTATTTCAACTATTGCGCAAAGGCTTTGGAGATTTTTCCAAACTGCGACTTGAACAAGAACATCTTTCTTTTCGGGAAAGCAGGAGTCGGGAAAACAATCTTGATGGACGCTTTCGCTTTGTATCTGAAAGAAACGAATAACCCAAGAGCGTTTTATAGCATATCACAAACACAAATGCTGAACTACTACAAGCAACATAACACTCTTGACAAATTCACATTCAACGAGGAAGGCTCGAAATCATTTGAGGGCAATCCTGTAAACCTCTGCCTAAATGATTTGGGACTCAAGACACAGAAGTTCTATGGAATTGATATGCAAATGCTGATAGACGAGTTCCTATATGCCCGTTATGAGATATGGACTTCGCAAGGAAAGTTTGTACATATCACGACCAACCTCGATAAAAAAGATATGATGGGTGTATTCAATGACAATTACAACAGACTGACTGACCGACTCAAGATGTTCAATGTAATTCCGCTTGGTGGAGAAAGCAGAAGATGACACAATTTGCCCACTTTTCTGACCACTATCAAACGATAATATGTTTTATGTATAAATTATTATCTGCGGAAAAATCGTGGCGCAAATCAAAGAAAATAACGTTTAACTAAAAACTATACAATTATGGCACATGAAAATTTGCAACTGCTCATTAACTTGACAAAAATCAAGGAGGCATTAAAGGCTGACCCGAAAAAGGGGTATCGCACAGAAAGAGGGGACTTGGTGGTAACCGTATTCTGTGAAACAAGGAAAGAAGAATCCGTACACGGAGACACTCACAGTTTGCACATAGGCAGAATTGGCAATGAAAAGATATATGTCGGCAAAGCAAAAATGTCTAAATATCAGCCAAACGCCACTGATAACCGCAAAATAGACAGCCAAAGCATTGACGATGAAATGCCGTTCTAACATTCCAAATTCATAATATCATGGAAATTCAAACACAGAATGAGTATATCTATGAATGGTTACTTGCAGGAAATAGCATCACAACATTGGACGCTATGTTACATCATCACATCGGCAGGCTTGCAAGTCGTATCTGTGACTTAGTCAATGACTATGCAGTGCCTATCCAGAAAGAGCGTGAACCAAACAAAGAACGGCAAGGGCTACCATACGAGATACTACATGAAACCAGAGTATCGGAAAACACTCCAAGAAGTACGTTTGAGAAACGTACACAATTTTACAGAACATTTCAAAAACTAACAACAAGAAAAATGCAAGAACTAAAACCAAATACCAAGTTCAGCCTTACCATAGAGGGTAAGGAAATCGTATTAGAAACGAAACACGTAAAGAATGCCACCTGTGATGGCTGCTATTTCCGCAAGGGAAGTACCTGTTCTCTCACGGATGCCACAGAGAACATCGTGGGCATGTGTAGCAGCAAGGTGCGCACCGACAACACAAGTGTAATTTTCAAACAATCACAGCAATGAGAATTGAGAGAATCACTGAGCAACCCAACGGCACGTACACCGTGCATTTCAGAGAGCCGAGCGTTTATCCCGCTTTCGGCGGTTACGACAGCATAGACGCTGCCAAAGCATTCGTGCGCAGGACAATCGCGCACAGAGTAGTATTTATTCACCTCCTCCCACGCACTTGGTGAGTGGTAAAATGGTAAGAGAGTATGACCAAATCACAAGCATTGAACGTCCTGCAAGAGATGCAGAAAATGGCAACCAATTTCCTTGAAACTTTCCGAGACCTCATTGAACAAGCCAAAATGTTTTTGTAAGAATATGAACGTAAAGTATTACGTGCCGTTTGAGACGGCAAAGTTACTCAAAGAAAAGGGGTATCCGCAACTGGATAACGAACATCACTACAACCTAAATGGTGATATGGTGATATTCTCAGATGCTTACGAAGGCTATGCGGAAGACACTTTAATAAGGATAGCACAGGACTTTTATACCGCACCGACCTACCACGAAGTAGTGGACTGGCTGGAGGGGAAAGGGATATATATGCACTGCTATTCCCCTATAATGCGACAAAATATAGGGCAATACACGGCGGGGGTATTCAATAGCAATATCAACGATTGGAGAACTTGCAAGTCTGTGTACCCCACCCGTGAGGAAGCCCTGAACGCAGCAATACTCAAAGCATTGGAAATGATATAACCCGCCAAGGGGATATGGTATGCAGGATAAGACAGTGAATGGGGCTGCTTGAATTGTCCGGGCAGCGGTGAGCCGAAAGTGCGGATAAATGTCGGAAAGCAAGTCGGGCGAAAGCCCAACACCTGAATAACTGAGAGGCTTGCGGTAGCGACAGAGTAAAGTCTGGTACTACCCCGCACAAGTAGGCTGGATAAATCGGTAGGGCGTAGGGTAACCGAGCCTATAACAGTAGGACTGCCGAGGAATAGTGGCAAGCACCGTTGTATATTTGGAATATCGCACCCGCCCTGCATACTTTTTTACACCCCACACCGCAGGGGACAAAAACGGAAGCGGTGCCACATATTGATTGTTGATTTATTGTAGGCGGTTTGTCCGTTCCGCCTGTTTTTTGAAACCAATTAAAGACAACTAAAGACTAAAATTAAAGACAAATGAAAGAGAAAGAACCCGAAACAATCCCCGACCGCGTGAGCAATGCTCTTGCCATATACGCGGTGATGACCACGGCAGCGGAGTTACTGCTGCGCGAGGCAGAGAGACAAATGGCAGCCGAGAAGATTGCTCTCAAACGAGAGTGGAAGAGGCTATTCTCGGACTTGCAGACGGCAATCAACCGCGCTAAGTATATGTGCGAGCGTTTCACGGAGGAGTGTTGCGTTACTGATGCCAAGTCCTTTGACGCGCTGCTCAACGACGCAAACACCATCGCGGCACTGACAATGCGTTTCTACAATGCCACCTACGGCAACGCCGACAACGGAGACGAGAATACAAAACACATACTTGAGATGACAAGAGATATAATAACGGAACTGTTGTCACCTAAGTCACACACTGACTGGATGAACGTTGAAGAAGAAATGCCAAACGATAACGAACGAGTCGTAGTTCGCACAAAAGACGGTGTGACTTTTTTCTTATCACCGATAAGCGGTAAGTTTCCAAATACTATAACTCATTGGTTTAGACTACCCAAAATAAACAACTAAAAAACAATCTATTATGAATTCAAATTTAGAAGTATTGAAAGAAAAAGAACAAATTATGGAGAATGCCTTACTAAATGCAATGGCATTCCATGCAATGAATGGCAATGTAAAAGATGAAATATCAGAGCATCAAGCATGGAAAATCTATGGTAAAGCATGGATTGTTGATAGAACAGAACGTGGCTGGATTCACTTTTTAAGGAGCGGTGCAAATGCAAAATGTACAAAGATATATTCCCGATTTGAGATTGAATGTCAGAAACGCTCAGAGAAACACATTGAATGTGCTTACAATAATGCAAAACAGATATGCAAGTGAAAAACGTATATGAGTTTCATGGTGTTTTGAAGAGATTATATCCTACACAACAGATTGTTGTGAACAATAGACCCATCATTCTTAAAAGCATTTTCATTGTATCTTACGATGAAAATGGAAGGAGTGATGGGTCTATGTTTGTTCTGCTACCCGAAGAATTTGATGTGGACAAAGTTCAGAAAATGGTCGGGGAAAATATAGTCGTTGTATTCAAAATACATTCAGTCTTTGACAAGAAACATATCCGTATTTATGCAGAATGTTTGGAAATAAGAATGGATATTCCATATAGACACATACTGAATCAGTCTGTAAAATACATCAAGAAGAAATACAGACATCCAAAATTGGACAAAGACGGATATATCGAAGCATACAATTCTTAACCGGATTACATCATCCACAGGCTGACCTCGTGCCAAAAATCATAGTCGGTCAGTCCGTCATTGTGCAGCATAACATATAGAGCAATTTTTTCTTGCATAGCCTATCCGTTCAGCGACATATACTCCCACACCTTTCCTTTGCCTTTCCAATCCTCGTCCGCGAAGAAAAACAGGTAGGCAATATCCAACACCTGCTCATCATCGAATTTCTTACAGAAATCGGCATAGGCAGCATTGTATGCTACATACCTGTCCCACGGAGTAGTCCCTTCGGGGAATTTCTTGCCATGCGTTGCCGTCTCCACCTGCTCCATAGTCCAGTGTGCGCCGTGATGTTCGCTGCCTGCCGCATCCGTGTAGCAGATTTTCTCCACGTCGGCTTCTGCAAACTCTTTGTCATAGTGTGCGCCGCACAAATCCTCATGCAGGTCTCGCAACAGAGAATGGTATTTTGCAGGGTCTTTCTCTCGGATATACTCCATAGCCACATTGGTCGTCTCCACCGACTTCCACATCACTTTCTCACCACCGCCATTCTTAACGGCGGTTTCTATCATACTCTTGTAGTTCATACATCAGCAGTTTTTGCACCCCGACTGAAAGCGGGGTATGGGTTTATACTTACTCACATTAGTGAAGATGAGCGTCTGCTTGGGCAGCACGGCATCTCCTACTTTTTCTTTGGTCTGTTTACTCTTTGCCATAACTCATTGTATTTGCGGTTCAGCCATATCAGCAACAGACCGAACCAGTTAGACACATAAGACGCTCCGAGAGACAGCAACACAGCAATGACGACATGACACCTTGCAGCGAGCAGCACTACCAACGCCGACCAAAAGGTCAGACACTTGTGGCACTTGCTCACCTTGGCTACCACAGACGATACAGCCTGCGGCAAAGCCGTATGTACTGCAATGGTGGCAGTCATCATTACTGCTATTGCTATCAGCACGTACTCCATCAGCCTGCCGTTACGGTGATACTCAATGGGGTCTCACTCACGAAAGTACGTGAGCATTGCTGGCACGCGGTCGTAGAAACGGCGTTCACGGTCGCTCCTGCTGCTATGGTTACTGCCGTCGGGGCGGTAGCCGAAGCAATCGGAATGGTGAATGTGCCGCTCAAAGGTTGCGACTTGGTACAGCCACAGCCACCATTACACGGTACATACGAGATGATACCCTGCACGCGGATAGTAGCGGCGTACTGACCTGTACCGACCTGCGCTATGCCTACCAACGAAAATTGCGGGGCGAATACAGGCATATTCTCCGCACACGTGGGATAGCACAGACGCTGCGTGATGTTTACTTGATAGTAGTACGGACTCGCCGTGCTACCTGCCGCCAATACAGGAGTAATGACGGGTGCTTGAATTTTGTTCATAGTCCTCAAACATTAGACATTGTCGCTACCTACTTTGTTCCTGTCAGCAAGAGTCTCGCCGGTAGCGTTAGGCTTCTCTTGCTCTGTTTCCTGCGCGGGAAATAATGCTGCGTACAGCATATCAATCTTACTCTTTACCTCGTCCACCTTTTGGTGCATGAGGTTCATATCCTCCGACATACCGACTATGTTCGCATTGATAGCGTCAAAGATAGTCCGCGGTTGTTGGTTGTTTTGGTTCGTTTCCATTATCGTAGAAAGTTAGTGATTAGTATATTGTCGCCATACTGCTTGAGTATAGCGTCCAGTTTCTCGGCGGTTACCGCCACGCCCCGTTCCCGCTGCCTGTTCACAAACTCTTTCAGCGACTGCTCCAACCTGTCCGCCTCCTCTTTGCTATTGGCGTACACGTACATATCCAACTTATAGACTTGCAACATAGGGCATTAAGGTATAGGTGGGACATCAGCGGGAGTGGTAGGCGTAGGAACTGATATACCTGCTTTGCCCATCATGGTGCGGGCTATGTTGTAATACCCCAACACCTTGTCTTGGTTCTGGTCAATCCAACCGAGGACACCCAGCACGGTGTCTTTGGCTTGCGTGAGTACAGGCACGCCCTGCGGGTCAAAGTCGGGCATATTGGGCATATCTTTCATAAAGTACTCGCATATCTCCGTGGCGGCTTTCACATCACCGCCGCACACGAGTAAGGCTGAACGTTTGAGCGCGTCCTTTGAGGTCGTCTGCAACAGCGTTACATCATACGAGGTCTTGTTTCCAAACAGAGCCATAGCAATTTGAGTTTTTAGAGGTTTATTGTTTCGGTAAAACTTTCGGTAATAGTAGATATAACTGACTGAAATAAAGCGTATTATTATCAACAAACATTACCGAAGAAACTACCGAAATTTTCAAAAGAGGTAGTACCCCGCTCCCGAGGTACTACCATTCTCGTTTAGTTGCCGCACGTATCGCAGCCGCACGGTTGGGGTGCGCTGTAACGTTGCACGCGCAGGAAACCACAATTGCCAACAGCGGAGTTCAGACCGCCATTGTTGTTCTGCGCAATCGCATACGCATAAGCGTCTGCCAACGCCGAAGCCGATACACTCGGATTGGAGGTTGCCTGCGTCTTGACATCAACGTACTGCTGCAATGTCGGCATGTGCTGGTTCTGCCAGCCCTCGCGGGAGGTTCTCTCACTCAACATGAACTGCGATACAAGGTTGAGAGCGTCCTTGTTACCTGCGACTGCCTGCTCTGCTGCTTTGGCGCGGGACTCGGAGGCTTTGTTCACACCCCAAGCGGCTGCGATAGCAAGCAGTAAGGCTCCGCCACCGAGACCTGCTGCCAAGCCGATAGCGGTGGCACTCTGACCGTGCGAGCAATGTTGCTTCGTCATCAACATTACATCTGATGGACTTAATTCTGCCATAACTATGAGAATTACTTTCGCCTCTTACACCTTCGGCGGTTGGTATCA
>ERZ808267.66-NODE-66-length-52532-cov-25.645826_pt1 | contig 52532 bp, 77 predicted proteins | sample MGYA00521241_ERZ808267 | MGnify/ENA primary metagenome ERZ808267 (study PRJEB31516, sample SAMN03275592) | gut metagenome | biome: mammalia-associated habitat; material: feces | host: Papio cynocephalus | place: Kenya | collected 2012-07-19 ...
CTTTGTAACCTGTTGCCGAGGAAGCTCCTTTGTAACCTGTTGCCGAGGAAGCTCCGTAGTCACCTGTTGCCGAGGAAGCTCCACAGTTACCTGTTGCCGAGGAAGCTCCGTAGTCACCTGTTGCCGAGGAAGCTCCGTAGTCACCTGTTGCCGAGGAAGCTCCACAGTTACCTGTTGCCGAGGAAGCTCCGTAGTCACCTGTTGCCGAGGAAGCTCCTTTTCTTGAATCATTGTCCGATTCCTTTTTCACTCTGCTTGATGTGTATTCAATAGCCGCCTGTACAATCCCGGCAATGCTCAATTTCGCTCCAATCTTAATCTTAGTAGACGCAAGCTTCGTGTCCTCATCTTCATTCTTGCTTATCTCTCCACTTTGCTCTACTTCGTGATATACGCTTTCTGTAGGATTGTAATAACTAAAACAGTCAAGAGGATATTCGCAAGCATGGAAGCCTTTCTCACATATTTCTGCTTCTTCTGTTTCGTATTCCTCGCCTTCTTCATACTGAAATCCGCGGCACGTCATATCCTTGTTAAATCCCTTGTAACCTTTAATCACTTCTGACATTCTCATTCTCCCTTCCTAAAAATTTGTTGACAAAGTACAGCTGCCCTTTTCCTGTAATTTTAGGCGTAAATGTAATTCTCACGCTTCCATCTGGATTCTGTACGTTTCTTTCTTTCACTTCAAACAATCCCTGTTCGACATATCTCTGCATCGGCATGTTACGTGATACGCCACTCTTGCACAGATATCCATTGTTCCGAAACCATTCAAACAACCTTTTCTGTCCGATCTGATAACCATTTTGGCAAATTAACTTTGCTAAATCTCCGATAAGAATAGATGTCCGGCTTGTCGCTACCGCATCTGCAAATATCGCTTTCGGCTTCATCTCTTTGTTTCGTTCAACGAGCATCACATTTTCGGCTTTCAGACTGTCGATTGTTCGGTTTGCAATCTTCAATGCCCTAGCCATTACCTGTTCTGGAGTATTCCATGCTTTTTCCAAGTCAATCAAATACTGTCGAACCTGTTTGCCCTCTGGCGTTCTCTGTATCATGCAAATTTGCTTCGCCATATCAACCGAAATATCGTAGTCAACTGATGGTCGTCCTCCTGTTTCAGAGGTTTCTCCCATTTTTGGGAAAAACTCAATTCCTTCTGAAAACCCATATTCTTTCATGCGTTCAAACCATGTTGTAAACTTCGTACCAATATTTAAGTGATTGTGAAGTTCTCTTGCTGATACTGTCTGCGTGTCTAAATCCACTTTCAGTATTTCGTTCATGCTCTCCCTTCCTGTAACTTTTTAAGTTACTCTTTAGCAAAAAAAATATCCATCGGATTTGCAATATTCAGTCTGTCAATCATGATCTGGATTTCGTTGCTTCCAAAAACACCCTTCTGCATTCTGTTGTAAAATGTCTTTGGAGTTATCCCGATCATATTAGCAACATCCGCCTGTGTTTTTCCGTTTTCTGCTATAATTCCTCTAAGTTTTTTTGCATTTACCATGTCTTATTGCCTCCTTCCTAACCTTTGTGGTAACTTCTTAGGTTACTATCATTATACAACATTTTTGTAACTTGTCAAGTTATTTTTTTCTTGACTTGTAACTTTTTTGTGTTATAATTGAATTACAAACAAAGGAAGGAGGATGTACAAATGACAATAGGAGAAAGAATTAAAATGGCAAGGGAGAAAAACGGCATAGCGCAAACCGATCTCGCAATAAAGATCGGAGTAAGCAAACAGACATTATTCAAATATGAAAATGGAATTGTAACGAATATCCCGAGCGATAAGATTGAGGAGATTGCAAAAATCACTCATGTTTCTCCTGCTTACATCATGGGATGGGAAGATAATCTTAATAATGCAGATACAGATATCGTCGTTGACATTTATTCTGATGTGAATATGTTGGAAAGCATAAAAAAACTTATATCTCTATCTAAAGAGCATAAGCAAACAATTTACGACAATATAGATTATCTTTACGAGAAAGAGGGGCACTAGATGCCCCATTTCTTTTTGAATGATTGAATCATTGAATATAAAAATTTCAGAAAAACTTCGTTTTCACATTTCGATATTTCTTCAACAACCTTGTCTTTGTAACTACTCCCCATAGAAGTGCCTCCTTTCTTAGTAATTATATCACCGCTTTTATTTACAAAACAGACTGTTTTTGTCGTCAAACTTATAATATAATCGCCATATTATCGACAATCAGTAAAATTTGTGCTATACTCTAAAAAATCAATATATGGAGGGATTTTATGGATAATCAGTATCAAAACCAGAATCAATACGTTATATGTCCTAACTGTAACCAGTGTATTCCTTATGGTTCTACATTTTGTAATAAGTGTGGATGTCAATTACAATATCCTCAACAATTACAATATCAGCAACAATATTATAATATGGTGCAGCCTGCGCAGCAACAACCTAAAAAGAAACGTAAAGACAGCCCCTTGAGTGTTGTAGCAGGATTAATTGCACTTGTAGGTTTTATAGCTTTTCCATTAATTTCTTTCATGGGCTTTATTCTTGCAATAATTGATATCGCAGTAGGACAATCAAAAGAGGACGATAATTACATACATGCTTGTTCTTGGTTTGCAGTTTTTGTATTTTTGTTTTATATTGTGGCCATATTTCTCCCCAATTTGTATAAATAAGGATGAATTTATTTTTATTTGACTTTAGTTTTTCTGATTTAGCCATTATTTTTAGGTAATGTGAGGAAATGACACTATGCCATATACCATTCCCTCACTTTGCCAAAACTTGACCCTTATATTTAGGATATTTACATTATATACATGAAATTTAAGGGAGTAAATATATTAGAAGATGAAAAAATGAAACAAGTATCGACAAAATAATTAATAGTGAATATTATAATATCGGAAATAAAAAAAAGAGGAATAGCCAGTACGGACTATTCCTCTTAAATAAATATTACTGTGGTATTTTTATATTTTGCCCTGCATAAATTAAATTTGGATTGCTAATATTGTTATATTTTGCTAATGCTTGGTATGTTGTATTGTATTTAGAGGCAATACCTGATAACGTGTCTCCTTTTTTTACTACATATACTAAGTCTTGTTTTGCTTTTTGGCTATTGCAGATTTGATTAACTATCTTTTGAACCTCATCATAGTTATATCCTGCTTCGGTAAGGTTTTTCTTTCTGTCTGCTCCATTGCCCCACTTACCATTTAAAACTTCTTGAGCTAGTTGCTCATTGGTTTTCTTTACGAAGGTGCTTTCTTCTTTGCTATTAGCAGTAGAATAATTAGCATAGCAGTAATTCATATCGACATTGCCAATTATTCCGTCAACTTTTCCACTTGATGTATATTGCCACATAGAATAAGGCTTGGTATATTGGCATTGCTTATAATATTGAGCTACCCACTTATCCCACTTGTCAAACCTAGAATCAGTTAGCTTGTGATTAAACCAGCTTACATTTGCATATATGCCAGCCTTATAACCGGCCTTTTCAATAGTGTTGCAAAAAGCTTCGGCTATTTCTGCAATTTCTTTATTTGTGCAATTTCCTGTTGTTTTTTCGTCTTCTAAATCATAGAATACGGGATAAGAAAGCTTGTAGCCCTCTATCAGCCTTAAAACGTGATTTGCTTCACTTATTGCTTTATTAATGCTGGTAGCGTAGCTATACAGATATACCCCAAAAGGAATACCTAATCTTGTACATTCATCAGCATTTCTTTTAAAAGTATCATCATCTTGATTTGTAGTATCAACTCCAAATCCACATCTTAGTATGGCAAATTCAATACCATCTGCTTTGACTTTTTCCCAATCTATGGCTTTTTGCCATGAGCTTACATCAATACCTTTTTTTTGCATAATTTTCTCTCCTTTATTTAAAATATTAATTTACCTGTAATATACTGCTATAGTTCCTGTTGTTGAAATCGTTCCATTATTGTTAGTTCTTGTCCATGCACTGCTTACAGATATGCTTGTTTTGCTTGTATTTATCGCATTTGTTCCATAGTAAGATGGTGAATAATAATATCCTTCACTGAAAGTTTTTCCTAGTTCTTGATATGGTATTATCCATTGTAAACTTAGATTGTTACTATCTACAAAAACTACCCAATACTCATAAGCTTTATTATAAACGTTAGATATGTCAACATTTGTACCTGTGCCAGCTACTTTCCAGTTTTTATCTGCTTTGTTATTTAATGATGTATTCAGTGTGTCTAGGTCAGCCCCTGCTGTTGTTTGAATTTGTTTCGCAATGATTCCATTGCTTTCATCAATTTTGCATATGTGAGTTGTCTTAACAGTACCGTTTTCTAACTTTTCTGTTTTGAGGAAACGTACACCATGTGCATAAATATCTGCTTCATATCCGTCTGAAGGAGTTCCACTTACCATTGATATACCGTCATAGCGATAGTCTGTTGAAATGATTTTCCCATTTTGATTGCCACTTGTCATAAGGTCTCCTGCTGTTAAATATATATACCTGTATATATCACCATCAGAATAATTAAGCCTAATTTTGCTTTCTTTTTCACTTTGAGTTTCAATGTTAATTGCTCCACCATTGATTTCTACAGTTCCATCTTCGTTAAATTTAACGTTGTCATTAATCGTAGTTAAGCCTTCAAGTTTAATGTGTTGAGCTAAAATCTTAATGTTTTCAGCAGTTTGATTAATTAGCGAAGCTATTTCCTCCCCTGTATACTCTGTTTTGCTTACTTTGCTTTCAATTTCTGTTGCTTGCTGAGTAATGCTGCTTTCGTTTTTTTCTACACGTTCTTCAAGTCCGTTAGCTGTATTTAAAGCATTTTGAGCATTTTCATCTGCCGTTGTGGCCATATCCTGTATTGAAGTTATTGTTGATTTTGTCTGCTCAACAGTTCTTTCAAGTACATTGGTCTGCTTTTTTAACTGTGTAATTTGTTTATTTATGCCATTTACATTCTCTGTATAATATGGTGTTCCATCGGCTTTGTAAGTGTCCGACATTGATTGTATTCCAGTTAATGTTCTGTTAAAAATGTATGAGTTAATGGTTGTATTAGCACTCACAATAGTTATTGGGTCGCCTATTTCATAACATGGGTTTCCGTAAATTGCAAAAACAGAATATGGAGTATATGAAATGCCTTCAATCACACTTAAAAGATTTGTTGCTATCGTATTTAATTCCTCGGCAGTTTTCCCATACATAAGGAAATTATCCTGCACAATATATGTATTTCCGTTTTCCCCTACAACAGCACCTACATCGTTGGCCTCTTGCTTAATCTGGACTTTCGTTATTGGTGATGTGCTATAATTTTCATAACTTCCACCTGTTTTTATTTTATTTATTACTATTCTGCTTGTCGGATTTGCAATTAGTCTTATATACGCAAAATTACCATTTCTGTCTATATGTCCTATTGCTCCGTTAATTTCACATATATCTTTAAGCACCTGTTGCCCGGATAAAATATTAGTGCTAATAGTTTTTTCTATCGTTATACTATCATTAACCAAATCTGTTGATACCTGAATAACACCTGCATATTCAAAAAAACTATCTCTAAAATCCTTAAGTGTAATAGGAAATGTTAATCCATTGTACCAATTTGCAACATCCATGTTTATAATATCACTAAGACTATCGTAAGCTTCAATCTGCCTATATTTTTTATTTGACGATATTTTATCTGTTACAACTTTGTATCTCCCTATATTAAGCAAATTAGAAGTATCATTGTTTACACTTATTTTAACATCTAACCACTTATCCATTAGATTTTCTATTGTGTTGTATACATTAAATGATATCTTGCTTGCTACTAATGAGCCAAACCTTAATTCTTGGCTTGTAAAAGCATTTTCTTCTATTGCCATTGTTCCACTTACAATATCTTTATTAAAAATATGATTATTTGTATCGTAAATTATATCTATATTTTTCTTAATAGAGCTTTGGTTAAAGTATTCAAGATATGAATGATTTATCATTACTTTTTCCTCCTTAATATCCAATCAGTGCAAATCGTGTTTTTAAATATTGTATTTTTTGCTCGTCTGCGTAATATATTCCGAATTTTATGTCCGGTAAGTACATTTCCTGTTCTACATACGTTCCAAGCATAGGAACGTATACTTTTGCATTTAATTTCTGTTCCGTCACATTTGTATACTGGCTTCTAATTTGGCTTAAAACACTTTCCATTTGAACATCAGTAAGAAGTGGCACTGTTTCAAATTCAACCTTAATTACAAAATGGTCTAGTGCATCTCTGTGCAATTCTCCGTTTTCATCCCTTGTGCTGTCTAAATCCTGCCCATTTCTTGTAACATTATATGTTTCTGCCGATATAAAGCTTTTTGGTATTATGTAATTTCCGACTTTTACTAAATATCCCTCATATCCCATGTTTCTATATCTCCTTTTAATAAAAAAGCACTTACCTTTTTGGAAAGTAAGTGCTAATTTATATTTTAAATCGTTAAAGGTGTAAGCCCTGTTCTCATAAATACATCTCTGTTTTTTACTACAACACTGTTGTATATGTCATCAGATGTTATCCCTACATCTTTCTGTAGCAACTGTCTTAATAAGTCATTTTGCTCTCTTAACAATTTATTTTGCTCTGCTTGAGATGCAGACATTCCTGTTACTATTCCACTTGCTATATCTGTTGACATACGACCTGTATCAATAACTGTCGATGTATTTGTTGCAACGTCTGTATTGATTGATGCTGCAATATCTGAGGACATATTTGACAGGTCTTGAAGTGGGTCTGTAAACTGCAAAGATGTGTTAAATGCAGATGTCAAATCTGTTGCCATTACGCTTGCATCACTTAATAATTTAGGCATAGCCTTTTCCATACCTACCCCAATACCGGGTGGCAAGAATTGTCCTATTTCTTCATTCCACAATTTTGAAGGTGAATGAATCCCAAAAGCCTTTTTTAATGCTGCTGTTAATCCACTTGCAAGAGAAACTATTTTCCCTACAAGTCCTGTTTTTTCAGTGCTTGACCACTTTTTTTCCACTCCATCTCTAAGCCCTGCTACCAAATCTTTACCAGCACCCACCCAACTTACTGATGTAATTTTCCCTTCGGAGTCTTTTAAATAAGTTCCGACAGAATCAGGAATATACGACATCTGATAGTCAACACTTTTTCTAAAGTCTGTAGACCAAGATGTGCCTACTGAATACAAAATTTTCATTTGATTATTTGTAATATCATTTGTCCTTGATAATTGGTTATAAGTGCTTGTGTTAAGCTGGCTTAAGCTTTCTCCAACGTTATTAATTGTAGATTTAAAACTTCTATTAATTGTATTGCCTACATTAGCAATATTATTGCCAACTGCGGCATTTAATAAATTAAGACTACTCGAAATACTTTGCATCAGTGTTGATGTACCACTTATTACTTCCTTACTGTTTCTGCTAAATGAACTTTCTATAGTATCATTATTTTTATCTAAAGATGCAGATATGCTGTTACCTAAAGTATTAAATGCACCACTGACACTATTTAAAACATTTTCTGTCGCTATCTTAGACGCATTTAACGCATTTGGGTAATCCATGTTAAGTTTTTTGCTAATGTAAGAAATGGCGTTGGAAGCAGTGTTTTTTAAATTCCCAAACGAATTGCTTATTCCGTCTTTAATTACTTGGCTATATTCTGGTATGCTATCTGAAATAGTTTCAAAAGCATTTCCAAACAACCTTATTTTTATAGCATTTTTTGTTGTTATTGCTCCTAGTTTTTGCGTATCTACCCCTAAAAGGTTTAATGTATTTCTTACTTTTTGGACAGTTGATACTGTTTTTTTAGATTGTTTTGTAAGTGCTGCTGTACCTGTCAGCAATTCCTCTGGCAGTATTTCTTCACTAAGGCTTTTGTCTTTAAATCCAGCCCATTCTAAAAATTCTTTGCCATAATCTGAAATTGCTTCTCCGTATTCCTTTAGGCTATAATCAAATAAATCCGACCATTTAAAATCAGCATAAATATCAGCTAGTTCCCAATCTCCAGATTTCATTGCAAAAATTTCACCAAGATTTAGGCCAATATCGCCTGAAAGTTTTGCTGTTTCTGCAGCTAATCCAGCTGTTAATGCGGCTTGATTGCTTAACCCCAGTATTTTCCCACCAACATACGCAGCCCCTACAGTTGCCCCTGCGTTTTTGAAATTTGTTGAAGGGTCATCTGTAGTCCTTGTTTCAGCTTTGTCAGCAATTATGCTTAACAAGGCTACAGTAGCAATTATTTTAGGGACGCTTATACTTATTCCACTTCCGAGACCATTTGATATTGCACCACCTAAAGCTTCGCCGGCTCCAAATAATTTTAATCCACCTAAAAGCCCAACTATGGCAGTTTCTAATGGTGCAGTTTCAAATGAGGCCAACAAAGCTTCACCCAGACCTGATATTATTTTTCCTGCAAGGGTTAATAATTTACTTGCTATATCCGGTATATCAAGTTCTGATAAAAACTCACCTATTGATTCGCCTAATCTTGTTCCATCTATATTTCCTATAGCTGTTATTAATCCATCTAATAACCCTTTTACCCATAAATTATACGTTTTGCCAAGGGCCTTGAAATCATATGTATTAAAGAAATTATTAATGCCTGTTGCTATAGATAATCCAAAATCTTTAAAATCAAAATTTTTACCAAAACTTAATGCTGAATACAGTACAGTATTTAAACTTCCGGCTATGGTTTTCCCTAATGTTCCAAACAGTTCCGGGCTGATGGTTCCATTAAGAAAATCTGCTAATCCTTTTCCAAAATCTTTTCCACCTTGATATACTTTATCCCAATCAATGTTTTTAAGTGTTTTTGTAAGTGTGGAATTAATATATTCTCCAAGTTCTTCAAGGTTTTTAATGCTTGATTTATAAAGTCCGTCTGTCTCTGTGACATTAAACTTCATTCCACCGACTGAACCACCAGTGTACTCATTACCGCTACCACCAGAGCTACCGCTACCGCCAGAATTATCGTTAGGTGTATTTAAAACATTAAGTTCATCAAATCCTTGTAACTGCTGTTTTAATTTCTTTGCATTATCAGCCGCTTTTCCTGTACCAGATGCAAGGTCATCAGCACCTGTTGCCGCATTTTCAAAATCATCCGCAAGTGTGCCACGTTGGATTTCCAATTTCCAGCCAAAAATCGCACCTAAAGCATTTACAATATTCTCCGAAAAATTGATAACCGCATCCAGCCCCTTGTTAAATGCTTGAAGTAAAGGCTTTAACATGTTGATGCCGGCATTGCCCCATATAGCACCAAGCCTCTTGAAGTTTTCACTAAGTAATCGCACTTGGTTATTCCATGTATCTGCGGTTCTTGCAAAGTCTCCCTGTGCCATAGTTGTCTGAGCCATAACATACTGGTACCTAAGCATTGTTTTTTCGGCTTGCGACATGCTTTCAATATTTGCATCTAAACCATTGTTCATTGCCCATTGCTTCAACGTTGCCTGTGTAAGGTCAAGACCATATTTACGTAATGGAACGACCATGCCGGTATATACAGCTTGCAAATCTTGAGCAACATCAGCCTGTGACTTATCATAGAATGATGCAATATCTCCGGTTAACTTAGTCAGATTTAAAGACATATCTGCCATGTCGTCGGATGCTTGAACATATCCATTCGTTGACGTTGCAAGGAAGTTGTTTGCATCTCCGACTTGCTTTGCTGTGATGCCCATAGCAAGCCCCATAGATTGATATGTTGATGCATATTGCTTAAACGACAATTCGGACATTCCAAGCGTATAAATCGCATTTTTGGCCTGTTGCTCAACCTTATCCATAGATGGTCCAAAGCTATGTGATACGACGTTCTGAACCTCTGTCAAAGCTCCACTTATATTTATTGCTTTACGGAATACACCTAATGCTCTAAACAATACCCAAAATTTTGCATAAATTTTACCTATCGCAGATGCAAGGCTAAATGAGTGCTTAGCTGCTTTTCTTGCTGAATTTCCCCAATTATTTATCGACGACGTAAGTCCTCGTGTCACACCACCGACACGATTACTATTAGATGCAAGCTGTCCAAGTGCCTGCGTCATTTGAATAATATTCGCATTTACTGTCGGCGCGGTCGACATTGTTTGCATAAACCGCTTTAATGCTTCTGCAAGTACATCAAGATTTGCCGCTGTCTGTGCAGTTCTGTTTCCGGCAGATGCTAAAACGCCTAATGCCGATGCAAACTGTATTGTATTCTCTGATACAACACCGGCCTTTGACAACGAATTTATAAGTCTTTTAAGGTTTGCGCCTAAAAGTGGTAATGCTGTGCTTGTCGCCTGTGCATTTGCTCCGGCACTTGCTAATCTCGACACCGCATTTACCACTTGAATAGTGTTGCTTGCGACAGTCTTAGAGCTGTTTAATGCAGATGTGAGTTGATTTATATTCGCACCCAACTGTGCAAAATTTACGGAATTAAGACCACTTACATTTGAATTTGACAGTCTCGTAATCGAATTTATGAAGTTTACAAGACCTTTGTTGTCGAAATTCAAGCCACTAAGCGTAGCAATTCCACTTGCAAGCGGTGTCAACGTGCTTGATAACTGCGATAACTTTGAACCATTTACCGCTTCAAACTTCTGTATTCCCTTAGCAATTCTTGTAAAATCGGACAGTTTCACACCTTGAAAACTCTGCATTGCGCCACTAAGGATATTTACACCACTAGCCAGCTTTTGAAGTCCTTTAGTATCTACTCCACCCAAGGATTTAGACAGAACGCCCAATTTATTTATGAGCTTATCAATTTCATTATTCGCTTTTTGCGCTTCTGCTCCGATTTTAATTTGTAAGCTGTCAATATCTGTAGCCACGATTCCACCAACTTTCTGTCACATAGTAAAAAAGACGGCACAAACTATGTTGTACCGTCGTCTGTATTATTCTTTAATCGCGCTCTTTGCTTTCTTATATTGAAATTTGCTCGCATCGTTGCCATTTCCAATGCAAACTCTTTACGCTGTCTCTCAATTCTTTCTTCTTCTGTCTCAATTCGGTTAAGAAATGGTCGTTCGATGTATTCTCCTTTAGGATTTTTAGCGAAATTTGCTTCGATTGCAACAGCAACGGCTTGCATGGTATATCTACCATTAAGCCAATTAAGAGCGTCAATTTGTTGTATTCTCTTGACATATCCATCTTTTACATATTCCAACTTCCTCGGATTCATGTGCTTAAATTCTTCAAGTGAAATTCCCATAGAATATGCAGATGGAAAAAAGCCTTTCCAAATTACTTCGTGGATGGTTTTGAACTTTTCTTGTGGTCTTGTAGAATCACTTTTCCCCCCTCTCCCTGTATTATCTTTTCTGCTTCCTCTGTCGCTTGATTCATGGAATCTATCATCTTGTTGATTCCGCTCATCAAGAAAAAACCATCATCTTCCATGCAAGGATAAATTATTTCATTGTATACATCTGTGCAAGACTTTTTTTTCTGCTTCATATATTTCTTAAATAGTGTTTTAGCTTCATCCATTGAAATTGGGTTATGCTCTAAGCATCCTGCATAAATAGCAAGAACGCAAATCTTAGGAATTGTTGCAAGTAACTGACTTGTACCATCAAGTGTAGCTACTGCAAGACTATTGCCTGCCTGTGCAGAACGAATAATATACATTCCGGACTTTACTTCAAACATTTTCTGAATAAGGTCTCCTACTTCTACTGCATCGAAACCAAACTCTAACTTATATTCTTTTCCATCAACTGTAATTGTTTTCATATTTTAATACCTTTTACCTTTCCTCCTATGTGAAAGACATAGGAAAGGGGCAGACCGAAGCCCGCCCTTTCTGTTCAATGTTTCATTATTCATCGTATGTTGATGAATAGCTGTTTACCGCATTCGATTCTTCGTCACTCACTACTGCGGTATGTGAATCCAATGAGTGACTAACTATTCCCCCTCCGGTTCAATGACGGCTGCATCGTCCATCATTTCATCAACAACAAGAGGAATCTCCATTGTAAGAAGTCCATTCTGCTCTTTTGCAGTCTTAGGAAGTCCGCTTGGCGGTGCCGCAACATAAAACTCTGCGTTTGTCAATCCCGGTGTGATCTCTTGGAACCACATACGTTTACCGCCTGTTAAAGCCTGATAAATCTGAATGCATTCTTTCCATTCCGCGATTGTGTCATCAGTCTTATTTACTGTTACGGCCATTGTGTCGGAAACCGTGTCTCGTCCTGGGATGTTTCTTGTCTTTTTGTCGCTCAATGCAGACGCATCAATAGCCTGTGGCTCGTCCGAAATTCCTGCAATAGTGTTGATACGGCTTAATTCTTTCCATCCTGTTGTTGGTTTTGTGCCTGCTACAGTTTCCGGTGCGTAACAAAATCTAACGCCGAGTGTACTTACACCGGCTACGTTACCTGTTGCTCCCATCTTTTTTTACCTCCTTAAAAATATACATAAAAAAGAACCCGAAACAGGTTCTTAAATTATTTATCCATCAATCTATCATTTGCTCCGAGTATTCTTCTGAATCTCGCAACGCTTCTATATACTGTTCCGTCTGACTTAAATTCGGGCATTGATGTTACCTCAAATCTCGTAGTCTTAAATACGTCTGCTACTATCGTAAGCATGATTTTTGCATCGTATTGTGAAGTGTTTGTAAAAGTCTGTACTTCAAACGTGGTTAAAACACCATTAATATTCTGTCCGTCCAATGTCCGACCTTGCTCTGTTCCGGGCAATTCGTGAACATATATGGTCGGAAATGTCGGTTTTGACAATCTGCTTTCAATGTTTGTTATTGTGACACCTTCCTGCCATTTCATGTCTGGAAATTTTTTTCTTAAATTCGGAATGGCATACGAGTTGAGAATACCCAAAACCTTTGTTTCGTTCTCATACGCCCATGTATTGTCAACCATTCTTAAATACCTCTTTTACAGTTTTTCCAACCAATTTCATGAGTTGAAGTGATGTGTAATACATATATGGTCTGCTTGGCATACCCTCTGTAAAATACCAATTTCCATCATCACCCGGATAAAACCACCCATATCTACCATCCGCTAACTGACGTATGGTTTTTCCACTTGCGTAGTTCCACGTCACTCCGTCCGGCAATTTTCCCGGATATGGCGATTGCTTTCCGACAATTCCGGTGCCAAACTCAACGAACATCGCATGGTCTGTACCAGCCACAACCGCCCATACACCGCCGCCCTTTGTGCTTCCTTCATATTCTGAATGAATGCTTGAAAGAAGTTCAGAAGTGAATACTGCATCAAGGTCTAATATCTGCACTCTTGCAATCTCTACGCCCTTTTCAGCCAACCTTTGAGCGACCATTTGACATTTATATGTCAAACTATTCTGATAGTCTCTAAGCTGTTTTATCGCGTTTTGGATGCTCGATTGAGACAGGCAGTTCATACTGATTGTCTTTTTTCTCACCATGCCATCACCTACTCTGCATTCTTCACATTTTTACGCAACAGATAAAGGTCAACTGTTAATCCTTCGTCTGCTACGCCCTTGACGATGTAATCTGCCGACGTTGAATCAATGATTGTCTTGTCGTTATCCTTATATCCAACTTCCGACCGCTTCCAAATCAGCGCACCTTCCACAAGTGGAAATGTGTTTTTGTCTGTGACTAACTGTGCATAGTTGGTTGAATCATCAATACCAAACTCCTTAGCGGTTGCTTCGCTTAGTTTGTTGCTAATAGACGAATAAAAAATAACAGGTTCCGTGTATGTTTCAATCGGTTCTCCTGTTACTTCTGGTATCTTATTGCCATCTTCATCCAAATAAGGAATAAATACGCCATCATCGTCTGTATATCCGGTATAGATGATATTTCCGTCATCATCTCGTCTATACTGTGGGTGCAATCCAAGGCTAAGTGAATACATCATTTTTTGCTTGTTGATTTCTAAAGACATTACTTCACATCCTTACCGAAACGCTTCCATAGTTCTGATAGTTTTTCCCATCCAAACATAGCGACAAATGCCACAATAAATCCGGCAATTACGGACGCTACAATCATGTACCATAGTATTTTTGCCTTGATGTACTGCATATACGCAATAAATGCCGTTATTGTAAGAGTGATTGACAGCACAAATACTACTAAGTCTGTCGGAACATTCTTGAATATGCCCTTAATCACCTGTGTAATTACTGACACGATAAATGCCAAACCGCCAACTACCGCAAGTAAAATTGTTGCGTTGCTTAATAATTCCTGCATATCAATTACTCCTTCCCATTTAGCCTTCCATTTAATCTCTCTTCAATCGTATCAAGTCTGTGGTGTGCCTGTTTTGCACTTTCCTCAACTTTAATAATTCGATTATCGTGCGAATTGATTTCTTTTCGCATTTCAGATACTTCATTCTTGATTTCCGTAGTGTTATTGGAAATTGCATCAAGCTTCATGTTGATTCGCGTGTTTTCTTTTACGCGTTCTTCAACATCTTTAGTATCTGTTCTTTTGTTGTTCTTCAATCCCATAAAGACGGAAAAACCAAGTGATAACACGCTTATAATGATTGCTGTTGATATCTCAATAGTCATCAATCATATACCGCCTTTCTTATTAGTTGGTGTGCCGCCCACCACCCTTGATGCACACCGCCTGCTACCGCATCTGCACCGCAAACACGATAACGCACAATCTTCTTTATACAATCTTAGAAATTGCTGTCACTCCTGCAAACAGCTTGCCAGAATCAATCCACGACCTTGATACACCATTTTCTGAATAACTCTTCATGAAGCTTTCTCCTGCTTGTGAACGATAGTAGACAACGTAATCAACAACATTGTTCTCATATCGTTTCAAGTCATCTTCGACTTTTTCTTCGGTATATATATCTGGATTATTCTCATAATGCCTCTCTGTTTTGATAGCAGATATGGCTTGCTTAATAAGCTGTTGCAAAAGCGGATTTTCTTGAACATGATTGAAAACAATATCAGAAGTCTCTTCATCCACAGAATAATGCAGTAATCGAATTTTTACTTGTTCTAATATTGTTTTTTCATCCATGTTTAAATCTCCTATAATTCAAATTTTTCAATAAGAATCTTTTTTAACTCTGAGCCGCTGATTTCTCCAGCATTTTCAATTCCTTGTTCTAAAGCCAGCCAACGCAATTCTTCGGTAGTCATACGGTTAATGCTTGTTTTTGTATAAGAAGAACACGAAAATTTATCCGGTTCTTTTTCGTATTTAAGTTCATTGCCGTATGTTGCTTTTTGAATTTCTTTTTCAGCTTCTACGTTACAATGCGTAGCTGCGTTAATTTTGTGTCGCCTTAACAGCATATACAACCACCCCTTTACTACGCCTTAAATTTTCCAAGAACAACTTTTGAATCATTGCTTAATACTGCTGTATAATGCTCATCACCAGAAATAACAGTTGTTTTAGCAAGAATATCTCGGTCTGATTCAATCTCTACATTTCTTTTCATGTAAATTGTAAGTGCGCTTTCCTCTTCCGAAACACCATCAGCACTGGAATCTTCGTTAGGATCTTCTGCTGACACAATTACAAGCGGACAGGCATAATAATTTGTTGTTACAGCTTTAACCTTATCTCCTACAGCAAGCTTTCCTACAAAATTTGGAAGAATTGTTGAAAGATGCTTTTTTGTATCATCTTCTGTTACTGTATCTGCAACAATTGTAATTGTTCCTGCCTCATCCTTTTCATATTTAACAAGTTTAACCTTTTTTGATTTAACAACTTGTGCACCTGCAATAGAGCCAATTGTTCCTCTCATAATTACATTAAGTGGGTACTTGTCATTTGATTTAAAGTCTGCATCATTTAACAATGTGGCTTCCTGCGCTGGGTTAATAAACAAAATTTTTGTTAGTGCTGCATCTGATTCATCATCAAATTTGCTGTTAGCCGATACAACAGCAGAATAGCTGATATTTGCAGCAGTTCCATCGTACTGGATCGGTGCATCGCAAAGAGCATCATAACAATCATTATCGACCTTTGCTGCAATTGACATTGCAATTTGATTTACAGTTGTACCCATAGGGTCGCCATATCCAGATAAAACAGATTCATCTGTTAATTCTACAGCTTTTCCAGCTTTCTTTACCTTTGCTTCTGTTGTAGATGCTGTAAGTACAGTTGTACCCATTGCAGCGCCTTCTGCAACATCTTCTGCGTCGCCGATGTATGCGTACTTTGGAACAACGATTGTGCTTCCGGGTCTACCTACTAACGTTGTATCAATTCTTGCAATAGGTGAAAACTTAATTTTCTTTGGGAGCTTAGCTGATACCATATCAGCCATTACTTCTGGGTCTACTAAATTCGCTAACTTTGTTTGTGGCATAATTTTTTACCTCCATAAATTACTCCGTATACTTCTTATAAAGCTCCGGATTTTTAATCTTAAACTCAACTCTTTCCTGGTACTTCATCTTGTCGAACTGTTCCTTGGAAATTGCGTTCTCTCCTCCACCTGCATTAATAGGTGGCCTTGATTTCATCCATTCAGCTTCTTTGGCTGTTACCGCTGTTTTTATTTCTTTCTGGATGATTGCTGCAATGGCAGAATGGTCCCCGTCCGCAACAGCATCAATTAAATTTTCAACAGCATCTTCCGTAGAAATGTTTTTATATGCCGAAACCGCTTTAATGTGGTCAAGTTCTTTGCTCATTTCCTCGTACTTTTCTTTTTGAAGTCGTTCAGCTTCTGCCTTTGCTTCTGCTTCTGCCTCCTCTGCTGTTTGTTTAGAACGCAACTGTTTCTTGTAGTTTGCCGCTTCGGAACTTGCCTTGTCGGAAGCATTTTTATACTTTTCCTTCTCGGCTCTCTCACTTGCAAGCTGTGCCATAAGTTCTTCAATTGTCGGTTGTGTTGTTGGTTCTGTTGGTTCTGTCTGTAACTCTTGTGCCTGTGTTGTTGCGTTTACATCTGCCATAATCTTTTACCTCTTCTTTCTGCGATTTAAGTTTTCTCTAACTTTCTGCGAAATTTGTATTGCCCTTTCTCTAGGGCATATAAAAAGCCACTAGGTAAAACCTAATGGCTAAAAATCATAAATATTTAATTGAACATCTGCATCCGGCTACTTCATTTGCGCTTGGTGAAAATGTCTGGTCTTTTGGAAACAAAAATTCCGAATCTCCAACTAAGAATACCGATTGAATAGGTATCGTTTTCCCGTCAACCTTCATGTGAGTGTGTCTTACGCGCTTGTCTCGCATAGTTAACCATGTTTTCTGCTTTGCTCCGTTTGCAATAGCCTGTTGGTATTCAGAATAATTACAATCTGTATTTGCTTCGTTCTCTGCTATGAGCATTGCCCTGTCCTGCGACAAATACCATTCATCGTTTAAATGTCTTTGTGTCACATCCATAGTGTAATTGGCAAATTCTTTGATATAGTCCGACAAATAATCATCTATGTCCATATATGTGCCTAAAGTGGCTCGATATCTGTTTTCAAGGCTTTCAATGGCAAATTGCATATCTTCGTATTCAAATTGTCTTAGAATAGAAATCAAAGCAAAGAAAAACAACATATCATCTTCCAACCTTTTTGCCAATGAGATACGTTGCTCCTTTTGTTTTTGAGTTAAATCCATCTCTCCAAAATATGTTTCATAATCAATGGACAACCTCTGTTTTTTTGATATTATGTTTAATTCTTCAAAATCCATTATTTATCAGTCCTTGCCTTATCTATCATTGGGCTGTTGCTTATCTGGTCTGATAAGTCTTGCATGGTTCTGCCAGAATTTGGGGATTTCTCCCCTTCTCCGCCCTCTGATTGAGTACCGGTAGATGTGTTCACGATAGATTCCTGATATCTGCGAACCATATCACCACTTCTTGTACACACTTCGTTGTTGTCGTCGAAGAACGGTACGCCATTCAAAGAATCCTCAAGGCTAAATCCGTGACTAAGCAATGTCGCAATCGAATTAACCTTCGTCGACATCTCATATGTCTTTTGTCGCTTAATACTTGGTTCGATATCTGCAAGTGTGAGCTTTCTTAATGGGCTATCCTGCGGAATGTCAGGCGATTTATCTATAACTGCAAGGATAACTTCTGCTTCCTGCATTTTAATAGAATCAATAATCATCTGTTGCTTAGATGCCGCCGTTTCTGCTTGCGACCAGCCTGTAGCATCAGACATTGCGACACCTGTACTACCACCGCTGTTATCATTTCGCTGTGGAACATTGCACTTCTGCAATATCAACTGTCTACGATATAGAATGTTGTTAAGCATTCCCGGATAATCATAATCAACCGCAAGAGGATTGATAGATGGCTTAGAACCATCTTTTGATGTATATGTAAGTACCCATTCGCCGGATTGCGGCTTTTTGGTTACTTCTTTTTCTGTGCCATCTTCAAGTATGATTTTTTCGTTTGGAAATTCAATGTCGTTTCCATGCCATATAGCCTGCGTGTTCTGGTCTACGTCGTTTGTAAAGTCCGATATTAGCAGATTCAAATTATCCATTTCGGATATTTGTCTTTCCCACACACCCATTCTGTCATGTGACCGATACCACTCTACTATATTAATAATTCCGTATGGATTCTTTTCTCCGCTTCGTTCGGCGTGTTTCCATACTTCACCCTGCTTTATATCTCCATTTGTAATTTTTTGGAGATTTATAATTTCGTATCTCTTATCGTCTGTAATACAGGTAAAGTAATTATTGCCGGTTTCCATATCATGTCGATATGTAACGCCCATCATCGGGCGTTTATCGGGATAATAGCCGGACTTCACAATGAATGACGTTGCAGGGTCAAGGACATTATACGAAACAAAGCTCTTGCCCGGCTTGTACTGTGAATTGATGTCTATGTAGACGCAATCAACAGCTCCGATAGTCACATATCTTCCAATTTCTGTTGTTTTGCTGCTGATTCCGGCAAGTGCCAACTGTCTGTTTAATTCTTTGACAGCTTCTGAGATTTCTTCGTCGTCATTGTTAGCTGTCTGAACATAATTTATCGTTGTGCCGAACATATAAGAGTTCCAAAACTCCGTAATCTCGTTTGCCACGTTATCTACGCATTGGCAATCAATGTCTGTTCTTACAGTCTTTTTTCTTGTAAGTGGCTGCTCTCCAGCGTCGTACCGAAGCAAATATTCAATTCTGTTAGCATTTATCGTATGTTGGATATATGCCTTACGTAAAACACTTACAACATTCGTTTCGTCAATATAAGGAACATCCGTTGTAATATTGATTCTGCCTATTGTCTGCATAGATAACCACCTAAATAATTATTGTTTGTGCGTAAAATCGCATTAAAAAAGCACCGTGATATCTCAACGATGCTTTTCCAAGGATTTTAATATGAAGAAATCGAAATGTCTTTAGACAACATTTTCATTCTAACTATACTATACGTTTAATAATGAAACAATATGCACATGTGTGCAAAATAGTGCAAATGTACGCAATTTTACGCATAATATAATCTTCCGAACATTTTTTCAAATGTTTTCATTGCATTTGCCTTAATTGCATTTACTTTTCTAATACTACAATCCTTGAATTTTGCACATTCCTTAATTGTATATCCTTCCACAAAATATAAATGTAATATTTCGTATTGCTCAATATCTTCTATTTGATCTATTTGATTTATAATCTCTCGCTTTTTAGAAATATAAATGTCAATTAATCGATCAATCTCTTTTTCTGCATCTACAATTTTTACTATTGAATCCCCTAATTTATCATATTTAATTGAAGTCTGTACTTTTTCTGTGTCAGCAGCATTATTGGCTGATGTTGAAATTTCTCTAAGTCGATATATTTCTGCGATCTTCCTGTCAATCTTAATGTTAAATTCTTTAATCTGTGATAAATATTTTGCTGTTGTCATAAAACACCACTCCTTTATATTGGACTTGAAATAATCATAGTCTTTTTTCTTGCTTTTCTATCTCCGTAAATCATGTCGCATAGCTGCGCCGTAGAATCTACGCCATCATCATGTTTCATTTTTCCTTCAAACGTGCATGAAAGAATGTTCTGAAAATATTTTCGGTATTCTTTTGTCTGATACTTCATTGCTACGAAATGCAGTTTACGAATATCCGGAGCATGGTTTTTGATTCTGTCCATCTTTGCGGTTTGGTTATCTGCCGGATCGTGCGTTGCATTTACCGGGTATCCGTCATCTTCCCATATTTTTTCGCACGCAAGTCTGTAACCGGACGTCGATTTCGTTTCCTCGAAGTGTACCTCTGCAGTTTTGTTTGGAAACTTATCTAAGTGTGATTCTATTCTGCTTGTTACCTCTGGAATTGTAATGTCCTTATCTCCGTCGTTGTAGACAGCATCAGTTATATAGTATTCTCCGTTGATTTCATAGCATATAGGCATTGAAACAAAGTCGCCACCACCATATGCCGGGTCGTTTGCCGCAAATATTCTGTCTGGGCGTACTCCTTCGATTTCAGCAGGATTGAAAAAATTCATTGCATCAATATTAAACATTTGTCCTTTACGTTCAATAGGTTCTTGCTGATACTGTGCAAGCCACGATGCCATATCATCGTTGTTCTCGAATGACGACATACGTCTTTTATAATCTTTCGTTGTAAATCCCAACTTATACGGATAGTCGAAATTACTTTCTCCGTTCTCATCAAGAGCTGGAATAACAATTTCTCGGTGCCGTATCTCTGCGTATTCAGGATCATTGTTAAGTAATTCAAGCCTGCGCCCTTGCACGTCTTTTGGTGCCCATCTTGTACCGATTCCAAGAAGTTTCGCTTTCCCCGGCTTTATTCTAGGCATGTAGTTGTTGTCAAATTTGTTCCATACCGTATTTTGCCGATCTTCACTTAACGCTTCATCAATACCGCTAAATAAATCATCGTAAACTCCAAGTCCGTCACAATCACACGCACCGTTCAGCGTTCCATAAATTGATCTCATTGTAAATGTTGGGTATGTTTTTTTTCTGTTTATGTCGATAGTTAAATCTTTTCCGTCTGTCAGACCGTCAATTTTATTATCCGGGTAAATTTCGTGATATGTATACGTCGGGTCTGTGACCATTTCTTTTATTCCGTCATAATATCCGCCCGTGATCTTATCAGAATATGCAGAGTACAAATTTGATCTCTCTGGTCTGTTTGAACCGAACCATAAATTACCCATTTTTACAATCTGCGTATTATGCGTAACAATAAAATCATTTGTTATATACAAGTGTGTCGGATCGTCTATCATTATGCATCGGCACTCTGTTTTTCTTGAATATTCAATTTTTTCAATAAATTTTTTTGTTACTTTTTTATTATCTTTGTACCTATCTAAGCATTTTTTAGATGAAACTGGCACTATTCCATTCCCAAAAGATATTGTTATTCTGTATCTGTCTTTGCAATTTATCTTTTTCCCATCTTTTATGTAGTGGGATTCACTTTTTTTAACTGTCGCTCTTCCTCCAAGAGATTGAACAAGATATACTACATCCTCCGAAAGTTGTTTAGATGATGTGCTATAATCTATGAATGCAGAATTTTTTTTGACACTTCCGTCTGTGTCACACAGACCTCTTAAAAGTTCTATTCTATCCTCTACGCAAGAATGCAAATAATCATATGGTATACTTTTTTCATAAGATTTTTTTTCAAGCAAATCATAATATCTCAAATCTTTTCTTATATTATTTCCAACGAGAGAAAATCTAGGGCATCTATTTTCGCTTTTGTAGGTGCTAATTTTTGCATATCCATTACAATATTTTTTAATTTTTTTAATAATGTCTATTTCTGGATTGCATATAGCACAATTTCCGCCAGTTAAAGATCCGTCTCCTATAAGCGCTCCTAAAACATATGGTGGCACTTTCAATTCTTTTTTATCGAATTGAACCGGATTTGCATAGTCAACAGAATATTTGTTTTCTCCTGTTGATAATTTCAAATCTCCAATCATGTTTTTTAATTCTACTATCCTATATGATTGTTCTGTTTTTCCTCTTTCTGGTCTTATTCTTCTATCTTCATTTGTTTGTACCTTCCATAAATGCTCTTTGCAGCATTCAGCACTTGTTCCATCTGTAAATGTAATTCTATAAACATCTTTTACGCCCTGTGGAAAAATTCCGGTAATATTGCACTTTTCCCCGCTACCAGAAATAACGGTGTCTCCAATCTTTATTTCTCCCATTTTTTTGAATCCATTTTCTGTCAACACTAAAGAATCCACTGGTTGAGCTTTCCCCACGCGACCAGGCATAAAAACCATGCCCTCGTCAAGTTTATCATCGTATAAGTCCTGTATTAAATCTGCCACTTGTTTCAAAGGATTTTGTCTCGGAAGATAGAATCTTTCCCAAGGTGGTCGGTTCTTCTCCATAAAAATCATAAAGCTCTCAAACTTGTAATGAGATTCCAGCTTATAGATATTTAGATATTGGTCTAACAGATCATATGGTGTTGTCTCATGTTTGAAATGGTAATAATCTAAATCCCATATCGTACCGCCTGTCTGCTCCATGCAGAAACGCTCTATAATGCCCTTAGACCGCTTCGTAAGTTGCAACCCGTACTCAATATCCTTTTCGCCGTTTATAGCGACCTTGCACGCTTCTACATAAGCAGATATTACGGATTCATCGACCGGGTGTGTCTTTATAAAATTGTCATATTGATTTACTGTGTTGATTAACTCTTTAGATGCCATAGAAAAAAGCACCTCCACTCATTCAAGCAGAGATGCCATAGATATCTCTGCCTATAATTTTTCTAGGGTAGCGACTAACTCCTGTTGTTAGCCGGTAATTTTTGTTAAAAAGCGATTATGTCTCGCTCTAAACTGTCAATCGGTCTTGCCATTTTGATTTCTGTACCGTTTCTATCTATTGTTCTAAGGCAAACTTCTGTTGTAGTAACCATTTCATTCCGATTGTCTAACCATATTTCTGTTTTTTCATCCTCAAACGGATAGCACTCTCGCATTTTCTCAATGCAGTTATTCATTTCTGTTATCTTCATAATATCACTCCTAACAGTTTATCTTGATTCCCTCTGTCAACACTTCTGTCTTATCATCGCTCAGAATCACATTCCCGTTTTCATCTTCCTTATTCCACTCGCAGTAAATTCTCAAATGTTCTGCTATTTGCTCCAAGTCTTTAATTCCATATTTTCTACACTCGGTTTCCAGACCTGTAAATTTGTTTGTATAATGCATTGTTTCTGTCACAAGTATTTTTACCACGTCCAGAGGTTCAGCCGGAAGAACTACACCATTTGTTTCTCTTGCCTTATCCAAATCAAGTCTCAAATTCTCGATTCTCAACCGCAATTCATCTATTATCGCATTTCGGAATGAAACTTTGTCAAACAGTTCATTGTTAACCTCTTTGTCGTGTTGGAAAAAATCAAGCATCTCAATCTTATACCCATGCCTAATCTGTCTAAGGGCATCATCTTCATACTCCGTTCCGTATACGCTTACGCCATTTTCTTTCAGTAATTTTCCAATTACCTTTGTGAACTCTAATGCAGCCTGTTTATCCTGTGATTCAACGATGTGTTGTGCTATATCGTCAATAGATTTTATAATTTCACTTCTCATAATGGCACCCCCTATATCCGTTTCATGTAAATGTTTTCCCTGATCTTCCCAGAAAAGAAATGCTGCAGGCTCTTAGACACTCGCCAGCCATTCATCTTGTAATCGGTTGCAAAGTAATCATCTATCATCCACATATAATCTTCCGCTTCACAGTCAACAACCTTGCCTGTCGGATGAAAATATGCATCGACTATGTTCTTAATTGCCTTGTCTGATACGTCTACATGCTTCGTAGTTGAATTTTCATTGTACCTGTCGATAAAATACAGGATAATGTTCCTAAGGTCGATTATTCGGCTTCCTAGCGTGTATGGCTCTGTGTATTGACCGACCAGATACGGAACATCATCAATCGGATATTTAACATCGCTTTTCCCGACCGCCTTTTCGGAAGAAAAGCATAATGTTCCTTTTTCTTGTAAAGAAAAAGCATAATTATTATCTGTATTATTGTCTATGTAAGTATTCTCTGTTAAAGAATTTGCCGAATGGGGAATATCCTTTTCGCCGTTTGGGTAAATTCCATTTTCCCCTTTGGGTAAATCCGAAAAACTGCAACATATCTCTTTTGAAATATCATCTTTCCATTTTGCTATTGCAGAATTTATATTTTCATATATCGGTCTGATGTGAGTTGTTGGAACTCCATTAAATTTGAACAGTTTTGTCTCTACAAATTCCTTTTCCTTTAGTTTCTTAACCGCATTATCGTATTGCTTTTTGGAAATTCTTATTTCATCGACCCATTCCTCTCTGCCTTTAGCGAGCCAATAATTTCCATCTTTATAAATCCGTATTTTTCGTTTTTTATCCTTTGTTTCAGAAAACCAAAACATTATTTGAGATAATAATGTTCCAGCAATCAAATCCTCTGAAATGTCAATATAGGCATGCAAAGTGTGATTGAATCTGTGAGAAAACTCATAGTCAACCTTAGCCTTTAATTCTTCTTCGTTCATGTAAATTACCTCCTGTGAAAGATAACAGCACTCCACTTGTGCTTAGAACCTGTGAACAACAAATCAGCAAACAGGCGGTCACAGTTCCGCTTTTCGCTTCGTCAAGCTAGTTTGCTGTTAAGTGGAGAAGATAGGAATTGAACCTATAATGTTTACCACGTGGGAACAGATTTACAGTCTGCCGCAACACCGCCAATCGTTGCCGCTTCTCCGTGTGCGGTTTCCGATGCAGACATTCCGCTATGCGGCGTTCTCATGCATCGGCATTTTTATTGATTCAGCAGGGACTACCGCAACGCCTGCTTATTCGGGAATGACCCGCCTCTTGACGCGGTGTGGATTTGCACCACACAGGAGTGCGCAATCTGGGTAGCTAAGTTGTCAATTGCACCCAATTCTCTATGACAATTCCGTTTACCTATTCCGTCACGCATCAACGCCTAAGAAGTATCTCAAGCAACGCAGATACAAGGGGTCGAACCTTGACAACGATTTTATTCGTTGGATAGATTAGCAATCTACTGTGATACCATTACACCATATCTGCGAAATACCGCCTGTGACGGTATGCACATCCGAAAATGCGCATGGCTGGATTCCACTAAAATTGATAACAATTCATTTATAGGGGGTGTAGGTGAGGTGAAACACCCGGAATCGAACCGGGATTAAACTTACTGTTTGATTTGCCATTAATCTATGTTTCACTTGCGTAATTTAATACGCATAAGGGAGTGAAAAGCCCTTGTTAAAACAAGGGTATAGTCAACTACCGATAATTAAACCGGTAAAACCCACCGAGCCTTGTGACGGCTCTTTAATCAGCTTTCCGCTAGTGGGTTGAGAAAGGAAGGACACTAAAATGAATAAAAACGTGTCCAAACTGGGCTAGTTGGATTTGAACCAACGAATGCAGGAGTCAAAACCCTGTGCCTTACCGCTTGGCGATAGCCCATAACGTTTATGCAACGTGCTCTTGTAAAATTTTATTAAGTGTTGGTCGTGATACATGGATTTCATCTGCAAGCTGTGACTTATTTATTGCACCTGAATAATATTTTTCTATGCTTGCAAGTTGCACATCTGTAAGTTTCATCTTTTTGCGGCCACAATTTTTGTATTTATTTTCACGCTTTGCGATTGCAATTCCTTCTGCTTGTCTCTCAAGCATATTTGTACGTTCAAATTCATATATTGCACCAATCATAGTAAGCATTAGTTTTCCAGATGGTGTTGAAGTGTCAATATTTTCCTTGTTGCTAACAACGTGAATATTGTTAAAATTAAGCTTCTCAACGATATTCAGTAAGTCCCTAGTTGAACGTGCCAAACGGCTAAAATCGTGAACATAAACAATATCCCCAGCCTGTACTTCACTAAGCATTTTTTGCAATTCTGGTCTATCTGTATTCTTTCCCGACACCTTTTCAATGTACCATTTATCAATTCCAAACTTAGAAAGACCTTCTATCTGCCTTTCTTCGTTCTGCTCCACCGTTGAAACTCTAACATATGCAATCTTCATATGCTTACCCCCCTATTTTTAATTGACATGAGTATTATAACATATAAAGTATTTGTTTTCAATACGTTTCAATACATTTTAATACAATGTATTTGATTTTTTGCTTTTAATATGCTATCATCATTTGTAGGAGGTGCATATTATGCCGAACAACGTAAAATATAGTCCTTTTGCTGTTAGATTGCCTGCTGAGCTTCGGCAAAAACTTGAAAGACGAGCTAAAGAGGAAAGCAGGTCATTGTCTAATCTCATTGTTAAAATCTTGCAAGAATGGATTGAAAATAATTAAGTCGCTGATTTGCGGCTTTTTTATTTTTTCCCGACAATTCAATATACTTCCCTAGGTGCCATTTTGCCTTTTATTCAATCTTCAATCACGTCCTTTTTGTTTTTGAAAAATTTTTAGAAATCCGAATTCTATTTATCAAAAACCTATTTATCAGTCATCTATAAAGCCTTTATATAATATTTATATATGCATTACGTTTATATAATTTATTTATTATATGTGTAATTGGTTTATATATTTATATTATATATAATAGGACTTTTTATTTTGAAAAATGTTTGAGGAACTTAGTAGGAGTATTTTGCGCACCATGTCTAACCCCCATACCCCTATAAGCAGCACGCCAGAGTTAAACCGGACCATTTTTTTATGTGCAAAATTCACAAAAAATCCAACAAACTTGCGTTGTAAATAAAACGCACGCTTTTATTTTACACCGCAATTCACTATATCTAGTGGTTTTGTTTCTATCCGTGCTATATCTTGTGTTCCTGTGCCTAACTGTGGAAGATCGGCAGCTGTCAAGGCTTGCTTTGTGTCGGTTCTGTCTCGTGCGCCCGGCATGCTCCAACCGTGTACCTTGTTCAGCTTCGGAAGTATCTTCATTGGGTTGTTGCGTCTGTCCTTCATGAGCGAAAAAAGACTTTCCTCATTATCTTCCATGATTTTTTCGTGCAAGTCGAAACTCGAGGAGCTTGGCGCCTTCCAGTTATACAGCGTTTGCTTATCTATCCCAGACATATCTATAAACCCTTTTTGCGATATTTCTTGACAGTGTTTATTACATAATCTCTTATATATATTATTATATATATATACCACTTTATCTATATCATATTGATTATATAAATTACTATCTGTTTTTAATAATCTATTGCACGGTCTGAATAATTTAATATACAACTCTGTGATAATATCATTCCAAATACTCGGATATATGTCTGATTCATCTATAGAATTTATATCGCAATATTTAGAAACTATATCAGAAGCGACCGCTGACATATCCTCTACACATGTTATAAACTGCGTGTACTCGCTTTCCTGTTCCTTAATCTTTGTCATGCTGCGCCCTCCCTTCTGGCTGTGTCCTGATCTTTTGGCAAATAAAAAAGCCGGCTAGACTGATCTAACCGGCGAACGTTCAAATACTACGCGCCCTCTTGCCCTGGCTTGGTTGGTACATGCTCCGGACGCGCTGCATATACCAACTAAATACAAGCTATTTTTTACATTATACAAGATTTTTTAAAAAAAGTCAATCAATTACAATACTCAATGTAATAGGTCTTGCCGTCATACTCAACCTTGCTCCAGTCCGGTAGCAGCTCGCCGCCATTAACCATCGCTTTGGTTTTCTCTGTCATTTCGACAACATCCTCTTCATCGTAGCCATAGCCACACACGTACCATTCGGAGCAGTAGTCCTCGATATGCTCCTCCAGCTCGTCTGCTTCGTACACGATTGTACCCATGTCCAAGAAGCGTTTAGCCTCATTCATTGTGCATCTGTCCTTCATTAATACATTAATTGCATCAGTCCTTGTTATCATATCATTTTACCTTACGCCATTCGGCGTTCCTTTCCTTTAATGTAATTACATGTTACCACATTAATATCACTTTGTCAAGTGATAATTTTAAAAAAATTAAATTTTTTCTCTTTGCTTCCTGTCCTGCTCTGTGTCTTCGTATATTAAGATGTCTTTTGGCTGCAGGTCGAGTATCAGGCAAAGACTGTTAAGCGACTTAATGCTAATGTTAGTATCATCTTCCTTGATACGTCTTAACGTGTCTTGGCTAAGCAGTCCCGTGGTCTTGGCTCTGTACGTTGTAAATCCGACACGTTCCAGAGCATCGCCTACATCAATCTTATACTTAATCATCTTGTACCCTCCTTCCGTAGTTATTTATTTGGTTACTATATTATAATATGCTGCCGCAAAAGTCAAGAAAAATAACTAAAAAAAGTTACAAAAACACTTGACTATCACTTTTGAAAGCGATATAGTAAAGGCAAGTTAAGAAACAACGCAAAACGAAAGCGAGGACAACAATATGAAAGATTATACAAAATTCACAAAATGGGCGATCGTGTACATGATCGACAGAAAGACACAGGACGACGGCAAAAGCAAGGTCGAAGTTGAAGCACTTTTCCGGAACCCAACACAGGCAAAGGAAAACTATATAGCAACAAACAAAGAGATCAAACGCTATATAGTACATGTTGACGATCTGGAAGAACTTGAAGAGGTTTATATTAAATAAAGGGGTGATAGTATGATATACATGATTATATACGACGGCGAAAAGTGCGCAAACTATGCGAATAGTCGCGCCGATCTACTGGAATGGTTGCGGATTCTCCGCGATGAAAAAATAGAGATATTTTGAAAATCAGCAAAGCCGGAGCTATTACTTCTGTAATTGACAAGTGCCGGAAATTCTTATAGGGCATATACTGCCCTTTTTGCGTACCTTGACAATTTGACAATCTAGGCATATTATAGCCTTAATTATATCTACAGGTGCATTTATATACCTTGTATGGTTTGCGCGTGGCTCTGTTGGCGTTCTACGCGTTCACACGCGCAGAAATTAGCTTGCGGCAGTGTTTAATTTGCACGCTTTGAAATTCTGCAACCACGCCCGGCCAAGATCAGCAGAAAGGCACTCGGACAAGTGCGCCCGGTATTTAATCACCGGAGCATGGCGGAAGATCAGGACGACCAAACAGGCGCAACGATCTATCCGGCATTTGTGCAATATGCCGACGATCCGCAATAGATCAGCGCAAAGGATCAGCACACGCCGCACAGGTCCCGGAATGGATCACCCAAGATCAGCCGACCGGGGAAGATCAGAAAAACAGGCGTTGAAATTGTGAAATCGCGAAATTTCTGTGTGAAATCTGCGAAAAAAATTTTTGATGGTCGTGGGAATATTTAGGAAACATAGGGGGGGTTCAAATCCTGCCAGGGCAAAATTTAGAAAATCGAAAATTTTTTGAAAAAATTCTGAAAATTATTTTTCTTTAATCACTGTAATTTCAAGTAACATAGGGGGATATCAAATCCTCGTAGAACCATCCACAACATTCTGAAAACCAAAAATTAAAGCTCTTGCAGAATACTCACACTTCCCTAATTCTTCTATCAACTTATCACGTGTCATTTCCGGGTTTGTCCGGCGCACATATTCAAGAATTTCATCTATCTTATCCATATCTTCTCTCCAATACATTGTGTAAAATATCATCAGCAAGGTATATAATGTCCCTGCCATATAGCGACATAAAATCTGCTATTATTTCCTCTGTCTGCATATCAATATGGCAGTCGTAAGAGAACGAATAGCAATGCACCAATTCATGGCATAGAACCTTGTTTGTCATATAATCAGACATACCTCTTGCGATGCTAACCGTCTTAGTATTGTCGTCGGTAACGCCTAATGTATATACGCCATCCGACCGCCGCAATTCTTCACTGTTCGAACGTACAAATTGCAATATCCAATTTTCTCCATTTATTGTAAATACCATGTTTATATACCTCAAATAAGGCTATGAGCATTACACCCATAGCCCATATAAATTACATCTTGCTTACAAGTGTCGTGAGTTTTGATTTTGCCATGTTCATTTCTTCCTGTGACATACCGGACATTAAATCGGTAATGTCTGCTGAAAGCTCCTTCATGTACTTTTCAAGGTCACGCATCTTCGCTTCTTTGTCCTGCGGCGTATTTGCGCGGTGCATTTCCTTTGTCTCCGTGTAATTACGCTTTGCACGATCATAATTGCTTTCGCTCATTCTTACATCGTGCATACCGGTCCCGCCATCGTGGATGCCTGTCTCGGTATAGTGCATACGACCTCTGGTTTCTCGATCCATGTCACGATACATTTCTGGCGTCATGCGATAAACAGGCTCCATATATCCGCGCTGATATTCCCCGTGTCCCTTTGGTGCGAATCTTCCATCTGCATATCTGTAGTGATCGTAATATCTTCGCTCTGGATAATCTTCATACTTCTCTATCTTTCGCATTATTTCTTCTTCATCTTCCGACTTCTTCATTGCTTCCACAATTTTGTAGTCCTTATCGTAGCAGACAATGTTCTTTGCAATCTCCGTCCAGTCTTTTAAATCGTCAAGATTTTGCCCGCTAAAGTTATCAATTCCGATAGCTTCAGCATTTGCCTTTACGCACTCCATAATTTTCTTTGCGAACTCATGCATACGAACCACCTCCTACGCTTCACGAACAACAATTAAATTGCTGTTCTGGACTTCAATAGCTTGTGTAGATGTATTCTGTACCGCTACTGTGCTACAGCATCCGCAAGGTACATCAATATAGACCTGGGCTGATACGTTAAACAGATTTTCAGCCGCCGCCGGTGTTACAACCATTCTTGTTGACTGCAAAGGTTCTCCGTCAACTGCAAGCGCAAGTGAAATAGCTTCTACTGTTCCACCTGTTGGAATCTGAATGTTGCCGGAATATGATGCAAGGAATCTAGCTCTGCACTGATTTGTAATTCCTCTCAACTTGACAATTCCGCTTCCCTGTCTATGAACAATGCATTTACTTCCACATACCGGTGTTTCTGTTAATGCAACATCTTCTCCGGCCGCAACAGTTTGTAATGCAATTCCTGTAAATTCTGCCATTTTTATTTACCTCTCTTTCAAAAAATAAGGGCAAACATTATAGTCTGCCCTTGTGTTATAAGTAATACTGCATAGCAGACATAATCATGTTTAATCGGTTAAAATCGAGTTAAACCCAATTAAGATACTCAATTATTCTGTTGTAATTAGCATCCGCATCCTGTGTTACAACCGCAACAGGTGTTATATCCGTTTGCTAACACGCTTGGAGACCAGTTACCAAGTCCGCAAGGGGAAGCGGCTGGATAAGCTGGAACTGGTGTCGGTCTTACAGCATCAAGAATCTGGCTTGTCTGTGCTGTCATTGCCGTAGTCAGAAGTGCATTCTGTCTATCCTGTGAAGCAGCACGTCTAAGATCGTTGTTCTCTGCCGTAAGAGTAGCAATCTTGTCTTGACATAAGTAGTCTAAGATGCTTCTAAAGCCGGCATTTTGACTGTCAATAATATCTCTTGTATTATTATTCATTGTGTTCTGTAAAGCACAAGTATTAGTTGCTAAGTTGTAATTAACTCCTTGTATAGCTTCACGAGTTTCACAGCAGCAGTTTGCAAGCTGTGACTGCAATGCGTTTGTGTTCTGCATATTTGCAATTGTATCAACGTTAATAGCCTGCTGGATGCCATAGCCGGTTTGCATGATATTTGTGTTGATTCCGTTAAATCCCGTGAGCATACTGTTGTTTACAGCATAGAATCCATCACACAATCCGTTTGTGATTCCATCAAGTTTGCTGATAATTGCGGAATTATCAAATCCACGCTGAATGTCTGCCTGTGTAGCCGCTGTTGCAACATAGCCGCCACCATTGTTGCCTCCTAAACCTCCAAATCCACCATTGCCCCATCCGAAGAGTAATGCAAATACAACGATAATCCAGAGCCAGCCACCATCAGCACCCCATCCGTTGTTTCCATTTCCGTCGATATTCGCTACAAGCGGAACCGACGCTGTGTTACAGTTTGAACTAAACATATTAGATACCTCCAAAAATTTATTCATAAAGAGGTCACCCAGGTATTGTGCACAAACCTCTAATATGCTGTTACATACCCATTCTGCTTTTTATCTGATTTATCATTTCATCCGGGTTTATTCCTTTTTCTTGGCACAAATTACGCGCCATCTGCTCTATACCTTTCATATCTCCGCTTTGTGCCATTCCGATAGCATTTTTAGCCATCGGGTTTTGCATGACTTGACTATTTCCTATCATGCTCTGCAAAAACTGTTGTGGACTTCTAAATGATTGAAAAAAATTCATAAAACCACCATCCTTATTCTTAGACTATTCTTAGACTATTCTTAGACTATTCTTAGACTATTCTTGACTAACTTTTGTTCTTGCAGTCTTAGTCAAAGATTTTTCGTCGATTTTCTTTTCAAGTTCTTCTATTTTTGAAAACAAGGTATCGAAGTGCTTGTTAAATATCTCTGTAGCTTCGTCTGATAGCCCTATTTTCAATTTTTCTGTGTCTTGTGATGACTTGTTAGGGTTATCATTTTGAAGTGGCTTAAAAACCATTGTAGAGATTGTTCCGTCTGCACTCCATTGTTTTGCATAAATCTCCGATAAGTCGCTCTTAGGGAAAAATGCAACACTTCCATTCATAGGTACATCATTTGCTACTATGGAATCTTGAGATTGCACAACTTTACCAAAGATACCCTGTTGCATCTGTTCTTGCTGTGGTTGCTGGAACCTCTGAATGTTCTGCATAGGGTTATATGCCTGTTGATATGATTGATACTGTGGCATATAATTATTCACCTGTGGTATCTGATACGGATTTATCTGCATTTTGATTGACCTCCTCTAAAACATCTTCTATCGTATGGACAATTTCTGATTGCGTCTGCAAATCAAATTTTTGAATTTCTTTTCTTGAAAAAATTTTTGTTAAAATTTCATCAGAAAACATAAGCCTCATCCTCCTTGCATTTAAATTTTAACATAAAAAAAGAGAAGAATATTATCAATTTCTTCTCATATTTTTGTCATGCAATGGCTCATATTAAATTTTTTGCTATACGCCACATTTCTATTTGTGTACACCATTTCTACACCATTTCGGTATTAAAATACATGAAATTTTATAGAATTTTATAATTTTAAAATTACTAGAAACATACGCATATGCGTGCATTTTCTATATTTTTGTTAAGTTATAAAAAGTAATCTGGTTAATCTTCTGCGTATATTAAAAATCATACAGATTACCTTCAAAAATAACGTATTATCGTACATTTTTCATACCTAAATGGCGTATTTCTAACATTTTTACACCACGCTTACACCACGCTTTTTTCTAAATTCAACAATGTTATCACACTTGGAAACAATACGCTCAATGTCATTATTTAACTTTGTAGGCATAACATGAGTATATAAATCCATAGTCATACTTAATGTTGCATGACCTAAATATGATTGAACTACTTTAGGCTCCACTCCTGATTCAAAACACCTTGTTGCGAAAGTGTGTCTAAAAGTATGCCCGTTAAACACTTCCATCCTATCGCTGGCATCTCTAGTCTGGTTAATAATTTCAACAACAGATTTGATTGCTGCACTATACAATACAGAATTAAGTGGAGTATTGAATTTAGTTGTAAAAAGAAATTGACTTTTTCTATTAGGATTTTTTGATTCAACAACTTTCTTTTGCATAATTTGCTTTTGAATGTATTTTTTGCATTGCGAGTTCATCGGCACTTTTCTGTTGCTTTGTTCTGTTTTAGGTGGCCCTATATGAAACGTTTTGCAATCATCATCAAGATATTTTTGATACACAAGTGTCTTATTGACTTCAATGTAATTATCTTCAAAGTTTACATCATTTTCCGTAAGTGCAAATAATTCACCTGGCCTTAATCCGGTATTTACAGCAACATTAAAAAGATTGTCGTAAAAGGTTCCTGCAGAACACTCAAAAAAGGTTTCCTGTTCGTCTTTTGAAAGTGATTTAGCAGTTAGATTCTTTTTTGCGTATATTTTTACATTCCTTGCAGGATTTTTAAGCATAAGCTCATCATCCATAGCCCTTGAAAACATATCTGATAAGATATTTTTAATCTTTTGTTGCCGCTCATAACCATATCCAAAGTCATCAGCTTTAGAAATCAAATTTTGCACTTCGCTTTTTGTTATTGAATTAATGTTGAAATTTCCAAGAAAAGGTGATATATTTTTATTGTAAATATATGTGTACGTCCTGAGTGTACTAGGACGCACACTTTTCTTTTTATACACTTCTACCCATTTTACAAACCATTCATCAAGTTTTATGTTATCCTTTATGCTTGTAAATGTTTCATTTTCGGCAACAGCAAGAGCCAGCTTTTTACGAATGTCTGTTAGTTTGCTATCATAAATGCTTACTCTTTTGCCAAATCTATCAATGTATCTCGCACAATATTTTCCATTTTTTCTTTGAGAAATTCCATTGCCTAATTCTTTGCCTTTTAAATCCTTTCCCATTTTTATTTTATGCTCCTTTCAAAAAAAGAGCCATTGCACATTTGTTATTTTACTATACAATGGCTTTGTTTTCAATAAGTTTATATTCCACTTGTTTTATCAATAAATTTTTCAAACTCTTTGCGTTTAATAAGCTTTTTGCCTTTACCAACGTATAAAACAAATGGGCATCCCGGCTCGTTAGCCATCTTGCATATGCGATTAATGCCAATGTTGCTATATTCAGCAGCTTCCTCTATGGTTAAAGTTACTTTTTCCCAAATTGGTATTTTATCACTAATCATTTCTCCACTTATCTCCTTTATTTTATATTTTATGTTTTTAATTCTTCTTGACAATGTAGCTTTAGATATCAATAGTTGTTGACATATCTGTTCTGAATTTTTATCTTTAGATAATAAAACAAGTATCTGCTCCTCATCAGATGTAAAATTGGCATATTTTATGATTTTATCAAGTTTTGGCTTAGTAAGTTGCGAAAACTTCATAAGCCATTCTCCTTTTTATTTTGCCTTTTTTATAAAAGCAATTTTATTATCTTTATCCCAGTAAGATATCTTGTGATGTTCTTTGGGAAGATTGTTTATACATCGTTCTCTGCATTTGCTACATATTTGCCAAGTTCCATCAAGTCTTTCACCACAGAAATAGCAAAATCCGTAAGCCGGTCTTTCGTTTCTGTCTAAATCATCTTTATAATGATTGTTTCTATATTCCCTCTTTGAAGCTAAACATATATCACACATTGTTTTATTGGTTCTGGCTTTTCTTTTTCTACACTTTGTACATATACCATTCTTTTTTAATTCTGCATACTTGGATTTATATGTAATATTTTGTTTTCGGTTTATTTCTTCTTTGTTTCGTTCTCTATATTCTGCCTGTCTCTCAAGGCAATCCATACATGAAACTCCAACAACAACTTTATTTTTTCCACACCGAGGGCATATATGGGATTTTAATGCATATTCTCTATTCTTCTTTTTTCTCTCTTTATCTTTTCTTTTGCAATCTTCACAAAGTACAGTTCCGTTTGTTGGGGTTTGACACCTTACGCATAACCCATGACCTTTCCTGTAGTCATATGTTTCTTTTTTCATAACCAAAAAGGATAGCAAATCGCGATTTATTGTCCGGACAAATCTATCTGCCTCCTTTCTTGTATAATTACCTTAACCTGTAATTCCCACTTTCCTTGAACTCAACCACATACCCCTTTGACATTTCAATAATTCTGCTTCCGAGTGCTTCATCAATTGCAAGTAAATCTTTCGGATATTTTTCTGTAGAAACAACCATCGGCAAACGTTTCAAATATCTGTGATTTATAAGCTCATACATAATATTTATGTCGCTCTCTGTAATTTTGCCCTTAAATAAATCATCAACAAACAACACATCAACAGTTTTCATTCGTTTAATTTCTTCTGAATACTCCTCCCCATCAGTAATATTTTGCTTCAATCTTGTAATTACATCTCTGTAGCTTGTGTACATAACCGGAATGCCATCTTTTATTAAACTATTAGACACGCAAAATCCTAACATTGTCTTACCTCTTCCTGGAAGTCCTGTAAGCAGCAAACTGTTGTTTTTTTGATATCTTTGCATTCTGAAAGATTGACAATACTTAGCAGATGTTGATTTAGCAAATTTAAGCTCAATTTCTTCAAAAGTTTTAAAATCAGTAAATTTTACATTTACATCTTTCTCATCAATTCCACTTGCCCTTAAAAGTCTTTTATAAGTGGTATTAGCCATACACTCGCATTCTCTTGCAACTTTATGTCCGGTTTCGTCCTTAACCATTATTAAATGCGCATCTTTACATATAGGACATTTATAGTCTGGCTTAAAATTTCGGCTTGCGTTCTCACGTATCCTTTTTAATTTATCAACCATTTCCATTCGCTTTACCCCCTTTATAATTTATATAATGTCAAATACAGTAGGTATTTTATGCGCCATTATATCCTGCAAATCTGCATTATATTCACATATCGACCACTCATCAGTCATTCTCTTGCCAATCTGCTCCTTGAAATATTCTCTAATGGCCTTTTCAACTTCTTAAATGTCAACTAATCTCATATACTCCACCTGCCTTTACAATACCAATAGCTCTTTCATATGCGTCTTTTAAACCTTCAGCATAATCAACGCTAGTGCTTCTTACTATTCCATAACATCTCTTTAGCTGTTCTACAACACCATCAATATCATAAGCTGTTGGAGCATTATCTATTTCTGGTGCATGTACAACCATATATGTATTACCATCTATACATTCTACATCTTCATAACACAATGCATCTGCATCAATCAATCTCATATTCATCACTCCAATCTATTTTTTGACCGCAATTCCAACAAAACATTGTATTCTGCCGTTCATTCATGTATTTTTCTAAACATACATTCCCACAAGTAGGGCATACATAAGCATATACTCTTTTTAATACCCCTCTGTACGAATCTGTTTTTCTTGGATTCTTCGGTATCTGTTTTTCAAGTGCCTGTATTGCCAGCTTTGCCGCTTCTTTGGATATATTACTTCCAAATGGCAAGTCAATGTTTTCTTGAAGTTCCTTAATCGCTTCACTCTCTGTCATATTATTCCTCACTTTCTAATAACTCTGGATTGTCAAATATGTTGCCGATAACATCAACTTCTTTGTTTGAATCCATTAAATGACCTAATGTGCCTCTAGTTCCTTTATCATTCACTACAAGACTTAATGCACATAAATCATTACACCATTTAATTTGCGATATTGTACTGTTCTCCAATTTTTCATAATAATATATGTCAAATTTCATAATATCATTCTCCCAAATCAGATTGCCATTCCTGTCTTTCAAGCCTGTACATTGGCATATAGTGTCCGGTTTTACTTCAAATGCAAACGGTGAGCCTGCTTTGTTACTTATATACCATTTATCATCTTTGCAATGGAGAAATCCTATAACCCATTCTCCGTTATCAACTCTTTTTGCCTTGAATAAATATCTATCTTCCATATTCCCTCCTATTCTGCTTCTGATTGAAGCCATTCAAGATGTTTTTGCCTACAAGCCGAAGCTGAAAGGCAATAAGGTTCATGTTCCTTTATAACAAAACACTCGTCACACTTTGCTGTTGCTGTTAAACTATCTGCTAACTCTTCATCCGACATATTCCTTATCCTGTCGGCATTAGTATGCTCATTTGTTTCATAATTCTGTATGCTTGCCACTTCTGTAAAAGCTGTGAGCATTTCAGTGAAGCATTTAAGCATACTGTCTCTATCGATATTGTGCTTGTCAGCCATAGTACATATGCTTGCCAATGTATCAGTTACTATGCCTTGTAAATCTTCTATTTCTTCATCTGTAAGATTTCCCTGTTTATCACTCATTTTTTCCACCTCTCAATTCTTTCAGTTTTGCTTCTGCTTCGGATTTTGCGAGGAATACTGAAATGCCTAAATAACCACTATGACTTTTAAGCGAACTATCATCATATCGAATTACAAGTAAAGGTTTTCTGCTTATGTGATATGCTGCTTCTAACACAAACCCTTTTCGTACTTCAAAATCCACAATACAATACGCTTCAAGTGGTATCTTGATAAGTCTGCCCTGCTCCTCTAAATCCTCATACTCTCCAAGCTTTTTACATATCAAATAATTAAAACTGCATTCATTACACTTTTCAGATGTTCCATTTCCACTGCACTTTTCAAAGCATTCTGGATAATAGTAGTCTCCGTTATTATTCTTCGTCAATCTCTCCATATCATCACTCTCCAAACATTTTATTTATTTCCTTGTCACTCATAATTTTTACATTCTGTCTCTGCCGCTCTGCAAGCGATTCCAACTGCATATCGGTTACAGATTTAGCCTTTTCGGCATCCTGTATATGCTTGCTGCTATAATCACTTTTAAGCTCATATACATCCGACCAGCAATGATCTACCGACTGATTCAAAATCTTAATTGCCAGCTTTGTATCTCCGCCGGACAATCTTTCAATCTTGTTTTTCATCCGCGTAAGTGCCTGTTTCGTAGCAATCGGCTTTTTAATCTTCTTGCGCATATCCAAAAATTCAACAAACGCAGAATTAAGATCAGGATCTTCGTAATAGGTCGTTTTCGCCCCTATATTATTCTTATATTCTTTACTTCTTATATTCTTTACTTCTTTTATAATAGGAAGGTTTGTTATCTGCTTGTTATCTGATTGCATTTTGATTGCATCGGTGCTTGTGATTTCATCGCATTTTTGTTTGTTATCTGATTGATACAAATTGTAGTTTTTTATAGTAAATACGCTATATTTACTATGTGATTTGCTTGTGATTTCGCCTGTGCTTTTAAGGTGCTTTAGCGCGTTGCGAATTTCGTTGTCTGTCAAGCCTGTTTCTGATGCTAATTTTGATATGGAAGATGGAAAAGAACCACGCTCAATCAGTTCTCCTTTGTAATATCCGTCTTTCCAATATGCAGACACAAGCATGTAAAAAAACAATCTAAATGTGTTGAAATTATCCCACCATTCCCATTCAAGAATTTTCCGATCTATTTTTACAAAGTTTCCCATAAATAAATCACTCCCTAAAAATCCGCATGCCGTTTTTCAACGCATAAATGTTTTCTTCGCACGCCCCTACGCTATCTTCCCATCCATTCAGCATGAAAATTGCATCGCACATAGATAACATGCATATAGACATCTTCATATACTCTTCGTGCGTCGTGTCGTCCGGCATATTTGAATTTAATTTTGCCGGATTGATAACGCTGAATTCTCCATTTAAGCGTTTCTCAGCTTCTTCAAATCGTTCCATGTAATCCGCAGTTCCTGTGATCGGACCGCTGATATAAACCCTAATTTTCTTAACCATTATCCTTCAACTCCTTTGCAATTTCGAGAATATCATCACGCGTAAGATTTTTGCATTCTCCTGAATAATATCCACAATGTTTGTCTACCGCTTTGATAAAATCGTCAATCGCTTTATCGTAAATATCTTCAACTGTGTTTACATCGTATGCATCACATAATGCCTGATGCTGTTCTCTGTATGCTTTCAACTCTTCCAGCCATCCTGCAATCTGTAGTGCTATATAATCTATATATTCGCATATCAAATAGTCGTGTTTTAGATTTTCTATTGCTTCATCAATCGTCATTATCTACCACGCCTCCACTTCTTAGTTTCTCTACTTTCTCCTTGATGTAGTTAAGTGTCGCATTTGCGCAAGCAAGTGTTTCTTTTGTACCGCCGCCAAATTTTATATCGTTAAGCATGTTCATGACATCGTCAATCGCACTATAGTACCCCATCTTGCACACTTCTTCGTAAGTCGCCATTGCCATTCTATACACCGCCTTCCCATACTTTAAGCATTGTTCTCCTGTTATCCATCGAAGTCTCGTTGTAATAACACCCAAGTTCCAAATAATACTGATTCTCGGTTATACGGATAGTAGTCTGTGACATATAATCACGTATCATAGCCATAGCCTTTTCTTTCCGCTTCTTGTCAAGGAAAATAATCGGTCGTATTCTGTACCGCTTTTTATATTCCTTTTTCCACTTCCTGTGATTCATTATTTCAACCTCGCATCCTTTTCGTTCATGCGGATGGAATACTCCAATCCGCACTCTTCCTTTAATATTGATATCTGATCGTTCCAATCGGTATAGTTTTCACCGATACACTCCGCCTTAAAATTAAACCGCTTCTTAAAACGATTTAGCCGTTCTCTACCGAACCCAAATTCATCATGCAGTGTTACCGATGCCAGAATCAGAATCGTGTCAAGCATCATATTCTTGGCGTTATCTGTAAACTCCTGCAATGCCTTATCATCAATCCGCACAGGTATGTTATACGCTCCACGCTTCTTCAAATCCTCTTCTAAGGCATCTAAGCCATGTTCTCTTGCGTATCTAAGCGCATAAGACATTCCCTCACGTCTTGCCTGCTCTTCTTTGCTTTTGCTCATTTTCAATCACACTCCTAATTTTCTTTGTGACGATTTCTCGAATACCGTGCCCATTGTTCCTTATGCATATCTTTTATAGAATTATGTACAAACTTCTGTTGTCGAATACTCGCTTTAAGTTCCTCATGCGCCTCTGTATATGCCCTATACTTGTCACATATACCATGGCAACCGATATGCCTATCAGAACAATTCATGCACGGCGCTAGTGGTTTAACCATTTAATCACTCCTGCTCAATGTTCAAATTCTTAAACATGGCGCACATAACATCAACTACTATGCTATTGCCAAATTGCTTGTACAACTGTGTGTTACTGTTGACCGCTGCCATTTTGTCAATATCTTCATCAGATACGCCCATCAGCCGTCCACATTCTCTAGGCGTTAGTTTTCTGATACGATATCCGACATTATATAAATATGAGTTTCCACCAGAATTCCCAACAGGTTGAGCGTTTAATGCCATAGCGCAAGCATCAGAACTATACACCCTATTCCCTTGCCTATACTGTTTTCCAAACTTGTTTTCTTTACCAACTCCGCCTAATAACAAAGGTTTCTCCAACACCATATTATCTTTCTGCACACTTGTCAAACAATTACTTGTGCCTTGCGTATTCACTTCTAACCGTTGTTCTGTTGGACTTCCCTTGGTTCTATCCGATGGGTTGTTTGGATTTCTTCCACGCATGGCAACCACCATAGGTTGAGAATTTCCGCCCTGCATAGTTTTTAATGTGGGAGATATGCATTCTTTGTCGTAAACATTCCCGGCAAAATTACCGCCATCGAAAGAATATATATTACCTAATCGTTTTTCTTGTATTTCTGCCATAACTACTCCTAAATCGTGTGTTTCAGCCTTCACGCATCGGGAGATACCCCCCCCCCGATAATTCCGCGCTGAAAACCCTCTGAAACTCCTGTGTATATACTTCCTACTACTTCCATTCAATTACTCCATTCGTTCCGTAATTATTCAATCCCTTATAGTCTCTTGACATAATCGTTGTCGAAACATCAATCACTGACGCCGTTGGTTCAATATCTTTATCAACCATTCCTTTTAACAACAAGGTTTCCGCCCGACCGCAAGTTTGAGATTCCAGCGTCATATCTTGCCTTGATGCAGTTTGCAATCTCTCTTTGCTGTGGTTCGTTGATTGTTCCGTCAACGCAAGTCTGCTCTGCTCTGCTCTGCTCTGCTCTGCTCTGCTCTGCTCTGCTCTGCTCTGCTCTTAGGGATTGTATTCGGTAATGTGCCATTGTCAATAAGCTGTTTTATCAGTTTTTCAGCCTTTTCGTTGTTGATATAATACTTTTCATCAACACTGTCTTCCAGATAGTCCTTTAACTTCTTTTCAAGTGGCATCGGGTGCGGAAAACTATATGAATAGTTTCCTAAGAACGAAAACATAAAGCATCTGTTTCTGTTCTGTGCAACTCCGTAATTCTTAGCGTTTAAATCATCCCAATAATTCGTATAACCTAAACTTTCAAGAAATTCCAACCACTTCTTGAAATCATCAATATTTTTCTTGCCATGTACCTGTGGTACATTTTCCATGAATAATATTTGTGGTAATTCTCCACCACTATCTTTGATTTCGGTTAGTATTCTTTCAACTTCCCACAACAGACCTGATCGTGTACCGCTGCCCTTAGACATCCCGGCTTGTTTTCCGGCAACAGACAGGCCCGTACACGGAAAAGAGTAAGTAAGTAAGTAAGTAAAGGTTTCCGTGTCGCAAATATTCAAATCTTCTGCGTGAACCTTTGTTATATCCATTGTAGGAAAATCTGTTCCGTGTACTGCGTTATAGCTTGCAATAGCATATTTATCAAACTCCACAACCCTGTAATGCTCAAATTTAGCACCTATTCTTTTTAATGCCATTGCTTGACTACCATATCCGGCAAAAAGTTCAATCAACCGAATAGGTTTTGTTATTCTAATCGGTTCTCTTGTAAAATCAAATATAGACATCTGATTATCACAAGAATAATTTTCAAAATCCATAAAATCTACCAAAAGGAAACCTAGGTTTTATGCGCGCGTCCTGTTCCTTTCTTTAATTTTTAGTTAAATCTGTTTCTTTCTTGGAAGAATAAATTCCACTCTCTGACCACAGTTATAACACCACTTGTAGCAATATCTAATAATATCTTCAGATTTAAAAATCTGACCGCATACAGGACATATATAATCGTCTTCATTATCCTGTATAGCAATTATTTCTTTTTTTTGCAATTTTTCTTTTAAGTGGTCTAATACTTCTATACATTCACTTCTTTTCATTCTGCATCACCTACTTTCACGCAATCACTCATAAGCATATCCGCCTTGATAAGATCATAGATAATATCAAGGTATGTTCTGTTATCTCTGTAACGGCAATTTGCATCTTTATGAATACGCGGATCATCGTCTCTCCAATTCATAACATCAAAATGCACATCGCTTACAAAAAGAAGCTTTATACCTCTCGAAACGCAAAGGTAATAGCAACCGTTCTTGCCATATTCACCCTTGCACTTCTTAAATCCAAATTTTTCAAACTCTTTCGCATCAACTTTCGGAACTAACATTATCTTCACCCACTTTCAATAAATCCATAAATTTCTCATTGTTTCTTCTTATAATCTTCAAAGTTATCACAGCTTCTAAAAATCCATCGGCTATTTGCATATCGCTGTAACTGTCTTAGTTTATGACCGGGAGGAATCTTCTCTTTTTCATAAAGCATCACATATGGCGAATAGCCAAGATCACGAAGTGTATATATTCTTTCTAAATCCTGTTCAAAAGTTGTGTTAAAATTACACAAGCAATAAACTGTCATTTTCCAATATTTCCACCCTGTTAATTCGGCGAACCTCTTAAACTTAGGCACGATAATATCTTTATCTTCGTACCTATCCCAAGCAAAATGTATCTGTTTTATTTTTATTTGCTTTAGATATTCCGTTTTTTCATCGGTCATAATTCTTATGTCACAGCCCTGCGAAAAATCAACCCAAGCATTGCTATCAATTAGTTGTTGGCTTAAATCTTTCCACTCTTTGCAAGCAAACATATTCGGATCTAGCAGAACTATATTCTTCTGCCCTCTCCAAAACTCCGACAGATCGGCAACTTTTACAGAACATCTCCCCTCCTTTTCCCCTACTATGCAAAAATCGCAACCTCTAGGGCAACCTCTTGTAAGAAAACCATAAGCAGTGTCTTTTGACATCGGTAATTTCTCATAATAGATAGAATAGTCAGGGTATATATGCTCTATCTCATCAGCTAATGGTTTACCGCCATCTGGATAAGAATATCCTGTCCCGCCTTTGATAATTTCGTCTGCGTCAATACAATACTCATAATCAGAAGTAAATGTAAAAACTTTGCTCATATAAACTCTATCCATATGACCGCTAAACATTGGTTCGTACCATTCAACACTATCTCCAAGCGATTTATGATAAGCAGAAAGTTTCATCAAAGGCAAATTGGGGAAGTTGTGTCCATCAACATCAATCAGTCCGATTCTCATAATTTTCCTCATTTATCAAGTGCATAAACTTCTCATACTGTTTCTGCAAGCCTATGCATTTCTTCATCAACCGTCATATTTTTCAGTATTAAGCAGCTTTATAATTTCAGAACCGCTATTTTTCTTTGTTGTAAACTTAAATTCGCAACCATATTTCTCTTGAAGTGTAATAAGACACTTTGCTAACGTCTGCCCTTTTGTCGCTTTTGGATATTTTTGTTTTCCACCTTGCCATATAAACAATCTTGGGTTTTTCCATCCGAACAAATCATTTACGCATTTTACAGGTTTGTTGTATATTGTTTTCTTCCTGTCGCAATATCCGCCATCATCTTCTGTAAGTATGATTAGTTTGATGTTGCTTTCTTTTGCCCTTAAAAGCTCATTCCTGAACCTTTCGTGAGATTTACCGCATATGTCCCCTATAAGTTCCTGTATGTCCTTTTTCGTGTCTATACATATACTTTGGTCTGTCGGCAATGTGTAATCTCCGCAATAAAGTTTCGTTCTCCGAACCTCTATTCCGTTATTTTGGAAATACTCGTTTTTCAAGTCGTGTTTTCCGACTTGATTTCTTGTATCTTCAAGTAATATCATTATTTACACCTCGATTCCTTAAAAGACGTTCTTTTTTCGATAGCTTTTAACCTTCTGTAATTTGTAGCCACTTATGTCTCACACTCCTTTAAGTCGCTTGCTATCTGGTCTAAATCAGATACAATCTGTGCAAAGCAATCTGTTGGATTTTCACTTACAAGGTCTTTGATTGCTTGCACAATGTCGTCCACACCTTGATTGTACTGATTATGTTCATCATTATTTACCACATTTTTCACTCTCCTTTATCCCTACCGCCCACCACTCACATCTAATTCATGTTCAAATAACACATTATTCCGCAATCCGGGAATATTTCGGTATTCATGTTCCCTCTGTTTGGGTCTAACTCGTCAAGGTATATCGGATTTCCTTTACTGTCCTTGAGTATCGAATGTCCGACCAATCGCTCCAATTTTGCTCTGTTATCAAATACTTCCGGGAAATCCTTACGAATCCTATTCCAATAACCCATGCCCGCTTTCACACAGCCAAGGCAATTATTATTCGGATAACCCATTTCATACATTTTTGGTCGGGCAAAATCAAAAGTTCGTTCAAACAATCCATGTACCTCTTCTTTAGAAAGTCCTTTGTCAATAAGTGGAAATTCATGTTTTGCCTGTGGGTTAGCTTCGATTGTCCTCTCGGCTCGATTCTTCTCTTTCAAGTCAAATCCCCAAACGTAAGTCAATTCACAATCCCTGTGTTGTTCTTCCCACTCCTTACGAACTCTCTTTTTCAGCCAATTTGTGCAAGGTGCAAATCCATTTCCGGGATTCCTAAAACCACCGAACGCCCTTACACACTCTTCAACACTTCGATATTCCTTTGATTGCAATATCTGTATCTCTTTCCCGATTGCTCTCTCACAATCCTTAATAAATCTCAAACTATCCGGATGCTGGTCTGATATATCAATGTAAATCCATTCGTCTACATCTTTTGCAAAATATCCAGCCATAAAACTTGATATTCCAGCACTTACCCAACATACTTTTAGTTTTCTTTTTGTCATAACACCACGCATCAATTCACCATTCTAATCTTGATACAACCTCGGTTTACCGAGGATTCGTTATTCCTTTCTTAATTCAAAAATCATTGTTATCATGCAATCAACTCCTACTTAAATGGCAAGTCGTTACCGATTCCGCTTGTCGGAATATCCATAAATCCCGCATCAGAAGGCATCGGTTCTGGTGCATCCTGTGAACCACCACGCGACGAGCCCTTGCTCTCCGCAAACTCCAACTTCGAGATATTGCAGTCGTTGGTATATACCGTATTGCCATCCTTGTTCTTGTAGCTTCCTGTCGTCCATTCGCCTGTAACAATCAACTTAGTTCCCTTTGTGCAATGCTTCTCGACAACTTCGCCTGTCTTACCGAATGCGGTACAGTTGATGAAATTCGCCTTGTCGTCGGCGTTCTTCTTATAATTCTTGTCAACCGCCAATGAAAACTTAGCAATGCACATCGGTTCTGCACCGCTTCCATACCGAATTTCCGGGTCTCTAACAAGTCTGCCGGATAAAATTACCATGTTCATAGATATTACCTCCAATTATCAATTATTACTTTCCCTTGCTTAATGGCTGCCAAAAGCCCAAGTTCCAATCCGTTGTGTGGTCTCCATAAGTGCAAGCAATTATCAACTATGTTTACATATTCGCTCTTCTTCGGCATAATCTGGTATGCTTCCTCTTCATCATCAAAAAACATATCTTTCAGCTTGCACATCGCATTCCAATCCGGCAATCTACCGTTGTACGGACAGAAACTTACGTGTTCATAACCTCTTTCATTGTTAGAAAAAACAACGCTGCCCTTATACTTCCCAAGCGTGATTTCTGCGCTGTACGCGTTGATGCCGATTTTCTTCACGTAGGAAAGTGTTTTCTTAATCTCCTCAATATCTTTCATCCTGTCACTCCTTTTTATTCTCTGTAACCATCATACATTTCAATAAACGGCTCTTTCGTTCCGATGAAACTTTCCCCTACAACGATTTCACTTGAAATCTTCACAAACTCCATAAGTTCTTCTGCCTTATCAATGCAGACGTAAGCATTTCCATCCACAATTTCAACCTTATCCTTTAACTGCGGATATTCTATTAAAATAGGTTCTGCATCAATAATCGACGTTGTTATCAATCTAAATCTCATATAATCTCCTTTCTAAAACGGACACTCTTTTTCTTTATGTTTAGCAAATAATCTCTTTATCCACTTAGGCAACATACATTTCCAAACTGGAACATTAAAATCTCCATTTTTATCAAATAAGCACCCGCAATCATCGCATTCTCCCTCATAGCTTCTGCTCTCCCAACCACAAGGGCAATTCTCACAATCATTGTCATACCAACAACTAACTTCTGTGTAGTGTTCCCGCTTATCAGAATTTTCAATAGGCTTTGAATACTTGATTGTTGTAATTCTCATATTCCCTATTCGTTTGTCTATATCAATATCTTTATGTACTTTAAATAATCTCATTTTTACCTCCTAAAAAGGACATTCATTCGGATTGATAAGCGACCAAGACTTTCCTGCTTCTGCAACATCTACATTTGCCCCACAAGCAACCTTTTTCATCTTCTCAATAAATAAATCCTTGTCAGCATTTTCGCTCGATAAATGGCACATTATGACATTCTGCAAGCTGTCTGAATAATTTGCCTTAACAAAATCGCAAGCTGTGTCAATGCTCATATGCCCTCTGAATACGTGATTTACCTTTGCAGAATCTTCGCTGTCGATTAAGTCCTTGTCATAGTTCACACCCAAGAGAATGTGGTTAATATCCTTAAATCGCCACTTAATCAGCTCTGTGTCGGTTACGTAAAGCATTCTTCCCATTTCATTGTGAGTAATCAGAAAGCCGAATATCGGGCAAGGTTCGCCGTTTGCGTCTGTGTGTGTCCAGTTTCCGTCTATCGTTGTTAAATCAAAAGGCTTTACATTAAATCCGCCTATCTTCATAGTTCTCATGGAAACAGCTTTTGAATATAAGCCATATATCGCTTTTCCCATTTGTCTAAAATCTTTTACCGACTTGCTGTGGTCAAGGTGCTTATGGGTGCATAACACGCCCACAACATCTTTAATGTTCCAATTCAATCCTCTTTTGATTTCCTTAATAGGTATTCCACAATCAAGGATAAGTGTTTCTCCACTGTCGGAAGTTAATAAATAACAATTTCCTGCCGATGATGAACCTAAACATTTCAATCTCATACTCACACCTCGATTTCATCATTCTGCGGAAAGTGAAAATACTCACTCGTTGTTTCTTTGAATTTTTCATTGCTTAAAAGCCCCATGGTTTCTTGAAATGTATTTGTCGTGGCTGTGCAATGGTAAAACTCATTATTGTTATATGCTTTTCTAAGCATTTCCATGGCTTTTAATGCTTTTTCTTTGGAAGAATATTCAGCAACAATTTCAATATCTGGATTGCCGCACAGCTGCATTTTTACATAAGCATTGTTTTTTATATTGCTTTCGCTCACAAAAGCCAAACTGTTGTCATATGGAAAATCCATTGTTCCATCCTGTGAAATTACTCTCATCCGAAAAACTCCTTTCTAACATCAACTATTCTGCATTTCAACTTATATTCCAAATCTTTAATAGGCTTTCTTTTGCTCGGACAACATATAAAATCTCTGCATATTCTGGGTCTGACTGAATAAATCTCACATTTTTCTTTTGGCTTATCATCATTAAAGAACGGGCAAGTCATATCTATTGATGGTGTAGCTGTCGGATAATTATGCCTGCGTTCCTTGATATGATGGTTCTTAATGTACTTGCGAATTGTTGCAATCTCATCTTCTGTCATAGGAAGTAAGTTACTGCAACAATTACCGCATTGAGTACATTCTCCATTGCAAGTTAAGTCATACACACCGTTATTCATATCCGTTATCACCTGTTCTAAACTTGCTGATTTCATAGTTTACTCCTCCATGAATGGTGGAAGCGTATTATCTTCTGCCTGTTCTTTAGTTACTTCTGTGGCTGTACCCTCGATAATGTCGTTTTCGTCAAAATCAACACTGTTTGCATTCTGCTCAATATCGTTTTCAGCTAACTTCTGTAAGTCGGTTTCAATCTCCATCCCGGATAAAAACATATTCTGTTGCGTTGGGTTCTCAAAATCTAATTCAATGTGTTTGCAAAGTCTGTGAAGAACTGTCTTTTTGTACATTTCTCCTGTGAAGTTCTTCCAAGCTGGGCTATTGCTCGCCTTGCTTGCCTTACGTGTATTCTCTAAATCTGCAAGGCTCATTGTTTCATACTGCATACCACCATCAGTATATAAGCAAACAGCAAACGCACCTATAATTTTTCCGTCATTAAATGCCTTTGGTTTAAAAACGAATGTCTGATTACCGACCTCGATACTCTCTTCAAAAAGGTCTCCTTCGTGTACCAACTTTGCGTAAATATCTTTTACCGGACGAATTGCGTATTTCTTTGCCAGCTTTTTAGCTCCACGATAATCTGTCTGATAATTAAGCTGGTTATTATACGGAACCAAATAGCACTCTTTCGAGTAGAAATCCAATCCCAAATATGCACCCTTCATCAATCCACCGATAATCTGTGCCTGTCCGTACTTGGCGATGTTTGGGTTATCGTTCAGAAGTGCAAGTGCGTTCTGCACAAATCTTTCCTTGTTAAAATCCTTTGGTAATGCATCCTGCACGCTTGTAAGCTCATTTCGAAGGCTTTCTGAAAACATCAACTCTTTCTTAGGTTTTGTTATTGCAACCTGTGTATTCTCTGCCATAATTATCCCTCCACAATCTCTAACTTTTTGCTACCATTAACAATCAGCATAATCAACTGACTATCCACCATTTCAGCAATTTTTTTCTGATTTTCTTCATCTAAGCTCTCGCTATCGTCCAAGATTATAGGCACTAATATGCCGCTAATCTTCTGAATAGAATGGCAAATATCAACTCTGCCTAAAATTCTATTGCCCTTATTGGACATAGTTGTTAAAATGCTCTTTCCGTCCACAGTAGGTATGCAGCAACTCTTGTAACCGCCAGACTTTGTATAAGTAAACAGTTGCCACTTAACTAAGTTGAAATGACTATTTACCGCTTCTGTTAAGGCTTCATTCTTTGCCTTATCCAGTTCATCAAGTAAATCAAGAATTTTTTCAGCATTAGCCTTATTCTGCTCGCTGTCAATCTTTGATTTTCTCAACTCTTCAAGCCTTTCTTCGTCTGCTGCCGTATCAGATTTTGCAATCTGACTTTCGCAATCGGCTAACTGCTGCCTTAAATCTGTTTCCTGTGCCTTTAATTCTGCCTTAATCGCTGAAATATCGTTAGCCTTGTGCATAACTTCTTCCTTATCAGCAATCTGCTTTTCAAGTGTCCTGTATTCCTCTGAACTTGTAACATCAATTTCCTGTGGCAAATCTGATAACTGCTTTTCAAGGTCTGCAATAGCTGTATTTAGCATTTCAAGGCTTTCTTTATGCTGTGGCAACTCTTTCTGTAAATCCTCAAGAATCTTCTTGTTTTCATCAAGTTTACCCTTGATAAGATTGCCATTGTTTGTGATAGTCTTTAATTCTTCTGCCTTGTGGCTGTCAAAATCGGCTCTTAACTGCTCTTTCTTGTCTTCTGGGTATTCCTGCTTGCAATAAGGGCAAATAAGACTTGTTTCATCAAATTTGCGTTCATTCTCCGCTTTCCATTTATCCCTTATGCCCTGTAAATTCTTATTTATGTTTTCAATGGTATTCTGTTGATATTCAATACTCTTATCTGTATCAGCAATAGTCTGTTCGGTTTGCTTAACAAAAAATCTCTTATCAGATATCTTGTTCTCAATATCTCTCCTAGCCTTAACATTGCCCTCATTAGCTTTTCGTGACATATCACTAAGTTCAAACTTCAAATTGAGAATATCTGAACTAGCCTTGTCATATTCAGCCATCAGCTTGTCATTATCTGTCTGTTTTGCTATGCAGTCCTCAATCTGTTCTTTAAGACTGTTCTTCTGTAATTCAAGGTCAGATACATCAATAGCCTGTTTAAGCTGTATATCTCTTTCCTTTTCCTTAATCTGTCCGTCAAAGATAGGTAAATCCTTTGTAATCTTGGTCTTTGTAGCCTTATTCATAGCAGATAATTCCTCAAATGTATACTTCTCTAATAAAGGAACTAACTCCGCTAATTCAGCTTTCTGTGAAGCTATGTCAAGGTCTGTAACATTACCCACAAGACCAAATAGATATTCTCTCATTTCTGCTGGCTTCTGATTAAGAAATGCATTTACATTACTGCACATCTTAAAAGCATTCATTTTAACATCAAGGTATGCATTAAAGTCCTTAAGGTTCTTTTTTACATCATTAATGTAATATAAATTATCGTCCTTATAACCTGTCTTATCCTTGTTATATGTACGAACCTGTACTTTCTTCATAGATATTTCTTTTCCGCCAACATCAAGCAGCAGTTCAACACTTGTGTCCATATCATCAACGGATTTTCCATCAACCTCACGTCTAACAACTGGATTGTCCTTTAATTCATAATCACAGTTAAATAAGCACCAGAGGTAAGCTGTAGCAATGGTTGATTTGCCCTTACCATTCTTAGCCATAATCTTAGTTATGCTGTAAAAATCAAATTCTGTGTGTGCATAACACATAAAGTTTTCCATCACAATCTTTAACAACTTTATCTTTTTTATCATGCTATATATCTTCCTTTCCTTTAATTTAGTTTGTAAGTCCAAAATAATGAGCCCCTATTTGAGTGTATGGCTCATAATAATCTGCATATCCACCAGCATTGAAATAAATCATGTTTTTTGGGTAGCAATCATGAATTATTGCAAGCTCAACAGCCAATGCAACAGAATCATCAGGAGTACCGTTGTTTGCTGTGCTATATTGATTTGGCTCGTATACTATTTCTGCTATGCTCTTCTTATAGATTCTGCATCTGTTAAATATAGTTCTTACCACAGCAACCTTCCCCTCTAAAGGTTCTCCGTATTCGCCACCACATTCACTCATACACACACGTTTAAGCAAATCATATTCTTCATCTGATACCATCTGAAAACGATTATTTATCCCTTGTGAAAAGCCTGATATTATTAATGCTATCCCTATTATTAGTCCTTTATTTGGCATTACTATTGTCCTCCCTCCTTCTATGTACAAAATTATCAATAGTAACTCTCTTGCCTGATATTTTGTGAATTAAATACAACTTAAATTCTGTCGCTTTTCTTAACATCCAATCATCTACGTTATAGCCTTGCGAATGGACGATTTCCTTCTGTGTTCTTGTGAGTTTCTTGGGTTGCTTCATTACTCGCTCACCTCCACAATTTCACCATTCACCATAGTATAAAATGTGTTTTCTTTAATCTTCCCTCCGTCAACACGGACCATCTTGGCACCTTTAAGCGACCATTTGTCCTGCTTCCAGTAATTGCTTTCGTCGCCTTCCCAGTCAGCTAACACAAGATAAGAACCCAAGACACCTTTTGCTTTTCCGTGATAGCCCCACGCTACAGCAATACTGTCTTTATCTTCTGCCGAGGAAGCTCCTTTGTAACCTGTTGCCGAGGAAGCTCCACAGTTACCTGTTGCCGAGGAAGCTCCGTAGTCACCTGTTGCCGAGGAAGCTCCTTTGTAACCTGTTGCCGAGGAAGCTCCGTAGTCACCTGTTGCCGAGGAAGCTCCTTTGTAACCTGTTGCCGAGGAAGCTCCACAGTTA
>ERZ808267.67-NODE-67-length-52446-cov-4.814663_pt1 | contig 52446 bp, 56 predicted proteins | sample MGYA00521241_ERZ808267 | MGnify/ENA primary metagenome ERZ808267 (study PRJEB31516, sample SAMN03275592) | gut metagenome | biome: mammalia-associated habitat; material: feces | host: Papio cynocephalus | place: Kenya | collected 2012-07-19 ...
TCATATATGTGCACCTCTTATTCCTCAAGTATTTTCAGTTCTTCTCTTGTTGGTAATGGTGTAGGTAGATATAACCCTATCTGTCTATAAGATTCCCGTCCTTCTAATTCGGGGAACATTTCTTTTAAGGTAGGGTAGTATTTGTTGCTCTTTACTATTCCTTCTCTGTTCCAGTAATAGATTGTCCTTGTATTGATTCCTAATTTCTGGGCAATTTCTTTTACAGTGCAGCCGTGTTCTTTTATAATTCCTACTATTGTCATTACATAAACACCTTTCTTATCTTGGTCTGAGTCTGTTCTGAATGTATCTTGTATTATCTAATATATAGGCTGTTGCGTCAAGTTTTTCTGTTAATTTCCCATTTATGGATAATAAAACGCACTGTTTTTCGTTTTCTAGGTACCAAGCACAGTCTTTTTTACATTTCCTTGGGTCATATGATGCTCCGTTTTTAGGAGCGTCAAATCCTATTAGCATAATAGGGCAAAAGGGCATATAGCTCATTTTTTCCTCCTATATCGTTTTCTTGTTTTGTCAACTACATCTTGTTTGTGTTCTGCATAAACACCATTGTGGTCCTTATGTCTTTCCTGTCGTATTGTGTCGTATACCTGTTTATTATGTTGCATTATCTCACAGGTATCCTGACAGGCAGGGTGTCTTTTGGTGCAGGTCTTACAGTCTGTTTTTAGTCTCATTATTATCTCCAGTTCATTGGAATTTCTGTGAATATACAGCCCTTTTTCCGTTTTAATGGGCATGCTTCACATTGAGTAGTCTGACTGAGAAATTCATCACAAGTAGTTATTATTAACGACACTGCTGCACTTAGTTCTGGGAGAGTGGTGTGTTGGATTCTCAACCAGTTTTTTGCTTCGATAATATCTAATTCAGTTCGATAGTCAAGAGTATAGAAGTCATCTTTGGCATCTATGCTTATTTTATTTCTATCTTCATTTATGGTGATACCCCGTATGTTATTTGTATTAAATTTATGTCCGCATACTGTTATGTTCATGTTGTTTTCCTCCTACAAAACTTAAAAAATGCACAAAACATAAAAAACAAAACTGTTTATGTTTTACCAGTCGGAAGATTCACTGAGTATTAATACCTTTGCATAAGGTAAATCTTTTATCCAATCACAGAACTCATGCCATTCATCAAGTTTATGGTTTTTCCGTGAATGATATATGTTTCTCAGTACAGCATAGTTCAGGCTGACAGTACGTTTCTGATTGTAGCTGCTAGGTAATAACTGAATTATCTTCCACCAATCATCTTTATTTCGTGACCTTATATACTGGTCTCTCCAGTAATTAAGCTCATTGATAGTATGGTCCAGAACTTCCATAGGGGTTCGGTTACGTCCAGTGCCTTTGTATAGATGTTCATGGCTGAAGTCTTCCCTGGTTAGTAACTTTGCAGTTATCTTGTGCATAGTGCTGCAACTGTTGGCTACGGTACCTACTTTATAGGTGTCGAACTCCTTCCACCAGTAGAGTGGGGCGATTACGTCCATTGATAACTGTATCTGACGTAAGAATTTTCCGTGGTCTGTACCAGCTGTAGCTAGATTTTCAGCCAATTCCAGGTCTTTATCACCGAGTTCGTATTTATCTTCGTTCCAGCCTGAGTCAGAGAAAACCCAGGAATTCATAGGGTTTCTCATTCCTCTGATTGCAGCTTCCAGGCTGTCTTCATATAATCGTGTATTTTCAATAGCTAACATTATTTTTCTCCTCTCTTGAAACTGTTATAGTAATCTTGAATAAAGTTACAAGTTTTGCAGCTCGTACTTTGGTCACATTTCCATTTTGGGCAATCCGCAATGATTTCACCAGCATGCAGGCATTCTTCGTCCTTACAATCTTTACAGAAACTGTCCTTATTACATATTGTTATTCTCACGGTCATTTGTCTTATTTTTCTCCTTTCAGGTGGCATTTTTTCTCCTGTTTATAAATTTTTTGTTTAAGAAGGTTTCTTGGAGGGGGAGAACAGGGAGTAGATATAGTATATATCTACTCGCAACTGTTTCCTTTACAAATGTGAAGTAGTTCTGGGAGTGTGTTGTGTATGTGCCACCCCCGTGGAGGCTAAGAACTTCCAAGAAGCTTTTGATGTATTTCCAAAACTGAAAATACACAAAGCACAAACCAAAAAGGTTTATTTACCTGTCCTCAACTGAGAGTCCAGGATTATGTTGTTAAATTGTTTATCACTCATATCAAGAGCTTTAGCAATTTTAATGGCATTTTGTAAAGTGCCATATTTTCCTGAGCAGAAAGCATATACAACATTGTCGCTCAGTCCTATTTTTTGAGCAAACTCTTCCATAGTCTTATAGCCTTTTTTAGCCATAAGCATTTCGAGAGCCGCTCGTCTATAGTTCAGTTCCCTCATAATTTTTTACCTTGCCATTTATCCTCCAAGGGATATTTTTTATTTAGTTTTGACTTTAGGTCTTTCAGAACTATGATATTTGAGTCATATTTCCTGATAGTTTCCAGTGATAGCTCTGATGCCTTCAGTAACATCTTGATTATATGTATAACGCTGTTTATTTCTAGCTCTCTTTCGGTCATAGTCTTCTCCTATATTTTGTTTACAAAATATATCGAATCACCGACTCCCTCGTGGAGAAGGGGATTCGACTCGATATTAAAAAACAAAACCCCCGAAGGGGTTTTGTTTATGCGTACTCAGCTGTTCTATCAACCTCGTTGTAACGAGGGTTGAAGCTGATATTTGTGTAAGGGTCAGGTCTGTCTTCGACTGCTCTCAGGTATTTGTGAGCAATGATACTCTTGCCTTTAGCGGCATTTATAACTTCTGGGTCATAGCTTGCTATGCCAAGCTGTTCGAGCAATAAGTCGAGTTGATAGTTTTCTTCCTCAAAAATTGGAAGAAATAGCGACTTGAATTCTTTGATGTCAATCCAAGCTCCAGTGATGTCTTCGTCTTTGAATCTGTATCTTAGTCCCTCGAAGGTCACTGTGTTCTTTCCCATTGGCATTTCTCTTTTTACCTGTCTTGCTTTAAGTTCATTAAGTTTCATATCTTGTTCTCCTTTCGATATTAAAAAATTATAAAAATCACAAAGAATAAAAAATAAAATTTATATATTCTTCTGTTTTAACTTGTTTTGTGTAGACTAGCATTAGCTATGTAGCTATATGCGGTGTCTATGCTTGTTGTTTCCAACAGTTTGTTGTTGAACGCATCTTTTATGACGTAGCTTGGTATGCCACGGTAGCGTTCAGTTAGGCTTATGGTGAAGCCTTTTATTTGTTCAATAATCATTTAGAGCACCTCCATAAGCCAGCTATCCAGTACGTTAGCCGCAATCCAGATAGCCAATACAATCAATAACTTCCAACCATCTTTCATCTTCAACCTCCATATAAATAAAATATAAAAATCATAAAGTATAAAAAATAAAAAGAGGATAGGGATTAATCCCAATCCTCATCTGCATTTGAATCTTCCCAGTAACGAGAAAATTCAAATGTTTGTCTGTCAGGGTGGAATGTGCAATATGTACATTCTTCCTGAGAGATTCTTATCGGTCTGCCGCATTCAGGGCAGAGTTCCCAGTCGCTCTCTAGGAACTCTCCAAGCAGGTCATTAACCTTTAAATATTTATAGTATTGGAAGAACTCTTTGCATTCTTCCTCAGAAGCAACCATTTTGCTTCTCATGTACGCTTCGGGCGTATGCGAAGTTTTAGTTATATGGTCGCCGTTCCCATTTGCTATGAGAATGTCTCTGTCATGTCTTTTATAGAGCATTACATTGATGTCTGATGCTTTGTCTCGATAGAGTGGAGCTGAGAACTCCCAGCCGAGAGCCTGTCCCCAGATATTCGCACATCTGCGGTATCTGGAGTCTTTTGATTCCTTAGGAGCAAACCATTCAGGTCTGATGTCCCTAAGGGTTAGGACTTCTATATCCTCCTGGACGAGGATAATCTTGATATTTTCTGGGTCAACGTCCCAGGTCTCAAGTGCTGCCAGAGCCTTCCAGTTGAGGTCTGAGCAGATGAATATGAGGTCTGAAGGGTGCTTCCAGTATCTGACTTCCAGTTTCTTCTGCCACAGAGGTTTCGGAGCCTGTGGATTGTTTGGCATCATATTGCAGAATTTCTTTAAGGAAAAGCAATCCTGTCCGTTAGGGTTTAGGGCATATGCTTTTGCGTATGCTGCACTGAGCATGTTCTCGTTTTCAATTGAACCGACATGGTCTATTATTGTGTATTTTTTCTTTGTCATTTTTCTTAACCTCCTGAAAAATAAATCTTAAAATCACTCGAATAAAAAATAAAAAAGGTTAAACCAAAATAGGCTTAACCTTTGTCAACAACGTTATAATTTACGAAACTTGATTTCTTCATTATGAAGTTCTGATACTTCCTGTCTGGCGATTTTCCTTTGTCCAGGATTCCAGAATTTATAGTGTTCTGCTACTGATAGTGCACACCAGAGCCTGAAGGAACCTCTTCCTGGCTGGCATCTTTTCCTTATATTTAGTATTGTATAGTAGATGAAATACACATTTCGCTTTTCAGCTTTAATTTGTTTAATTGTTCTTTTCTTTAACATTGTCTCGACCTCCTATAAAAATCTTGTCATTTTTCTTTGTGTATTCAGGTAGTTGAATGAACCTAATAGGTCTGAAAATACTACGCATGGTAAATTACCGAGCAATTCATTTGTCATTACATGTACAGGTTTCCTTAATCTCTTGGTCTTTGGATTCAGTGCTTCTAATTTCGGACGGTCAGCCTTGACCTGTAAGTGCATGGCTTTCCAGTCTCTGTAATAGTCATATGGCACAGTTATGAGCTTGCAGAGCCTATCTATTGTGTAGTTCGCCATAGCCTTTGGTGCCTTGGACGGCTTGAAAGCTTTCCAAGCCTCTTTCGATGTTATTGTCTTGTATCCTTCTTTTAAAGTCTTTGTTCTAAGCATTTCTTTTTCCTCCTTTATGCTTTGCTCTCCGTTCGGAGAGAGTGTCAATGATTATCCTGACCTTCAGGATATGCTGTTAAGCCATTTATCAAACGCCTCATCTGCTGCATCTGCCGCAGATGAGATTCTTTCAAACTCTTCCTCTGAAAGAGTTTTGGAGATTCCATCGGAATCCTCAATAACGGGGTACGGATTTTCTTCTTCCCATTTTTCAAAATCAAAATCAAACATTATTTACCTCCTATATTTGAAAAGAACACGCTGAAAACAGCGTGTTCTTGAGCATTAACCAATAAACCTAGGACTACGAAGCCCTTGATTCTGCTTGGTGCAGGTGGAGCATCTCAGCTCAGTTAAGAATTCTAGTAATCTAATTCCACCCGACTGTTATCTAATCGTTTTCAGCAGGTGCTGTAGCTTCACTCACCTGATAGCTTTGTATCACTACAATACTAATTCAGGCTGTTAGAGTCCGTCACATACAGACTTTTCTACCTGCCTACTCTGGGTACTGTATTGTCACCTAGCCGTCGACTACAGCTTCGTCCTCGTAATCATCTTTCGACGTCTCCCGGACTGACTTCCTGCCGAAGTTCACACTGTAGGGCATCGGATTATATTATTTTCCCCACTCGGTAGCTTTCCTTATGAAATTGTGCCTCCTTTCTTCGTTTGTCAACATGGTTTTAGCAGTGGTTCTGGCTTGCTGTCCAGGACAGTCACGAGGACATTATGTATTTCATTGAGAACGAGTTCTCGTGACTGCTTTTTGAAAAATTTTTGTAGTATAGACAAAATAACACTAGCTTAAAAGATAAGCTTATGTTTCTTAAAATTTTTCAAAAAGTGCGTTAAGCATCATTGACGGTGAGACAGGTTCCTGCTATGTCGAAACGGTTTTCATTGAGATACACTTGACCAGTATTAAAGGCAAACGAAGCAAGGAGAAAGCACAATTGGGGAAAGCTGCTGGGTGGTCAGGAAAATATAATCCGAGGTCTGGTAGTGTGTACTCGGCTATTAGGAAGTTAGGGGAGGGAGACGTAGATGATTACAGAGGTGAGCTGTGTCGAAGGCGATAAAAGGTGACAGCGGCTACCCATAAAGTAGGTGAGTAGAAAATGTATGTGGCGGACTGTAGTGCTACAGAATTAATGTCGTGATACAAGATAAGCTATCAGGTGAGAAGATATACGACAATGATTTGATGATAGTAGAAGGGTGGAATAGATTGCGGTGGAATTCAACTGAAGCTGTGATGCTCAGTATGTGCCAAGCTCAAGGGCATAAAATAAAAAACGATAAGCAATAAGCTTATCGTTACATCTTATTATAATCAGCAATAAGCTTTAGCTTATTGTTTCGTCTTATCAGAACAGACGATAAGCGTGAGCTTAGCGTAACAGTATACACAGGTACCATAGCGTGAAGAGGTGACGAACTGGTAAAAAATATTTTTTCAACTATTCCTAAAAACAAGGTATTTTTTCGCTCCTGTCTGAGAGCATTTTTTTAAATGTGAGAATTAGCGTATCGTTCTATTCAAATACTACAAAAAAATTACAGGCATCTATATACATTGTATTATATCTAATACAAAATATGTTATGATATATTTATATATAGTCAGAGTTAATATTACAGGAAAAAAACAGATTTGTCAAGGGACAAATCTGCAAATGAAAAGGTAAAAATGGAAAAAGAATAGAAGATTGAAGAAAAGCCTGGGAAAGAATGGGAAAGATTGAAAGGAACTGTACGATACTTTGCTGCAAGTAATTTCCAAACGAGAATGGAGTTGGAAGTTACTTGTAACGAATTGGTATACATTGGAAATAGATAGCCAATGAAGTAATGGAGTGCAACGGAGTGGAACGGAATGATACTAAGCTGCTAAGTTCTAGTAGAATAGATGTTCGGTTCTAGGAGAGTGTTGCGTAGTTATCATATAACAGTGATATATTGATAGGGGTCGGGTTTAAAATTTTCTCCCTATTCCCTATATACCTATATATTATATTATGGTGCCTGTGTGTGTTTGTTGTTTTTTCTTTTAATAAAACGTCTCTAAGTTTCGTGAAAAATAAAATCCTTTTTGAGTTTCTATATGTAGTGGGGTAGGATTAAAAGCACTATATGTAGTAATTCTTATTGAAACTTGTACGATATGTGGTATAATATTGCCAAAAGGAGGTATGATTATGAAGATTACACTTGAAACAATGAATGAGAAACTAGCTATAGCTGTAGAGCCTACTGAGAAGGAGGAGCATATTTCTTATAATGATATTCTCAATGCTTTTATGACAGGCTTATCGGAAGTTACAGTTAAGCTGTTAAAGGAAGTTGATACTGAAGACAGAGAGGCTCTGTATATGAGTTTAGATGCTGTATTGCAGAGATTCCTGCTGGATATGTTCCCTGAGTTTGAACTGGCTGATGATGAGAAGTTTACATTATCTGATGCAGCCTTAATAAAGGCTCAGGACGATATTATCAATGAGGCTCATAAAGAGGGTATAACTTTTAATGAGGCTTTGGCTAGGTATGAAAAGGAAGCTGAGGAGTATTTCAATGCTGGAAAGGTGTCCTAGATGCGGTTCAGCCTGGACTGTAGCGATTGCTATTAACAATGGTCCTTCCGAATTTTGGAAGGAGTGTTCTAATCCTATATGCAATACTTATTATAATACATATGTTCCTCAGGCACATCAGGCTGCCTTTCACGAGGACGCACATACGTTTGTAGGTAATTTTGGAGGATTTGGTTCAGGTAAGACATTGACTTCGAGAGAAGAGATTTTCAAACATATATTCATTACACCTGCTGGTAATACGCTGATAGGTGCTAATGTAGCTTCTCAGTATGAGCAGACAATAAAGCGAGAAATGGAAGCAGATTTACCTCTGGCTTTTGTTTCTCGCATCAATACACAGAAGGCTTATATGGACCTCATAAACGGGCATCGAATTATGTTCAGACCTTATGATGACCCAGATAAGCTCAGGTCGTATAATTTAACCTCCTTTCTTATTGTAGAGGCATCAGAGGTAAAGCAGCAAAGTTTTGTACAGTTAAAGACTCGTACCAGAAACCTTGCTGCAACTATGCCTCTAACAGATGAGAATGGAGAAATAGTCTACAGAACTGCGGCTAATGGTGTGAAGATACCTATTATTAAAAATAATTGGCAGAAAGGGATAATAGAGTCCAATCCGAGTGCTGGGTGGATAAGAGACGATGTTTTACTGGTTTCTGATATGATTTACAAGCACGGGGATATAGTTGATGAGTATGATGTGGACCCAGATATTGCGGACCCTGCGATAAGTACACACGTTACTTCAACCTCTGCCAATGAGTTCTTACCAGAGAACTTTATAGCAAATAATGTCAAAAACAAGCCTTTATGGTGGGTAAACAGGTATATCTATGGTTCATTTTTGTATGCAGAAGGTAAAGTTTATCCTAAGTCTTCCAGCTGTATAGTAGATGATTTTGATATACCAAAGCATTGGAAAAGAATTTTAGCCTTTGACTATGGGCTTGCAGATGATGCGGTTTACATTTTAGGTGCTGTAGATGAGGCTGAAGGAATTCTGTACATCTATGATGAATGCAGGAGTAACGATAACAATATCGAGACTCTTGCTGAATTATTTTTTGAGTTCGTTAAAGATGTCCCTGTAGGTGGGTGGATTTGTTCACCGATTATTGACCCGAAGTCAGGACCTAAGAGGGATTATGACAAGAAAACATTAAGCGACCATTTTCTGGATTACGGTATTAATTTTCAGCCGGGATTCATAAATGTGGACGCAAGAGTTTTTAGAACGAACACATATTTTGAATCTGGCAGACTGAAGATAATGCGGAAATGTAAGGCTCTCATAAAAGAGTTTGACGGATATAAGTTCAGAGCTGATGAGAGTAATAACAGTGGTTATTCAGGTAAACCAGAGGATAAAAACAACCACGGTATCAACGCTGTTGAATGGATTTGTATGGAGTTGCCTGCAAATCCTGCGGACCTGGTAAATGGTATTTTCAATCAGCATGGTGTTGACCTTACGAAGGAAAGGGAGAGAGAAGCCATAGCTGTGGGACACTGGGCATTGAGTGATGATGCAGATGAGTACAGCTTAATGGACGAAACACCTTATGATGTTGCCTACAATATGTGGGAATAAAGGAGGAAGTTATGGAATATTTTCAGATAGTTTTTTTATGTGTATTGTGCATATTACTGTTCCTTATGATTGGGGTACAGCTATGTATCTTTAAGGTTATAAAGGACTTTATATGCAGAGATAATACAGTAGTTATTGACGAGAACCCTGACAAGAGATTCGATGAGCAGGGTGAGTTCAAGGACAAGACCGCAGCTCAGGCTGAAGAACCAGGATATGTAATAGCGGATATTATGAAAAGTTTTCAGGATTTAATGAGTGAGGAGTAATAATATGAGTGAGAAATTAGAGTTTAGACGTTGGACTCCGTTGAATAAGGAGACTAAGGAAAAACAGGACGAAAAACTGTTAGCTAAGCTGAGGGAGTATTATGATACCTGTATTCAGTATTATGGCAGGATACATAAGAAAATGAGATTGCTTGATGCAGTAGATAAAGGTGATTTATGGAAGGCTGTAAAAGCAAAGTTCCCGTCTTATCAGATGCTGCCAGATACAAATCAGGTCGCCTATGTAAAGGACAATCTGCTGGCTTCGCTTTATACTGTTGCTAAATCAGCCGAGGTTGTAAGTACTACAGAGCAGGACATTGATTTTACAGCATTATGTAATATCGCCCTTGAGCACGAGTGGGATAAAAATAATGTAGCACTGTATCAGTTTATGGCAGGTGAGAGAGCAGCTCTTTTAAATTACGGTCTTACTCAGGTTTACTGGTCAGAAGATAAGAAGGCTGTTCAGTATAAGAATATCGACCCTATAAGATTTATGCGTGACCCGTTTGCGGATAATTTAGATGAAGCAGGCTTCTGTTTGACTTATAATGTGTTCCATAAATCGTTCTTTATGAAGGACCTTAGGTATAAAAGAAGTTTTCTTGAGTTTTTGGAAAAGCAGGAATCCTCAACAGAGATGCCCCCTGACTATGATGACAGGAACAGTGTCAGCAGTAGTAAGGAACATTTCGCTCTTTATATGTGGTGGGTAAGAACTCCTGAGGGAAATATAGATGAGATACATACCATAGACAATAAGCATATACTTTATATGAAACACAGTATTAAGCCCAATATGTTTCCTTTTGCAGAGCTGTATTGCAATCTTCCAGGTTCTTCATTGATAGGAATGTCAGGTCCAGCGAAGATATTTGCTAATAGTTTGGTTTATAATCTGATGGACAGTATTGCATTCACCAGTATATATAAGAATCAGAATCCGCCCAAGTTTATTAATAAGCAGAGTGGTCTTAATGTTTCAGCTTTCAGTAGATACGGGGACCAGGCGAATCGTACCTTTGTTGTAAATGGAGATGCAAGTAAAGCTGTACATTATCATCAGTTTCCTGAGGTGAGTCCTGTTTTACCTAATATGCAGGGCGTTCTTCAGAATAATATACAGATGGTTTCAGGAGTAGATGGCAGGTATACAGGTAGAGATACAGGTTCCATTATTACCACAGGTGGTACGGAGGAGATGCTGAATAGAGTAACGCTTATTGATACACCTAAGGTTGTTAATTACGAGAATTATACAAAGCGATTAACCGAACTTACTTTAAGTTTACTGATAGAGTTTTGTCCGAGCAGAACTTATCTGATAAAAGATGAGGCTCAGTCTACAGTTGAGAATACTGTATTTAAAACTGTTGAGGTTGATTTCCCTAATATACAGCCAGAAGCTGCGTTTGAGTATTCAATTCAGATTTCCAGTGAGTTACCTAAGAATAAACAACGTGTTCAGGCTTGGGCAAATAATATGATGGAAAAGCAGATGCAGTATCAGTCTCAGGGATTAAATGTAGATATTATAACTCCTGAAGAATGGATAAGGTATCAGGACGTACCATACAAAGAGAGACTGCTTGAAAGAATGGGTGTTCAGAGTCAGCTTAATTCGATTACTGAAGCTGAAGCTGTTGTTTCCAGGTATGCTCAGATGGTTTCAGAAGGTGTTGAGTCTAATGATGCCATTAGAATGGCAGCACAAGATGTTGACAGTTTGAAGAGAGGTGAAGCTATTGCTCCTGCACAGGATATGGCTCCTGAGCAGATGATAATGGAATAGGTTTCACCTATTATAGGTGATTTATGCACGATTTATTGATAAGTCGTGCATTTTTTGTATAATTAAGTTATAAAAGGTTCCTCCACCAAAAAAAGGAGTGTAAATGAGGTAATCAGTTGCACTGTCTGATTATAAGAAAGGATAAAACAGTAGATGAGCGAAGATGTAAGAGATATGTCTGACAATGCCATTATGGACGAGTTTGAAGAACTCTTTGGTACAAATGACATTGAGGACGAAGGTGCTGAAGATAATGAAGGTGCCGAGGACACTTCTACCGAAGACGATGAAGAGGAAATTCCTGAAGACGGACCTGGTGATGAACCTGGTTCAGATGAGGGAGACCCTGACGATGATTCGGAAGAAGGCGAGGGTGACGGTTCCAATAGGGAACGTGATGCTCGTGCAAAGCAGAATTATGCTTTTGCTGAATTAAGAACAAAAGTAAAAAGACAAGAGGCTCTGATTAAGAATCTTGGGAAGGTAATCGGTCTTGACCCGAATACCCCTATAGAGACGGTGGCTAATAAAGTTGAGGAGTTGATTACCAGAAAAGAAGCTAAGGACGCTAATGTTCCTGAGGAGCTTTATACTCGTTTAAAACAACTGGAATCAATTGCTCAGGAAAGCGAAAAAGTTAAAAGAGAAAAATATGTTTCAGATGCTTTTATGAGTCTTGCAGAAAAGTATGAATTGACAAGTGATGAAATTGTGGAATTTGCAGGTGCCTTAGCTGATAATGGTAGAAATCCATTAGAGGTTGAAGGTGTCGATATTGAGTCCGAATATCTGAAGTTACATCAGCAGGATATTATTAATAAGGCTGTTCAGGCAGCTTTAAATGCTGAAGATGACCGCAAGAAAAAGGTTGAAAACCATGCAAGTTCTTCATCTGCATCTGGCAGAGATGCTGATAACGAAGGTGGGGAAATTAAGAGTGTTTCAGACTTGGATAAGATGTTTTCTGAAATAGATTTATAAAAGGGGATATTAGGAGGAATCTATTATGGCAGTAACATTAAATGGTCTATCACCAGTTACAGATTTAAACAGAATGGTCGATTTAGCGAATAAGACCAAAAACTTAGTAAATCCAGAAGTTTTCTATTCAAAGCAGCTCTTAGATACTATAAGAATTGACGCTAAAGAATTCAAGTATTACAAGCTGGCAACTACTTCTCCTATTCAGGAGAAAGCTGATAAGCTTACTGTAAGAAGATGGGCACCATTACAGGCACACACCGTACCACTAGTTGAAGGTGTTCCACCTAAATCAGATAAGGGTTCAGTAGAGAAATATGAACTTGAGGCAAACCAGTACGGTAGATTTATGGAATTCACTGATAAGGTTGACTTCCATGTTGTAGACCCTGTGCTGGCACATTACTCAAGAGAGTATTCAATCGTTGCTATGGAAACTCTTGATTTACTTGCTAGAGAAGCATTATTCAGTAATGCAAATCCGTTCTATGCAGGTCAGGCTGCGAAGTTCGATAACTTAATATTATCTTCTAAGCCATCAATGACTGACCTTAGACTGATTGCGTTACACTTCAAGAGAGCGTTAGTTAAACCGTTCTCAGGTCGCAATTTCAAAGTTATATGTTCACCAGAGTTTACATATGACATGATTGAAGACCCAACAGTAGAAAAGTTTATGAAAATAAATCAGACTACTAAAGACGCTTATGACGGTTCAACATTATTCCCGTTATTCGGAATGGAATTTGAAGAATCTTTATGCGTACCTGCATCAGGTGACGTTCCTGTACTTCAGGACGATGGTTCAGTCGTCATCGGTAAGAGACTCGTAAGAGAAACTGCTACAGCAGGTACTTATGATTATATCACTGTAACTCCTGACACATTACTTGAGGGTGATTCTTCAGCTACTGGATATTCAGCATCAGGTCCTAAGGTTTGTACTCAGGCAGATGGTTATGTTAAGGATTCCAGAACTGGACAGGACGCATCATATATTCCAGAACTCAAAGTATGGGATATTGACAACCTGAATGCGAAAGGTTCAGATAGTCAGTTCCATAAAGACTGGACTGAATTCAAAGTACATCACATTCTTGTCGTAGGTAAGGACTGTCTTGTAAGAACAGGTCTTACAGGTGAAGGTAACGCCAGAATGTATGTTAAGCAGAAAGGTTCTGCTGGTGTTCTTGACCCAATCGACCAGAGGCAGTCAATTGGATTTAAGATTAATTCCGTAGGTTTTGGTACTTGCAGAGCTGAAGCTATCGTGGATTATATGTGTGTACCTTCAACAGCTAATTTAGTAGGTTAGTCATTGAGGAGGTTGCAATATGGCTGGTAGAAAAGTTACACCTGCTGCGGACCTAGACGTTGTTTCGTCTGCTGTTACATTACAGGATAATCCTGTAGGAGAGCAGTCAGTACAGCAGGTTGAATTAAAGAGAAGAGCTTTAGTAAAAGTGTATAAGAATGAGGAGCTGGTTCCTGTAACAATTGCTCCTTTATATGCACCTTATGTGGGGGCTTCTATGACAGTTTCTATCAATGGGATAACATGTGTTATCCCTTGTGACGGAAGGACACACCAAGTTCCTGAGTCATTTGCGATAGAAGCTAAAACGAGAATCTACAAGATAGATTGTATGATTACTCGTAAAAAGAAAATGCAGAGCATTTCAGATAATGCCGAACATACCCCTGGGGAAATAAAGTTCTTCTAGGTAGAATGCTAAGAGGAGGGATATATTTCCCTCCTTATGTATTTTGTGAGGTAATAAGATGTTAGTTTATGACATTGTAAAAAATATAAATAAAATGCTTGCAGGGGAGCAGCTGGTTTATTCTAAGCTTGAGCCGTTTTTGGACTCTGTGATAGATGATATAAATATACAGCTCAACTCTCGTTATCCTACATTCAGTGAATGTAATTTTCCTTCAGTGCTTGATACAGCAGCTGTTTATGATTATTTTCCTGACAGATATATCAGGAGCGTGGTAATAAAAGGAGCTGCTTATAAGTTCTATATTATGGACGAGGAAGGTATCAATACTGCGGAAATGTTTGGATACGATTATCAAGACGCTCTGTATTATATGCTTAGGGATTTTGTTGATAAGGTTCCTGAGGAGTATCAGGACGATAATACGGGCAGTCTGATGATAGATGAGAATTATCCTCTGTATAGTTCCACTAAGTTCGATATAAGTGTGTGGGGGTTGTAAATGTCTAGCGGAGTTTCTTTTAAACAATATGAAAGACAAAGACGACAGGCTACAGTTGAAACGGATTTCAGTAAAGGAATGATGTTTACGACAGGTTCTGTTGATTTTGGATATTTTAAAACCCTGGTCAATTACAGTATTCATAATGAAGGTGGTAGTTTGATTCCCCGTGCAGGTCTGAGAGTCTCAGATTTATTGTTGCCGAATATAGTGCTGGAGAATCCTGATGGGACCTCAGTGTATCATACCGATGAGAATATAACTATTCAGGCAGCGAAAGAGTGTGTTGAAGCTGACGGGAATACCTATAGGCAGACCATACTTGGTAAAGTAGACACAGATAGTCATGGTACTATTTGGGCGAGCACGAGTAAGAAGGAGATAAATACTGTTTCCTGTGATGAAATCAATTACTCTTTGAATGTCAACCTGGCTTCTACAGACGGTACAGGCAGGTCCTGTAATTTCTTCAGTACCATAGTTGACAGTATCCATAAAATGCCATTAGAGAGTGACTTGAGGGTTTCATCAGCTATAGGTACGTTTGCTTTTGGTAACAGTTTTTATTTTATGAATTATGATGAAGCTTGTTTGAGCAGGACTTATTTTGATACTTCAACTAAAACGTATAAGTTTCAGAATGTTACTCCGAAACAGTTGAATCCGTCTGAAGCCGTAACATACGGTTACAATATGTTGTTAGGTAGCAAGGCTTATGATTTTGTGAATAAGACTGCTTCCTCAATGCAGCTGACAGGTATCCTACCATATAAGGATACAGGCAATGGAGCAGGTACCAGTGAGTTATTAATGACTCCTAAGAAGAATGAGGATTTGATACTCAAATGTTTCTTTGAGGGACCACTTGAAACCAAGTATAAGTTTGTATGGGAGTGGAGACCTGTAGGTAATTCCAACTGGGAAAGTATTCAGACATTAGAGAAATCGTCTGAGTATACGTTTACAGCTGATACACAGGGTAATATCAATGAGACAGTATATGTATCATTCAAGGCTCCTGCTGAGGACATTATGATTCGTGTAAGTGCATATAAGCAGAAGGAAGAGGAATGGGAACTGGACCAGGCTATGGCTGTCGGTTTTAACTTTACTCTTGAGAGCTATGGTACTTCAGTAAATGTGGAGCAGGTTAAATATGACCTGTCTTCAGCAAAAGGTATGGTGGAATGGAAAAACAGACTTGTTGTGTGGGGTGTAACAGGCACGAATAATGGCTGTACCTCAGACCCGACCATATTATTTATGAGTGATGTGAACGAGCCTACATATTTCCCTTATCCGAATAATATAGCCATCTATGATGAGCCTATTGTTTCAGTTAAGCCCTTTATGGATTCACTGTTGATATTTACCGTAAATAAGATTTATCAGTTGTCTTTGAATTCTGATGGGGTCTCCTGGACATCAGTTGTTGTTCAGTCAAACCTTAATATTGAAGCTTGGGATAGAGAGCTTATACAGGTTGTGAAGAATATGGTCTTCTTCAAGTCAGGTAACTATTACTATATGATGGTTCCTAAGGCTCAGTCCACGACAGGAGAGCTGATACTGGCTCCTATATCAAGTAGTATTACAGATTTGTTCAATAATTTCGAGAAGAATGTGTATGAGTTATTATCAGACACATTCGATTATCGAGGTAGTATAAATCTTGTTAATTACTATAATTTCCTCGACTACGAAGATATTCATAATATATATGTTTTCCGTTATGTCAATTCTGAGAAGAACTCTGTTTATTTCGGAGAACCAACACTTACAGGTGATACCTTTGAAGGGTTTCTGCACTTCGATGTAGTATATAACACTTCCGATAGAATCTGGAGAATATATACCTTTGAGTCTGCTAATTTCCTGTTTCCATATAAGTCTGACGTTACAAAGGCAGGTGTTCTTGCCTGTACAAATCGGCTTAAAATGGGTACTGAAGACTCGGTTGGTGTTGATGCCAGAGTCATTCAGTTATTTGAGTTCGATGCTTTGCACGTTGAGGATTTTGGTTTTCCTGAAGGTATAAAGCTTGATTACGATAACACTGATGAATTTGTCCTGAATCTTGATTCATTAAAGACTACGATTTTAGATATTAACAGCAATATTACAGACTACTATCATTTCTTTAATTGGCAGTTTCTTGATACAGGATTTAGGGCTGATGCGATTTATACAAATAAGAGGTACAGGGAGTTGCAGTTCCTGTTAAATGATAAGGAAGGTGCTTCATTGGAGTTTAGTATGGACTATAGCCTGGAAGGTGAGGTCAGAATGAACAGCAGACTTTATGAGGTAGAGTATGCTGTTGATGAAGAGGAACCTGATAAGGGTGTACTTTATTTACAGAGTACGATACAGTCTAATGTCCCTGTAGAAGGTAATGAGATTCCAAATGTAACTGAATTAGGGGTGAGCAGTAATGCTTGGCAGCTTGATAGGTCTGTTTTTCCAGAGGTTTCCTTATGGAAGATAAGAGTTCCTATATCAGGCAAGGGGCTGGCTCCTAGATTAAAATTATTATCCAGAAATACACATCTTTTTGAGTTGTTGAGTATTAACTGGATATACAGAGTGATGTATATGAGGTGATTATATGGCGTGGGTAGCTAAACATATAAATGAACAAGTATTATTCCACCCAAGAGATGTTGTTACTGCTACAGAGTTTAACTCACTGTTCAATCTGTTGATTGCTCAAGGTAACAATAATGCTCAAGGTGTGGAGAGTCTTATAGGGATTTTTGGTTCTGTAACAGATGGAGAGTCTGGTGCGGATTATGTCAAAGTTACACCTGTTTCTGGCGTGACAGGTACAAATGTACAGGAAACTTTGGAAGGGTTAAAGGGACTCGTAGACCAAAGGTATACTAAGAGTGAAACAGATATTTTGTTAGGTGGTAAAGCCTCGAATGAGGTGGTAGCTAAACTAATTAGGAATGTACAGTTTGAGGAAGGTACAGGTAAGTTTACTTTTGTTTTTCAGGACGGTACAACAAAGGTTATAGATACTGCTCTGGAGAAGGTCACAGTGAATTTCTTTTATAATGCTGAAACTCAAAGTCTTGTGTTAGAGTATGCTGACGGAAGTATGGAAAGTATATCGCTTGCCGAGTTTGTAACCAATAATGAATTTGAGGACTCAGATACCATAAATATTTCAGTTGTTGATGGTATCGTTAAGGCTGAAATAGGCGTAGGAGTTATAACAGATGAAATGTTGTCTAGTACGTTGTTAGCAACATTGGTCGGTTATGTTTCCTCAGCTTCAGGTTCTGCTCAGGCTGCAGCTTCAAGTGAAACCAATGCAGGAACATATGCACAAACTGCATCAAATGCGGCAGATACAGCTGCACAGAAAGCAAAGAGTGCATCTGACAGTGCATCCGAAGCCGAAGACTATAGTAAGATGGCAGAGTCTTATGCCAGAGGTGGTACAGACAGTAGACCTGATGAGGACATAGATAATGCCAAGTATTATTCGGAGGTGGCGAATACAAAAGCCAGTGCAGCAGCCGAATCGGCTCAGGAAGCCAAAGAATACAGGGACCAGGCGGAGGAAATTGTTGGTGGCAATTATGCTTCAAAAGTAGTGCCAGCGAGAGCAGGTAATCTGGCTGCTCTAGGAGCTGATGGCAATCTGCAGGACAGCGGTAAAGCACCGGAAGCTTTTGTCTTGCAATCTGCTTTTAATCAGTTTTCTCAGGAGTATGAATTAGCTCAGGCGGCTGTCGAGTCTGAGATTCAAAAACGTGGTCTGACAGCTAAGTTTCTGATAGGAAGCCTTAGTGTATCAGGTTGGGTAGATGCAGGAACTTCGGGGGGATATAAGCAGACCCTAAGTGTGACAGGAATTGAGATAAACGGGTATTCGTATATTGTGTATCCTGATTATTCACTGATGAAGACATGGGCTGCTTCCGGTATATATGCGTCAGATATTACGGCTGCAAACGAGATAACTCTGTACTGTAAAAAGAAACCTTCGATAGATATTAATGTGTATATTCTCAAGGAACAGACTGTGGGTGCTGCGGGTGATGTAATAAACGCGACAGGCGGCGGAGGTGGTTCTGCTGAAAAATCAACAGCGAATAAATACATGTATCTTGTTGCAACCGAAGATGGCTCTGAAATGAATTATTCGGAGAAAGCATACATTAATCCCAGCACAGGGTATTTGCATGCCGAGAGAGTATACAACGCTGTATGGAACGACTATGCGGAGCTCTTTGAAAAAGAGGACTCCGAAGATATATTTGAAGCAGGCGACATAGTGGCGTGGGAAGATATTGGAGTTGTTAAGGCTCAGTATCAGAATCATGCGGTTGTCGGTGTCGTGTCAGACAGTTACGGGCATCTGCTTGGCGGTACAGGTGATGAAGAGGATGATAATAAGCGTTTTGTTCCTGTGGGTCTCGCAGGAAGAGTGAGAGTCAAAGTAACAGGCAAAGTTGAAAAAGGGGATTTCATAGCAGCTTATCATGATGGCATCGGGGTTGCAAATAACAAGGCGGACCCTCGGCTGATTGTAGGCAAGGCTCTGGAAAGCTCTGATGACTATGATGTGAAGCTTGTGAAGATTCTTATCAGATAGGAGGTGATACGGTGGTTATACATGAAGATATTATTTCTCTTAAAGCCAAGGTCAAGGCTGAAATGACGAGAAGAAGTCTTAATGGTTCTGATAAATCATGGGGTTCTCTTGAGACGTATGGAACCGATGAATATGATTTTTCGGAGGTTCCGTCATCGGGCTCCAGGATATTACTTGAGCACGGGCAGAAAACTGTGAATATACTTTACGGCGTGAAGGACATTGATAACGTATCGCCTGTGGTTGAAGGCGGCATCATACCGCCTGATAAGGTAAACAGTCTGAAAAGTTATGTGGACAGTCTCCAGACAGAGACAGTAGAAGGTTCGGCTTCGTCCTGCAGAGGAGCCTGTACAGGGCTTTGTCTGGGGTCCTGCATCGGAGGCTGCAATGGCTGCAGCGGTCAGTGCAACAGCGGCTGCCAGGGCTGCAGCGGGAGCTGTGGTACAGGCTGTGCTACTGGATATATGTACGCATAGGAGGTGAGGTAATGGCGTCATGCTCAACAGCATGTCAGAAATCATGCGGAGGTTGTCAGGTATGTTCAAGTACCTGCAGCGGGTGTTCCGGTACATGTTCGGGTGTATGTAATGGCTGTGGCAATTGTGCGGTATGCTCAAGCAGCTGCAGCGGGTGTACAGGTGGATGTTCGGGTGTATGTAATGGTTGTGGCAACTGTGCAGTATGTTCAAGCAGCTGCAGCGGGTGTACAGGTACATGTACGGCTACCTGTGCAGATGACTGTGCAGGTACATGCACGGCTACCTGTGCAGATGACTGTACAGGTTCGTGTAAAAACGGATGCCGTGGCTGTTCGGGTTGTACGGGCGGCTGTTCAGGCTGTCAGACCTGTTCAGGGTGTTCGGGTTGCTCAACAGGCTGCGGAGGCGGCTGCAACACGGGGTGCAGCGACAGCTGTAAAAACAGTTGTCTTGGTGAATGTACCTCTACATGTTTCAGTACATGTACGAGTCAGTCAACGGCAAGTGTAGTTATTAAATAGGAGGATTGTTATGAAAATCAGATTGAAAGATAATACGGTTATTCCCGTTTCGAGAGTGAGTTTTTCAAAAGGGAACTTTGGACAGTACGGTTACAGGGCGGTTATTGTTATAGGAGGAACAGTTCTTAGAACAGTAGCAGATGAGCTGGAGCTGAAGAGAAAGTTCAGAGATGAAAATATACAGGAGCTTACGATAATAAGGGAAATTGACGGTGATACTGAGACTGTTGAAAAAACGTATAACTTTATCAGTCTTGTTGATTTCTCACACCATATTACAGATTTTGAAGAGAAGATAGAAATAATTATATCTCAGGAGAATCCTGAGGAACAGGAGGCGGCAAATGAAGAAGTATAAGATTGCAGTTAATGAGAATGTTCTTTCATATATGGAAAGACTTCATTATGAATATGAAACAGCTAAGGACAACGTGGCATTTCTTCTTGCCAACTATGACAAGAACGTCCTTGAATCAGATGCCTTTAAGGCGTACGAGGAAAAACAGCTCAAAGCTAAAATTGCATATGAGGAGGCAAAGGCACAGTTTACAGAAAATCATATACCGCCTGTATTCAGAGGGCATGATATTATGTGGGAGATTGACTTCAGATATAAACATGTAATCATTACGCAGAGATGTCAGTGCGAACTGAATGTTCCGGGAATTCCTGTGGAGGTGGTGTAATGGCTATTCCTAAGACAGAGGAATTCTGTGACTGGCTTGCGAGACTGTATCCGGAGCTTCTGGAGAATCCGAATGACAGGACATTCCTTGCAAAATCAGTTACGTTCCAGGTTACAGATGACTGTAACCTGGCATGTTCTTATTGTTATCAGGGACATAAGGGAAAAAGGGTTATGTCGTTTGAGACGGCAAAGAAATTCATCGACCTGCTGCTTTCGGGTGAGAAAGGCATGAAGGGATATATCGATGCTGAGGAAACTCCGGGCATTATACTGGATTTTATCGGCGGTGAGCCGCTGCTTGAGATAAACTTGATTGACAGGATTATTGATTATTTCAGAAGTGAAGCTCTGAGACTAAGACACCCGTGGGCGGATAAGTTCATGGCAAGCATCTGTTCCAATGGTGTATTGTACAGAGATAAAGAAGTTCAGAGGGTACTGTGGAAGCACAGACATCACTTGAGCTTTGCGGTTACGCTTGACGGCAATAAAGAACTGCATGACAAATGCCGCAGGTTTCCTGATGGAAGACCTTCATATAATTTGGCTTTTGATGCCATATCTGACTGGATGGCGAAAGGCTTTTATATGGGTAGCAAGATAACTGTGGCTCCTGCGAATGTGATGCATGTCTATGATGCCAGCAGGCATATGCTGGAGCTTGGTTATGACGAAATCAACATTAACTGTGTCTATGAAGAAGGCTGGACTAAGGAGCACGCCAGAGAGCTTTACAGACAGCTGAAAAGATTCGCCGATTATCTCATTGAGCATGACTGTAACGAAATCTATTATGCCTTTTTCAGAGAGGACTTCTGTCATCCTAAGAGTGATACAGATAATCAGAACTGGTGTGGCGGCAATGGGCTTATGCTTGCCTGTGACCCTGACGGTGTATTGTATCCGTGTCTGAGATACATGGAAAGTTCTCTTGGTGATGACCAGCCCGCCTACATCATAGGTGATGTTGATAACGGCATGGGCTATAAGGAGGAGCACAGGTGCAGGCTTAATTGTCTTGAGTGCATCGACAGGAGAACCCAGTCAACAGATGAATGCTATAACTGTCCCATTGCTGAGGGCTGTGCATGGTGTACTGCATATAATTATCAGGTGTTTGGAACTCCTGATAAAAGAGCAACATTCATATGTGATATGCACAAAGCTGTATCACTTGCAAATGTTTACTACTGGAATACACTTTACAGGAAACAGAATTCCGATAAGAGATTCAGAATGTACTGCCCAAAGGACTGGGCATTGGAAATCATATCGGAAGAGGAATACAACAGACTGGCTGAATTGGCAGAAACACAGAAGGAAGCTAAGGTAATACAGGAATAGGTGATAGTATGTTAATAACAGCAGATATTATTATTACAGCTGCTACAGTGATGGGAGCAGTTATTACTATCTTAGGCGTGCCATTCGCAGCCTATAGATGGTACATGAAAATGGAACACATAGGTTCTGAGATAAGTCATATCAAAGATGAAAATGAAGTGTTATGTTTTGCCTTGTCTGCCTGTCTTGATGGACTGGTGCAGCTTGGAGCGAATCACAATGTACCTAAGGCTAGAGATAAGCTGGATAAGCACTTAAATAAACAAGCACATGAATAATTTATCAGGAGGTATTGTTATGAAGAAGATTAATAAAAAATGGTTTAAAGCAGCAGGTGTTAGAGCTATCAAGACAATTGCACAGACAGCGGTTGCTACAATTGGTGCAGCTACAGTTATATCCGATGTTGATTGGTCATGTGTAGTTTCAGCATCTATTTTAGCTGGCGTATTATCAATGCTTACTTCTGTTGCGGGATTACCTGAAATTGAGGAGAAATAAGATGTCTAAATATAATGTACACGCAGGGCACAATGATACAGGTAAAACAGCTTGTGGTGCTGTTGGACTCTTGGACGAGAGTTATGAAGCCAGACGTATCAAGAAGTATCTGATTAAGTATCTTGAGGCTGATGGTAATACTGTATATGATTGCACTGTTGATAATGCTCAGGGTGTTAGCGATAACCTGATTAAGATTGTTAATAAGTGCAATAAACATGAGGTATTGCTGGATATATCCATACACCTCAATTCAGGTGCAAAGGACAGAAAAGGTAACGGTAAGACCACAGGTTTTGAATGCTATGTTACTGCGAACGAAGGTATTAAAGGCAAGGTCGGTAAGAGAGCTTGTCAGGCTATGGCACAATTAGGTTTCACTAATAGAGGTGTCAAAGTAACAAATAATCTTTATGTCCTAAATAGGACGAAGTCGAAAGCCATTTTATTCGAGATTTGTTTTGTTGATGACAGAGATGATTTCAATTTATATCAGAAAGTAGGGTATAAGTGTATTGCTCGTGTTCTTGCTGAAGCTATTGTAGGACATTCTATAGCAGTACGATATAAAGCCCTATCTACAATGAATATTCGTGAATCGAAGTCTATCCTGTCTTCAAGAGTAGGTAAAATCAATAAGGGTGATATTGTTACTGGTAAGGCTCAGGATATGTGGCTCAAGGTTTCAGGGGGATATGTCAAACTGAAAGGTAAACGTGATTATTTCGAGGAGGTATAGGCTATGGCGACTAAGAAGACAACTAAGACTGGTAGTGGTAGTTCTAAAAAGACGAGTGGTACCAAAAAGAGTTCCACGACTAGTAAAGCGTCTGCTACTACTAAAAAGAGTTCTACTACTAAAAAGTCCAGTAGTACTACTAAGAAAAGTACAACAGCTAAAAAGAGCACTACTACTAAGTCCTCTAGTTCGAGTAACAAGAGTTCAGTTGCCAGTGCAATTAGTTCTGCTAAAGACGCCTTGACAAGTGCTCTACAGGAAGCTCTTTCTCGTGTTGAGAATAAGCAGAATACTGCTTCTCCTGGGCTTGCTGATAGTGCGATTTCTTCAGGTAATACTGGTAGTCTGTTTGATTCAGGTAGCAAGACAGGCGGTACTTTAGATACTACTCAGAAGATAATAGACCTTTTAGGTGAGAACACCAAGTCAGCTACTGCTGATACATCAAATCCTTTTGGATTCCTGACTGATAAAGATGCTATTCTTGCAGCTCTCAACAATGCTACAACCGCTGCTTATGACTTAAAACGTAAGCAGGCTAATCAGGATTTGGCTAAGGCTGAGGACACTGCTTACAGAAATACTAAAGATGCCGTAGGTCAGCTGAAAACTGTTTTAGCAGGTTCTGCTGCCAGTGGTGGTAATGTTGGTGCAGGTAATGCCACTGCATTGCAGGCATTGCTTGGTCTGGGTCAGCAGAATAATACGTTGGTTACTGAGGGTCTTAATGGCTTGAACAACATCAATGATGAAGAAACGTCAGCGAGAAGACAGAATGAGGTAGATGCTATCAGTCAGAGTAATTCAGCTAAGCAGATGCAGGCTTCTGAGGCTGGTAACAGATATACTGCGGACCAGGCTAGAAGTTCTGAGGCATTGGCAGCTCTCGGTTCCTTAGGTGGAGTTAGAGATACTAACCAGACCAATAAGGAAATGAATGATGCTACGAATGTAACCAATAAGGATATTGCGAATATCAATGCCAAGTCAAATGAGAATGTGGCGAAGATTGGAGCAAATACTACCCAGAATATCAATTATGGTGGTACATATTCTGTTAATTCCGTATCAGATACATCACTGGCTAAGACTACATCAAAGAAGACTACTAGCAGCAGTAAGTCGAGTAGTCGTAAATCCAGTAGTAAATCCAGTAGTAAGTCCAGTGGAAGCAGTAAATCTAGTGGAAGTAAGAAAGTCACTAGTTCAGTTGTTAACGCTGTTATCAGAGGTGATTATGGTAACGGTTCAGCCAGAAAGTCAGCTCTTTCAAAAGCTGGGTACAATTATTCAGCCGTACAGAAAGCAGTTAATAGCAAACTGAAGAAATAATGGGGGTTAATTATGGCATTGAAAACTGTGTCAGAGATTGTTAAGAATAATATAAAGAGCACTAAAACATCTGCGTCTATCAATAGACTGCGTCCTCATTATTCCAAGATGAGTTCTGGTGCGAAGAATTATTTTAATAGTTTGTTGAAAAAGAGTGCGACCAGCACTCCTTTTTCGACTCCTCGTGTAAATCAATTAGCGAAGACTAAGACTAAGGCAAAGACAAAAGTTCCACAGCCTTTTAAGACAGCTAGAGAACAGGTTTCGGGACGTATAGAGAGTACCCGTAATTTTCCTGCTACTACGAAACAGAATGGTTTTATACAGGCTATAAGTGTGTTAAAAGCAAACCAGAAGGCTCAGGAAGAACAGAGAGAACTGCAGCGTCTGTTTTCTATTAATCAGTTCAATCGGGATTGGCAGAATAAGAACAATATGAATGTAAATGCCAGGATTCAGCAGGTTGTTCAGGAAATGGATAGTCTATTGAAGAATGGTACATATTCGTATGGTGTTACTTCCGAGCAGGTAGATAAGTGGATAAAAAATAATTTTGTTACTGTGAATGGTCAGTCGAGGTTAAAGCCCGATGCAGCGTTACCGCCAGTTGGATTTGACTCTAACGGTAATGAGGTTGACAGAGAACGACTTAAACAGAAGTGGAAGCTCTATATGAATTACCTGAATAATGTTAATCGTTATCAGGCTGAGGTTGAAGCAAAAAAAGCTATGACTGCTGATATGTCCGATACTTCATTAGATACCGATAATTCATTGGGAGATATTATTAGACATAAGATAGCTGAAGGTAAGGATTACAGTTTCTTTGAAGGTGTTAAGGATTACACTAATAAGTATTTCTGGACTCCGTTAAAGAGCAGAGAATGGAGTATACTTGGTCTTAATACTCTGGTTAATCTTGGGGAGACTCTGGATTTACCGTCATTAGGTGTCAGAGCTATTATGACTCGTTCTACTGATGACAAGAGAAATCTGGGGGAGATATTAAAAGATGCTTATAGTTCGCACGAGAATTATAATGTCGATACAGGTTCTCCAATAGCTGATATTATCTTTGAAGTAGGCTTAGACCCTTCATTAATGATTGGTGGAGCTATCAAGGGTTCGACTACAGCTGCATTAAAAGGTGTGACATCTTCAGGTATTACAACTGCATTGAAGGCTATAGGTCGTTCGTCAGATGAAGTCACTCAGATTCTGGCTGAATCGCAGAAGCTTGTTAAGTCTTCAGCTGCCAAACTTGCAAGAGAATTTGCATTACATGGTGACAAAAATCTGGATAACTTTGCAGTTAATCTAGCAAGGGTCATGAAGAATAAAGGTATTCTGGTTACTGATGAAGAAACGGTACTTGTTACTCGTTATCTCAGAAAAGAGTTGGATATGTATAATAAGACGCTAGAAGCCCGTATTGTAAAGGTAGCCCTTAATACAAATAAGGCTATTGATAAGGTTGATTCAGCCTTATTACACGCTTCATTTGGACCTGTTGATGTACTTGTTCAGGCAATGAAAGGTGGCAGAAAACTGTATAAAGGTTTCAGGAGTACGGGACGTGTAACCGACTTTGCTTCAAGGAAAGCTGCTGAGAAGGCTTCAGGTATGACTGCTGAATATATGAAAGAGATGGAGGAATATCTTTCCACCAAAACATATAATGCACAGACTATGACTGAAATCTTTGAGGGCATAGAGGAACCAGCTATTCTTGATTTTGAGCAGGCTTATAATAAGATGAGTAAGACATCAGACATAGATGAAAGTGTAATGGGAGAGGTCTTTAAGAAGTTTAATGACTCTGTTGACAGTGACATTGTAAAGATTAATGATTTACAGGTTCGTATCAATAACCTGGAAAAGGTAAATGTCAGTGAGGTCAGAGCTTCAGTTGATAAGTTCTTTAATAAACTTACTAAAGGTAAGGCTGATTCATTATCTCATTTTAAATATAATCTTGGTGTAATGGCTAATGATTTTAAGGGTGTTTATGACAATATAAGTAATCTTGCAGTCAAGTATGAAAATGTATTGAAGTCTCTTGATGATGCTATTGATAATGCTGATAAAAGAGCAAGGCGTGCTGATTTACAGATGCTTGTCAATCTGAAACGAGCTGATGTCGATACTTATCAGCAGTTACTTAATGTAATCAATTCAGGTAATATGGACGATGAACTGGACCATTTGGTTTACGAGTTCCTGAGAGTTGTTGACAGCGAAGAAGATGTTCTTGAAAAATTGGCTATGATAAGGAGAGCTGCACAGGCAAAACTGGATAGTACAGTAGTCAAGACCCAGAGAACTCTTGAGGATAGCAAGAGTATTATTAAGCCTTATATGGAAAATGAGGTTGTTTGTAGTACGGTCAGCAAGGCGAGTAAAGAATTTCTTAAAAAGTGGTTTACTTTTGAAAGATTTAATGAAATGCTTCGAGCATTGCCAGAAGATTTACAGGGCAAGTTGTATGATTTACAGGCTGATGTTATTAACTGGTCTGAGAGTAATACTATTTCTGCGGCAGAGGTTTATGACAGTGTTCAGAACTATTGTCGTGATTTAATGTTGTGGGAGGGTGATTTTACTGATGTCCAAGGAGAGCTGATTGCGTCCTTGAAAGACTTTGCGAAGCAGCTTGTAGAAGATGACCTTACGCTCTGGGTAAGACATGACACAGAGTTGCTTGACTGGCACCTGGATAAGCTGGTGTCTTTTGATGAGGCTATGATGGATAACCGTGCTCTTGATTTAGTTGCTGCTGTTCAGGATAAAAATTCAGCCTTGGGTGGTCTGATTGACACTATTAATCAGAATGGACTTGTATTCAAAGATTCAGCTTCTGATGAGATAGTAAACAATATGAGCGAAGTGGCTAGAGATATTGTTTCTCAGACACAGTCCTTTAATGCTATGAGATTACTGCGTTCAGAGTTGGACCCAAAGGTATCTGGTCTCAGTGAGGAGCATATGTATGCTGTATTGGACACTTTGTTTAATGTCAGCAAGGGTCAGAATAAAGATTTCATAGCTTTAAATGGGTATAATGTACAAAGATTCATTGACAACACAAAACTTTGGTTAGATGCCAATTATGGCTCTTCCAGAGTATCATTAGACTCATTCAGAGAGCAGGCTGTGGACTTTAACAGCGATTTATATAAGCGTTATTCAAATGAAATCGCAGACCCTGAGATACAGGAGCGTATTGCTCGTATATGCGAGGGCGGTCATATCAAACCATTGAATGACGTTAAGGTTCAGATGTTACAGCTTATACTGAAGAATTCTGATGCCATTGCGGAGTTTAATCGTAAATGTACTTATCAGGACGTGTTCTTTACAGATATAGAAACGCTGGGGTTCAATAGCAGTATACATGATATTACGGATATAGCTGTTAAGAAGTGGGTTCCTATAGATGAAAAAGCTTCTCTTGATGAAATCCTTGCAGCTATAGAAAGTAATGATGGTACTTTTGTTAAGTCTGTAAAACAGGACGAGGAGTATATCAGAAGTCACGTTTCCGAAGATATACTGAAACTGAAATATGCTAATAATCCGAAGATAGCAAATAACAAACACGCTATGATGGAACAGTACATAGAGGACTTCTCTCTTAGAGCAGGTGAGTCTGCGTATACTGAGAAAGAAGTTATAAGTGACTTTATACAGCTGCTTGACGATTCAGTATCGGAAGGTGGACGAATGACACCTTGTATTGTTACGCATAACAATAATAATTTCGATATGAGTTTTATCGCAGCGAGAATAAATAAGTATAAGTCATTTCCTGTGCATATCAATCAGGTGCAGGACTTAATCAATTATTCTGAGAACAGTCTTGTGATGCTGAAAAATATGGAAAAGGATATAGCTCTCACAGCTGATAACGAAGCTGTTATTCGTGAGGCAGTGAGTAAATACTTCAGGACTATGCGTAAGTCTGGCTATGGTGTTCGTGGTTTTAATGCTATTGAGTATTTTAATAACATTAAGAAGCTTCGTGAGAATGTTGCAGTGTTATCAGATATAGGTGATAATGCTAAGGTTGATGCTCTCAAAGTATTTAATGACGATGCTGCTATGGCTCAGCTTCTCGATGAAGTGGACCTGTTTAGAAAGGACCTTACTATTGAGCAGAGTCTGTTTAAGAAGACTACTTTGAATCCTATGGCATTTGATGTTATGGATTTAGATTCGGATTCTATAAAGCTGGTATTTTCTCAGGAAGAACTGGATAGCATCAGAGTTGCTCTTGATGAGTCAAACTTACAGGTTATCTCAGATTATAATAAAGAGTATGTCAGAAGATACTATGAGAAGTTTCATAGTTATCCTGTATCCAGTATAGACAGCCCGATGAGGCAGGTTCTGAAAATCAACGAGGGCAGCAAGGTTCCTGTGATGGGATATAATAAGCTGTTCAGTAGTAAGAGTGTATCCAGATTCTTTGATAATGTTCAGGGAAAGATGGCATTACCTGTACTGAAGGATATTCAGAATTTCACCAATGACGTTACTCTTGCCATAGATAAGCAGCTTAAATCTGTAGATTTACTGGAAGGGCACCTTGAGGAATTCAAGGATATAATAGTTGTTTTTAAAGAGTATGCTATGAGGACTGAAGAAATTGATATGTTACATTTTGTCAATTATCTTCGTCTCCCAGATAATCTGATAGAGGCATATGTGATAGCACAGAAGTTGTGGGATTATGAACCTGTGCTTGCATCAAAGGTTGTGTCTGATGATGTACTCAGGATTATGGATAACGTGGATAGTTGTCACTCAAAGATATTTAAGAATGTGTCTAGTAAGGACCCTATGAGTATGTATCTTCTGGACTTCGTTGATAGACCGTTGGAAATAAAAGAGTTTATGGATAGCGTTTCCAGAGATGCTGAGACTTTTAAGACAGTAAGTACATTTCTTGAAGGTTCCTCTAAGGCTGCCAGAGACGATATTATTATCGCTGAGATGTATAATGAGTATCTTCAGATATGTAAGTATTTCAAGGAGGCTGTTGATGCAGCGGACTTCCGTAAGGTATTTGATGCTTATCGTAGAAGTATGAATGAGGAGCTTCTTCTTAGACAGAGATTGAGAGATGAACAGGTGCTGGACTATGTATGTCAATCAGAGCATAATCTGTTAAGTCATCTGTTATTCCATAATCAGCTTATGGTTGTGCCGGTAGAGGAGAGTAGGGGACTTATAGATGCTCTTAGGAGATTCGATTCTTCTAAGGTATACTGGGAGTCTAAGAATGGATATGTCTTTGTAGGCATAAGGAAAGATACCACTATGCTTATTAAAGATGACTCAGCTTATTCTAAGGGAGCTACCAAGATGTATTTCAGAGGTGCTGAGGACGAGGTATTTGAGGCTCCTGATTACAAGGCTATAGGCTTCAGTGAGAACTTCCTGAAAACTGATGTAGGGCAGTTATTCAAGTCCTTAGACGAAAGAATAGCACGTCTTACGAATGGAGCTACCAATGGTACATTAGGCAGAGTTCATACCTTAAACAGACAGCATCAGCTGTATAAGAGCTTACCTAAATCATTTGTAGATAATATTCTTAGAGAGGATATATCTTGTGATGCCAGATTATGGCATAGGGGAAGTTTCGATTTATCTGTATTAGGAACTGCAACCAATAGTTGGAAAATAGGTAATGAGAATGATGTGGATATGCTGATGATGTATGGACATTCATTACGAGAGATAAGTAAGAGTGTTCAGGCTGAGAAAATCTTCATAGACAATTATTTCAATAATCCTATGTATTCCCTACGGAACATATTCAAAGGTATGACGAACAGGAAAGCTTGTGAAGCTCTCCAGGCTAATCCTGATATGGTATGTGCTGTACTCAGGGAGTCTGAGAAGACTTCAAGTGGTTACGAGGTTAAACAGGTTAATATTACTGACAAGTACAGTTTTAGTGTTGCTAAATCTTCAGGGGCTGTAATGCTGCCATATGATGAATATGTCATAATGGTGGAGAAGATTAATGACAGTAAGTTTACTAATAAGTTTCTCAAGATGTATTCTAAGATGTTAGGACTTACTAAGGTAGGACAGCTTATGTGGACAGGAACCTGGGTTCGTAACTACATAGACGGTACCATTAAGGCAGTAGGTGATTCAGGTACTTTAGTAGGAACAATGCAGAATCAGGCTAGAGCTATGAAGCTTCTTGATGATTATCGTAGGGTTAATAAAGAACTGCGTAAGGAAGCTAAGTACAACACAGGTAGTCTCGTTGAGGTAGAGCGTTGCTGGGATATAATTGTTGCCAATGCTGATAAGCCAATTGATATGTCTTTTGCAGATTATCAGTTTATTGAGAGCTGGCTTGATGAGTCGATTGCAGGCGGACAGTCCAGGGCTTTCAAGTCAAGACAGCGTGTTATTGAGGACCTCGGTAATAAGAATGTGGGATTGCGTTTAGGTAGACTTAATGCCAGAGACGTGAAAGATGTTCCTGATATTATCGGTAAGAATACTGAAAAATTCCAGGCTTGGGATTATGCTGAGGTAGAGAAGCTGGTTAATTCTCAGAAGGTAAATGATAAGGTATTCCTTGAAAGGGGATTTACCAGAGAGTCATTCCTTGAGGCTTTCCAGAATCCTAAATTACTTTCAGATGCTGAGTATTTCAATTATGCCAATATTGTTGAAGAACTCGCCAGAGTATCAGGTCAGAGAATTATACCTGGGGAGCGTAAACGTAATAACATATATGATGCTATATCTTCCAAGCTGCTTTCACCTATGTCAAGGGTTGAGGAAATCATAAGACTTGGAGAATTTATGACCCTACAGGATTTAGGTTATACCAGGTCTGAGATATTCAAGAAGATTACGGATTCTCAGTTTAACTATGATTTGAAGTCTGGAGCTACAAAGTATATGGAGTTGTTTATTCCGTTCTATAACTTTACATCAATGGACTTCTTATACTGGGTTAAACAGATAGATGAAAATCCTAGAATGCTTCGTTATCTGGAAAGATTATGGGGAGGCTTATCGTGGGATTCAGCCGATATTTCACCTGAGGAGCGTATGGAAAACAAAGCTTTACAGGGTCAGTTGGTACAGGGTAATATTCCTTTAGGTAAGAATGGTATATTCTTTAAGCTTAGACCGTCTTATCTGAGTGCAATGGACCTGATTTATGGTGGTCCAGCTTCGTTATTCTATAACGTGGCAGGTCCTATAAAGCTGTTGATGAAGACTCTTTATAATGAAATGGGTGGCGATGCCGTACATATTTTTGAGGAGTCTGCTATGAAATATAGCCACGACTTGTTAATCAATGATTTGTTTTCACAGGTTCCGTTATTGGGTTCTGTTTACGACAGGCTTTTAACAGCTAAGGAATATCTCATAGACAGGGGTATTTTACCTGCTGATTTTAAGGTGTTTGAAACTGAGTTTAGGGATATAAATTTCAGGGATATAGCGTTCCAGGATTTATTAATCACTACGTTCCCATCAGTTTTTGGTACGATTGACCGATATGGTGAATGGCAGGGATTTCTGGATTTCCAGAAAAGTCTTGAAGAAAAGGGTAAATGGTATGACGTTAATCTTGGTAAGGTGGTAGATATATCTCAGAAGAATACCTTAGGTAAGAATGATACCACAGGTATAGATTTCCATAGCAAGGAAGGCTGGGAGAGATATTGCTGGCTGCGTCTTATTTACGATGGTGTGAGATGGGATAACAATACTCGTCAGTTCGTTGATATTCGGGAATGGAAACGTGAATTGCTGAATAGAGACGACTTAACCTTCGAGGAAGTATGTTATTACAATGAGAAGCTGTTCGGAACTAAATGGGATAATAACCAGATGAAGTTTGTTCAGCCAGACCAGTATATTGAGGGTGGTCTTAATCGTGAAGATTTGAGCTGGGAAGAACTTACAGCTTTACAGTATGCTATCTATGGTAAGGCTTGGAGTCAGGAAGAGCATAAATTTGTAAAAGTGACAGAACCTATGGTTATATATAGGCTGCCTGAAGCTCAGGAAACCAATGATAATCGTAAGCTTATCAGAGAGGACAGCCGTTCAGCGATTATTCCGTGGACACTTGAGGTCTATGCAGCTACTAAACCTAAGAAGACGGATAAGCTGAAGATAGGTAAGAAGTGGGTACTCACAGGGGACCCAGACCACGATGCAGCCGTTTTCGAGGATATTATGAAAAATGGTGTCAGAGATAAGGGTTGGCAAAATTTCAGTTCAGGCAGGGCTGATGGATTCAAGTTTAATGCTCGTAAGATAGGGCAGAGTAAGGGTTATTACACTAAGGAAGACGGTGTTCCTAAACGTCCTCGTGGGTTTAGGAAGAAGCATTCTCTTGTGCCTGAATCTGTCGAGACTTATACGAAAGACTTCTACAGATTCAATTACAAGCTCAATACATTATTCAACTATCAGTATAATTATACGAAACCGTCCGTAGCCAGATTCACTTATCCTATGACAGCTGTTGGTATAATGCAGTATCAGAAAGCACAGAACAGAGAGCTTCCTAAGATACTCAAACAGCCTAATGTGTTCGACCTGCCTCGTATTACGAAGTACGATTACAAAAGGACATTCTTGTTACTGAGAGAAGCCAAACTGAGGCAGTATAAAAGGTAGTAGCTATGAGCTACTACCTTTTAAATTGCTTTCTATATCTCTTTGTATTTCTTCAGGGTATTGTTGAAAAATTTGTTTTTTGTAGTTTCCGTAGACTCTTAGTAAATGTTTTTTTTTGACATAATTTGGTCTGATTAGAAACCAGGGGAGAAACAGTATGCCGTCTATGACTATGAATACTCCGAACAGGATTAAACAAAATCTGAAGAATGCCCAGTCGGTTTTTCTTTCATATTCCTGGGTATATATTGCGTGTGAATTACCACCGATTGGTTCTCCATATCCTTGCATATGCTGATTATTATTTTCATAGTAACCTATAGGAGCTTCAGCCTCAGGGAAATTTGCTAAGGCTCCTGCAATAGGAACCATAGGTGTACTATATGCTAATAACATCATAATTGCTATAGTAACTATTGTAGGGAGTCTCCAAGCTTTTTTTCGAGCTTCTTTGTAAGTCGAATGCCACCATTTAAAGCGACTGGTTTTTTCTACATACTTCTCTATCTGTTCTAATGTTAATCCGTCTATTGTTTTCATTTGATTATTCTCTTATTGTAACTCCGAGGTCGAAATCCTTAGGTCTTTTCTGTTCTATCAGGTTCCAGACCTTGCTATCTTCAATGATTAACTGATTGATAGTAGTCTGGTCTCTCCATATGAAGTAGGAGTGAACCTGCCAGCTTGATTCAAACATAACTGTCAGGAAACCATAAGGAGCATTAAGACCGAAAATCTGCTGTTGCAGCTGAGTGTAATAGTAGGGTGGAATACCATATCTGTTGGCTTTTTCTTCAATAGAAAGTGATTTCTCATCGCCCCAGTTCTGTGGTATATCCTGCCAACCTCTACCCTCAATGTATGTAGCAAGATTTCCTTTATAGTGCTTCTGACCGTACACTGTTACTAATTTAATTTCCGTAGGTATATACTGATAAGTGTTATCCTCATTATACACTTTATCAAGCACACCGTCAAAGTTAAATTTTATATATGGATAATCTTTATGCCTGTACATGTCTGTAGGCTTGATAACTCGTCTTCCCATTATCTGAGCTTTTTTATGAATAATCAGAGGTTCCAGTTCTCGTCCTTTTCTTACTGCTGATTTATCACCTACAGCAAGTTCATCTTCAGTAAGATAATTTCTGCATTTTTCTCTAACCAGTTCAGCTTTGGAAGTATAAGGATTTACTCCTAATACTATTGATGAGTCTGATGTACCTAAGCCGTTCTTACGAAGCAGGGCATATTCCTGGTTAGGGTATTCATCTATATTCTGTATGTCTACTTCCAGGTCAAGTTGAGATAAATCCAATACACCTGCGTTCTCGGATTTATAATCAAATCCTGAAGTGTATTTCTGAGTATCATCGAAAGTGTTATTGTCAATTAAATCATTGATGGTTACTATTTGGCTCATTGATTTTCTCCTTTTCTATTTCACATAAGAATGCTATATTACAGGCAAGGTGGGAGAGGTGGGGTAAACCACTCTCCTCATCATATCCATAAGGGTCTTCCAGATAGGCTAGGAAGTGCCTGTATGCCGCATCTCTGTATCTTTCAGGTTCTACCTGTTTCCAGCTGGTGTTATCACCGTATTTGTTTACACCGTATTCTCTTACAGAAGCTATGGCTTTAATAATTTCTGAAGGTACGAGTGTTAGTCTTAGTTTTCCTGCGTCCGCTTTGATAGTTTGATTGTACATTTCCGTAAGCTCCTTTTAAAGGTATATATTTTTTCTTCTGACGATTCTCATTTTTGCAGATTACATAGTGTAGAGCGTGTCTAAGTGCATCTTTGACATGAGGTGTTTTCAGTTCTATACCTGATTCGGTATGGAATATAGAGTCTCTGTGTCTTGTTAATATGTGTTCCCTGAATAACAGGTCATCGTTCCATCTGGTTTTTACGGCTGCTGCCAGCTGTAATGTGTAAGGCTGGTGCATTTTCCAGCAAGCCCATTGCATTATACCTAGTAGTCGGCAGGTTTCCATCTGGGAATTGGTCTGATTCTTAGCTCTGTCAGCATATAGCACATAGTCTTCCATAATTACCATAAATCCGCCTGTAGTGTATTTTCTATGGTTGAATTTTATAAGTTCTATGTGTGCATTCCAGAAAGCCTCTGGTGAACTGTAATCACAGGCTTTAATAGTACCTACTGCAATAAGCTGTTCCTTGTAATTCATTACTGCCCAGCCTGTAGTACCATTTCCCTCGTTATAGCTGCCAGAGGGGTCTATAGCTAATATATGTTTATATTTCATTGTTTTACTCCTTCACTTGGTACTGTTCTGATTGAGTTATCTATGACGTGTTCTTCAAAGTGATTAGGAAATTCGATAATCAAGTCATGTAACATTTCCGCAAATTCCTCTAATGTCATTCCACCTGTTTTGAGTGTCTGTGAGTAGAATGCGTGATTGAAAGCTATAAGTTCAGTTATTACATCTGTTGTTTCGCCACTTATATTGCATTCTAAGTGTCTTTTACTTACATATGCTCGTATCATTTTATAATCTCCTTTAATTGTTCAATAGTTTCAACTTCCTGTTTGTCAGCCCAGGTTGTAGCTGTGGCTTCCATATCAGCGATTATAGGGACTTTTGTATGTGTCCAGTGCTCCATTATCCTTTTGAATTCAAAAAAGATTTCTGGTGGGTCAGAGGGGTCATATTCCCAACTGAGTTCATCGTGTATCTGCATCTGAAATTTGGTTTTCAGATTGTTCTTTTTCATATAGTTGTACAATTCTATGATTTTCAGCTTCAGGAAATAGGCTGCACTGCCTTGTATGAGCAGATTCTTTAGCTTATGTCCTGATACATTGTAATAACGTACACCGAACAGGTTTTTAGTGTTGCTGTATAACTGAGCACGGTCTTTGCAGTATTCGTGATAAAGTTTGATGCCAGGGAAGGCTGTATAGTAGGCATCATTGATGCGTATACATTCTTCCTTTGTTTTATCAGGAAACATCTGCATAATACGTCCCAGTTCAGCTCCATAGTTCTTGGCGAAGTTTACTCTTTTTCCTATTGTGGACCTGAGAGTGGCAAATTCAGGGTTATCTTTTGTTAGTCCTGTCGCTGCTGTGGTTGTTGCTCCGTGGACATCTACAGGTTCCCAATGCTCTGATGTGTTTTCTTCGTGGTACCATTCTTTATTCCAGTTGCTTATATGTTCTGGATTATTGTAATCGAAAGGTGTTCCGTTGGCATCAATGCATTTATAGGGCATATATGCTCTGCACATATTGAAGTCAGGGTGTCCTATCAGTACCGTATAGAGAGCCTGGAATCTCAGCTCTATCTGAGAATAGTCCAGGTATACCAGAGCTGTATTGGTTTTGATTATTCTTCTTGGGTGGAATAATTCTTCACCGTCTACAGTTTTAATAGGTTTCTTAGGGAACTGTTGGAAGTCACTCGTTACTCGTCCTGATACAGTTCCTACTTGGTTTATGGTAGTGTACAGCCTGTCATTGAATTTCAGTTCTTTCTGAAATCTGATGATATAGGCTGAATACCATTTCTCCAGTGTTCTCAGTTCCTGTAGTACATCTATGAACTGTTTGGCTTCTTCTGATTCAATCTTGTTCTTGAGCAGATTTAATGCTTCATTACCTGTGCTCTGTACTGTCAGATTATATTTATCAGCTAGAATACGTTTAATGGCAGGGTGTTGTCCTACTGTTATTTCTTCTCCAGCCAATTCATAGAAGATTTTCCTTCTGTCCTTGATATACTGCTTGAGTTTCTTTCTTGAGTCTTCAAGGTATTCTTTGTCTGCAAGGAAACCGTAGCGTTCCATTTCATACCAGGGTAGAATACACCTGTTTTCTATTTCTATGCCTGTTTCCTGATGCCTGTTTGTTATAATGTGTAGCAGGGAAGCTAGTATCTCTAATGTGTAAACTATATCGTAGTGGGCATAGGTAATCAGATTTTCTCTGTCCAGGTCGTTGTATCTAATCATATCTGATTCAACGATTGACTGAACCTTATGTTTAAGGTATAAGGGCAGGGAATTGAGCCAGTCTATATAAACCTCTTTTATATCATCTGGTAGGTCTTCTACCTCGAAAATACAATCTTTAAACAAGTCATTGATTGTTGATAAGGTAAACGATTTCGTTTTACAGCCTTCAGGTAATCTAGCATTCGATTCATTCAGCATTCGTTTTAACCTGTTGTTATATTCTTTGGCTATCGCAGTTCTTTCTTTGCTTAGCTTATGTTCGTGAAGTTTAGCTTTCGGGTCTATATATCTGGTTGCATATTCCTTTAGACCGAGTGGGGGACCGCCTTCATCTGTATGCAAGGCATCATGAGCATACCTTATATAGAACGCAGTATCTGTTAAATTTTTACCCTCATAAGGGAAGCCTATATTGGCTATCATATGAAGGTCAAATTTTACGTTTTGTCCTGCGTATATCTGTAGTTGTGTTGCGGTCTGATTCCAATAGGTCAATGCCTGTTTTGCCAGTTCTGGGGTACATTCCAGGTCTATTGCAAATGTGAAGCCTCTCATTTTCTCAGGTTCCAGGAATCCGAACTGAAAGAGAAACGGTTTACAATTGACTATGTGTAAACCGTCTGTTTCAGTATCAAAAGCTCCTATAGTAGGTTTTACCTGGTCCACGATGTTCCTTAATCTTGTGAAATCATCATAGGTAGAAATTGTTAGCATCTCCCATTGGTATTTCAACATTTAATTCACCTACCTTAGGTACATATGTTTTGCGTTCTATCTTGCTTAGTCCCATTCTGAATCGTTCTGTTGGTATAATCTCGTGATTGTTGTATTTGATGAAAAGGGTCTTCGTTAGTGCATTTAAGGTCTTGTTCAGGTCATCTGAATTCATACCTGTTACAGCGGTCAATATCTTTCGATTTGTAGTGCTGCACTGTTCTAGCTGAAGTATTAGCTGAGGACTCTTATCATACAGATTCTGTAGTGCTGCTATACCTTCGTCATCAATTGTAGAATACTGTTTCTCATAGTTGATAAACTCCTTTAGTTTGAAGGTCGGATTATCATATAAGTTGACTAAGAAGTTTTCTGCAAAGTCCACATGTTCTTTCTTTACTACTATGTTCTCGTATGTTTCATCTGTACTGCAAACGTATCCAGCTATAGCGATAGCCAGACGGCTAATCTTTTTCCAGGCTTCCGTACCGAATATCTTAATATGTCCTTCATAGGTCTTATTAAGCCTGTTCGATACTTCGACTATATATAGCTGCACATCTCGTTCTATGACTATCTGCTCTGGTTCTCTGGACCAGACCCAGCGTATTTTATCCTTATAAACCTGCTTAGGGAACGGCTCATCAGGAATCCATAAAGGGTCTATCTGAGCATTTCCTTTGTCAGGCAAGATAACTATCATATCATAACGGGCTATGTCTTCAGCTGTCTCTACAAGGTCTGTAAGTACAGATATTCCGTTAGGGTAGGAAGCTATACTCTGTATACTTCCATTTTTATTCTTAGGGTTTGTTAAAGTAATCATTCTAACCATAGCAGGGAGTGCTATAGTTCCTGCAACTCTTGTTATACGGACTTCATTTGATGAACGTATATCAGTGAGTTCAGTGATTACTGAGTTATTTGATTTACCAAATTCCTCGAATATTATCAAGCCTCTGTGGTTTTGAGGTATGATACCAGCTCTTGTCTGATAGCCTGTAGGAGTCTTATTACTGCCTCCTACAAGCCCTGGAATTGTAGCTGAGTTACCTGCGAGACTGGTGAAAGTACCTAGTTCATATAACTGACGTAAACAGTCTGCTGTAGATGATTTCCCTGTTCTGGATTCACCTACAATAATTGTGTCGAGGTAGGCTCTTATATTCTTAAAGTTTCCGAAGTTGAACTGTAAGGGAGTATTGTATGCGAAATCAATAGCTTGTATAAGCGTATTTATTCCGTTATATCCAAGTAAGCCTTTGACCTTTTCAGTCAGACAGTTTATTTTGTCAGTTAAATCACCAGGTATCTCCTGTATAGTCTTCAGAGAATGTTTTACCTCATCAGTCAGTTCAAAGTTTGTTACAGAGTCATTAGCCTGTTCAGCATTCATTATGAGCATTATCAGCTGTTGTCCCTTATAAGGGTGGGGAACAAGTTTATATGTAATCATATATTTCTGTCCTGATTCTAGCTTTTGCTCTATAGCGTATGCTGTGTATTCCATAGGCTGTGTATTCTTTACGTCTGTAGTTTCGTACATATCTGTCAGATAACATTTAAAGACGGTAGTGTGTTTCAGTACATTTAGGGATATATAGCTTTCTTTTTGCAGGATATGCAATATATCTCTGTAGTTCTTTTTGATAGTATCTTCTTTGAAATTGTTATCTATCATATGTAGAATATCCTGTACATTGTTTTCGTCCAGTATCCACTCTCTATAGTCACCTTCCTGCATCATATCTCCGTCTTTGGGAGGTTTGATTTTTTCAGCGAATATATGAGTAGGGCAGGAGAATGTAGTTTCTGAAATAGCTACTATTTGTACATTACTTTTTACCATTTTGCCTGTGTATTTAGGGCTGCTGGCAGTAAGTAAATCCAGTATAGGATAATTCTTAATGACTTCTTCCTGACCGTCATACCATTCAGTGGCTTCGATATAATTGATTAGGTCTTCCTTAGTCTTGTTGTATTTCGTAAAGAAGTCAGTTATATCTTCCTTATGTTCCAGGCATTCGTGGAAGTTGGTTACTACTTTTATATGGTTCGTGTATTTCTTTAAATGACCTGCTAGTTTGTGTGCTCCTTTTTTACCTGTATCATCGTTATCATATACTATAGCAACGTGCCTGCCTTTGAAGTATGTGTTCTGGCAGGGTAGGGCAGATTCACCGCCTGTTATTGTTATAGCATTGAATCCGTGAGTACGAGCTATTGCCATATCTTTTTCACCTGCACAGATTAATGTTACTCTTTCCAAAGGGGTATTTATCCATTCGTCAAAAGGTATTATTAATCCTGAAGGGCAGTTTAAACGTGATTTGATTTTAGGGTTTCCACCTGGGTTGTACTGTCGTATATCCAAGAGATGGTTGTACATAAATACAGGAAAAGCTATAATGTCTTCTGAGAATTCGGGTGTTTTAATATGAAGTTCTTTTATTACCTGTTCTGATATTCCCAGTCCTTTAGCTCTGTCAATTGAGGCTTGTGTCAGGGTTTCTTTATCCCATTCATGTATTGTCTCCTCTGAAGCAAAGCATCTCTGTATCTTTCTGGCTGTGTTTGCATTACAATCCAATAACTTTTGAATCATAGTTATTTCACTGCCAGATGCTCCGCAAACCTTACAGTGGAATAGGTTTTCAACTGTGTTTACATGAGCTGATGGGTGATTTTCATAGTAAGGTAATCCTGTTTCTGTATGATGAGTGAAGGGGCAGCATACAGCTACCTCCGTTTTATCACTCACTATATCAAAATACTCAGTTAGGAAACTCATATTAATACTGAGACATTGCTGCTGGTTGTGCTGTAGGAGCTTCTACAGGTGCTGTTGCAGTGTCAGCTGTAAATGGCAGGTCTTCTTCTATAAAAGGCTTTTCATAAGGATAGAAAATCTCTCCTGCATTTACATCTACTATGCTTCTCTGTGGTTCCTTACCGTCTTTGGTATCTTCAGGTGTTATGTCTACCATAAGCTTCTTATTGACAATCATCTTTGTCAGGTCTTTAAGTTCAAAATCTCCTGTGATAGGCAGACCTAAAGCAGTTATTAATCTGCTTAACTGATAACGTGGCAGAGGGGAATCTGATTCAGTCAGGATAGCCCATAGCTTACCCATTCCTGAGCCAGATGAAGGGTCTACAATGTCCATTTCCATATTGAGATATGGTGGCTTTGTTTCGTCTTTTCCCTGTTTCATATCTGCTTTAACGATTGTTGCACAATACTGTCCTGTAGGAATTACGCTTCCACGAGCAGGTTTTTCTGTTGGTAGTGAATTGAAATTAATACTCATTACTGTATACCTCCTTTAATAGCCATAGCGATAGCATTATGACAAGCCTGTATCTGTTCTCCTATGAACTTCAGTTTTGTCAGGTAGTAATTTTCCATAGAATTATACTGGGCTTCAACACTTCTTAATTTTTCAAATGCCATTTCACAGTTGTTTTTAAGGCTCTGATTCTTATTAAGCTGTTCAGTGTTTTCCTCTTTGAGAGCTTTAATAAGATGTTCTTTTTCCTTATCAGTCAGTTTGCTGATAGGGAGTTCTTTGATTTCCTCTAGTTCTCTAGCTTTTGGAACCTTCTTTTTCTTTACAGGCTTTGCAGAAATTGATTCTTTCATTTCTTCTACTACGGATAACTCTGGTTTTGTTACAGTTTTCTCCGATAATGCTGATGCAGTTGTTGCTATAGCAGTATCGAGTAGATCCTCTTCTGGTAATGTTGGTGTAACAGCTTCAATAATTTCTTCTGGTCTTAAACTTTCCATAATCTTATCTCCTTTAATCTACTGTTAATTTAATGAAAATAGGTTTTAATATGTCTAAAGGCATCTCTGTAAGTGGTACGCCTTTAAAGCCTGCATCGGTTTTTAATACTTCCCAGATTGCTACTGCATTCTTGTGAGTATCAAGGTAATCTGTAATACCCTTTATATAATCCTGTCTCTGCTGTTCAAGGATTTCCTCTGGTGAGGTTCCTTCTTCAAGGTAATCTGCAATCTGCTGACAAAGAGTAGGGGTGAACTCGTATACTTCACCTTCCTTTAAAATTGCATATCTTGATTTGATTATTCTTGCCTTCGGGTGTACGATTTCTTTGTCCACGGCTCTACCAGGGGATACCATTGAAACAACAAGGTCAGGTTCATATTTGATGTCAGCCTGCATAATCTCCTGTTCTCCGAGAGATGTGAGTATTGTTTTGCCATTGTCATCTTTGTCGTATTCCATTTTCTCTTTTACTCTTACAGTAGAAATTACATGACATCTGTGGTCTCTGAATAGCTGAAACAGTTTCTGTTTCTCATTGACAATCGTATCATCACCCCAGGCTGCATAGCTGTCTCTTTCGTAGCGTTTGTTGCTTTTCTTCAGCTCTGCTACCATGTCGAGAATGCCTCCTTCATAGGTCCAGGCGTGAGATATACTGTCATTGATAACTACACTGGCACCAGCTTCAAGTGCTGCTTTTTTAAATAAGTTGTAGTTACTAGGTTTGTATTTAAGGTCTGGTGTGAATTTGCCGTGTTTGAAATCACTGAAAGGTAGTCCGATGGAGGAGGGGACTCCTACAAATAGATTTACTGAGTTGTTTTCAGTATCTATATCGAATACTTTATCCCAGTTTTTTCCACTCAGGTAATAACCGAGTATTAATGCCAGCCCTGATTTGCCTTTACCTGATAGACCTTCGATTAGGATTGAGGCTTTGGATTTGGCTCTGGTGGCTGTTTCAAATTGAAATAACGGATTTGTCATTTTGCGTTTCTCCTTTCTAAGTATTTTTTATAATTATTAATGATGTCGGTTTCATTTTTCCGCTGCTCTAGGAGTTTGTAGAGTTCCTCGTCAAAAGTCCCTTCTATCATTAATTCTATAACTTTGTGAGCTTTGTGCTTCCTGGCTTCTGTAGATGCTATAAATCTGTCTTCAGCCTGTTCAATAGCACCGATTGGTGGGTATTTATCTGTGAAGATAGTTGTTTCAGCAGCATCTAAGGTCAATGCTTCTTTACCTGCATCTATGTTTATAAGAAACACTTGGAATTTTCCATTCTGGAAGTCTTCTATGAATTCTCCTCGCTGTTTTGTTGTAGTTGAACCAATGAGCAAAGCCCAGGTCGTATCCAGTTTCTCTGCAAGTCTGCATAAATAAGATGTAAACTTTGAGAATATGATAATTTGCTCATCAGCATGTTCGCTTATATAGGAGATAACGTAATTTGTCTTTGGGGAAGCTCCCCTTAAATCCAGTAGACCTGGGTCTAGGCATATTTGTCTGTATCTGATTAGCCTGTCGAGAGTTCCTGTGGTTGTAATATCTCCTGTCCTGTATGTTTCTTCCAGTTCCTTAAGATATTTAACCTGTTCTCTTGTAGGCTGTAGTTTAATTCTTTCGTAAAATTTATCTGGTAGCCAGGGCATTACCTGTTTACGTTTTCGCTGAGTAGAGAATGTTGCAAGAAGTTCCTGCAATTTCTCTGCTTTGCCAGGTTGAAAGTGTTCATAGGTTTTAAATGTTATCGGCTTACCGCCTTGATAAATGGTTTGTTCTTCTATCTCGAAATATTCTTCGAGAAAACTCCAAAACCCACGAAAATCAGAAGGAAACAAAAATCTAAGTATTGAGTATATGTCGTATGGTTTTCCTTGTGCAGGTGTGCCTGTAAGGGCTAACCTGTAGGGAATTCCTGAGGTCTTAAACAGTGCTTTTGCATTCGCTGACTTAGGATTTTTTATCTTATGTGCCTCATCAAGAATTATCTGTTTTGGCTTTTTCTTGAGTATCAGCTGCATAAGTCCTGAGCTTGATTTTGTTTCTTTGAAGGAATCAATGGATATAACTAAACCATTTGTCCAGGTTTCTACAGCTTTCTTTTTCTGAGTAGGGGTACCAATACATACGTTGCAAGGTCTCTGCAACCAGCGTTTGTATTCGTTCTGCCACTGTAAGACTGAGGAAGCTGTGGTTATGATGAGTATGTGTTCATCTAATAGATTTCTTAGTCTTACTGTTTCCAAGGCTGTAGGTGTTTTTCCTGTTCGCTGCTCATTGAAGCAGGCAGAGCAGGGGAGTGATGCCAAAAATGCGGCATCTTCTTTCTGGTAGTCTCGTAGTTTATTCATCAAACATAAACACTCCTTCATCAAGTTTGACTACACCTTTGCTGTTACATTCTCTGGCGTTAGGTGCATTAGCTTGTTCATCATTGAGAGGGACGTGACTGTATATAAACACAGGACCGTCTTTATGTGTGCTTTTCTCGTCCAGTTTCTGTAAGGCTGTTATAAGCTGTGATTGTCCAACTGAACGGGAGTCAGCTGCTTCTGAAACCATTTTGTTGATAGAAGTAGACCTTATAAGGTTCATTTCTGTAGCTATGTAATCTGTGGTTCTGCTATCCATTAGGAACAGCTTCCATATCATAGCGTCCCTTACTTCAGTCTGTTCAGCAAGCTGGTAATGGCTGAGATAAAGAGCTTCTTCTTTAAGTCTTATGAAAATTTCCTTACATTGCTCAAACTGTGCTTTTGTTAGTTGCATTCTGGTAAACCTACTTTCTGAAATTTGTTCCAAACGTCTAAGAGTTTAAGTATATTAGCGTCCTCATCTATGCCCAGTCTTGGAGGATAGTAGCCATATATTTCTGATTTACTCTTGACTATCATCGAAACTGTGGAAGGTTTTAGGTCAAGCTGTTTACATAGGTTGGTCTGTTTAATACCATTCTTTACTGCCAGACATATGATTTCTTCTTTGGTAGGCATATTGCATTGCGTTCCCAAAACTTTACCTGAAGCCTTTTTTACGAGCTTCAGGTCGAAATCTCCGATAGAGTGGAATAATTCTATTGCATTAATCACATCTATCATGTTGTTATTCAGTTGGTATATGTCATAACAAAAGTAGAAGAATTGTATTTCTATCCACCTACGCTTCTCATCTGTTAAAATCATAAGATTCGCAACAGGTAGGGCATACTGGTTTGTCATAACTGATAGGGAGCGTTGCTCCGCATAATTTACATTTTCTATTCTGAGGAGTCAGTAGAACTCCTTCAGCAGTTAGACTGAGAACGATAGGGTCCTCAGGTCTTAATTCAAGTTCTTTTCTGAACTCGATAGGAAGTGTAATTCTTCCTTGATTGTCCAAATATCTTGTGGTTCCTAGTGTCTGCATCTTGCATCTCCTTCAAAATTTGATTAAGTCGTACTAAAGAATTTTGCACTGTGACATGTTGATGATGGAGCAAGGAGGCTGGTCCTGGTCGGGGTAGACTCTGCCTACCTGACTGAAAGGAAGGGTGGCGAGTCTTACCGCCAGGTCCGCCTCAGTTGCGTAGCATCAACATGCCTACATGTGTGATGTGTATCATTGTTTTACTTGAATTGTGAATTGCAAGTCTTTCTTTTGGGGGAAGAAAGTATCCTACGACTCTTATTAGGAGCTTGAGCGGACTCGAACCGCTGACACATCAATTGTATTGATTTCTCTTCCAACTGAGTTACAAGCTCCAGGAGGTACTCTAGGAAATAACTAGAGTACATTAAAAATGACTAAGTCTAATGACTTAGCCAAAAAGGTAAACAAATTTCTTATAGGTTGGGAGAATTTTAGTTACATGTTGGAGAACAATAATGTCATGGTTTGTATCTTGTTGAGTTACTTGAAACTGTTATTGAAGGGGAGTAGTTACTTGTTTTAAAACTATTCCTAAAAACACAAGAATTTGAAGCATAGTTGGATAAATAACTATTCCTAAAATCACAACAGTTTTAAGCATAGTTGTTCAAATTTTTCCTAAAAATTGGTTGCTTTGGTATTTATGCCAAGCACTCTTTTTCGTACCTATATGAAATTGTGTTTATTCCTTTTTGGTGACACTAAGTTTACCACCTTTTTTAGGTGATTGCAAGAAAAAGTTTTCATAACTTTGAAAGCAACATGTAGGAACTGTATCGCACTTTTCTTTCGGGGGGCCGAAAGGAAAAGAGCGATAGGGTGAATACATGTTATGTTTTCTTGTAGTATTTTGTCTTTATTTTACTTAAATTATAAATTGTAAGCCTTCCAAATTGTCAAGGCTTGGATATGCACAAGTGTTGCTACCACAATGGGTTTCACGCTATTACACTGTTCATTTTCCGAGTATCTTTTGGATTTGAAAGTATCCTTATGAAAGCAATTTTTCTTTTATTTATTGGATAGAATACTATCCATTATTGTTGGGTCTACGAGTATCTTTTTTTCGTCTGTGTTGAAAATTTCTTTTGCAGCTTTTTCCTTTACAAGACACCATCTTCCCGTAGGATAATGATTTTCCTGTATAGGTGCCTGGTTTTTTACCAATGGCTTGTCTATAACCTCGATAATGGTTACACCCTGTTCCATTAGCTTTTTACAGTCATCACAGGGCTCATAATTGAGAAGGGTGTGCATTGGTGCTTCGGCATCGTCTGGGAGTTTGCCTAGCAGCACGACTTCATTTTTCTCCTTGCCACAGAAGAAACATATTGGAATTGTTGGGTTTACACCGTGTTTTTGACTTACTCTGATATGTGACATGATAGCCTCCTTTTTATTTCTCTTTCAATATTCATATTGAATTTTTGGTTGTATTTGTGTAAGGTTTTTTCTACAAACCCAGGTTCTATATATCTGAAATGTGCTATTATACCTAAGATTTTGTTCAGTTCTTCATAGGAAGCATCGTCAGGATTGAGAGCAAACTGGTATATCATAGCTCTGAATTTGTTATTTTTCTCGTGACCTTTAGAAATCTGGTTGTCTTTATTCAGGTTTAAACCTAAGTGATAATTACTTCCTGCATTACTGCCGAATGTAGTTTTCTCGTGGTTAATTCTGAATGGTGCGTTGTAATTCTTGAAAATCTGGCTCACTATAGCTGTGATTTCTCTAGGGTCAAATTTTTCTTTGCAAGATATTTCAATATCATCAGCATATCTGGTATATATGAAACGGTGCCTATTATAATTCGTTAAAGCTGTTGTTATATCATAGTCTATAGGAACCATTACGAGATTTGATAATATGGGTGATGTGTATGTACCTTGCGGTAAGCTGTTATTCAGTAAAGAATATTTTATCAGTCCTTCCATAAATTCTTCTGGGAGGAATTTGAAAGGGTAGACCATATTCAGCTGCGTTCTTAGAAATTCTTCATTGATAGATGGGAAGAAGTCTTTCAGGTCTAGTTTCAGGAACCATCTTGATTTGTTTTCCTGGTGTCTTTCAGTGCTTCGTTTTATATCTCTCTGTTTGATATAACCAAATGCTGCATCATGTGCCTGTACTTTTAAGACATCATCTATGATGAATTTATAATGACCCTGAATAGTTCTCAGTATACTGTCAGGGTCTTCAATCTGCCTGCGTTTACTTGGGTCTGTACGTTTTGCAATTGTATAGTAATTGTAATGTTGTGCCAGTTCTTCTGTAGGAATTTCCGCAGGTGGTTTGGTCGCAATGAGTGTTTCATTTGTAGTGCCTTTTATACGTCTGTTGTATAATTGTTTTCCGTATTCTTCAGTGACTATAACAGTTCGTTTTTGTATTTTTATATCTGGTTGTTCAAGGGTTAGGTAAGGATTCAGTAATACCTCTTCAAAGGAAGGTAATGCTATTTCCTGTTTTGATGTAGTAAAGATTGTTAAATACATTATGTTTTCTCCTTTGTACTATTAAAACTTAGAGAGTTCTGGGCTGCCGGCGGATGGATGTGGGTACCCAGGTTTAGTTGTTTTGTTGACATTTCTCTTTCCTTTTTTTTGTTTTGGACCGTTGTTTTGAAATGTTTGAATTTGAACATTTTTATTTGTGTTATTGGAAATGTTTGTGGATTTATGTTTCGTTTCTGTTCTACCTTTTGGCGTAGGTTCAGGGGAAGCTTGGCTCCTGTAGGTCGCCTGCGGCTATATATTCCGTATCATTGTTTCTCTTTAGTTGTAAACTGAAAGATTTTCATTCTTCGGAGAATGAAAAATATCCTTTTAATAGTTCTGGGGAAGTTACATCTTTAGCATTGCATATGAAAAAGGTTCAAATACTACTACATGTGCTAGTTCATCATTATTTATGTAGTTCATAAAGTTGATGATACCTAGTATTGCAGTTCCTTTTACTACTGGAGCTACTGATAGTTCAAAGCCACAAGCACTTACAGGAGCGTTTGCTTTAGCTTCTTCGTGTGTAAAGTTCAGAGAATTCAGTAGACTTCTTTTATATTTCGTATTTGTCCATTTTACTGCATAGTGCTGACCTTCAAGGAGCGTTGTCCTGAAGTCAAAAACAGCTTCAATATTCAGATTATTGTAGTTGACTTCAACTATCTGTTTTCTTACTTCTACGTTATCTACGCACATAAACACATAGCCTTCCAGTATTTCATCTGTGTATTTGTCCTTGATTGTAGCTTTATGTTTTATTGCAGGATTTATTTCGCTTAATATACCTAATAATGCTTCAGTCTTTTTCATTCCTACATGTTTCTCAGTGTATAACTGGTTTACGATATTATGTGTTTCTACAATATCCATATCCCATAGGATAAACTCTTCAACTCCCTGTCTTGCAAGGAGTTCAGCTACATTGCTACCGATTGAACCGCAGCCAATAATATGGCAAGGTACTTTTACTTTGCTGGGGTCAAAGAATTCTCTGCTTTTATTTAAGTCCATGTTTATTCCTCCTGTGTCCTTTTGCATTGAGTATGAAGTTATCGTAATCTTCCATTTCATCTAGTGCCAGCTGAGAGTCTTTTATTTCAGGGGCAATATATCTAGGGTGTGCGTTGGAACGAATATACTGTACACCTCTGTGAACAGGTTTTTTGCAGTTTTCACTTATCTGTTTATTTGCCCATTCTTTTATGTCATTGCCGTCTGAATCAGCCACTATAATATCAATATCTTTAGTTTCAAAGAGAATGTTGTTTTCATAATCATAGAGTAGGGCACATATTTCTCTCTTTTTGTTCAGGATAAAGAAGATATAGTAATCACCGTCCTGTACATCGTTGAGCAGGTCTTCCTGATACTTGTCATCTATTGCTGAACTGTAGACATTCATATTTACATGTGAATGACCGTGTGCTCTGAGGTCCTCAAAGGCTATGTCCTGGTCCATCATTAATTCGATTAACCATTTAGCATATTCGTCCTGGTCTGTTGTGGTTGATGTTGCACCATTTATCTGAGGGAATAGGACAATGTCATAGACGCTGTAGGTATTTCCGTCTCTGTGTATGAGCATATGCCAGCTGATTTCTACATCACTCTGCATTACCAGTGCGAACATTTTGTCATAGACGTCATTGGTAAAGTAGATTTTAGGTCTTTCGACATCTTTCTGTTTTGGTAGATAGTCGCTTATATTTATTTTTAAGCTTGAAACCTGATTGGTTTTTTCAAGTTTTTCTTTTATGTCTTTTAATATTTCGGAGATATTATTCTCCTTCAGTCTGAGATGTTCCATTTTCTTCCTCCTTTAAAATTTCTGTTATAGCGTTGAAGCTGATGAATTTGTTCGTTTTCTTATCAAAGAACGAAGGTTTATCAGGGTGTTCGTATATATTTTCAATCATATTGTTGATGACGATGGAATCAGTAAAGTTCAAATTTAATACCATTGCAGACATCTGTTCTAAGACTCCCAGATAATCTTTGTGTTTTGCCCAGTCCTGAATTGCATCTATATGGTTTCCGAAGCAGCCATATCTATCAACATGAGGGTGTCTGTAAAATTCGTTTGAGTTACCTATTTCGTATCGGGTTAATACGAAAGTATCCACATTTAGAATTAAGGCACACCTGGTATACATCTGAAAACGGTCGGTTAGGAAAATCTCATATACCTTAGCCTTTTGGGCTGAGTTTGTAGTATCTTTTAGTTTTTGCACTACTGATTTACTGTAGTACAATAGAGGAGCTTCATAATCAAATCTGAGGCTTTGTAAATCTGCTCTGGCTATTTCTGTGATATAAGGTGTCTTTGATAGGTATTTTTTTAATACCTCAGTATCTGTATTTTGTGGATTTAATTCGTAGAATCTAGCACGTTCATTCAGTTCCTGGTATTTTTTGAGAGCGTCTGCATAAAGTCTTCTCATTTCTTCCATATTATCTATATAGTTTTGCATTTTATTCTGTATAGTGTTGAGCTGTCGTTTATCCTGTTCCTCAAAAATTGTAAGATATGTATCTAACAGATAGTTTCTCATTGCCTGTGTTCCTAGTAGTGAAATCAGTATTTCATTTGCAGTGTCCATATCTTCCTGAGCAAATGCATTTAACAGGTTTATTACAGGTTCAATATTTGAGTTTGTTTTATCCTGTATCAGCCGATAAAATAATTGCAATAAAGAAATTACTGTTTTAGGTTTCAGAGGTTCATTTGTCTGGACATTTAGTATTCTTTTTTCTATGAAACTGATACGCAAGATGTGTGCTGTGTTTTGTTTGAGTATCCGGCTTGCAGCTTCTAAATATTCCTCTCCCTCAATTTGAGAACATCTGGAAGTTTCGTAGAAATTCAGATATATAGGTTTTGTTTCGTCTATGTGTCTCGCATAGTAGATGTCGTCCATCATATCAGAAGTAGAGCGTGATTCTGAGTAAACCATTCTTGTATCGATAGCTTTGAGGAGATAAGGTAAATGGAGACATAGCTCTAATAAACGTGTTTCAGCAGGTCCTATATTTTTTATTCGTTTGTTTCTGGTTGGGTAGCTCTTGATAATACCTTTTGATATTAAAGTTTGTATATTGTATTGATAATGTCTGATAATTACTTCATCAGTAATTGATTTGAGCAATCTTTCCATTGGTTTATTCTCCTATATGAATATGACCCTGAGGCATAATACCTCAGAGCCATAAAGTTTTGTTTAACAGCAGCCACCGTCTGATTTTACTATTGAAACCAGGATACAGTCTTCTTTGATGCCTAAGTCGGTGAATGACTTATTTAAGCTTTCTGCGTTAAGTGACTCACCATCTAAGTGAATACCGCCTTTTGAGTAGTCGATGCTTTCTGACTGAAGAACATCTTTGACTGTCCTTGATGGGTCTACTGTTATGTACTTTCTGTTAAGATTTGTTCCGATTAATACCTGTATCATTTTATTGTCCTCCTTTTAATTAATTATACATGGTCTGGTTCGCAAGCTTCATCGCAATCGTTTTCTACTGCAAAAGAGATTTCGGTTCTATCGCAGCCTTCTGAAGTATCTCCTTCGATGTGGATTGAATCCTCAACACTTCTTTCAATCATGTTGATTGTTTCAAGAGCGTCCATTATCTGGTCTTCAACCTTTGATAAGTTATAAAGTGTAATAGCGAATTCGTCCTTGATAAGTTCTCTGTCCGACTTATAGCTTTCATGTGGAAGATTATGCAGCATAATTGTTGTGAATAATCTTCCTTCAGGGTCAGCAGATGGGAATAAGATTCCGTGATTGCTGCAAGAAGCATTACCTTTACCGATTGCGAAAAGTTCATTTCCGTCTTCATCAATCAGCTTACAAGTCTTTGGGCAATACTTCTGAGCCTTTGCAAGTACCTTTTCAGTGATAGTTGATTTAATCTGGAGAGCATCTCCGAGTAATGTGATTTTTGCCATATTCATGACTCCTTTCTTATATATGAAAAATTAAAAAATACACCAAAATAAAAAAACAAACCAATTTAGTCAATTGGCTTGTTCCATTTTATTTTAGGAAATGGTGAAGAAGTTGGTATTTCTTCAGGTGGGGGAGGTACATCTGTATCAGTTAGATGCAGCTCCTTCGGTTTTGGTCCACTTTTAGAAGCATAATTGTTTTTAGGTTCCTTACCCTCAAGTTCAGGGAACATTTCTTTTAGGATAGGGTAGTATTTATTGCTTTTTAATATTCCATCTTTGTTCCATCTGTAAACTTGTTTGGAGTTTGTACCTAATTTTCTGGTGACCTCGCTTACAGTCATATTATGCTTTTTGATTATTTCAATTAGTGTCATATATGTGCACCTCTTATTCCTCAAGTATTTTCAGTTCTTCTCTTGTTGGTAGTGATAAGGAAATTGGTATTTCTTCAGGTGGGGGAGGTACATCTGTATCAGTTAGATACAGCTCTCTTTTTGTACCACCTTTCATATTTGCATTAGCTGGTTCTTTACCTTTGATTTCAGGGAACATTTCTTTTAGGATAGGGTAGTGTCTGTTGTTTGTTAATATTCCTTCTCTGTTCCATCTGTTAATCTGAGTAGGAGATACAGCTAATTCTTTAGCAAGTTCGTTCACGGTGTAACCGTGGTGTTTTATTATTTCAATTAATGTCATATATGTGCACCTCTTATTCCTCAAGTATTTTCAGTTCTTCTCTTGTTGGTA
>ERZ808267.68-NODE-68-length-51952-cov-4.390851_pt1 | contig 51952 bp, 39 predicted proteins | sample MGYA00521241_ERZ808267 | MGnify/ENA primary metagenome ERZ808267 (study PRJEB31516, sample SAMN03275592) | gut metagenome | biome: mammalia-associated habitat; material: feces | host: Papio cynocephalus | place: Kenya | collected 2012-07-19 ...
GAGTTGTCAAGGTTGAGGCTACGGGCCAGGCCCATATTTCATCAACCTTCAATAACGTGATCATTTCCTTGACTAACAATCAGGGTCAGGTCATCAGTTGGTCCTCAGCCGGAAAGAGCGGGTTCAGAGGTTCCAAGAAGAACACCCCATACGCTGCTCAGGTTGCAGCTGAGGACGCTGCCAAGACCGCTTTTGATGCTGGTCTTCGCAAGGTAAAGGTCTTCGTTAAAGGCCCTGGTGCTGGTCGTGAGTCTGCAATCAGAGCCGTCAATAACGCTGGAATCGTTGTTACTGAGATTGTCGATGTGACCCCGATGCCGCACAACGGATGCAGACCAAAAGGCCGTCGTAAAGTATAATCAATGAATTAAAACAAAATTACTATGGCAAGATATATTGGTCCAAGCACTAAGATCGCCCGTAAATTCGGTGAGCCTATATTCGGAAGTGATAAGGATTTCGAGAAGAGAAACTATCCTCCGGGACAGCACGGATTGGCTGCAAAACGCAAGAAGCAGCGTGAGTACGGTGTTCAGCTTAAGGAAAAGCAGAAAGTTAGGTACATGTACGGTCTTCTTGAGCGTCAGTTCCACAACACTTACCTTAAGGCTTGCAAGATGCCGGGTCTGAGAGGTGAGAATCTTCTCTTCCTCCTTGAGGCAAGACTTGACAACATTGTCTATAGAATGGGTCTCGCTCCTACAAGAGCAGCTGCAAGGCAGCTTGTCAGCCATGCACACATCACTCTGAACGGAGAGGTTTGCAACATTCCTTCTGTTCATGTTAAGCCAGGTGATGTGGTTGCTGTCAGAGAGCGCTCAAAGAGCCTTGAGGTCATTCAGAAGGCTGTTGCCTCTGCTCCTAAATATTCATGGATCGAGTTTGACCCTAAGGCGCTTTCAGGCAAGTTCTTGAATGTTCCTGCAAGGGCTGACATCCCTGAGAACATCAACGAACAGCTCATCGTAGATCTGTACTCTAAGTAAAATTAACACCCAAAAAGAATTAATATGGCAATCTTGGCATTTCAGAAACCGGACAAGGTGATAATGCTCGAAGGCACCGAGACAGTCGGCCGTTTTGAATTCAGGCCTCTTGAGCCTGCTTACGGTCAGACAATCGGTAATGCGCTTCGTCGCGTTCTTCTCGCCTCTCTGGAAGGTTTTGCTATCAGCCAGATCAGGATTTCAGGTGTGGACCAAGAGTTCGCAACGATTCCTGGTGTGATCGAGGGAATGCAGGACATCATTCTGAATCTCAAACGCGTGAGATTCAAGAGAATGGTTGACACCGTTGACTCCGAGGTAGCAAACATTGTGATTAGCGGTAAGAATGAGTTTACCGCAGAGGATATTTCTAAAGGATTGTCTTCTTTCAAGGTGTTGAACCCAGAGCAGCACATCTGCTCACTCGAACCGTCAGTTACGCTTGAAATTTCATTGACCATTACTAAAGGCCGTGGATTCGTTCCGGCTGATGAGATGAGAGATGAGAACACACCGATAGGAACCATCCTTGTCGACGCTGTTTACACTCCTATCAGGAAGGTCAACTGGACTGTTGAGCCTTGGCGTGTCGAGCAGAAGACCGACTACGAGAAGCTGAATCTTGAGATAATCACGGATGGATCTATCTCTCCGAATATGGCACTTCAAGAGGCGGCCAGTATCCTGATCTATCACTTCAAGCTTTTCACGGATGACAAGAAGATTTCCATTGAGAGTGCGGTCGAGTCTGATTCTAAGGAGTTGGATGAGGAAAGCCTCAGAATGAGACATCTCCTTCTCACCAAGCTTTCTGACATGGGCCTTTCAGTGAGAGCCTACAATTGTCTGAAAGCAGCTGACATCGACACATTCGCTGATCTTGTCTCCTATTCAAGGAACGAACTTATGAAGTTCAGAAACTTCGGAAAGAAGTCACTCAATGAAATCGATCAGCTCGTGGAGAAGATGAAGCTCCAGTTCGGGATGGATGTAAGAAAATTTAATATTGAACCCAAGAAAAAGAACGCATAGAAATGAGGCACAATAAAGCAATCAATCACCTTGGCCGTAAGTCTGGCCATCGTAAGGCACTGTTGGCCAACATGGCGACTTCTTTGATTCTGCATAAGAGAATTACTACAACTGTGGCTAAGGCAAAGGCTCTTAAGTCATACGTTGAGCCTCTTGTCACCAAATCAAAGGAAGACACGACTCATTCCCGCAGAACAGTTTTTAGCTACCTTAAGAACAAGGAGGCTGTTAAGGAACTCTTCGGTGTGATTTCAGCAAAGGTCGCAGATCGTCCAGGTGGCTACACTCGCGTGCTGCACATGGGCTTCCGTCAGGGTGACGGAGCCGACATGGCTCTTATCGAGTTCGTTGACTTCAACGAGGCTGCTCTTGTCGCTAAGAAAGAGGAGAAGAAGTCAACCAGACGTAGCCGCGCCAAGAAGGCAGAGGCCCCTAAAGCTGAGGAGGCACAAACTCCAGCAGAGGAAGCTCCTAAGGCAGAGTAATTACTAAAATTTGCAATGATAAATGGCGATCGTTCAATTCGGTCGCCATTTTTTAATCTTTTTTGCCATGGAATATGGCTAATATGCTCTACTTTTTCTTATATTTGCAATCCGAAAAGGTTCCCAGAACCTTTTTTTTAGAGGATATTTACTAAATCGTTATAGCGAATCAATTTATGAATTACCTGTTCTATTCAGTACCAGTGGCTTCAGTGATAGCCCTCTTCTTTGCATGGCTCTTCTACCATCAGATGAAGAAAGAAAGTGAAGGTACACCGACAATGAAGGAGATTGCCCAATATGTTCGTGAGGGCGCGATGGCATACCTCAAACAACAGTACAAGGTTGTTGGTATTGTTTTTATTGTCCTTGCCGTTTTGTTCAGCGTTCTCGCTTTCGGTTTTGGAGTTCAGAACAAATGGGTCCCGTTCGCTTTCCTTACTGGAGGCTTTTTCTCTGCTCTTGCCGGCTACATCGGCATGAGAACTGCCACTTACGCTTCTGCCAGAACTGCCAACGCTGTCAGCAAGTCGCTTAACTCCGGCCTCAAACTAGCTTTCCGCTCAGGTGCTGTCATGGGACTTACCGTTGTGGGACTTGGTCTTTTAGACATCTCTATTTGGTGGATAGTGCTTAATGCTTTTGTACATGAAGCTAGTGAATCTCAGACACTTGTTGTCATCACCACCACGATGCTAACTTTCGGAATGGGTGCCTCAACTCAGGCTCTCTTCGCTAGAGTCGGAGGAGGAATCTACACCAAGGCTGCGGATGTCGGTGCTGACATTGTGGGAAAAGTTGAACAGGATATTCCTGAAGATGATCCAAGAAATCCAGCTACCATTGCTGACAATGTGGGCGACAACGTTGGTGACGTTGCCGGAATGGGTGCTGATCTTTACGAGTCATATTGCGGTTCGGTTTTGGCAACCATGGCACTGGGTGCTTCCGCATTCTTTGGTGATGTGGATGCCCAGATGAGAGCAATCATAGCTCCAATGATGATTGCAGCGATTGGTGTAGTCCTTTCAATCATTGGAATTTATGCCGTGAGGACGAAAGAGGGCGCTGGACTACAGCAGCTTCTTAAGTCTCTTAGCATCGGGACAAACCTCAGTGCGATTCTCATTGCGATAATTACTTTTGTGGTGTTCTACATTCTTGGCTTTGACAATTGGTGGCAGCTTAGCCTTTCTGTGATTGCAGGTCTGTTGGCTGGTGTGATTATCGGAAAAGCTACTGAGTACTACACTTCTCACTCCTACAAACCGACCCAAGCTCTTGCCGAGAGTTCACAGACTGGCCCGGCCACAGTGATCATCAATGGAATAGGTCTAGGAATGATTTCCACTTGCATCCCTGTAGTCACAATAGTGATAGCCATTCTTGTTTCTTATCTCTGTGCCACGGGATTCTCGTTTGATCCAGAGTTCATTAGCAACGGTCTTTACGGAATCAGCATCGCTGCCGTCGGAATGCTCTCAACCTTGGGCATCACTCTGGCTACTGATGCTTACGGTCCGATTGCCGACAATGCTGGTGGCAATGCCCAGATGAGCGAACTTGATCCGGAAGTGCGTCATCGTACTGACACCCTTGATGCTCTTGGCAACACAACCGCAGCAACTGGAAAGGGATTTGCAATCGGTTCAGCAGCCCTTACAGCTCTTGCCCTTCTTGCCTCTTACATTGAGGAAATCAAGATTGGTCTCCAACACATGGGCACTGCTGTGCTTCAGCTTGGTGACAAGGTCGTAAATGTCACAGAGGCGACGATCCCTCAGATTGTCCAGTACTATCAAGTCAATCTGATGAATCCACGTGTCCTTTCTGGAGTCTTTGTGGGGGCCATGATGGCATTCCTGTTCTGTGGAATGACCATGAATGCGGTAGGTCGTGCTGCTCAGAAAATGGTTGTCGAAGTTCGCCGTCAGTTCAGAGAGATAAAAGGCATCCTCGAAGGCAAGCAACGTCCTGACTACAAGCGCTGTGTGGAGATCTCCACAAAGGCTGCTCAGCATGAAATGATCGCACCGGCACTCACTGCCATCATCGTTCCTATCGTTGTTGGTATCATTCTTGGAGAGGCAGGTGTTATGGGACTTCTCATCGGTGGCCTTGGAGCAGGATTTATCCTTGCCATATTCCTTGCAAACTCAGGTGGAGCTTGGGATAATGCCAAGAAATATGTCGAAGACGGTCACTTCGGTGGCAAAAATTCTTCAAATCACCATGCTACGGTTGTAGGAGACACGGTCGGTGATCCTTTCAAAGACACGTCAGGACCTTCGCTGAACATCCTCATCAAGCTTATGAGTATGGTCTCAATCGTGATGGCAGGACTAATTGTCATGATTCACGGTTAATGAATATGACGAACTTACAGTTAGTATTATAATGAAAAAAGTTACCATTAGAGATGTGGCGAGAGAAGCCGGAGTGTCTGTCACTCTGGTTTCTTTCGTGATGAATGCCAAAATGGGCAAGGATGGTCGTTTGGACTGTCCGGTCAACCCTGACACTGCTGAAAGGGTGCTTCAAGTCGCCAAAAGACTTGGGTACAGACGTAACAATGCTGCAGCTTCACTTAGAAGCGGACGTTCTCACTCGATTGCAGTTATTGTTTCTGACATCGCCAATCCGTTCTTTGCCGAAATCTGTAGGAACATTGAGAACATTGCCTACAAGGATGGCTACACAGTGATTTTCGCAAGTTCTGAAGAGAATCCTCAGAAATTTGCCCACTTGGTCGAGACAATGGTGGGGTACAATGTGGAGGGGCTGATAGTGGCTCCATGTCTCGGTGCCGAGGCTGCTTTGGCTAGGGCTATCAACATTGGCATACCTACAGTCTTGATTGATAGAAATATGCCCGGTGATGAGTTTGGGCGTGTTCTAGTCGATAATGTGGATGCTGGAAAGATGGCTACCAAGTACTTGATCCATCAGGGCTTTGGCAAGATAGAGATGTTCTCCTACAAGACAGGGGTTACTAGCCTTGTAGACAGAGAGGCTGGTTATTCGGCAGCGATGGAGGAAGCTGGCTTGAAAGATGACATAAGGATTCATAGGATTGAATATGAGACAGAGCCTGCAAAAAAAGATGTTATTGAGGTCTTCCGTGAAGCAGTGAAACGTGGCACGGAAGCGTTCATCCTTCCTACCAAGAGGATCGCGATGTACGGATTCAATGCTCTTAACGTGCTTGGTCTCAGCATGCCAAAGGATTTCTCTTTTGTCTGCTTTGACGAGAGTGACGTTTATGAATTGAACAAGCCGGTGGTTCCACACATCATCCAACCTCTTTCTGAAATCGCTTCCAAATCATTTGATCTCCTTCAGAAAATGATTGAGAACAAGGCGAGTGAAGAAGAAAAGACCTCCCTGCTGAAAGTCAAACTTGTGCTGGGAGGCCGTTTTGGTGGGGAATCGACAGAAGCGTCGTTCTAGATAGTCGTATTGTAGATTTTTTCAGCTTGAGCCTTGCGGTAGGCATCTAGCTTTTCAGAGACCGCTGTGTCTTGGAGGGCTAGGATTTCTGCCGCAAGGATTGCAGCATTCTTGGCTCCGCCAATCGCTACAGTAGCGACTGGAATCCCGGTAGGCATCTGCACCATTGACAGAAGTGAATCCAGCCCACCTAGGGCCTTTGTCTGCATCGGCACAGCAATCACAGGCAAAGTTGTGAGCCCTGCTGCAACTCCTGCAAGATGGGCGGCCCCACCGGCTCCGGCTATGACCACCCCGAATCTACGCCCTTTGAGGGCTTTGGTATATTCAAACATCAATTCGGGGGTTCTGTGGGCACTAATGACCCTTTTCTCGAACTCAATTCCGAAATCAGTCAGAATCTGCTCGGCTCCCGACATGACATCGTAGTCACTAGTGGAGCCCATAATAATTGCTACTTTTAGCATAAAATATTGAATATTAATAAGTTTTTTTACACCTCAATCCAGTGGATCTTGATCCCGTCCTTTTCCATGCCCCGGAACCAAGTCATCTGACGTTTTGCGAACTGGTGGATGGCATTGGCTAGCAGAGTGCGCATCTCTTTGTAAGTCAGGATGCCGAGGACGTACTGAGTGACGAATTTGTACTCAAGTCCGTAATAGACAAGGTCTTCGGCATGAATTCCACTATCCAGCAGCCCTTTTACCTCATCAATCATCCCACCGGCCAGCCTCTCGTCAAGCCTCCGATCAATCCTCGCAACGCGTTCCTCGCGGCTGACGAGAGTCCCTATGTAGTACGGATTCTTAGGCATGAAGTCGGTCCGTTTTATAGGATGCTCCCGTTCGTACATTGCGACCTCTAAGGCTCTGATTATCCGTCTTTTGGACTGGAGGACACCTTCGTCCGGAAGCGGCCCGTAACCGCTCAACTTCGCAATAAGAATCTCGGTCTCGTACTTTTCGAGTTCCTCTCTCAGATCTTCGTTCGGTGGCACCTGAGGCAAGGTGTAGCCACAGGTCGCCGCCTGGATGTAAAGACCCGTACCACCGCACAGAATCGGAGTCTTGCCCCTGTCACGGATGTCTTTGTAGGCATATTCAAAGGCCTGCTGCCATTGGTAGAGGTCGAAACGTGTGCCTGCGGGCACGATGTCTATAAGGTGGTAGGGGACATCGCCATATTCATTCAGGTCCTTTCCGGTCCCGATGTCCATGCCGCGATAGACCTGACGGGAATCGGCGGAGAGGATTTCACCGTTGCCGCATTTGTGCGCCAGCTCCACGGCGAAGCGCGTCTTTCCGGAGGCGGTGGGTCCAAGCACGACGATCAGATCAATCGCTCCGGAAGCATATTCATTGAATATGCCCCCGAAGTCGATGGTCTCCGGTTCCGGAAGGGGAGCCGGTGGAGGGATGGGAATTGCTTCCCGCAACTTGTTCTGTGGATTTCTGCTCATCCGTTAGTAACCGAAATATGATCAGAGGGTTACTTAGTAACCGAAGATTTCTTCAAGAGTGAGTTCGCTGACAGGACCGAGTGAGCTGACGAAGTCCATGTCCAGACCTTCTTTCTTGCCGAGGAATCCATAGACGTACTTGCGGCCCTTGATCCACTTCTCTTGGAAGGCCTTGACATCGGCAAGGGTCATCCCCTGAACTTTTTCGAACACGGCCTTGTTACGGTCTTCTGTAAGCCCAAAGTCCTGAAGGTCAAGATATTCGTAGAGAACATCGATGCCGGTTGTCCTGCTTGTGCGGATGCCAGTTAGAAGGGAAGTCTTGGCCACCTCGAAAGCTTTTTCTGACTCAGGCATCTCGTTGATGATGCTGTCAAAAGCCTCAACGGCATCCTTAGCCTTGTCATTCTGGGAGGCGATGAAGGCGTAGAAGAGGTAGTCGCAGTCTTTGTAGCCGAGGTCGGAGAGGAAAGCTGAGGCTGAATATGCAAGGCCACGTGCCTCGCGCATTTCCTGGAATACGATAGCTCCCATTCCGCTGCCAAAGTAGTTGTTGTACATCCTGACGCCTGGGTCGTTGGTTGCGTTGAATTTCTCTCCTCTGTCTGAATATTGCAGGTAGTAGAACTGGTTTGCATCATACGGAGCGATGAACACCTCGCTGGATGCGACCTGTCTTGCCTGTGGATAGGCCTTGAAAAGAGGTTCTGGGTTTTCGCTGATCTTATGGTGCTCAGCTATCATGCTCTTTGCGGTAGCTTCATCGGACGGGCCGTAGTAGAGAACATCGTGCTTCTTTCCGTAGAGGTCGCGGATGGCCTGAAGAAGTTCTTCGGAAGTTAGAGTCGCCACCTGCTCGTTGGTGAGAGTGGCCTTCTTGATGTAATCCGGACCGTAGAAGATGTACCTTCTGAGCGCACTGAAACAGGCACCTTGGTTCAGTTTGTTGTCGGAGCGGGTCTTGAATATGTCGGATTTCAGTTCCGCAAGGATCACGGTGTCAGGCTGCGCGTTGAAAATCAGATCTTCAACGATGTCCATAGCCTTCCCAACGTTCTCGTCAAGTCCACTCACACCGATGTAGGACTGGGAGGTTCCGCAGGAAAGCCTTTGGAAGCAGGCCAGTTCGTACAGCTCTTTCTTAATCTGCTCGGCTGATCTGGTCGGAGTTCCGAGGTAGCTGAGGTAGTCGAATGCGAGGCCGAGGCGAGGGTCGTCTTGGTTGCCTCTGTCGAACACGCTGGTCAGGGTGGTGATGTCGTTGGTCTCGTTCTTCTTGTAGAGAAGTTCGATGCCTTCTGCCACGCTGCCTTTGGACATGTCTTTGGAGAAGTCCACGAACACCGGCTCGATTGGAGTGACTTCTGTGTTCTGGATTTCGGTCAGGAACTCGCTCTGCTTGTCGCGGTTGGTCTCGATAGGAGTGATAGCCGGGGCTGCGATCTTCTCAATGCTCTTATCTTCACCGATACGCTTATAGACAGCTACATAGCTGTTTGCTCCGAGGTGCTCATTCGCCCAATCCACGATCTGCTGCTTGGTGATTTTCTCAAGCCTCTGCATCTGGAGGGCATCGTCCTTCCAATCGTGTCCGTTGATGAAAGACTGAACGAAATTCATCGCCCTTCTGCTGTTGTCCTCAAGTTGACGCATGTTGGAGAGCTTGTAGTTGTTTAGCGTTGACTGGATGAGACTCTCGTCGAAGTCTCCGGAGCGGAGCTTGGCCACTTGCTCGAGCATCAGGTCTCGCACCTCGTCAAGGGTTTGCCCCTCACGAGGGTAGCCAACGAGCATGAACTCACCGTAGTCCGGACGTGTGTAGTTGAAGCCATAGAATCCGTTGACCTTCTGTGCTTGAATCAGATTGAGGTCGGCAAGACCCGCCTGTCCGTTGTAGAGAATGTCTCCCACGATGTCTCCCACCTCGCTTCTGAGATAGTCGTTTGCTCCTGGAACTCTCCAACCCATCATCACGAACTCCGCATCGAGTCCATAGACGGTCTTCTGGACAGGAGTGGTGATGGCCTGTTCAGGTTCATATTCAAGGAATTTGATATCAGGGTTCGGTTTCCATTCTCCGAAGTATTTCTCGATCGTGGCGACGAAAGTGTCCGGGTCGAAGTCTCCGGAGACGCAGATGGCCACGTTGTTAGGTACGTAGAAGTTCGCCCTGTAGTTCTCGATGTTGACGATTGACGGATTCTTCAAGTGCTCCTGGGTTCCAAGGGTTGTCTGAAGTCCGTAAGGGTGGTGAGGAAACAGCACAGAGTCAAGGGCTTCCATGGCCTTGCTGTTGTCCTCGGTGAGGCTCATGTTCTTCTCCTCGTAGACCGCCTCAAGTTCCGTGTGGAATCCACGGATCACAGGATGCATGAACCTGTCCGCCTCGATCTTCGCCCAGTTGTCAATCTCGTTGGACGGGATGTCCTCCTGATAGACTGTCATGTCGTTGGAAGTGAACGCGTTGGTGCCGTCGGCTCCGATGATGGACATCAGTTTGTCATATTCATTAGGAATGGCGATCTTTGAAGCCTCGTAACTGATGGAGTCGATCTGGTGGTAGATCGCCTTGCGCTCCTCCGGGTCGGTTTTTGTGCGGTAGATCTCGAAGAGGGCCTTGATGGAGTCGAGTTTCGGCTTTTCTGCCGCATAGTCCGACGTGCCGAAGTTCTCTGTGCCCTTGAACATCAGGTGCTCAAGGTAGTGGGCGAGTCCCGTCGTCTCCTTTGGGTCGTTCTTACTGCCGACCTTGACGGCGATGTAGGTCTGGATGCGAGGGGTTTCCTTGTTGACGGTCATATAGACCTTCAATCCGTTGTCGAGGGTGTAGATCTTCGTGTTCATTGGATCTCCCTTGACTGTCTCGTACTTGTACTTCGCGCACGAACCTGTCAGGAACAGCGCGATGACGGCTATCACCGCCAGAGTGAGTTGTCTTTTCATAATATTGATCATTAACTAATCGTTAAATGCGCGGCGAAATCTTCCCCGCTTGCAATACATTTGCACTGAATGGCTGTAATTGACAAACTTAATCAATTTTGGCCGCAACACCAAGAAAAGTGATTATCTTTGTGGACAATGAGTATCACCTAGCTTCACCGCGCACTGGTAAATGTTGTGACTAGGTTCGTAGCCAGGGGTGATTCGCTGTAAATGAATTTTTGAATATGCCAAAGCAGAAGGAATATAAAGTTGAGATTCGCAACCGTCGGGCCTCGTTTGACTACGAGTTCCTTGAAACCTATGTTGCGGGAATATCATTGGTCAGCACCGAGATAAAGTCGATTCGCATGGGCAAGGCTTCATTGGTCGATTCGTTTTGCTATTTCATTGGCAATGAGCTGTTTGTCAAAGGTATGAACGTGGCTCAGTACTTCTGGGGCTCTTGGGGACAGCACGAACCGATGAGGGATCGCAAGCTTCTACTGACCAAGCGTGAGCTCCGTCATTTGCATCAGGCCGTAAAAGAGAAAGGCCTCACCATCGTTGCTACCAAGTTGTTTATCAACGAGGATGGATTGGCAAAGCTTGTCATCGCCCTCGCGCGAGGCAAGAAAGTCTATGACAAGCGCGCCACCATCAAAGAGAAAGACCTCCGCCGTGAGCTCGACCGCGGGGAATAGCGCTGGTCACGGAGCCTAACCATCCGGTCACTGAGCTTGTCGAAGTGCCGGAGGCGGCTTTGTGCGGAAGCGGCCAAAGAAAAGTCATTTTCAAATTTTGCACGTTACCAAAATTTGAAAATGACTTTTCTTCTGTCCGCAATGCTGACGTTATCAAACGAAAATCTCAATATGATTTTCTTTTTTTAGCGTAATAGGTTGATTCATAATCTTTAAAGTGCAGGGAATCCTGCTGGCCCGTAAATTTTTCAGCGCAAAATCCCGGCTGTCCCCCAAATTTAGCCTCTGTTGTTTATCGAAAAGTTGCGGAGTGTTTTATCGAAAAGTTGCGGAGTGTTTTGCTGAAAAGTTGCGGAGTGAAATTTTGTTTTTTTTGATTTACGGTAGTATATTTGCGTTAATAACAATTAATTGGATGAATGTATGCAAGAGTATAAACCACGTATAGCAGACGAATTGTTAAGGCGAAAACTGTCAGGCAAGGGAGCGGTTTTGGTTCAGGGCCCTAAATGGTGTGGAAAAACCACTACGGCGAGGCAAATCGCTGAAAGTGAACTTGACTTGGGTGATTCTTCTGTCTTGGACGACGCATTGACTACCTTGCAGATTGTGCCGAAGAACCTTCTTCAGGGCAAGGCTCCTCGCTTGATTGACGAATGGCAGTCTATTCCTGAATTGTGGGATATGATTCGTAATGAGGTGGATAATCGTGGAGAATTCGGGCAGTTTGTGTTGACGGGCAGCAGTGTCCCTGTTGATGAGGAAAAGAGGCGTCATAGCGGGAACGGAAGGTACGGATGGGTGAATATGCGTCCTATGAGCCTCTGGGAGTCGGGGGAAAGTAATGGGACTGTTGCTTTGAAGAGCATCTTCGAGGGTGGAATGATTGAACCTCAGAAGAATCCGTTAAACCTTGAAGAGATTGCTTTCCTGCTCTGTAGGGGAGGATGGCCTATGTCAACTTTTCTTGAAGGGGATGTCGCGTTGGATCAGGCAAGGGACTATTATGAAACCGTTTATAAGGTAGATATACACCGTGTTGACAAAGTGAGAAGAAGCAGTGAACGTACCAGGTTGCTGCTGCGTTCTTACGCCAGAAATGTCGGTTCCGCTACAAGTTTCAGCAGAATGAGCGAGGACATAAAGGAGAATGACAATGCGTCCGTTTCCTATGAGACGGTCTCGGACTATGTAGACGCTCTCAAGAAACTCTTTATTCTTGAGGATATGCCAGCTTGGAATCCAAATCTCAGAAGCAAGACTGCGATTCAGTCTTCTGACACCAGATATTTTGTTGATCCATGCATCGCTACGGCTGCATTGTCAATAAGTCCAGCGGATCTGATTGACGATCTGCGAACATTCGGCTTGTACTTCGAATCAATGGCGGTGCGTGATTTGCGAGTGTACGTTGATGCTCTTATAGGTGAGGTGTTCCATTACCATGATTCATCTGGTCTGGAATGTGACGCTGTGCTGCATCTTAGGGATGGCCGCTACGGACTTGTGGAGATAAAATTAGGAGGATCTGAAAACATTGAAAAAGGAGCGGCGGCCTTGAAAGAGTTGGCGAACAAGATAGATTCGGATAAAATGAAGGCTCCGTCTTTCTTGATGGTGTTGATTGGGGTGGGGCAGTTTGCCTATAAACGCAAGGATGGGGTATATGTTGTCCCGATAGGGTGTCTTAGACCGTAAAGCAAGTGCCCTTTCGGTCTCTGAGCCTAATCTTTCGGCCACTGAGCTTGTCGAAGTGCTGGTCTATAGAAGCACCGAAGCGGCATCCTGAGAGGCGGCCAAAGAAAAAGTCATTCCCGAATTTTGCACGTTACCAAAATTCGGGAATGACTTTTTCTTATGACCGGTGGACTATAGTCCGAAGGCTTTTTTGATGGAGTCCACGGCGTCGAGCTTTTCCCAGCCGAAGAACTGGACGATCTTGTCGGTCTGGTGACCAGGCTTGCCGACTTTTACGGACTTGGTGTACGGCTTACGGCCAAAGTGACCGTAGGCGGCTGTCGGTTCGTAGATCGGGTTCTTAAGCTCGAACTTGCGGATAATCGCGGCAGGGCGGAGGTCGAAGAGTTCCTCGATCTTGCGGGCGATCTGCGCGTCAGGCACGGTGCCCGTGCCATAAGTGTCAACGAATATGCTCACGGGCCTTGCCACACCGATGGCGTAGGCGACCTGGACAAGCATCTCCTGGGCGACTCCCGCTGCGACCATATTCTTTGCTATGTGCCTTGCCGCATAGGCCGCGGAGCGGTCCACCTTGCTCGGATCCTTTCCGGAGAACGCTCCGCCACCGTGCGCGCCCTTGCCTCCGTAGGTGTCCACAATGATCTTCCTGCCTGTGAGGCCGGTGTCTCCCGCAGGGCCGCCGATCACGAACTTGCCTGTCGGATTGACATGCAGGATGAAATCGTCTTTGAACAAGGCCGCGGTCTGAGGATTGAGGGCAGACTTCAACTTCGGCAGGAGGATATTCCTGACATCCGCCTCGATCTTGTCGTGCATCGCCTGATCCACCTTGTCTTGGCCGAACTGGCGGACAGCCTCCGAGTAGGATATATTCCCAAGCTCTTCGGCCACGAAGTCATCGTGCTGGGTAGAGATGACGATTGTGTGGACACGTACCGGGTGATGAGATTCGTCATATTCAATGGTAAATTGAGACTTTGAGTCGGGTCTCAGGTATGGCATCAGTTCCGGGGTGTTGTGGCGGATGTCCGCAAGCACTTGGAGGGCGGTCTGAGAAAGGTAGAGCGGCAGAGGCATGTAGTCCTCAGTGTCCCGGCAGGCGTAGCCGAACATCATGCCCTGGTCGCCAGCACCCTGATCCTCAGGGTTTTCGCGCACTACACCACGATTGATGTCCTGGCTCTGCTCGTGGATTTCGGAGAGGACTCCGCAGGAGTTGCCGTCGAACATGTAGTCGGCCTTGTTGTAGCCGATGCGGTTGATCACACCGCGCACAACCTTCTGAACGTCAACGTACGCCTCGTCGGAGCGTACTTCTCCGCCGATGACGACAAGACCCGTCGAGCAGAAAGTCTCGCAGGCCACTTTTGACTCAGGATCCTGACGGAGAAACTCGTCTAGGACTGCGTCCGAAATCTGATCGGCCACCTTGTCAGGATGTCCTTCGGAGACTGATTCACTTGTAAATAAATAATTCATAATGTTTTATGTTTATAATTTTCAATCATTCCGCTATTGCGGCATGCCCGCTGGCTCCGTTTTCAAGGTGTCACGCTATATTCAGGCGCACCGGGCGAAAATAAAAAAAACTCCAACGTATGCGGAATACGTGGAGCGACACCAAAAACACAATATGAAATTTTTTAGCATTTTTTAGTGTGGTTGCAAGCAGGCAAATCTCTCCACATTTTCCGGATGCAAAGGTACTACTTTTTTTGAATATCCAAAACCGACGAAGAATAAGTTTCCGTGGGTAAAACATTACAATCTTCAATCGTAATCTTAATGTAACTAAATTAAATTTTCTGAACCGAATAAAATGTGTTAATTTCGCAAGTTGAATGGTTGGTGCGAAAAACATTTAATTCAATACTTTATTATTAACAAATCTATGGTTCAATTACTCAAAAAGGGCTTTGCTGCATTAGTCGCTGCCCTTGTCGGAATCACGGCATTTGCACAGGTGACCACCTCCTCACTGAATGGAAAGGTCACTGACGCCAATGGAGCCGCTGTTCCTGGAGCCGCTGTGGTTGCGGTTCACACCCCATCGGGTACACAGTACTACGCTGTCGTCAACGCTGACGGTCGCTATGCGATCAACGGTATGCGTTCAGGTGGCCCTTACAAAGTTGAGGTAAGCTGCCTTGGCTACCAGACCGTGACCTTCACAGATGTCACCCTCCAGCTCGCTGAGGCGTACAACCTCAACGCCAAGTTGAACGATGACACCCAGATGCTGTCAGAAGCCGTTGTTGTCTCTACCGCAAACTCCAAGTTCGCTGTCGAGAAGACCGGTGCCGCCACAAACATCAACAAATCACAGATCGAGTCCCTTCCTACAGTCAGCAGGAGCATCACCGATGTGACCAGGCTCTCCCCTTACGGAGGAAACGGAATGACCTTCGCGGGTGCTGACGGGCGTACCGCAAACTTCACGGTCGATGGAGCCAACTTCAACAACAACTTCGGTCTGAGCTCTAACCTCCCTGGCGGTGGCAGCCCTATTTCAATTGATGCCATTGAAGAACTTCAGGTTGTGATTTCTCCTTATGATGTACGTCAGACCAACTTCATCGGTGGTGGAGTGAACGCCATCACAAAGTCTGGTACCAACACTTTCAAGGGAACGGCCTACGTTTATCATAAAAATGAGAACATGCGCGGTGACACTGTTGAGGGCGAGACCATCTCCGGAGCCCGTGACAAGGACCGCAACACCATCTACGGTATGACCTTCGGTGGCCCGATCATCAAGAACAAGCTCTTCTTCTTCGTGAACTATGAATATGCCAAGACACCTACAGTGGCCAATAACTGGAGAGGCTCCGAGGATGGAATAGGTGATTCCAATTCCTATCTTTCCCGTACCACTTTGGCAGACCTTCAGAAGGTTTCCGATTTCGTGAAGAGCAAGTATGGCTACGACACGGGTTCATGGACCAGCTTCCCTGCAGATGAAAGCAACAGAAAAATCCTTGCCCGCATCGACTGGAACATCAACAACAACCATCACCTTGCCCTGCGTTACAACCACACTCTCAACAAGAGATGGAGTGCGCCTAACGCATCTTCAATGGACGGTGGTTCACGTTCTGCCTATGCACGTACTTCCCTTTACTCGATGTCGTTCGCTAATTCGATGTACTCTCAGGACAATCTGGTTAACACTTGGTCTCTTGACCTCAACAGCCGCCTTAGCGACAAACTCTCCAACCAGTTCCTTGCTACATATTCCCAGCTTGATGACATCCGTGGAACCGACTCTGCTGACTTCCCGTTCATTGACATCATGGACGGAGGCAAGATGAGTCCTGACGGAAAGGAAGCCGCTGATGGCTCCAACACCTACATGGCTCTCGGTTACGAGCTCTTTACATGGAACAACGGTGTGCACAACAACGTCATCACAGCAAAGGATGACCTCACCTACTACAACGGTAATCACAAGGCCACTTTCGGTCTCAGCTATGAGTACCAGATGGCCGACAACTCTTACATGAGAAACGGTACCGGTTACTATCGCTACAACAGCCTTGATGACTTCCTCAATGAGGCTGCTCCTTCAATTGTCTGCCTTACTTACGGCTACGATGGTGAGGCAAACCCTGCCGCTCGCGTGCGCTTCAACAAGCTTGGTGCTTACGCTCAGGACGAGTGGTCTGTTGCAGACAACTTCAAACTCACCTACGGCCTCCGTCTTGATGGCCTGTTCTTCAGTAATCAGGACCTCATGAGAAATCAGGCAATTTACGATTTTGACTACAACGGAAAGCATATTGACACCGGTAAGTGGCCTAACAGCAGTCTTACTGTTTCTCCACGTGTCGGCTTCACATGGGATGTCCTTGGTAACAAGAGCCTTAAAGTTCGCGGAGGTACAGGCCTCTTCTCTGGCCGTCTCCCTCTAGTGTTCTTCACCAACATGCCTACCAACTCAGGTATGGTTCAGTATCAGGCCAAACTTAGCGCTGACGGAAAGAGCGGTAGCACCAAGACAGACATGAAACAGTTTGCTGGCAAAATCCTAAATCGTCAGGAACTCCACGACAAACTTATCTCAATGGGCTATCCTGACACGATCAAACCTGAAGACGGAACAGCTCCTTCAGAAATCTCTGCTGTGGATCCTAAGTTCAAGATGCCACAGGTTTGGAAGACCTCCCTTGCCATCGACTACTCTCTTCCTACTTCATTCCCATTCACGATCACTGCTGAAGGAATATTCAACAAGACCATTAACGGTGTTTGCCTGAGGGACTGGAGCATCAAGGACACCGATGGCTTCTCAAGGTTCAACGGTGCTGACAACCGTCCTATCTATCAGGACTTCAAGTACACCTACTTGACCGAAAAGAAAGACAAGAACGGTAATGTGGTTAAAGATGAAGCCGGAAATGTCGTAATGGAGTCTAAGAATATGCCAGCAGCATACGTTCTTGAGAACACCAGCAGAGGCTACGGCTATTCAGCCAACTTGACAATCAACACAACTCCTGTACAGGGCCTCAACATCATGGCGGCCTACACCCACACTGTTTCCAAGGAACTTACCGGTATGCCAGGTTCGAACGCTTCCTCAGTGCTCAACTACATGGCTACCGTCAACGGTCCTAACGATCCAGGTCTTCACAACTCACAGTACGTGACCCCTGACCGTTTTGTCGCTTCCCTTACCCACAGTGACAAGTCCGGTAACCACTACAGCTTCATCTACGAGACATGGAGAGGTGGCTACAATTACTCTTACATGACAGTCAACGACATCAACGGTGACGGCTACAACTACGATGCTATCTACGTTCCTACCGATGCAGAGGTTGCCAACAGAGAGTTCCGCTTCGTTTCTGACGATGACCGTGACCGCTTCATGGACTACGTGCACAACGACAAGTACCTGAGCAAGCGCCAGGGCAAGTACGCTGAGGCTTACAGTGTTTACTCACCTTGGGTTCACAGGATTGACTTCAGCTACAAGCATGATTTCAAGGTTAACGTTGGCAAGAGCGTCAACACTCTCCAGCTCAGCCTTGATGTCAAGAACATCCTCAATCTCTTCAACTCAAGCTGGGGTGTCAGCAAGTACATGAACCCGGCCCTCGGAGAGGGACGTATCCTTAAGTACGAAGGCGTTGACAATGAGGGATATGCCACATTCTCTACTCCGGCGGCTTACAACGCCAACACCGAGACCTTCGTTCCTTACCACAACATCGGACAGTGCTGGTACGCTTCCGTTGGTATCAAGTACATGTTTAACTAATTTAATGTCAAGACGATATGAAACTTAAATACATTTTCACCGCCCTTGTGGCCGCTTTGACACTTGCGGTCGGCTGCGAAGACGACCTTGAAAGATACCTCGATGAGGTTCAGGTGTCATCGTCCTATGTGGCTATCCCTGCTGCCGGTGGCTCCCAGACCATTACGGTCAATGCTAAGTCTGAATGGTCTTTTGGTGATATTCCTGAATGGGTGAAAGTCACCCCGACTTCTGGTGCTGCCGGTGAGACTTTGGTTACATTCAAGGCTGAGGCCGCTACCTCAAGCAATGAGGCGATGCTTTATCTGACTTGTGACGGCAAGTCTCAGATTATCAATGTCCTTCAGATGACCGAGAAGGTCGATCTTCCTATCACTTCCTGCAAGGATTTTAACGAAAAGGGAGAAGACGGCAAGTCATACCGTGTCAAAGGTGCGGTTACTAAAATCGCGAACACCACCTATGGTAACATGTACCTCAACGATGGCACAGGCGAAGCCTATGTCTATGGTACTCTTGATGCGAGTGGCGCTGAGAAGAATTTCCTCAGCCTCGGCATCGAGGAGGGAGACATCGTTACCGTTGAGGGACCAAGGAAGACCTACAGCGGAACCGTCGAGCTCGTCAATGTGACTGTCATCAGCATCGAAAAATCCCTCATCAAGGTTGACTCCGTTTCAGTGAAAGAACCCCTTCCTATTGAAGGTGGTGAGTTCAAGGCTTACCTCACCTGCAAGGGCGAAGGCGTGTCTGTAGTTGTTCCTGATGACGCTAAGCCATGGCTCTCGGTTACTTCCATCGAGACCTCTGGTACCAATGCTACCGTTACCTTCAATGCTGCAAACAACGCTGGAGGTGATCGTTCGACTACTCTTGTGTTCAACACTACTTCAAAGGGCAAGTCATATTCAGCTCAGACAACTCTTGAGCAGAAGGGTGCCATTATTGATGCTACTGTTAAAGAGTTCCTAGCTGCTTCAGAGGGAGACACTCAGTATAGAGTGACAGGTGTAATTACAAGCATCTCTGCTTCTCCAAAATATCATAATGCTGATATCGTTGTTTCTTCTGGCGATTTTTCTAGCAGTGTCAAGCTCTTCCGTGCTGTGACTAGCGAAGGCAACATTGAGGATCTCGGCCTTGCTGAGGGCGATATTGTTACTTTTGTTGGAAAGAGAAGTTCTTACAACAGTGCTCCTCAGATGGCCGCTGGCGGTATCTATGAGTCTCATAAACGTTACAACAAGGTTTCTCTTGCAGAGTTCCTTGCTGCCTCGGTTGGCAACGACATCTATGCTGTTAGTGGTGAAATCACTAAAGTTGAGAGTCTTAGTGCTCAGTACAACAATGTATGCATTACAATTAAGGATAATGCCAACACCCTTTATCTCTATCGTGTCACTACATTTGACAAATCTAACGTTGAGGCTCTCAACCCTGAGATAGGCGGAACTATCACTGTTGCCGGCAAGAGAGGTGAACATAATGGTTCTGCTCAGATGGCCGCAGGTGGAGTTGTCCTTGCTTACACTGCTCCTACCGGTGGCGGTGAAGACCCTCAACCAAGCGATAATCCTTACTCAATCGACTTGAAGTACTCTCTTGGAGCCAATGCTTACGATGATAATGTCGCCACAGTCAATGGTACCGAAGATGTAAAGTTCCTTAAGATTGGTGCTGGTGATGGTAAAGTTGGTGATCTCACCATCACTGTTCCTGCTGGCTCAAAGAAAGTGTCATTCTATGCCTTGGCATGGAAAAATGCTGCCACTACGCTTGAATTTTCTGGCATGGGCATGACTCTCAAAACGTTGGACATCAAGGCTAATGACGGAGTGACCGGCAGCAAAGACTTTAAGTTCACTGTCGCAGATTCAGACTGCTACACATTCGACATTCCAATCGAATTGACATCAGATCTTGACGTCAAAGTCACCACCGCAGCCAGTGTCGGAAACAACACCCGCGCGGTACTCTTCGGCATCAAAGCCTCCAAGTAGAATCCTTCTTGAATATACTAAGAAAAGGCGACCGCACATCAGCTGCCGCCTTTTTTTGATTCTGTTGTCCAACGTAGCCTCTTGCTGTATTACTCCTTCTTTACCTAAGCGCTTCCACCTGCTCGACGGTCAATCCCGTGACGCTAACAATCTGCTTTGCCGGCATCCCTATGCCCAGCAAAGCCTTAGCCACCTCAGCCTTACCCTCAGCCAAACCTTCAGCCTTGCCTTCCCGAAGTCCCCTGTGGTAGCCCTGCAACTCGCTGCCCTCAAGATAAGGCAGCATCTCATCCTTTGAAATCATATCACTGAAATAACTTTCTATCTGCTCGTTACTAAGACCGCGGATGCGCATCGCCCCTTCCAACTCCTTGAACCAAGGAGCATTCGCAGCAGCGGTTCTTGCAAAGATACTGAAATTTCTGAATATCCTGCACCATCCTGCAACGGGGCTGTCAAATTCCTGGGCGTAGCGCATAATCCTAGGAAGTTCCAGAAGGTGAAAAGACATCTGGTTGCCGAACGCCTCTCCAGTCTCTATCTCCAACATGTGGTACTGGTAAAGGATCTTGTCCTCTGGTGAGTTAGGGTGCGAGTCCTCGTAGTTCATGATGCAGACAACCTTGACGGGTGATAGAACGTACTTCTTGTCTCCAGCCTTCATTTGCTCGGCCACGAGCCTCGAACCGTAGTAGAACAACCTGTCGCGCTGATCCGACCGTGTAGTCTTCTGCATCTCGCACAGGAACGTACTGCCATCGGAAGTCTTACAGAGTAGGTCGAAGACAACCTTCTTGTCAATAGGCTCAAGACCAAGCCGTTCAGTGTTCTGGAACTCTACTGACGTGATGCTTTCCTGCAATATGTCATTGAGCAGCAAAATGAGTAGATTCGGATGGCTCTGAAACACATACTTGAATGCCCAGTCGCAAGTAAGGTCAAGATATTCGGAGGCAGCCATCTTCCTCGCCAGTTCATCCTTCTCTTCCTCGGTCATGCTCCGGATGAGCTCCCGTTTTTCCATGAGCATCCGGCATTGTCGGTAGCGCTTGCGGTACTCCATCTCTTCCTCGCACACGGTTGTTTTGCCTACAATGTCACGGTTGCCTTCCTTTTCGGCTGCCATGTTCTCTGTTGTAGTCGTAGTGGCCATGCTTTTTGAAATTCTCATAGTAAATGAATGGTTTAATGGTTATTTATCTGTCAGATCCGGAGCCCATCCCCGGAACACCTCCGCAAGATCGGCATTCTAAACGTAAAAAACGAAAAGAAACATATTTGGATTATAAAAAACAGAAATAATTTTGGGAAATACCCCCATTTTAGTTGAAGATACGATTATGGTAATGGAAGAGTCAATGGCTTGCGGAGGAGTCATTAATGGCGAATATTGCTCCCGTCATAGGTGAATTTATATGTGACAGGAGCGTTTTCTTCACAAAATGCTCCCATTGAAGAATGGCTAGGGTGAGTCTAACCGTGCGAGTTGGGAGGAACAGTACGGTTTAGTTCTTATATGATACTAGGCTTGACATCAAAGTCACCACCGCAGCCGGTGCCGTAAACAACACCTGTACTCTTCGGTACCAAAGGTGAACAATGCTTCTAAAGCTTCCGGATGACGTTGAGACCATCGCGGATGGGGAGGAGGACAGATTCGACACGGGGGTCGTTGACTATCATGTCGTTGAAGGCGATGATTCCTTGGGTCTGTTTGTCTTTCGGAACGGGATCCTGCCAGAGTTTGCCGTCCCAAAGGACATCATCAGCTAAGATGAGGCCTCCGGGGCGGACTAGATTGAAGACCAGATTGTAGTAGGTGACATATTCTCGCTTGTTGGCATCCATATAGACTAGATCGTACAGGCCTTGTAACGAAGATAGCGTCTCACATGCATCCCCGATGTGAAGGGTAATCTTGTCCGATACACCAGCTCTCGCCCAACCCTCACGCATCAGATCCTCAAGCTCGTCATTAATCTCAAGCGTGTCAATGTGACCGTCCTTAGGTAGCCCGTAGGCCATGCAAGTGGCGGAGTAGCCAGTGAATGCACCGATTTCAAGGATGCGTTTCGCTCCTGAAATTTCCACAAGCATAGTCAGCAACCTCCCTTGAACTGCCCCCGAAAGCATCCGAGGATAGTTAGTGTGGATGTTAGTCTGCTTCTCAATCCAGTCCAAAGCCTCGCTCTGCCGCGATGAATGTTCCCTAAGATATTTATCTGCCGGAGATTCCATATATTCATAAAATATGAGGGAGTGCCTTGCCTACAGGAAAATCAGGGAGCAGGTGCTTTCGGGGGCGAAGATCTTTAGTGCTGCGTTTCTGATCTCTTCGGAGGTGACGGCCTCGATTGCTTCGCGGTTCTGCTTGTCTGTGAATATGGTACCTAACGACATTAGGCTTTTGCCCATTGAGAGGCATTGGGCCTCACCATTGTCGGAACTGATGGCTAGTTGGCCGAGGATCTGCTTTTTGGCGGCCTTGAGCCTGACTGAGGAATATTCCTCGTCCTGCATTTTTCGAATCACTTTCCAGATCGCGTCCAGACATTTTTCCAAGTTATTCCGCTCGCAGCCTAGACTGATTGTCATGATGCCGGACTCGGTGTACTGTGAATATGATGACTCGATACCATAGACCCATCCGTTCTTCTCTCGCAAAAGGCTGTTCAGTAAGGAATTGGACGCAGGGCCACCGATGATGTTGCTCATCAGTATGGCTGCGAAGCGTTCCTTGGTGTTCTCAAGGGAGGGTGCGAAATTGCCGATGACGGCGTTGACTTCGTGATTCCTTTTTTCGACCTGCTTGTTGAAGGCCGGCTTTGATGGGATCGGTGTGATAATACGTCCTCTGCCTGTCGCTGGATATTCTTTGGAGAAAACTTTTTCTGCCAGTCTGAGAACATTCTCCTCCATCTTCTTCTCGTCAATGTCGGCCACTATCGCCAGAGCCATATTCGTTGGTAAGAAATGCTCTTTTGTGAATTGTCTCAACTCCTTGCTTGTGATTTTTCTGACACTGGCAGCCGTTCCGAGAATCGATCGTCCGAGAGGATGGTCCGCAAATAGAGCTTCCTCGAATTTGTCATAGACATCGTCAGCTGGTGAGTCCTTGTAGGAGTTTATTTCATCAATCACCACCCCTTTTTCTATGGCTACCTCTTCTTCCGGGAATGTCGGGCAGGTCGCCAGTTCAAGAAGCAGAGACGCAGCCTTGCCAAGATCCTCCTTGAGAACCGTTGAATGGATCACGATTTCCTCTTTGGTCGTGAAGGCGTTCAATTCACCACCGAGCTTGTCAAGGTAACTGCTTATTACCCTTGCACTTTTATGCTCAGTTCCTTTGAATAGTGTGTGTTCAGTGAAATGTGCGATCCCACTGTGGAAGTCACCCTCGTCCCTTGTTCCGCATTTGATAGTCAGAGAGCAGTAACCCACTGAATTGCCGCTCCTTCTGACCACATACCTAAGTCCACATTCGGTTGTCCCGATGATCATTTCCTAAGAGATTTTATAGTCTTGAGATCACTTGTGAGGAATCCCTTGCCATTCTTGGCCGTTATCCTGTGCTTTTTGAAATAGTAGAGCTCATGGTTGTCTGACCCGATGAGCATCTTGTAACAGATGGACCCGTTGACAGGTTCGGAAGGAGCAACCACATAGCTTACCACCGTGTTAAATGTACCCTCAACAAAGATTTCATCTACCTCGTCTTCGTCATCCTTGATGAGTATGTCTTCGTCCAGAGAGCGCTTGGTCTGCTCGTCAACTTGTGGCGCAAAGTCCTCTGCCCAAAAGAAAATCCGTTTAATTTTTAGCTTCTTGGTGTCTTTGGCTCCGAGGTTTGCATAGGCTTTCATCTCTGTGTCGGTGAGACCTATCGTGTGGTCCTGGATGATTTTTAGGAATGCTGGCAAGAGCACGAACTCGCGACCTGACGGATCCTCTGTCGGTCGCAAAGGAAAATTGACAACTTCGAACATGTCGCTGATTGATTTGTCCGCTCCCTCGCCACCTTTGACAAGAGTAATTAGGTCTATTCCGGGCTCGGACTCTCTCCGGAACTGACCTTTTACTATCATGAGGAAGTAGAAATTGTCGTTGGTCTTCAAGCTTTGGAACTCTTCGTTGGAGCAGAATTCGTAAGGTGAGATCGTCCAAGTGGCTGCGACACTTTCTTTTAAAGCTTCATCGAGAAATTCATCTCCTGTTAGTACAACTTTGGTGGTTTTTGAAGTGAAGTCCCTTAGCTTCTCTCTTCTTGTGGTAATTTGTGCCTGACCGAAAGCATCGGTGGCAAGCAGCAGCCCGGCTATTGTCCAGGCGAGTATTTGTAAGAATCGTTTCATGTTCATCAACTGTCTGTTTATTGAATATGTTGTTGGTAGTACGAGGCTGTTGCCACTGTTTGTGCCGCAAATCGCTTCATACTTCATACCGCAAGACACAAATGTACAAAATATTGCGTAAATTTGCCTTACAAAACTTGGTGCGGACAACCATTCCCTAAGATTTGTGCGTTATGTCAGACTACATAGTATCGGCAAGAAAATACCGTCCAGACTCTTTTGAGACACTGATTGGGCAGGACAACATCGCTCAGACCTTGAAGAACTCCATCATTAGGGGGAAGCTGGCGCATGCTTACCTGTTCTGCGGGCCTCGTGGAGTTGGAAAGACAACCACGGCTAGAATATTCGCAAAAGCGATCAACTGCTCCAATCCTTCTCCGGACATGGAGCCATGCGGTGAATGTGAATCGTGTCGCTCTTTTCAGGAGGGACGTTCCTATTGCATCCATGAATTGGACGCTGCGTCTAATAATGGTGTGGATGACATCAAGAACTTGATGGATCAAGTACAGATTCCGCCTCAGGTAGGGAAGTACAGCGTGTACATCATTGATGAGGTCCACATGCTTTCCACAGCTGCGTTTAACGCTTTCCTTAAAACTCTGGAGGAACCACCGGCACATGCGATATTCATTCTTGCAACTACGGAAAAGCATAAGATTCTGCCAACGATTCTTTCCCGTTGCCAGACCTATGATTTCAACAGAATCTCAGTCCCAGACATTGTCAGTAACCTAAAGATGATAGCGGGGAAGGAGGGAGTGAATATAGACGATGAGTCTCTGCACGTGATAGCGCAGAAGGCTGATGGGGCGATGCGAGATGCATTGACTATTTTTGACCAGACCGTAGCTTTTTGTGGAACGGATGTGAAGTATGAGGAGGTTTTAAAGAACCTCAATGTGCTTGACTATGACTATAGTTTCTGCCTAGTTGATGCTTTTTTGGCCGGGGACTACGGTACAGCTCTATTGAAATTTGACGAGATTCTGTCAAAAGGGTTCAATGCTCTTCATTTCTGTGCTGCCCTCAGTTCTCATTTCAGGGATTTGATGGTGACGAAGAACGGTGGGCTTGATGCTTTGTTAGAACTGCCGGATTCGTTGAAGAAAAGGTACGTTGAACAGGCTTCGCGTTGTTCTCTGAAATTCTTGTACGAAGCCTTGAATGTCACCACAGCTTGCGAGGCGGGGTACAAGTTGGCTGTCAACCCTAGGCTACACATTGAGTTTGCTTTGATGAAGCTTAGCTTCTTGATGAAGGCTCCGGATGCTTCTCGGCCAGTAGTTGAGACTGCGAAGATTTCTGCGGATGCCGTGCGGAAAGCGGAAACGGTCGGAGCTGTCATTGAGACTGCCGCAACGGTCACTGAGCCTGTCGAAGTGACCAAAGTCATAGGTGCAGATGTCTTGCCTAAAGTCGCTTCGACGGGTTCAGCGACCGATGTTGGAAGCGAATCGAACGAAATCGAAAGTTCTGGCACATCGACCGTTGTGGGTGAGAATCCCGCTCCGAGGGCGAGAAGAAAGCCGGTGAAGACTGGTGCCTCTTTGTCGCTCAATTCGATAATCGAGGAAGAAGAGAATAAGAAGGTCGTTAAGGAAACAGCGCCTGTCGCGGATGTGATGCCAGAAGACAGTGTCGTTTTGGAGGCTTGGAAAACCATACCGGCTGAGAATGCTTCAAGCCCACGCCTTGCCAACACCCTACAGAACGCTGAGATCAGCATAGAGGCTAAGGATGGCTATAAGGAATTGACATTCAAGGTTAGCAACGCTTCCCAAGAGAAATGGATCCGGGAAAACCGTCTGATGATTCTGGAAGGGAACTTGCAGAAAAAGGTTGGATCTTCAAGGATCAGGTTGGAAGTCTCGGTTGTTCCGACCGAGGAGAAAGAGGTGCAGCCTTACACGGATCAAGAGAAGGCTACAGCCCTGATGGGACAGAACGGTGAGGTCCAAAATCTGATCAAGGATTTTGGGCTTGAGACAAAATAATAATTTTATACACAGCGATTAAGATGAAACTTCATTGCGAGAATCTTGTTAAGAAATATGGCATCAGGACCGTCGTCAAAGGCGTTTCCATGGAGATCAACCAAGGAGAAATCGTAGGATTCCTTGGGCCGAACGGAGCTGGAAAGACCACGAGTTTCTACATGATTACTGGGCAGATTGTGCCGAATGGTGGTCGTGTTTTCCTTGATGATGAAGACATCACTGAACTCCCTATGTACAAGAGAGCTCAGAAAGGAATCGGCTATCTGCCACAGGAGGCTTCGGTGTTCCGTAAGATGTCCGTGGAGGACAACATCATGTCGGTGATGGAGATGTCGGACATGCCTAAGGCGGAGCGGCAGGAAAGGCTTGAGGATCTGATTAACGAGTTCAATCTTTCTAAGGTCCGCAAAAGTCTTGGCATTCAGCTTTCCGGAGGGGAGAGGCGTCGCTGCGAAATCGCTCGTGCCCTAGCCATCGACCCGAAGTTCATCTTGTTGGACGAGCCATTCGCTGGGGTGGATCCGATTGCTGTTGAGGACATTCAGTTCATCATCGCTAAACTTAAGTACAAGGACATCGGTGTCATCATCACTGACCACAATGTGGGTGAGACCTTGGCAATCACTGACCGCGCGTACCTGCTCTACGAGGGCACGATCCTCCAGCAGGGCACTCCGGAGTCCCTTGCAGCTGACGAGGATGTCCGCACCAAATACCTCGGTTCCGGCTTCGTCCTGAAGAAATCCGTCTCCGTGGAGCGCGCCAAAGCCGAACACGCTGCTCTTGAGGCTGCCCGTGCCGTCAAAGCCGCTGCTTCTTCGGAATCTGCTGCCACCATCTAAAATTGGTGAAGTGTAATCTCTTGAAAGTTAGGAATATAACGAATTGCCTTCGGTCATCATTTACTGAAGATGGATAGGCAATCGTTTGATTATAAATAGTTTACCCGCCACTCTCTCATTATCAAGAGGTGGCGGGTAACTATTTATTGAATCGTCCATTCGGCCCCGTCCTTGGTGTCTTTGACAGTGATGCCGAGGGCTTTGAGGTGGTCTCGGATGGCGTCGCTGGCCGCCCAATCCTTTGCGGCCTTGGCCTTCGCACGCTCCTCCAGCACCATATTCATGAGACCTGAGACAATCTCCTGCCCTTTGCCCGATTCCGCTGCGGCCTCGTCCTTGAGACCGAGAACTCCGAACACGATGTCGTCGAAAATCTGAAGCAGAGTCTCTAGGTCGCCCTTGCTTAACGCTCCCTGAGCCTGCCCGTTCGGTCCCTGAGCTTGTCGAAGGGCCGTTGTACGTTGCGCTTCGACAGGCTCAGCGACCGCATGTCCAGCCTTGGCCGAGTTGATCAGCCGCACCGCATCGAAGATGTGAGACAACGCGATAGGCGTGTTGAGATCATCGCAAAGCGCCTCATAGACAGCATTGAATATTCCTTTGACCTCCTCGGAAGTGGCAGGGCATGTGTCTGGTGCCTGAGCAGTGATGAACTCTCCATACTGCATCGCATCCACCGGATCGCCTTCCGTTCCTTTCCTGGTGTCGGTGATCCCGGCAGCAGATGCCAAAGTACGAAGATCCTTTGCGGCCTGCATCACCCTCTTCAATCCTTTCTCGGCCGCCTGCAGAGCCTCGTTGCTGAAATCCAACGTGCTTCGGTAGTGCGCCTGAAGGATGAAGAAGCGGACCGTCATCGGGGAATATGCCTGAGTGAGCTTCTCGTGCTGTCCGCTGAAGAGTTGAGGCAGGGTGATGAAGTTGCCCAGGGACTTGCCCATCTTCTGGCCGTTGATCGTGATCATGTTGTTGTGCACCCAGTAGTGAACGCCTTGGGTGTGGCGGCTGGCCACATTCTGAGCGATCTCGCACTCGTGGTGAGGGAACATCAGATCCATTCCGCCGCCGTGGATGTCGAACTCGTTGCCGAGGTATTTCTCACCCATCACTGAGCACTCCAGATGCCATCCAGGGAATCCTTCGCTCCAAGGGCTCGGCCAGTGCATGATGTGCTCAGGCTCAGCCTTTTTCCAGAGTGCAAAGTCGTACGGAGCCTTCTTGTCGCTCTGTCCGTCCAGTTCTCTGGTGCCCTCGCGTGTGTCGTCAAGGGTGCGTCCTGAGAGGACACCATAGTGGTAGTCCTTGTTGTATTTCTCGACATCGAAATAGACTGATCCGTTGGAAACATAGGCATAGCCCGCGTCAAGGATCTTCTTGATGGTCTCGATCTGCTCGATGATGTGTCCCGATGCCCTCGGCTCGATCGAAGGAGGCGCCACGTTCAGCTGACGCATCGCCTCGTGGTAACGGAACGTGTAGGTCTGCACAACCTCCATCGGCTCAAGCTGCTCCAGCCTGGCCTTCTTGGAAATCTTGTCCTCGCCATCGTCAGCGTCGTGCTCAAGGTGTCCCACATCGGTGATGTTGCGCACATAGCGCACCTTGTAGCCCAGATGCCTGAGCAGTTTGAAAAGCACATCGTAAGTCACTCCCGGACGGGCGTGACCAAGATGGGCCTCTCCATAGACTGTCGGCCCGCAGACGTACATTCCCACGTGTCTAGGTTGGATCGGCTTGAAAAGCTCTTTATTGCGTGTAAGAGTATTTGTCAGAAATAAAGGTCTCATATTCAGTAATGTGTTTTTCTTTTAGTCGGATTATTTTGCGAATCTTCCGTAAATGTCGAAAGCGACGCCAAGGTTGACACTCCATGCGCTGCAAGGGGACTCATAGCCGGTTCTTGCCGCATAGAGCCTGAAGCGGACACCTGTCTCTCCGTAGTCCCTTCCGAAGAATGAGTTTGTGTTGTTGCTGTAGTACCTGCGGATCTTCCAGTCCCACTGCACGCCTCCGCAGAACCGCAGCCCTGACAGATTCTCGCTTCTGACATCATCGCCAAGGTAGTCGTAGCCTCTGCAGATCATTCCCGCTCCTATTCCCACGAAAGGGATAAGGTTGAAGTGGTTCTTGTCAACCAGGGCGTAGCCGGCAGTCAGGTTGATGTTCCATCCGCTTGTCCTTTCACCGGATTTCCAGTCGTGTTTTCCTTCCGGATAAGGCACGTCTCTTTTCAGTCTTCCATAACCGCCCATTGTCATGTCGATGCCGAATCTTGCCCTGGAGACAGAAACCTCGCATCCCAATGACATTCCATTAAGGGATTTAAGATAGTCGGTGATCTCACCGGTGTAGAACTCCCCTCCATAGCCGATGTAATAGCCGAATCCGACCCTTCTCAGGCGTATTTCCGGCACTGTGTCCTTAGGGGCGTATTCATCCAGGGCCTTCTCAACATTTGATCTGTACCTGTTGACGACGGACGTGTCCCTGCCGTTCTGCGAAACAGCCTTGAATTCCTTCAGGGAGTTGTCACATAGGTTCATATAGTAGTCAAGAAGGACGTTGTAGTTGCCGTTTGAGGAGGTGTCCAACTCGCTTTGGAATTTTCTGCGGGTCAGCTCAACGATGTCGAAGCAGACCTGCTGGAAGCCGATGGTCTGATCGGGGGCAGAGCTCGAGTTGACCCACGAGTTGACCCTGTCCATATAAGCCTCAGTGGTTATCTTGCGATAGACAAGGTTGCCGTACTTTTTCTTTTCAGGGTTGCCTTTGATTCCGTAATATAGCCAAGAAGCATCTTTTTCGTCAGGTCCAAGTACTTCTCTTATCCTGAAATCTTTTGATGTCAGTGGGCCGTCGTCCCATTTTCGGATGCTGGACTGGTAGTCCTGCGCCTTGGCGGAAAGCGCGGAGGCCGCAAGGACGCATAAAAATGAAAAATAAATTCTGGTCATATTGCCGGTTTTGTCGTCGTTCATTTCTTATGAATGCCTGATCGGATTGTAAATATACTGATTATTGCAGAATATCTCCGAAATTTTCAGATGAATTTCACTGGATATTCATCTGAATTACAGCCTTTACATAATCAAGACTTCATGCCGGTCAGCCTCTCGAACACGGTCTTGTAGGCGTCACCGACGTGGCCGTAGTCCTTGCGGAAGCGGTCCTTGTCGAGGCGGTCACCTGTGGCGATGTCCCAGAAACGGGCACTGTCCGGGGTGATGTCATCACTCATCACGAGCCGTCCGTCCGACAGATGCCCGAATTCTATCTTGAAGTCCACCAGCGTGATGCCTATCTCCTTGAACACCGGAGTCAGGATGCGGTTGACCTGCTTTGTCAATGAATATATCCGCTCAAGCTCTTCCTTGCTCACGAGACCGAGGGCCACGGCGTGGTAGTCGTTGATGATCGGGTCGCAGAGGATGTCTGACTTGTAGCAGAGGTCGTAGACTGGTTCCTTCGGCACGATTCCTTCCTCCAGTCCCAGCCTTTGGGCCATCGACCCCGCGATCACATTCCGCACGATAACCTCCATCGGAATCACCTTCGATTTCCAGCAAAGCTGCTCTGTGTCAGAGATCTGCTCGATGAAATGCGTTGGCACTCCGCCTTTCTGCAACAGTCTGGAGATCTCGCACGAAATCCCGTTGCAGTACAGCCCCTTGTCCTTGATCACCGCCTTCTTGATCTTGTTGAAAGCCGTGATGTCATCAGTGAAGTGAATAATCACCTTCTCCGGGTCGTCCGTCTCGAAGATCTTGATGGACACCCCATCGTGTATAATATTCCTCTTTTCCATTGTAGTGTTTTTCACTATGTCTTTCAGTTGTGGCCGTGGTCGCTGAATATGACTTTGGCGACCGACGCTTCGCGCCCTATCCGGGTAAAGGGTCGCCAAAGTCATACTCAGCAACCGCTCTTCGTGCACTAATTGTCACTTCGACAGGTTCATTGACCGGTTGTTGCCCCTGCCTTGGCGGTAAAGCACCACCGCTGCGACCATTCACCCGGACAGGGCGCGAAGCGTAGGGAGCGGTGGTGGAGCTTTACCGTCAAGGCCTTGACCAGTAATATTATCCGATAAAATACCTGACAGCATTCTCGAACAGCGGCTGCTCAAGGTCGGCCTCGATGTTCTTCAACAGATTCCTCTCGTACCTCTCGCTGTGACCCATCTTGCCAAGGATCTGGCCGTTGCGGCTGATGATGCCCTCGATGGCGTAGTAAGACCCGTTGGGATTGTAAGGCGACTCCATCGTAGGCTCGTCCGTCAGCGGATCAACGTACTGGAACGCCACCTGACCGTTGGCGAACAGCTCACGAGCCAACTCCTCGCTCACCACAAACTTGCCCTCACCGTGGCTGACCGGAATCGCATATTCATCACCAATCGTCATCCCCTTGAGCCAAGGAGAGTTGGTCGTCGCGATGCGGGTTGTCACCATCTGCGAGATGTGTCTGTTGATGTCGTTGCGGAACAGGGTAGGAGAGTCTTTGGTCACCTTGCCGAGTTCCCCGTAAGGCAGCAGGCCCGACTTCACAAGCGCCTGGAAACCATTGCATATTCCCAGAATCAGACCGCCACGCGAAAGCAACCCCTCGATTGCCGCTGCGATGTCCTTGTTGTTCAGCACGTTCGCGATGAACTTGCCGCTTCCGTCCGGCTCGTCACCGGCCGAGAAACCACCGCTGAGCATCAGAATCTGGCAATTGTCGATGTTCTCCTTCATCTCGGCGATCGACTCGAACACATCCTTGTCCGAAAGGTTGCGGAACACGGATGTACGGATCTCGGCCCCCGCCTTGCGGAACGCTTTGGCCGAATCATAGTCGCAGTTCGTGCCAGGGAAGACAGGAAGGTAAGCGACCACCTTGTCAACCTTCGGCCCTTTATATTCAAGATCAGCCTTCTTGGCCTTGAACGGTTTCACGCCTTCCATTCCCTTCGGCATAAGTCTCTTGAAATCAGGCTTGCTCACCGCAGGGTAAACTTTCTCGAAGAGCGACGCGTTGAAATCCATCAACTCGAAGATGGACAGTTTCGTTCCGTTGACGCGGACATTGCCGTCCTCTCCGGAAGTGACGGAGCCGATCTCAATGGCGTTTTCGAAGTCAAGCGCGCTCCCGTCGGTCTCCACCACAATCGAACCGTAGTTCAGATTGAACAGGTCGTCCTCCGAAAGGTTCACGTCGAAGCCGAAAGCGTTGCCGAAGCTCATCTTGCAGAGCGCCTCCGCGACTCCACCGAATCCAACGGCCCAACCGGCCACGATCGTACCCTCGCTGATCTGTTCTTGAATATAATTCCAGTTTCTCTTGAGCTGCTCTGTGTCGGGCATCCTGTTCGCGAGCGGCGTGTGCTTCACAAGATAGAGTCGGTCTCCCTCCCATTTGAGTTCCGGAGAGATCACATTGTCGGCCTTTACCGTTGTGATGCCGAACGCGATGAGGGTCGGAGGAACGTGGATTGTCTTACCGTCCTCTGTCTCGAATGATCCGCTCATGGAGTCCTTGCCACCGATTGAGGCAAGTCCGAGTTCTTTCTGCATCTTCAGCGCTCCGAGCAGGGCAGCGGTTGGCTTGCCCCACACCTTAGGGTCGGCGGTCATCCTTTCAAAATATTCCTGACAGGAGAATCTCATTGTCTCCCAATGCCCTCCGGCAGCCACAACCTTGCTGCAAGCCTCTATGAATGAATATGCCGCACCGTGGTAAGGACTCCATTCGCAAAGGTCCGGATTGAATCCGAATGCCATCATGCTGGCGGTGTCAGTGTAGCCGTCCACTGGAAGTTTCTGGACAGAGACCTGAGTCTCCGTTGTCTGGAGTTCGCCTCCGAACGGCATTAGCACGGTCGAGCGTCCGATGGTCGAGTCGAACATTTCTATAAGTCCTTTCTGGCAGGTTACGTTCGGATCTTGCAGGTTGGCGAACATTCTCTCTTTCAGATTCTTGCCCGGCACATCGCGGAAGAACGGATCCCTGTCCTCGACCGCTCCGATCGTGGCCTTTGAATAGTGCTTCGCTCCAGCGCTGTCGATGAAAGCCCTTGTGAGGTCCACGACAACCTTGTCACCGTAGAACATTCTCATTCGGGCTGTGTCGGTGACCTCGGCGACATGTGTCACCTCGATGTTCTCGCTGTGGCAGAGTCTCTTGAACTCTTCCTCGTCCTTGGCCTCCACAACAACGGCCATGCGTTCCTGTGACTCGCTGATGGCCAGCTCCGTGGAGTTCATTCCGCTGTATTTGACCGGAACACGGTCAAGGTAGATGTCCAGCCCGTCGGCAAGCTCACCGATGGCGACACTCACTCCGCCGGCTCCGAAGTCGTTCGATTTCTTTATCAGTTTGGTGACCTCCGGCCTTCTGAAAAGTCTCTCCAACTTCCTCTCCTCCGGAGCGTTACCCTTCTGTACCTCGCTTCCGCAAGTCTCAAGGGACTCCTCAGTGTGTTCTTTGGACGAGCCGGTGGCTCCTCCGATTCCGTCACGTCCGGTACGTCCACCGATCATCAGCACGACATCCCCGGCCTTTGGACTTTCCCTTCTCACATTCTCGGCCTTTACCGCTCCGACCACGGCACCGACCTCCATTCTCTTGGCGGTGTAGCCCTCGTGGTAGATCTCACGGACGTGGGTTGTGGCAAGGCCAATCTGGTTGCCGTAGGATGAATATCCATGCGCCGCCTTCCTGGTGATGACCTTCTGCGGAAGTTTGCCCGGAAGCGTCTCGCTGACAGGCTTGTAGATGTCTCCGGCTCCTGTGACACGCATCGCCTGATAGACGTAGGAACGGCCTGAAAGCGGATCCCTGATGGCTCCTCCAAGGCAGGTGGCAGCTCCTCCGAACGGCTCGATCTCCGTAGGGTGGTTGTGCGTCTCGTTCTTGAACATCAGCAGCCATCTCTCTGTCTCTCCGTCGACATCCACATCAATGAATATGCTGCACGCGTTGTTCTCCTCGCTGACCTCCAAGTCATCCAGCAGTCCGTGCTTCCTGAGATATTTCGCTCCGATCGTGGCCATGTCCATCAAGTTCAGTCCCTTCTTATCACGACCGGTCTCCGAGCGCATCTTCATGTACAGGCTCATCGTGCCGTCAATGTCTTCCTTGATGAAGGAATCCTCCACGTTGATGCTTTCCAGTTCGGTTGTGAAGGTTGTGTGGCGGCAATGGTCGCTCCAATAGGTGTCCAGAATCCTCAGTTCAGTCTCGTTCGGATCCCTGCCTTCCTCGGAGAAGTACCTAACAACTTCCGCGAGATCGTCTGCGTTCATCGCCAGGCCCATCTTCTTGCAATAAGCCTTCAGGTCGTCCCCGCTCATATTCCTGAATCCTTCCAGAACAGGAACTGGTTTAACCGCTGCATGCTCTGTGTCAGCGAGTTTGCTGAGGTCTTTCGTGCGGGACTCCACAGGATTTATGTAGTAGTGGCGGATCTTCTCGAGGGTCTCTTCGGAAGCGTTGGCATCGACAATAAGCAGTTTTGAGCTCTTGATGCTGATCTGTGCCGATGGCTCGATCAGGTGCACGCAGTCCACAGCCGAGGCCGCCCTCTGGTCGAACTGCCCGGGGAGGTACTCCACTGCGATGTACTTCGCTCCGTCCAGATTGATTGAATCTGTGACAGAGTCGGTCACAATCTCTCCGAAGACACTGTAGCGGCTCTTTTCCAGAAGTTCCGGTGTGAATCCGAAAAGGTCATAAACATTAAGCAGCCGAAGCGTTTTCAGCTCCAGCTGCAAGTTCTCGTTGAGTTCCCCAAGAAGACTCTTTGCCTCCACTTGGAACTCCGGGTATTTCTCCACGAAAATGCGGTAATTGGACATCTTTGAAGTTCTGTTTTTAAGACTAACGCAAAGTTAGTTCTTTCGGCCCACATTTACAAAATCATTTCTTGGTCATAACCAAGAAAAATCATTGGAGATCAGAAGTTCATCTTTTTTGATAAGATGAGTGGTTTGCATAGGGATTGATTGATATGATAGAAAGTGTTTATGAGCCAAATCTTTAACCTCTTCTACGCAGTCATATGTCATTAGGTAGTTTCCTTTGATCTCTGAGACAAGGTCAAACAGACCTTCATGATCAATCTCAAAATGAGTATAAAGTCGATGACCTGCTACAGTGTATGGTGGATCAATGAAAAATGCGGCCTTGGAATCATGAATATGTTGACGTATTATTGAAAAAGCATCGGCCTGATGGAATTCTATTTTTGTTGACATCTCATGAATTGCCTTTATTCTTCTGGCGAGTGTCTCTGGATACCATCTAGAAAATATTCCTTTGCTGTTTTCTCCGTTCTTCATCATTCCGGAACCTTTAGCAAGGATTCCTCCATGACAGGTCCTGTTTCTAAGCAGAGTCGAGAAAGCTAATTCTCTATCGTTCTTGCCCTCTTTTGAAAGAATTTTAAGAAGCTCTTCATATTGAGGTTTGAATGTCAATATTTGGGCAATAAGCCAATCACAATCATTGCTTAGCATAGTTTTCCAAACGACTGCGACATCTTCATCAATTTCGGAGAATATGACTTTCTTGAAATATCCTTCGAATATGGCAGTAAGTCCTGTGATTCCACCTCCACAGAAAGGTTCGATCAACGTGTTACAGCCAGAACAATGACTGAACCATTTTCTTGACGTAGGTACCAGCCATGTTTTTCCACCAGGATACCTAAATGGACTGCGTTGAGGAACTGATGAGACATTCACCACTTTCTCCTTTTCTTTTACAATATTCCCGAACAGATCGTAATTGACAATAGTTTGCATGTTCATTCATTTGTGCCGTTAGACGAATCGAGAATTGTACGCGGATTATCTGGAGATATTTGAGGTTGATTTTTAGATTCAAGTTTCTTTTGTAGTGAACTTATAAACACATCTATGTTTCCTGGCCTTGGCGCAATCACCGTGTTCAAAGCAGAATGATATTCCGTGTAAACTACCCTTGATAAAACGAGATGGTAAGAGTCTGTACGGGTGTCATGCTTCAGACGGTAAAGAAACCAAGCAATGTCTGCATTGGCTTCATTTACAGTAGAAAGCTCAGGCAATGTTGAAAAGAACTCTTCTTGGATGACGATACATTGTTTCTTTCCCCATGACTTGAATATGCTCCCTTTAGAAAGCATTTGCGGAATAAGCCTTTTTCTTGAAGACGAAAGATAGTCAGGGTGAGGATAATTGTCTCCATCCCATTTAAAATCTGGTGATGGATTGCTTAGATATTTATTGAAAGCGTTTCTTAAATTACCTGAGATATACACACCTTGCACTTCCACGGAAGCGAAATCGAGGATATCCCCATCATCGTTTAACTGCACGATAACATAGTCGATGTTTCCAGCTGATTTTCCATCAATATCGTTCAACTTGACTTCAGAAAGAGATGTCCACTTAGAACCAATAGGAAACGCGAATCTTGCAGCATCCTCAATTATCGTCCAATCTTCACGAAATCGAACAGGGCAAGTAATGACACCTTCTCCATTATGGAAAATGCTGCACACTCCTAATGGATCTTGAGCCTTGTCCTTTGTGCAGTTAGGAACAATATTACAGAAAGGGCAGAGTTTGTTGGCTCTAAAGTTATCTGCTTTTTTGCTTTGGTTGGATATCGGAAACCCAAAAACCTCGGCCAGGGGATTACTGTTCATAAACGACTATGTTTTATTCCAAAGTTAGCCTTTTCGATCCACTTATACGAAAGTTTTAGTCAATCCATAGGCTGAAGAAACGCCAGATTTCGGAGCAGGTGTCCATGTCTTTGTCGGACCATGAGTGGTTGCCGCCTTCGACTTTGTAGAGCCAGACTTCGGTGGGCTTACCGCCTTTCTCTGCCGGTTTGCCAGCCTTGAACTGATAGAGAGTGACTTGATTACGGCCATCCCAGCGAGGAAGTTCGATGACATATTCCTCGGTGCAACCATTGACAGCTATGATTCGACTTATGGCAGCGGGGACTGGAAGATAGGCACCCCATCCTCCTTTATTCTCCGGGTCACCAAGCCATTCGGAAGTGTGATCCTGGGTGCCGTGCACCTCCATGAAAGGAAGCGGGTGCTTGTAGGAATATTCAGTTTCCATCCAGTTGAACTGAAGTCCAGCGATTGAAGCCATGGCCTTGAAGGCTTTCGGTGCGCGCATCGCGATCAGGTAGATGATGTCACCTCCGTTGGACATTCCGGTGAGAAAGGTGTTCTTCGGACTGAGGTCGAATTTTTTCTGGAGTTCTTTGGAAAGGGCGATGAGGAACTTCACGTCATCTGTCTTCATGCCTTCTTGGGACGGGTAGCGGACATTCCAGCCTGGTTTGCCTTTCGGGTCCTTGATCCCTTGAGGGTAACAGACCGCGAAGCCGTTTTTGTCGGCGACATCCATCATGGCCTTCTTTCCCTTGAGAGCCGATCCTCCGTAGCCGTGCAGGACTATCACCAGCGGAGCCCCTGCCTTAAGACCTTCCGGACGGTAGAGATAATATTCCCGCTCCAGCCCTTGATTCTTCATCGTGAACCGTTCGCACCGCTCCTTCACTCCGTAATCTTCGGCAGGGCTTTCACCAGGCGTGGATGCTTCGACAGGCTCAGCATCCGGTTGATTCGTAACATTGAATATGCTTGTCTGGTCACCGAGCCTGCCAGCCTGGTCACTGAGTCTGTTCGATCGGTCGCTGAGCTTGTCGAAGCGACAGCCCATGACGTTCTCCGTCCCATTGCTTCCCATTGCACAGAAAATAGACAGAAGCGCTGCAATAATCGTGGAGGATAACATATTGATTGATTGTGTTTTAACGAATATCCTCCCGTCGGATATGGCGGGAGGATAATGTCTATTATTTTGATTTACAAATTGTTAGTCTCCACGCGCTATTTGCTCTCAGCTGCCTCGACAGCTTTGAAATAGCGGTAGGAATTAACCTTAAGTTCACCGGCAGCTGGTTCGTCAAGCACAACGGTTCCGTTCTCATGCAGCTGAAGTGCGGAAAGGGTTACATAGTGGCTGACAGAGCCTTCGATGGCTTGACTGACAACTCTAGCTTTCTTGCTTCCGAAAGCGAGGATGAGAACCTCCTTGGCTCCGCAAACAGTGGCGACACCAACAGACATAGCCTGTTTAGGTACTAAGTTTACATCACCACCGAAGAAGCGAGAGTTAACCTCGATTGTGTCTTGGGTCAGAGTCACAACTCTCGTCCTTGAGTTTATGGAAGAGAATGGCTCGTTGAAGGCCAGATGGCCGTCTTCACCAACGCCGCCGAGGAACAAGTCGATTCCACCAGCCTCTACTATTGCTTTCTCGTAGTCTTCACACTCTTTGTCAAGATCAGCCGCATTGCCATTGAGAATGTGGATGTTGCCCGCAGGGATGTCAATCTTGTCAAAAAGGTTCTTGTGCATGAAGCTATGGTAGCTCTCAGGGTGATTCTCAGAAATCCCAACATATTCATCCATGTTGAATGTGATGACATTCTTGAAAGAAACCTCTCCGGCTGCACACATTCTGGCCAGTTCGGCATAAGTGTCCAATGGTGTTGATCCTGTTGGAAGTCCAAGTACGAAAGGCTTGTCTGTCCTTTCAGCCTTTGCCTTGATTGCGGCAGCGATGTGGTGGGCCGCCCAAAGTGAGCCCTCTTTCTTTGTGTCTTTAATGATGACTCTCATGATTGTTCTATGTCTTTAATTAGTTATTTTAATCTTAGAAATACTTCAATAGCTTGATATTCGGCCATTCCCAACTCATCGTAAAGTTTAGCAGTGTTCTGAGTTCGCTCCTCGGCCCTCTGCCAGAACTCCCTTGGATCATCACCAGGGAACGGAACGATGTCCTTCTGTGACAGATGGCGGAAGATGGCATGGCGTTTCTCAATGAGCTCGCCCGGACTGAGCGGAACGGCCATGTCAACTCTCCACAGTTCCCACTCCATCCATGCTCCTCTGTAGAGCCAGATAGTGGTGTCGTTCAGCCAATCATTTCCTTCTTCCTTGAGCTGCTCGATGGCCTCAAGAGCGGCTTCTGTGCAGACTCTGTGCGTTCCGTGAGGATCGGCAAGGTCTCCAGCCATGTAGATCTGATCAGGGTGAAGCTTTACAATCAAAGCCTTGATTATGTCAAGATCCTTCTGGGTGCGTGGAAGCTTTGTCACACCACCAGACTCGTAGAAAGGCAGGTTGAGGAAGTGCACATTGGTGTTGTCGTTGAGGCCGAAGCTTCTGTCGGCTCCACGTGCCTCACTGCGACGGATAGCCGCCTTTATTGCTAGAAGTTCCTTAGGTTCAGGTTCTCCCGGCTTCTTGGAGTCAATAATCTTCTTTACCTCATCGAATCTATCCCCGAATCCAAGCTGATAGGCTGCGTCCATGTGCTGGAGCACAACGTCATCGTGGACTGCCAAGTCTCCAGAAGTTTCATAGGCAACATGAACGTCATGTCCCTGATGCACAAGACGAATGAATGTGCCACCCATTGAGATCACATCATCATCGGGGTGAGGGGAGAAGATCAGCACCTTTTTAGGGAACGGAGTCGATTTGACAGGTCTAGTGGAGTCGTCAGCGTTCGGTTTTCCGCCAGGCCATCCGGTGATGGTGTGCTGGAAGTCATTGAACACATCAATGTTGATCTTGTCGAACGGTCCGTAGAGCTCAATGAGTTCTCCTAAGAAGTTCTCAAGGTAGTCTTGCTGAGTGAGTTTCAAGATAGGCTTGTGAACCCTCTGGCAGAGCCATACCACAGCCTTGCGGATGAGGGTGTTGGTCCATTGGCAAGGTCCTACCATCCAAGGGGCTACGAGCCTTGTTAGCATCGAGGCTGACATCTCATCGGTGTAGAATGTGATGTTGTCGTGACTCTGAAGCCATGATGCTGGGCATGAAGAACTGATTTCGCCTTCAACGATCCTCTTTACGATTTCGGCCTTGTCTTCGCCCCAAGCCATCAGAATAATCCTTCGTGCGCTCATCATGGTTCCAATGCCCATGGTGATAGCTGCTTTAGGGGTTACAGCGATGTCTCCATTGAAATTCCTCGCTTGCCTTTTCCTTGACTGATAGGAGAGAGGAACCGTACGCGTCTGGCTCTTTTCAGTAGAACCAGCCTCATTGAAACCGATCTGTCCACCTTCCCCAACGCCAATCACGAGCAAATCAAGACCTCTTGCAATCTTGTCAAAATCAGCACAGTAGTCAGAAACTTGCTCCTTTGGAATTGACCCGTCAGGAATATGTATGTTCTCATTCTTGACATCGACTTGGTCTAGGAATTCTGCATGAAGCCTATGATTGCGGCTTTGAACTGAATTTTTGCTGCAAGGGTAATATTCGTCAATTGAGAACACTTCGACATTGGCAAAAGAGACTTTGCCTTCTCTGAATTGTTTAGTGAGGGCTGTGTAGAGAGACACTGGGGTCTTTCCAGTAGTAAGACCGAGTTTGAAAGAACGCGGCAGCGTGGCCTTCTCGTGGTCTTTGATTGCTTTTACAATGATGTCAGCCACGCGTTCGCTTCCGATGGCTGCGTCATCAAAAATCTCGGTGGTAATCTTCTCGTGAGAATGGAGAATGCTCTTAGGCAGATTCTCCTCAATCAGTCCACCATCTTTGGGTAAAGAAAAGTGCTTCATTTCTTTGAGCTTAAAATTTCGTTAATATGATATGTTTCGTTGTCCGTTCTCGGACCAAAGCTCTATGTCTTTCCGCTTGCTGGCTGGGGCGGAACCCGTGCCTGAAGTCACGGTCGTTATGTGGCTATCAGTTTAAACCTTGCAAATATAATCAGTTTTTACCGAAAGGTGTTCTTCCGTGGCATCCTAATTTTGATGAAAAAAGACATTGTGACATTTTTCTTGCGATGTCTTGGAATATCGGAGGAAAATCAATAACTTTGCAATCCTCATGGAAGCGTGACGCTTTCAGCGTGGAAGTCTACAAGAATTGCCCGAATGGCGGAATTGGTAGACGCGTTGGACTCAAAATCCAATGTCCTTTAAAGACGTGCCGGTTCGAGCCCGGCTTTGGGCACAAAAATTTAAAAGCCAAAGTCTTCAACATCAAGACTTTGGCTTTTTAAATTGGCTAATAATGAGATTACACTCTCTGACCGTAAGAACGATCGGTGGTGTTGACAGTGATCTTGTCGCCCTGATTGATGAACAGAGGAACCATGATCTTGGCACCGGTCTCAAGGGTACATTCCTTCAAAGCACTAGTAGAGGCAGTGTTGCCTTTCACAGCAGGCTCTGTGTAGGTTACCTCAAGGGTAACGTAGGTAGGAAGCTCGCAGGTAAGGCACTTCTCCTCAGGCTCAGTGACAAACATCATCTCAACATGCTGGCCTTCTTTCATCAAGTCAGCGTTCTCAACAACATCATGGGGCAGGTGAATCTGCTCGTAAGTCTCCTCGTGCATGAAGTTAAATCCGTCCTCGTCTGAGTAGAGGAACTGATAAGGACGTCTCTCAACATTGATGACATCAATCTTCATTCCTGCTGTGAAGGTGTTCTCAAGGATTCTACCGTTCTCAAGGTTGCGAAGTTTTGTCTTTACGAAAGCTGGACCTTTTCCAGGCTTAACGTGCTGGAAATAGACTACTTGGCAAGGTTTGCCGTTGTAGCTGATATAAAGGCCATTTTTAAAATCTGCTGTTGTTGCCATAAAAATATGTAATGAATTTAGTAATCAAAACAATGACGTGCCGCATCCTCTGCGTTCTTTTTGAATATGATTTCAAAAGATTGAAGCGCAATCATTTCGACCGCAAAGTTAACTATTTGTGGATATTCCTGCAAAAAATTCTTTCTGCGACCTGCTCCAAAAGCCATCCTGGAGTGGAGGTTGCTCCGCAGACACCGACCTTGTCTCCGTCATGGAACCATTCTGGTGTCAGTTCAGAAGAATCTGAAATATGATAGGTGCGGGGATTCTTGGACTTGCATAGGTCGAAAAGTACCTTGCCGTTGGAACTGGAAGCACCTGACACAAAAATGATGACATCGTGTTTAAGAGCAAACTCTGCCAATTCTTCATGCCTTGACGCTACCTGAGAACATATTGTGTTATGAACTGTCAGACTGGCCTGACCATGTACCGCTTCTCCACCGCAAGTCTCAGTTCTTAGCGGTCGCTGAGCCTGTCGAAGCGACTCTGAAAGCACCTTGCAGATCTGGGAATATTCCACCGGACTCTTTGTGGTCTGGGAGAAAATCTCCACCGGACAATCTGTCCGGATGGTGCCATTGACAAGGGCGGAGCGTAGCATCCCGATGTTCTCGATCACCACCGCGTCACCATCGACCTGCCCCAACAGCCCAAGTACCTCGGCATGCCCAATTTTTCCGAATATGATCAATTGCCCTCCAGCTGGTTTTAGCCGTTCATAGGCTTGTCGGATGCTTTTTTGAAGCCTCAGCACCACGGGGCACGTGCAGTCGATGACTGTTAGTCCAAGCTTGGAGGCCAATGAATATGTCTGCGGTGGCTCACCGTGCGCACGGATGAGAAGAGTTTCGGATGACGGTGTTGGGATATTCAGAAGCTCTTCTTTGTCGATTGTGACGAGCCCTTTCCCTCCGAGTCGCTGCAACTCGGCCTCGTTGTGTACAATCGCTCCCAAAGAGTACAACTTTCCCCCAGAATGCTCCTCCAAGAACTTCTCGGCTCGGCTGATTGCCCGGATCACTCCTCCACAGAAGCCGGAATGCTTCTCTATCTCAACCTGAAGGCTCATCGCACTATTCTAGAATCCCGAAACGGCCTTGTGCAAGTCCTTGAAACCAAACAAGTTCCTCGTGCAGGTTCATGTCTGAGTTGTCCAACATAAAAGCGTCAGCAGCTCTGGAAAGAGGTGAGACCTCACGATGCGAGTCGATGTAGTCCCTTTCCCGGAGGTTCTTCATCACATCCTCCATTTGCGGTTCCTGCCCTTTGGCCTTCATCTCATCGTAACGTCTCTGTGCTCTGACCTCATCACTTGCTGTCATGAATATCTTCACCTCAGCATCAGGGAACACAGTAGTGCCGATGTCCCGTCCGTCCATCACGACCTTTTTCCTGCGACCGAATGCGTGCAGGCGCTCATCGACATATTCCCTGACAAACGGGATTGCCGAGACTGGGCTGACATGGCTTGACACCTCTAGGGTGCGAATCTCCTTTTCTACGCATCTCTCTCCGATGAAAGTCCCTCTGGTCTTGAAATCGAGATCCAATTCCGGTAGCACTGCTTTTAGTCCGGATTCATCAATGCCCCCGCCCTTTCCGATAAACCCTTTCTCGATGGCGTACAAGGTCACTCCGCGATAAAGGGCTCCGGAATCCAGATAAAGGAATCCAAAATGCTCAGCTATCAGTTTGGCAAGCGTGCTCTTGCCCGTTGATGAGTAGCCATCAATGGCTATGATGATGTCAGGTAGTTTCATACGGCAAAATTATCAAATTTTATGTAAAGAAAGAATTTTGTCCGATATTTGTACTACGTTTTTCCTTGGTTTCTCGCTTGTGATTTAGGGAAAGCGAACGTGAATAAAGACGAATTTCTATGAAGATATTAATTGTTGATGACGAGAGGTCCATCAGGAACTCTTTGAAGGAGATTTTGGGGGACGAAGGTTATGACGTGGATGTGGCCGAGGACGGCATGACTGCCCTTGCAATGGTGGACAAGGAAAGGTACAATGTGATCTTCTGCGACATCAAGATGCCTGGGATGGATGGTACCGAAGTCTTGGATAAGATGATGGCAGAAGGCATTGATTCCGCTGTCGTGATGATCTCCGGTCACGGGGACATCGAGACGGCTGTCGAGTGCATCAAGAAAGGGGCGTTTGACTTCATTCAGAAGCCTTTGGACTTGAATAGGATTCTTATTACAATTAAAAATGCATCTGAGAAGGCTACAATCATCTCCGAGAATAAGAGCTTGAAGAAAAAGGTCTATGGCCAGAGAATGATAGGGGAGTCAGAGCCAATTCGGCACGTGCGCGACATCATCTCTAAGGTCGCACCTACAGATGCCCGTGTGCTGATTGTCGGTCCTAACGGTTCTGGTAAGGAATTGGTGGCGAGGAGCCTTCACGAGCAGAGCTCTCGAAGCGCGATGCCTTACATCGAGGTGAACTGTGCTGCAATTCCTTCAGAACTGATTGAGAGCGAGCTTTTTGGCCATGAGAAAGGTGCATTCACTTCGGCCATAAAGCAGCACAAAGGCAAGTTCGAGCAGGCTGACGGTGGGACCCTGTTTCTGGACGAGATTGGCGACATGAGCCTTGCCGCACAGGCTAAGGTGCTGCGTGTCCTTCAGGAGAAGAAGCTCTCAAGGGTCGGTAGCGACAAAGACATCATTGTGGATGTCAGAGTAGTGGCAGCTACCAACAAGAATCTTCAGGAGGAAATCGCGAAGGGCAATTTCAGAGAGGATCTTTACCATCGCCTCAGCGTCATTGTCATTAAGGTTCCTTCGCTAGACGAAAGGAAATCTGACATACCTCTTTTGGCTGAATATTTTGTCAATCAGATCAGTACCGAGTCCGGAATGCCAGTTAAAACATTTTCTCCTGAAGCAATTCAATTACTTCAGGAGAAATCTTGGACTGGAAACATCAGAGAGCTTCGCAATGTCGTGGAACGTCTGATGATTCTTGGTGGCAATCCTGTCAGTGGGCAGGATGTAAAAGATTACGTGAGTCCGATTCAATAGCCTTTTTAAGTGTGACATCCACGTTGAGGTACATCTTGTAGAAGGCGTTCTCACCGAGTTTTGAATACCGTCCGACAAGGGCGCGGAGTTGTGGGAGGAGATATTCAGAAGTCTCTTCCCATTCTTTTTGCGTGCAGGTGATACCGTCTTTCGAGGAGGCATATTCCCGGAAAGCAGAAAGAAGGTTCAACTTGTCGAGGAAGGTGTTAAGCTCCTTGTAGTCACTGATGGTGGAGAGTGTGCTTCTGTACCTGTCGAACATCGCTGAGGCAAAACGCATTTGAGTGGCTTTTCTGTTGCAAGCGATGAAGAATTTCGTAGCTCTTGTGGTGTCAACCGGTACGAACACATCTGGAATGATGCCTCCGCCACCATATACCGTTCTTCCGCCCACAGTTTTGTAAGCTGCAGTGGAATCCACCTTGATGCTGTCGGCATCGTACATCTCACCGTCAGCGTAGCGCTTGTAGATGTCGTACTGGTAGTCTTTTGAATATGGCTTCTGGATGCATCGCCCCGAAGGAGTGTAGAACCTTGCGACAGTCAGTCTAACTCCCGATCCATCATTTAGATAGACTGGCTCCTGAACCAATCCCTTACCAAACGATCTGCGCCCCATGATGATGCCTCTGTCATTGTCTTGGATAGCACCAGCGAAAATTTCGCTGGAAGAAGCTGTCGATTCATCAATGAGTACAGTCAGGCTAACGTCTTGCAGTAAGCCCTTCCCGTCTGCTTTGTACTCATTCTTCTTTCTGTGCAGTCCCTGCATGTAAACGATCTCATCTCCTTTTTTGAGGAACATGTCGCTCAGTAGGAGTGCTTGGTCAAAATAGCCTCCAGTGTTGCCTCGGAGATCGAAAATCAGCCTCTTCATACCTTCTCCAAGCAATTTGACGCTAGCTTCGTAAAATTCTGTGAAAGTCGTTCTTGAGAACTTCGAAAGTTTGATGTAGCCAGTAGTGTCATTGACCATGAACGCTGCATCTACACAGTGCATAGGAATCTTCCCCCTAGTGATTTCGAATGGTATTGTTTCCTTGCCACGGCCAACGGTGACAATGACCTTTGTCCCGGCAGGGCCTTTCATTCTGCGAACCATGCTATCTTGTGGAAATTTGACGCCTGCAATTTCTTTGTCCCCGACTTTGAGGATTCTATCTCCTTGCTGGAGTCCGACCTTTTCGGAAGGTCCTCCGGGGATCACTTCAAGCACGATAGCCGTGTCGTTAGGAACATTGAACTGGATCCCGATCCCGTCAAAGTTGCCGGCCAAATCTGTCTCAGCCTCAGTCAGCTCAACGGGTGGCATATAGACAGAATGCGGGTCTAGTTCAGCAAGAGCCGCAGTGATTGCAGCATCGGTGACTTTCTTGACATCAACGGAATCAACATAGTTCCTGTCAATCTGGTCGAGGATCAGATTCAGCTTGCGCCATTCTCCGTATTGGGCCCTTAGCAAGTGTCGTTTCTGTGTGTAGGAATTATAGGACACAACGATCAGAGCTCCCACAATGATTCCCAGAACCGCTATCCAGATGGAGGATATTCTTTTCATTCTAGTCTATTTTTTCGATTTCTATACCAGCCTTCCTTAGCAGATCGACTCCGTCCGTGAGACGATACTCATCCTTATAGACAACCCTCTTTATCCCTGCCTGAATGATCAGTTTTGAGCATTCGATGCAAGGTGAAGCTGTCACGTAGAGTGTCGCTCCAAGGCTGCTGTTGCCGGATTTCGCAACCTTTGTGATTGCATTGGCTTCTGCATGGAGTACGTAGGGTTTTGTCGCCCCGTTTTCGTCCTCGCACACATTTTCGAATCCAGATGGTGTGCCGTTGTAGCCGTCTGAAATGATCATCCGGTCTTTGACCAAAATGGCACCCACCTGACGCCTTTTGCAGTAGGAATTTTTGGCCCAAATTTCGGCCATTTCAAGGTAGCGTTGGTCAAATTTTTCCATTATTTGTTCCTCTGGTAAAGATACCTCTTGATGCTACGCTTAGGAGTCCTTTCAAAGTCCTCAGGCATGAACTCAATCTTTTTGATCTGGGCGTAGTTAGGGATCTCTCTGTTGATTTCTGGAAGCTGCGAAGTCAATGTCTTTTCCAGATCCTCGCGATTCATTCCGTCCAGTTCTCCTTGGTGATAGTCTGGATAGACGAGAACTGTCAGACCTCCATTGTCCTCGATGACCAAAGAGTCAACAACATAAGCGAAGGAATTGACCACGGACTCTAGCTCTTCTGGGTAGATGTTCTGGCCATTAGGGCCGAGAACCATGCACTTGGAGCGTCCTCTGATGTAGAGGTAGCCATCTTTGTCGATGACACCCATATCTCCAGTCCTGAGCCAACCGTCCTCGGTAAAGAGATCCTTGGTGGCTTCCTCATTTTTGTAGTAACCGAGGGCAATGTTAGGACCGTAGGCCTGAATCTCTCCTTCAATGTTCTCAGGATCTGGTGAGTCGATGCGGATGGACATGTTTAGGGCGGCTTTTCCGCAGGAGTAGAGCCTCTTGTCATCGTAGTGTGCATAAGCTATGATCGGTGCACATTCGGTCATTCCGTAGCCAACGGTGTAAGGGAATGCTATGTCCCAGAAGAATTTCTCGATCTCCTTGTTGAAAGCAGCACCACCCATGATCACCTCCACGAAATTGCCTCCAAAGGCATTGATCAATTCTCCGCAGATTCTCTTTTGAATCATCTTGTCTATCACTGGCACCTTGAGTAGGGTCTTGATGCCACCTTTTTCCACAATCTTCTGAATTTTGGACTTATAGACTTTCTCAATGATCAGTGGCACAGCAATGATGATGTTCGGCTTAACTTCGGAGAGAGCCTGCATGATGATTTTCGGGCTAGGTACCCTTGTCAGGAAGTGCACGTGGGCTCCAATTGTCATCTCGAAGAGGAACTCGAACATCATGCCGTACATGTGGGCCGAAGGAAGCATAGCCACTACATTGGTGTGGCTGTTCAATTCAGGAAGGACATGCTTGGCGAACTGGATGTTGGAGCATAATGCTCTGTACGGAATCATCACGCCCTTTGAGAATCCGGAAGTGCCTGAGGTGTAATTGATCATTGCTAACTCGTTCGGTGAATCCTTGTAGTAGCAGATGTCCTCCGGCTCAAAACTGTTCGGGTGACGTTTGCCGAAATATTCATTCATGTGCTCCCTTGCCTCGGTGATGCGAGGTACCTTTGAATATAGGAGCTGGAACGTGTTGATGCGAACCACAGCGAACAGCCCAGGCATCTCATCAGCACTCAAACCTTCCCAGACAACATCGTCCACGAAGAGCACCTTCGCCTCTGAATGATTCACAAGGTAATGAATATTCCCAGGTTTGAACTCGTGGAGGATTGGAACCGGCACGGCTCCGTAAGTCATCGCTGCCAGATAGCTCACAGCCCAGTTCACCTGATTGCGAGCGCAGATTGCCACCTTATCGCCCTTGTGCAGGAAGCATTTCTCAAAAGCGATGTGCAGTTTCTCAATGCGTCTAGCAACATCTCTGTAGCAGAGGCTTACGCCCTGATAGTTAGAGAGTGCCAATTTGTCCCAATTCTTCTTAAAGCTTTCTTCAAGGAGTTTGTTTACTGATTCAAATTTAAAATCGTTCATAATGTTCGTTCCTTTAATTTGCCGGACCAAGTAATTCTTTTACGCTTACTTGAAGGTTCTGTCCTTCCCATCGTAACAAACTGCACTGAACCCCTTGTCCGTTAGTTCAACCTTACTGTCTGGACGGATCATCTTGTTGCCTTCACCTTTGACGAGAGGATCTCCACCGTCAAAAGGGAAGATCATTGTTTGGAATGAAGTCCTGACCACCCAGTATCTTTTACCATTACCTTCCAGAAGTTCTGGAAGGCTTTTTATAGTCTCATCGGCCGTTATCCCTTTCCACGAAGGGACCTGCTTCCCGTGCAGGTCGTAGTAGCCTACAGTGTTGTCGTTGTGAAGAAGCATGGCGGTGTACCCCTTTGCTCCCGTGAAATCATACACGGTGGGGCCTGCCGCAATTCCTTTGCCAGTCTCAGCTGGGAAGCCAGACACGAAACGTCCAAGCCTGTCTATCAAGTACATCTTTGAGCCTGATGCAAACAGGTACTGGATCTTTCCGTTGTTGTAGTAGTCAACCTCCTGCACGTAGCCTAGGATCTTTGACTTGAAAGGAACCCCCCAGACATCCTTGCCTTTCTCGTCTCGAAGGCAGATTGAAAGATGGCTGTTCTGATAGAGTGTGTTGATCTTCCCAGTTGCGCAATTCCTAACTTTGAATGGGCCTTCTGGGATTACAATAGTCGTGTCTCTTGCTGAGGATAGAGCTACCGTCCCCTTGCTGACTAGAACTCGATCAACACATAATTTAAGGGAAAGTTCTCCACCTTCATCAAGAACACTCAATGTCGCAGGAACGTAGGTCGCGCCTTTCAGGATATTCCTAATTCCTCTTGCCATCTCCTGACTGAAATTGGCGTTCAGTAGGTTAGGGTCTTCACTTAGCGAATGGTACATCCATGCGCGACAGTTCTTTTCAGGGAGCCTGTCGAGTCCCTCTGATTTCATGCGGTCAGCAAGAGTCTCTTTCAGGAAGGAGGTGTCTGAATATTTTGCCACGCAATCCGCTGCTCCGACAATAATCCATCCACCGACCAAAGAGCAAGTGCTCTCATCATCAGCAATGAATATATCTCCGAATATGCTGCGTGCAAACCCCTGACATGTCATCGCGCTGACACTTCCCGTGCTCAGCTTTGTTCCAGGCCTAAGCATGAGAACCTGCCGGATTTTGCTGTCTATCAAAAGATTAACCAAAGCAATCTCCTTGATGCCCAATGACTGGGCCCATTCTTCAGCAGTCAGTCCTCTTTCCTTCTTTTGTTCGCGCAGCGAGGACTCGTATTTGTCGAGACGGCTTCTAGAATCAAGGTAATTCCTGTAGGCTTTGATGTAGGAATTGATGTTTCCAATAGGGATGTCCAAGATGAAATCTACATTACCTGGAACGGCATCTGTAATTCCAACTTTAGATAATCCGCTGTGAGATAGAGTGTTGAGGTAATATGAAGGCTCGTTGCTGTAAAGCATAGAACCTTTCATCATGACTTGGCTATTGCTTTTGCCGGAGACACTGAATGCTGTCCACTTTGCCAAGTCGCGGATGAATCCGCTAGCCTTACGATGCTTTTTGGAAAAGAAAGCATCTATGATGTTCCCAGTGTAGGCATTGGAGAAGAAGATTACATCATCATTGGTGGCTACGTCCTTCGATGCGATTTCTATAAAGCCTTGTGCCTCAAGAATGCTATGGCCTTCATCCTGATGCCTTATCGAGGATTTGAGAACAGTTTCGGAGGATGAGATTAGTACTAGGTCTCCATTGATTCTTGTGTAAAGGCCTGAAGATTCCGCAGTAGTGAGGAGCCTTCTTAAATCAGCACTGCTGTCAGCGATTGCTTTTCTTGCTTCGATGACTAAAAGTGGGGGCATGTCTTTGCTGTAGTGGACAGACATGATTGTGGGACACTTTTTTAGTCCACCGACTTCTATTGCAGCGATCTTGTCAAATTTGTTTGAAGCTAGCTCTCCGAAGACCGTCAGAGAGTCTCCAAGAATGTCACAAGCCCGGCCAAAGTCCTTGAAACACATGACGATGGCTGCATCGGAAGGCACGGCCTCTATCAATTTATGCTTGCTCAAAAAATGCGAGGCATCATTGACCGTTTCCACATCCTTTTCGTGCGATGAATATAAACTTGCCACAGCCACAGCAATTCCTCCGATAAGAATCGCTGCAACGATGATAAGTATGGTAACAGTCTTTTTGTTCATAAGCCTTATCCGCAAAGATAGCAAATATTATTGTGCGACAAACAAATATACGATGTTTCCTATCTGTCTTGCAGGAGCTGTTCCTGATGCGGAGAATCTTGAGAGCCGAGCGGCCCTGATTGCGAAGTCTCTTAGACACTTGTCGTCTGAAGACACTCCGTCTTGGACTTTTGCATTGAGTACTTTGCCAGAAGGATCTACTGTGATGATCACAGTGACATGTCCTGCACCGAGACATCTGTAAGCAGGAATCGAAAGTTTGCTTGCTTTTCTGCCATCCAGTTCATAGGAGACAACGGATGGCCCTTTGTAGGTACTCTTCTGTTGCTCTTCTTTTTTCTTCTGGGGTTTGTTCACATTGACGTAGTCCTCGTCCGGCTCGTCAAATTGGGGCCCATTCTTTAAGTCTTGAGCGAGTTTTTCTGCTTCTTTATAGAGTTCTTCCGCATTCGTGTTCCTGTCGTCTTTAAGTGTGGCACCACCACGATCAACAGCGACATTCCTCACAGGAACCCCACCGGCCTCAGCTAGCATCCTATCCAATCGTTCGCTGACTTCTTCCTTGAGCGTTCTCTCTGCTTGTTCTTTTTCAACTTTTTCCTGTTTGGAAAAATCAATTACGAAGGTGTCTCCCCTTTTGAGAGCTGACGAGATTTGGCAGACAAGCAACACAATCACGACCACCAGATGGAATATGATCGTGATGTAAAGCCCTGCTTTTTCGTCGCTTCTCATAGCATTGATGAATTTCGGACCCCCTTATTGTGGTTCACCCACTTGCGCCTATTCAGCGCTTTGCCTTTCTTTCTCCCGGAGTGACTTCTCAATCGTGGCTGAGATTATGTCAATCGCAACCTTGTTGTGTCCGCCCTGAGGAATAATAATGTCTGCGTACCGTTTGCTTGGCTCGATGAACTGAAGGTACATCGGCTTGACAGTCTTGGTGTACCTTTCTATTACGGTCTCAACTGTCTTTCCCCTTTCCAGAATGTCCCTAGCCATGACCCTCATCAAACGATCGTCGTCATCAGCATCAACGAATATCTTGATGTCCATCTGCTCCCGTAACTCTTTGCAAGTGAACACAAGAATGCCCTCGATGATGATGACCTCAGCAGGCTCCACTGTGACTGTCTCTGTCTTTGATCTGGAGCAAGTGATGTAAGAATATACCGGCTGCTCAATTGCCTTGCCTTC
>ERZ808267.69-NODE-69-length-51627-cov-4.373517_pt1 | contig 51627 bp, 44 predicted proteins | sample MGYA00521241_ERZ808267 | MGnify/ENA primary metagenome ERZ808267 (study PRJEB31516, sample SAMN03275592) | gut metagenome | biome: mammalia-associated habitat; material: feces | host: Papio cynocephalus | place: Kenya | collected 2012-07-19 ...
TCCGTTAATATTCCGAAAGCCTGATTTTCTGGTGTGTCATTGAAGTCCCCCATCGCTACTATATTCTTTAAACCATACTTTTGAAGAGAGTCGGTTGCCTCACGCAACCTCCTTAGCGCCACTACTCTTCTATCACCTGTGTTACCTCCATACTTGGATGGATGATGATTTACCAAAAACACAACGCTATCCCCATCCGGCTTTCGGAATTTTGTCAAAAGAATATCCCTGGTCCTGATAGGGGGATCGGTTCCCGCACCGACCTTAAGCGGCACAGCCTGAATCAGTGTCAGCCTGGATTCTCGATATAATAGAGCCACATCTATCCCGCGTGGATCCGGTGAGTCGAAATGCACAATCCGATAGTCCGTTTTGTAAAGAGGTGTGTCCTTCAGAAGCTTTTCTAGAACAAAGCGGTTCTCTACCTCAGCTATTCCTATGACATCAGGAAAGGCTCCTTCACTATCCTTGACCCAGAATATTGACTTGGCAATTGCGTTACATTTTGCCATAAATCTACGCTTTGTCCAATGCCTTTTTCCGAAAGAGGTGAACTCCGCCTCCGAATCACTGCCGTTGAGGCTGTCCCTATGCCAGTCAAAGAGGTTCTCCAGATTCCAAAACATAACAAGAGTCCGCTCCTCTTCTGTTCCAGCAGCCAGAAACCTAAATTTTAAACTATGAAAAACTAACCTATTATTGGCTGGCTGGAACAGAAAAAGAGCAGACAGTATGATGAGCATTCTTTTCATTCCATTGGCAAATATGCGACACAAAAACGTAAAAAAAGAAAAGAAACATAAATACCACCTCTATTACCCCCAAATAAAAAAGAAAAATCTAAACAAAACAAAACAGCATCTAAATTTGTATCTTTGTTGTCTAATATGAATAGACTAAAGAATTTAATTTGATATGTCTTTGAAATGCGGAATAGTCGGCCTTCCTAATGTCGGCAAATCGACTTTGTTCAACTGTGTGAGCTCAGGCAAAGCCCAGAGCGCTAACTTCCCTTTCTGTACAATAGAACCTAACCTTGGTTCTACAAATGTCCCAGACAAAAGGCTAGAGGTACTTGCAGACATGTGTAAGCCTAAGAGCGTAGTTCCAGCTACTGTTGACATCGTGGACATCGCTGGATTAGTGAAAGGTGCAAGCAAAGGAGAGGGTCTTGGCAATCAATTTCTTGCCAATATTCGCGAGACTGATGCCATCCTTCATGTCCTCAGATGCTTTGACGATGGAAACATAGTTCATGTTGATGGCTCAGTAGATCCAGTAAGAGACAAGGAAGTAGTTGACACTGAACTCCAGATTAAAGACCTAGAGACGGTTGAGTCTCGTCTTGCCAAAAGCCAAAAACAAGCTACAACAGGAGGAGACAAGGATGCCAAGAAATTGGTAGCCCTTCTGCTACGCTACAAAGAAGCTCTTGAACAGGGCAAATCGTGTAGAACTGTGGAGTTCATCAATGAAGAAGAGGCAGCGATGGCCAAAGATCTTTTCTTGCTGACTAACAAACCCGTAATGTACATCTGTAATGTAGATGATGCGTCAGCTGTCAATGGCAACAAGTACGTTGACGCTGTACGTGAAGCTGTTAAGGAGGAAAACGCTGAGATTCTCGTAATCTCTGCTAAAACCGAGTCTGAAATTGCTGAAATGGACTCCTACGAGGATCGTCAAATGTTCCTTGATGAAATGGGGCTTAAAGAATCTGGTGTCGTGAGACTAATCCAAGGAGCATATCATCTGCTTGGTCTCCAAACATTCTTCACAGCAGGTGCTGATGAGTGTAGAGCTTGGACAATTCACAAAGGGGACAAAGCCACTAAAGCAGCTGGAGTGATTCACACTGACTTTGAAAAAGGCTTCATTAGGGCCGAGGTCATCAAGTACGATGATTTCGTCACCCTTGGTAGCGAAAGTGCCGTGAGAGCAGCAGGAAAACTAGCCACCGAAGGTAAGGAATATGTAGTTCAGGACGGTGACATCATGCACTTCCTCTTCAACGTGTAAAATTCGAGTGATTGTTGATGAGTTAAAGTAGAAACGGCATAATTATAAAATAAGAGGGTAACTAAAATAACTTTAGTTACCCTCTTATTTTAATAACTATCTTCCCGTCTAATAGAAACGAGCTCTGTTATCTTTTACATCTGCTTCAGTCATCATCACAGGAAGAATCATCTGAGTGCTGTAATTATTGATTTGAGAAGCATTGTTCTTGGCGTCATCCTCAGTGTAGAAAGCTCCTGTGTCACGGGAATTAACCTTAAACACGTATGTTCCTATTGTTCCGGCAATAGAGAATATTTCACCTTCTTTGGCAACTGAAACAGCTCCAATAAACTTAGGGTCCAATCCTTGTCCAGACAAAGACGCAAACCTCACTTCAACTCCAGAATTTACTGATGAATGAAGAGTGTCAGCTATGGCCTGAAGATCAGTCATTCCCATAATCTTGCGTTCTATGTCAGCAGCAGCTTTCTCTGAAGCCTTCTCTGCATAAAGTTGCTGACGAATAACATCCTTAACCTCGTCAAGTTTCGCGATGCCTTCTTTATGAATTCCGGTGACAGTCGCAATAAACAGGTAATTATTATTAACAGTGATAATCTCAGAAACTTTTCCTACCTTATTGTCAAACACCCATCTGGTAACTTCTTTTGCCTGAGAAATTGAGCCATAGTTAGAAGTAGCCTCAGTGACTTTGAGAGGATGTGAGTAGATTCCCATTGAATCTACAGCAGCCTTATAATTGTTGTATTTACCGGCTGCAATCTTGGAGAACTTGCTAGCCTGAGCATAGTAACTGTTGAAAGTCTCTCCACTAGCAAGAGCAGTTTTTTCAAGAATAGCAACCTGCTTCTTCGTGATAGGAGTAGTTCTCTTGGAAACCTCTACAATGTGAGTTCCGTACTGTGTCTTAACCACGTAAGGCTTTCCTACTTGTGCAGTAAGTACAGACTCAAATCCAGGAATCATGTAAGTCTGAGTCATCCAGCCAATGTTACCCAACTCTCCATCGGCAGCACTGTTGCTGTCTGATGAATATGAAGCTGCAATGTTTGAGAAATTACCACCCTTTGAAAGAACATTAAGAAGACTATCAGCTTTTGACACAGAAGCACCCTGAAGGAGAATGTGCTTAACATAGACAGAGTCTGGAATTTGTGATGTAGCAAGAACTCTGGCAGCATAGAACACGTTACCATCTGAAACGACAGAAGAAGTACCGTCATTGTTATTGTCCACAAACTCGCTGATTTCTTTGTTTACAGTAGAGAGCTCTCCAGCTTTGTACCAGTACTCGCTAAAGTTTCTCTCTGAGTTTCTAGCTAAGAATGATTTTAAGTTTTCAGTAGTAGAGAACTCATCATAAACCTTACTCATAGCCTCATTCGTGGCATTGATGTCTGATTCAGACGGTTTAACTTCAAAGACAACATATTCCATGTCTCTAGAAGCACCCTGCTTAAACATTTTCTTGTGAGATTCGTAATACTTTCTAATCTCTTCGCCACTTACTTTGACAGTAGTGTCCTGACCATAATTAGGAATCATTACGAAATCAACATTGGTCGTGTTGTTGTTCTCAGCGATAGCCCTGCGGAGCATGAGAGGGTTCTGTACATTACCATAAGTGAACAAAGAACCGTACTTAGCATAGTATTGCTGGGTATAGACAGTGTTCTGAAGGTAATTCCAATATTCTCTGATTCTACCAGTCTGATCCTGTGAAATAGCATCAAGAAGGTTCTGTAAAGCCTCCTTGGAGAAATTGCCGTTTTCATCCTGGAAAGCAGGATTCTGAGAGATGACAGGTGAAATCATGTCTCCAGCAAGGAGATCCTTCATTTCCTCTTCACCAACATTAATTCCGGCAGCCTTTGCATTTTTGACGAACAGATACTTGTCCAAAAGGCTCTGCCAAGCAGCGTTACGAACCTGCTCCTGCTGCTGCTCGTTCTGAGCAGACGAACCGGTCACCATCTCGTTGATGGTTGTGAATTTCTCAACATCTTGTTGGAAATCAAGATAAGAGATTGTTTTACCATTAATCACACCCACATCATTCTTTGAAGACATTGCATTAAAAGCAGTCTCAAGGGTTTGAGGGTCAATAATGAACGACAAAAGAGCCAAGGCAATGATGATAGACACTGCCATGCCGGCCTTTTCGCGAGTTTTTTGAAGAATCGCCATTGTGTATTACGTTTTTATAATTTCCAAAAAATAGGTATTGGGGTGCGAAGATAGTGATTTTAATTCAATTAACCATTATTTTTTAAGCAAAGGGCCAATAAAGTTTACAGAATCAATAATAACCTTTGTCGAATCCTGCACAACAACTAGGTCACTATTGAAAGCCTTGAATATTCTTGCATTTCTTGCCATCTCGTCAGAACGCATCCCGAATCCTTGAAGAAATCCATCATTAGAAAACATTCTGACATAGCAATCGGTGTAAATCTCCTTATTGGCTTGATCCCAATACAAAGTGTCAGTCTCCAATGTCTGTTGGTTAATTACGTTCTGGACAACAACATTACCAAAGGCCGACCAATACTCATCTTTAGTCTTTTTGCTTTTAAAATGTTTAGCATTGTTGGAATGAAGCACTGTCTCAAGCATGTCATCATCAGTATAGACAAAAGCATGAAGACCTTTAGGAAAGAGTTCGTAGGAAGATGTGTCGTTCTCATACCTTTCCATCAAGTCAGCCTCAACTCTCATCTGAATGCCGCCATTCTTAGTCTGGACCACAAACATGCTGTCAACTGTTTGAACAGGAGTTTCAGCTAGATCAAGACGTTCAGCCTCAGACAGTTTTCCCTTACATGAATATACGATGAAAGCAACCGCAGATGCGGTTGCAATCATCATAAAAGTATGTAAGTACCGTTTCAATCCAAACTACTACTTCTGAGTCCTTACCGTTGTAGTGGCGCGCATGCCACCGCAACTTACAGTGTAGGACTGTCCATCGACAACATCGTACATGAAAGCTTCTGCTTTCTGAGGATAATAAACACTGTAGGCAGAGATGAGCTTGTTGCAGTCATCAGTCAATGAAGCGTCAGCAGCCTTGGCTTTCTGGAGATAATCTACAGCTACCCAATATTTAGCTCTGCTTTCGATTTCATTTCCACCACAACGAGCAGCTCCCCAAATAGTAGCGATAAGGTAGTAAGCCTTTCCCTGATGATCTGGCTTAAGTTCAGCAGCTTCCCTTGCATATTCAAATGCTTTACCTGTGATGTTGTTCTTAAGGCAATAGGTAGCAAGTTCAATCATGTAGTCAGCCTTGACAGGATCATCATCTGCACAAAGTGAAACAGCCTCTTCAAAATACTTGATTGCAGTCTCAAATTCATCCTTAGCAGAATGAAGTTTATAAAGATAGTAAGCGGAAGAAGCGGATGGCTCGTTCTTATGCATTTTAGTTACAGCATTAAGGAAGAGATCGTTATTCTGGCATCCTTCAGTAGAGCCAAGCATCTTTACGATGTTGGTAACTAGATCCATGTTGTCAGGATCAGCTTCATAACGAGGGGTGAACAGGGCAATGAGATTGTCACAGCTTGCCACCTGACTTGTGATGAAAAGTCCTTCAATGTCAGACCTAATCTTAGCGTTATCATCGCTATTACCAGCCTTATCAAGCAATGCGATAGCGTTCTGATAGGTGTTAATCACATCCTCGGCACCAATTGCAGACTTTTTGTAAAGCTCGATAGCAGCGTTGAGATCCAGTAGAAGAAGACTAGGCTTTACCTTTTCCTGATTAATCTCGATAATTTTGTTCAACTGATCATAAACAACCTGAGGATCCTTGAAATACTGTGTGATGTACTGACCTTTTGAGTTATAGGCAGTAACGGCATATTTTGGATAATACTCAGCCCTAAGATCATTAAGGGTAAGAACCGTGTCGATCATGGCAGCACGAACTTGTGCATCTTTAGTCTTCACAATTTCTTTACCTATAAGGGTCATACCGTTAAGAAGCATGTTCTGGCTGGCAGTTGGAGGACAAAGCTTGAAGGCTTTTCTCCAGTTAGGAAGAGCCTCAGTGTAGTTCTTTTGCTTATAGTACTCCTGATAGTAAGACAGATACTTAATGCATTCAGCGCTATCAGCGCCATACTTACCCTGAGCAGAAGCATTTGTTCCAAAAGCTGCTGCTGCAAGAGTTAACAGTACTAGTGTAATCCTTTTCATGGTTTTGTATTATTTTATTTTTACTCTCTAAATTAATTATACTTTGGTTTTATGAACCAAATGTCGAAAATGTTGATTCCTATATTGAAATTAACATACCGCTCTCTTACAAGATTTCCAGATAAAGATCCTCTTTGACCAAAATCAACCCCTAATGTCAAGCCATTACTCCAACTAAACACAGGTAAAGTGGCTCCAAACGTAATTCCCACAGCGTTAATGGTCTTTCCGTCTAGTTTGCAAGAAGCTTGATCCCAATAGGCACCGGCACGATATGTTACCCTCTTTCGATAGTAACGAATGTCGTTTCTGTTAGGTACAATTGAGAATCCGGCTCTGACAGACTGAGCTGTAGATGCACTGAAAACAGCATTTCCTACACTAGCGAAACCAGGCAACTTATTCATCCCGCTAGAACTCCAATCTGAACGAATATAATTGATCTCAGCAGTCCACTTATCACCACCTTTAAAAGCGATTCCAACACCTAATTCACTTGCAAGCTTTACTTTGCCACTTCCTAATGTGTCAACATAACTCCTTGGAGAAGGAGTAGAATCATTTAAAGAAGAAATAGACTGAATTTCATACCTTTCAACTTCTCCGTTAAGACTCGTTCCAAACTTGTAGGTTGCTCCCAACACAGCTGTCACATTCTCAGAGACATTTGTCTCATACTGCACTCCTAATTTTGCGGTAAATGCATTCAGATCCATGTTGAATCCACTGGAGATACTCCTATAAGTGGAGTTTGACATTGTAAATGTGTTGGTTTTGTGCAGATTACCAAAATAATACTGTCCTTCTACACCAACTGAAAGTCCCCTTATGACATCAATGCCAGCACCAATGAATATGTTAGACATTCCACCGTAGCCATTTACTGTGTTGGTAATAACCCCTGTGTTCGCTATTATTGATGGGTCAGTAATCTTTGACGACATGTCATACCCAATGTCACTGTACGGAGTCACTCCTGCGTACATAGCAAGAGACTTATAGACAGGAAACGAGATAACAAAATCGTAGAAATTAAATGTGTTGTTGGATGATTTCAGATCATGCTGAGCGTAATACCTATTACCTTGAGCTACACCGAAATCGGCCATAAACGACTTAGCCTCCCTTTCAGTCACGGCAGCAGGATTGAGAATATTCACATTTCTCTTATCCCTTGTCGCGATGCCGACACCTCCCATGCTTTTGTTGTAAGCTGTACCTTGTTTGGAAATCTCGCCTATTCCGAACATTGAGTAAGGAGTGTAGGCATTATAAGCCTCATTCTGAGCACTCAAAGGCAGTACACAGAATGACAGCATCACAAAAAGGAGCAGCTTATTAACAATTCTTTTCAACATAATACTTGTCAGCGATTAAGGCTAACCCCATCAGTACAAGATTACAGACTGCAAAGATGGAGTTTTTCATTCTTTTTGCAAAATATAAAGCGTCTCCTCCCGTAAAAACTACTGTTTTTTCAGGAAATAAAGACAAGTACCCCCCTATTTCAAACATTATGCCTGACACAACCCCTGATTCAATGGAAGATTTCAGCGAATCACCTATCTGTCTGACAACATCAGGGGTGTCAACCAAAGGAAGGGTTCTTGAATATCTCGACAAAGATTTGAATCTAGTCCTAAAACCTGGAGAAATATTACCTCCAAGATACTCCCCATCAGGTTCAATGACATCAATAGTCAAAGTAGTCCCAAAATCAAAGACTAGGCTTCCTTTATCCTTAAAAAGATACCTAGCAGCTATTACCAAAGCAATCCTGTCAGGAGACAAATATGTTGGTAATGAATATTCTTCCGCTACTTCAATGTGTCTTTTGTCAATAATGACCAGTTTTCCGCATTTTGAACGAAGGCTATTCTCTACGTAGTGGCTGATTTCAATTGAGGATGAAATCACCATCACAGTCGGTCTTTCCTTTTCTATCAGTGAATCGATATATTCAAACATCTTTTCGCCTTGATAACGGAAAGTCTTTCCGAGGGTTATTCCTTCGGACCAAGCCGCCTTGAGGGCTGTGTTTCCTATTTCAACCAAAAAATTCGGCATTGTTTAAAACGGGCAAACTTTCAAAGATAGTAATTTTATTTCAATTTATTAAGAGTATCAAGAGCTTTTGACAAAGAATCTATCCCACGGCTTACAATCTTGAGTTTTCCCTCACTCTGTTTGAGGTTGAAAAGCTGATCGTTAGCATTAATATTCTGTAATATTCCCGAAAATACCTTTGACTTGTAGTAAGGAGACATCTGGTTGGCGATGAAGAACATGATCATCATTCCATTCTTTATTATAATCTTCTCGAAACCAAGCTTTCCACCTAAATTTCTGATTTTTACCACATCAAATAGATTGTCTAACTCCAAAGGCATCTCCCCAAAGCGATCCTCCAACTGAGCCTTGATTCTATCAATCTCCTTATCGTTGGTCATGCTGTCAAGCTGCTTATATATTCTTATTTTCTCTGCTGTTATGTCGATGTACGAGTCAGGAATCATTGCCGGCTGATCAGTCTCAATCGTACAATCTTCAACAAAAGATTCATCAGTATGAACAGTGGATATTCCAGTCTCGACCCCAAGTTCGTCCATAGCCTCAGCCAGAATCTTCTGATAAGTCTCGTAACCCATGTCTGAGATGAAGCCACTTTGCTCAGCTCCTAGAAGATTTCCAGCCCCACGAATGTCCAAATCCTGCATTGCTATGTTGAATCCGCTTCCAAGATCGGAAAATTCTTCTATTGCCTTAAGTCTTCTTCTGGCATCATCGGTGATAGAAACCAATGGCGGTACAATCAAATAACAAAAAGCTTTTCTGTCAGACCTTCCTACGCGTCCGCGAAGTTGATGTAGGTCACTAAGGCCGATGTTTTGAGCCTGATTGATGATGATGGTGTTGGCGTTGGGAATATCAAGTCCGTTTTCTATGATTGTGGTACAGAGTAGCATGTCATAATCCCCACGAATAAAGTCTAACATCCTGTTCTCCAACTCCTTTGCCTCCATCTGACCGTGAGCTACACAGATTTTCATGTCTGGCACAAGTCTATGAAGAATCTCATGAATCGAAGGAAGTTCCTCAACTTTGTTATGGATGAAGAACAACTGGCCTCCACGATTCAATTCATAATTTATGATGCTACGTATCTCGTCTTTATCAAACAGGATAATTTCAGTTTGAGTCGGAATCCTGTTAGGTGGGGGAGTGTTGATGATAGAAAGATCTCTTGCTCCAAGTAATGAAAATTGGAGAGTACGAGGAATAGGTGTCGCTGTCAAGGTCAATGTGTCCACAGAAATCTTCACTTGACGGAGTTTTTCTTTGGTAGAAACACCGAACTTCTGCTCCTCGTCGATGATCAGAAGTCCCAGATCCTTGAAGTCAAACCCTTTGCCAAGCAGTTTGTGTGTACCTATCACTATATCCAACTGTCCGTTCCGTAGCCGATCTTTTATGTCATTGATTTCTTTAGCGGTACGCAATCTGCTGACATAATCAATAGTACAAGGGAAATCCTTAAGACGAGAGGAAAAAGTGGTATAGTGCTGAAGGGAAAGGATGGTGGTAGGCACAAGAACAGCCACTTGTTTCCCGTCAGTAACAGCCTTGAAAGCCGCTCTGATCGCTATCTCAGTCTTACCGAAACCAACATCCCCGCAGACAAGCCTGTCCATCGGGCTGTTGTCCTCCATATCCCTCTTTACAGCCTTGTTGGCCGATTCCTGATCCGGAGTGTCCTCGTACATAAACGAAGACTCAAGTTCTTCTTGAAGATAACTATCAGGTGAGTAGGCGAAGCCCTGCGTGGTTTTTCTCTTAGCATAGAGTTGTATAAGATCCTTCGCTATGTCCTTAATCTTAGATTTAGCACTAAGTTTGAGATTCTGCCAAGTTTTAGAACCTAACTTGTTAATTTTAGGTGGAATGCCATCTTTGGAACGGAATCGAGAAATCTTGTTCAACGAATGCACAGACACAAACACAACATCCCCATCCTTGTACATCAATTTCACTACCTCATGCAAACGTCCCTTGTCATCCTTAACCCTAACCAAACCTCCGAACACACCGACTCCATGATCAATGTGCACCACATAATCACCTATGTTAAATGCAGTCAAATCATTAAGAGTCAACTGTTCGCTTTTTTCAACCGTCCTTCTTACGCTAACTCTGTGGAAACGATCAAAAATCTCATGATCAGAATAGCAGCAAATCCTATCTTGCTGATCTATAAATCCAGAATGAATATTCTTCCCAGCAATAAACTCAGGCACCAATCCACTATTCTCTATCAAAATAGACTTCAACCTCTCCACCTGAGAATTTTTATCACTGAATATGACAACCTTGTACCCACGTTCCAAGTTCTGCCGGATGTCAGCGGTCAAAAGTTCGAAATTCTTGTTAAACGCTGGCTGCGGGGTGATGTTGAAAGCAATCTCGTCAGAAGAATCCACCCCAAGCGGAACCTCTAGAAAAACTCTTTTAAACTTGCCAAAACCACCGAAAAAACCCTTTTCCTTATACATGTCGGAAGAGTCAAGCCAAACGACTGTACTTTTCGGAAATAGACTAACTAAACTTGTACTATTAGACTCAGCTGTCTCGGATGCAAGATCTGGGAAAATTTCCACCTCATTCTTCTCTTCTACTGAAAGTTGAGTGTTACAATCGAAAACATGAATCTTCTCAACCTCATTACCAAAAAATGACACTCTAAAAGGGAAGTTGAATGAGTATGAGAATATGTCTATTATTGCCCCTCTTATTGAATATTGTCCTGGAGCAGAGACGAAATCAACCTTCTCGAAGCCTTGTTTTGAAAGAATATTCTTGATTTCGTCATAAGATATTTCCTGACCTGCTTTGATTTTTAGAATGGAATCAGCTATTTTTTCCGGCACAGGAACCGGTTCCTCAAGAGCTTCAGGGTAAGTTACAATAAATAGTCTTTCAGAATCATCAGTATTAGAAAGTAATTTACCTATTGCAGAAGTTCTCTGAACACTTAACGAAGACTTGTAATTGCTCCTTTCTACTCCCTTTCCACTGTCTGGAAGATAGAAGACAACATCCCCATCAGTAAGAGAATAAAGATCTGAGCAGCAATATTCCGCACTCTCCCTGTCAGGCATAACTATCACATTAGTGCCACGCAAAGCGACTTGAGACACAACGAACCATCTGGCCGACAGAAACAATCCTTTACAGAAGATTTCGTTGCAGGAAATCAGCTTTTCTGAAAGTTTTTTAGATGACGAGGAACTTATCAACATAAGTGTTAAAATTCTGTTTAAAAGATGTTGAAAACCCTGTTAAAAACAGATTATCAAAAGTTGATTAATCGAAGCAAGTGACTTTTCAACAGTTTATCAAAAGCTTTTCAATAAAGTAACCAACAATATAACCTATATGTAATAAATTAATAATCAATATATAAAATAAGTTATTAACAAATTAACAATCATTATAAAATCATAAAAGATCTAAAAATATATCATTATATTTAATAGACTTTGAATATTCTCCCCTTCTTCGACAATTTGACACTGCCTATTACTTCAAACTTCCGCCTGTTTTCACTATATTTGTGCAGATTATAATGCTACCTGATGACAGAATTTGATCCGCACAGTACAAACGCTGGCAAAGATAAGGATTTGGACGGAATTATCCGCCCACAAGGATTGGAAGATTTCACTGGACAAAGGGAAATTGTGTCCAATCTAAATATCTATGTAAAAGCGGCCAAGATGAGGGGCGAAGCCCTTGACCATGTGCTTTTCCACGGGCCTCCGGGCTTGGGAAAGACTACCCTCGCCCACATCATAGCCAATGAGATGGGAGTGAACATGAAAGTGACGTCCGGTCCGGTGCTTGACAAACCGGGAGATCTTGCTGGGCTGCTTACCTCTCTGGAGACAGGTGATGTGTTGTTCATTGATGAGATTCATCGTCTTTCGCCAGAGGTCGAAGAGTATCTTTACTCGGCTATGGAGGACTATGTGATAGACATCATGATTGACAAGGGACCGGGTGCTAGATCTGTCCGTATTTCTCTTAATCCTTTCACCCTAGTAGGGGCTACAACTCGAAGCGGATTGCTTACTGCTCCTCTGCGCGAAAGGTTCGGAATTAATTGTGCTCTAGAATATTACGACACTTCAGACTTGATACGCATCGTGCGTAGAAGTGCGCGAATCTTAAATGTGACTATTGATGAAGAAGCAGCCAAAGAGATAGCGCTCAGAAGTCGTGGAACCCCAAGAATAGCCAACGCTCTCCTCAAGAGAGTACGTGATTTCGCACAGGTGATGGGGGACGGCCACATTGACCTGAACATTTCCCGTTACGCCCTTGACAAACTTAAGATTGACAAGAGGGGACTTGACTCCATAGACAACAAGATTCTCCGCACGATAATCACAACATTCAAAGGAGGACCTGTCGGAGCCAACACCATCGCTACTGCTATTAGTGAAGACCAGGGAACGTTCGAAGAAGTCTATGAACCGTTCTTGATAAAAGAAGGCTTCATTGTGCGCACGCAAAGAGGTCGGGTGGCCACCGAAATGGCCTATCATCACCTTGGACTTGACTCGGAACTCCAATCAAAAAAGGAAGAAGATGCCACATTATTCTAGATTTGTTGCTGTAATTACTGCATACATATTCTTTTCACTTAAAGCATTTTGCTGCACTTCCGTGATTATTTCCGGGGGAGTGCGGGCTGATGGTCGTCCGGTGATGCTGAAGCACCGCGATACAGGCGAGTTGAACAATAGGATGGAATGGTTCCAAGGTCAGGAATATTCATTCATAGGTCTCGTTAACTCACCGTCACAGGGTGGGGAAGTGTGGTCCGGAGTCAACTCAGCCGGATTCTGCATCATGAACACCGCTACCTACGACCTAAAGGATGACGACGTTCCTGCCTCAGAAATGGACAAGGAGGGGATTGTCATGTACAAGGCTCTTGGAATATGCCGCTGTCTCCAAGACTTTGAGAATATGCTCGATTCGCTTCCTAAGCCTTGGGGTGTGGAGGCAAATTTCGGCATCATTGACGCACTCGGTGAGGCTGCCTATTATGAAGTCAGCAATCATTCATGGAAGAAATACATCGTGGCTGACCAGCCTGGAGGCTACATGGTCGTGACGAATTTCACACGTAGTGGCCGTAAGGAAGACCGTAAAGGAGTTGACCGGTTTGAGAAGGCATCAGCGATAATGGCATCCGCTGATGTGGCCACCATTGACCACAGATTCCTCTTCAATGAAATATCCCGTACCGGAAAGCCGATCATGCGCGACATCACTTCCGCTTCGGTGGTTTTTGAAGGGGTTTCTTCGGGGGTTGATCCTAGTAACACAGTGATGTGGACGCTTTTAGGCAGTCCTACAAACACTGTCTATGTCCCACTTAAGGTTTTTTCGAGCGATCATATTCCTTACTACATGAAAAGGTCCCGTGGGAGTGACAACGCTGCTATCTGTGATGACGCTCTTGCCTTGAAGGCTGCCTTTGGCTTTGAATATGGTTGCGAGGAGGATTGCCGTGAGGTCGAAAAGTATGTCGATCGGCATTTTTCGAATGACATGCCGGTGCGGTGTTATGACCGCTTCGCCAGACGGATTTACCACCGCTATCTTAAAATATGTGCGTCTAAATCACCGAAAATGGCTCATAAAATTGCTGATTACGAGAAAAATGACTAAAATTGCAGACTTATTACGATTTCATTTGGAATTTTATAAATAACATATTCAGAATATGGCCGATAAATTAATCTCAAAGATTCCTGACGGTCCTTTGGCCGAGAAATGGACCAAACGTAAGTCGGAGCTCCGACTCGTCAATCCGAACAACAGAAGAAAGCTTGAAGTCATCGTTGTCGGTACCGGACTTGGAGGCGCTTCCGCAGCCGCTACTCTCGGTGAGCTTGGCTACAATGTCAAGGTTTTCTGCATCAGTGACTCACCTCGTCGCGCGCACTCCATCGCTGCTCAGGGTGGTATCAATGCCGCTAAGAACTATCAGAATGACAATGACGCTGTCTATCGTCTATTCTACGACACAATCAAGGGAGGCGACTACCGTAGCCGTGAGGCGAATGTCTATCGTCTCGCTGAGGTCAGCGCGGCCATTATCGACCAGTGCGTCGCACAGGGTGTTCCTTTCGCCCGTGAGTACGGTGGCTACCTCGCCAACCGTTCATTCGGAGGTGTTCAGGTAAGCCGTACGTTCTATGCTAGGGGACAAACCGGTCAGCAGCTTCTTCTTGGAGCCTATGCCGCTCTCAACCGCCAGATCGCTGCCGGTACTGTGACCAGCTATCCTCGCCATGAGATGCTTGACCTCGTCATCATTGATGGTCAGGCCAAGGGTATCATCGCCCGCAACCTCGTGACCGGCAAGCTTGAGAGATTCGGTGCCCATGCCGTCGTTATCGCCACTGGAGGTTACGGCAACACCTACTTCCTTTCCACAAATGCCATGAACAGCAACGGCTCAGCCGCATGGCAGTGCTACAAGAAGGGAGCATATTTCGCAAATCCTTGCTTTGCTCAGATCCACCCTACCTGCATCCCTGTACACGGTGAGCAGCAGTGCAAACTGACCCTTATGTCAGAGTCCCTGCGTAACGACGGTCGTATCTGGGTGCCTAAGAAGATGGAGGATGTGATGAAGCTTCGTAAGCACGAGATCAAGCCTTCACAGATTCCTGAGGAGGATCGTGACTACTATCTTGAGCGTCGTTATCCTGCGTTCGGTAACCTCGTTCCTCGTGACGTGGCTTCCCGTGCAGCCAAGGAGAGATGCGACGCCGGATTTGGTGTCAACGAGACCGGTCTCGCTGTGTTCCTCGACTTCTCCGATGCCATCAAGCGTCTTGGTCATCAGAGGGTACAGGAGCGTTACGGCAACCTCTTTGACATGTACTTCAAGATCAATAATGTAAGCCCTTGGGAGGAGCCTATGATGATCTACCCAGCGATCCACTACACCATGGGCGGCATCTGGGTTGACTACGATCTACAGACAACCATCCCTGGACTTTACGCCATCGGTGAGGCCAACTTCTCTGACCACGGTGGAAACCGTCTTGGCGCCTCTGCCCTCATGCAGGGTCTCGCTGACGGTTACTTCGTGCTGCCTATCACCATCGCTGACTACCTTTCACACAAGTTCGCAGAGCCTAAGACCGACATCAACAACCCTGCCTTCGACAAGGCCGAGAAGGATGTTCAGGCCAGAATTGACAGACTCTTCTCCATCAAGGGCAAGCAGACTGTTGACTCTATCCATAAGAAGCTTGGAAACATCATGTGGGAGTATGTCGGAATGGCCCGCAGCGAGGAAGGTCTGAAGAAGGCCATCAAGGAAATCAACGACCTCAATGCTGTGTTCTACAAGGACGTCTGCGTTCCTGGAGAGCAGTATCAGTTCAACCAGGAGCTTGAGAAGGCCCTCAGGCTTGAGGACTTCTTCGAGATTGGTGAGCTCATGGCCCGTGACGCCTTGAACAGGAACGAGTCCTGCGGTGGTCACTTCCGTGTAGAGAGCCAGACAGAGGAAGGGGAGGCCAAGAGAGACGATGCCAACTACATGTATGTCGCTGCTTGGGAGTACAAGGGAGAAGGCAAGGAGCCGGAGCTTCACAAGGAGCCTCTCAAGTACGAGTTCATCGAAGTTAAAACAAGAAATTATAAAGACTAGAATCGGCTATGGATTTCAATCTTAAGATATGGCGTCAGAAGAACGCCAAGGAACAAGGTCATTTTGAGACTTATCATATTTCCGGAATAGAGGAGGACGCCTCTTTCCTCGAAATGCTTGACATCCTCAATGAGCAGCTGATCCGTGAGGGTAACGATCCTGTAGCCGTTGACAGAGGCTGCCAGAGCAGCGGTCCTGTGTCTTTCGACCACGACTGCCGTGAGGGTATCTGCGGTGCATGCTCGTTGTTCGTTGACGGTCGTGCCCACGGTCCGGACGATCACGTCACCACCTGCCAGCTTTTCATGCGTCACTTCAAGGATGGCGCAACCATCACTGTTGAGCCTTTCAGAAGCGCTGCTTTTCCTATAATCAAGGACTTGGTTGTTGACCGCAGCGCTTTCGACAAGATCCTTCAGGCTGGAGGATTCATCTCTGTCAGAACTGGTTCCGCCCAGGATGCCAACAACATTCTTATCTCTCACGAGAACGCTGAGAAGAGCATGGACGCTGCCGCCTGCGTAGGTTGCGGTGCCTGCGTTGCAACCTGTAAAAACGGCTCTGCGATGCTGTTTGTGGCTGCAAGGGTAAGTTCCCTTGCTCTGCTCCCTCAGGGTCGTCCAGAGGCCGCTCGAAGGGCTAAGAGTATGGTCGCGAAGATGGAAGAGCTAGGCTTCGGCAACTGCACCAACACCCGCGCCTGCGAAATGGAATGCCCTAAGGGAATCTCCATCGACCACATCGCCCGCCTCAACCGCGAGTTCCTCAAGGCGAAGTTCTCTGAGTAATACTTTATCACTGAATATCTTAGGTCGGAAATGCTTTAGTTTTTCCGACCTTTTTTTTTTCGGTCACTGAGCTTGTCGAAGTGATTGTTGTTTATACAGTAACTTCAGAGGGCAGAAAAAAAGAAAATTCCAAATTTTGCACGTTACCAAAATTTGAAATTTTATTTTTCTGCCCTTTCGCTATAATTATGAAAACTGATTATTTTGTAATTCAGTAATCTTTCTAAGCCAATAAAAGTCTCTACTCGAAATTTTTGTAACGTGAAAAATTTCGAGAGAGACTTTTTGGGCTGTTTATGATATACTGAATCTTTTGATGCAGGTTCAGTGATAATTTACCAGAGGAAATTATTGAATGGATAGCGGCCAGCGTGGATCTCAGCGACCATCTTGTAGATGTCGCTGCGGAGCTTCTCGATGTTGGTCTTGTTCTTGGCAGAAATGAATATGCATGGAGTCTTTTCCTGCGCTATCCAGCTGTTTTTCAACTCATCCAGCGATCGGTTCTCTTTGCCTTTCGGAGTCAGTGAGAACTCATCGTATTCCTCGTAGGTGTAAGCATCTATCTTGTTGAATATCACATAGACCGGCTTGTTGCTGGCACCTATTTCCTGTAGGGTTCTCTCAACAACCTCCATCTGCTCCTCGAAACCTGGATGTGATATGTCAACCACATGAAGCAGGATGTCTGCTTCCCTTACCTCGTCCAGAGTGCTCTTGAAGGCCTCTACAAGCTGTGTAGGGAGTTTTCTGATGAATCCTACCGTGTCACTTAGTAGGAACGGCACGTTCTCGATAACGACCTTTCTGACCGTTGTGTCAAGCGTAGCAAACAGTTTGTTTTCCGCAAAAACGTCAGATTTGGCCAGCATATTCATTATTGTGCTCTTGCCTACGTTGGTGTAGCCTACGAGGGAAAGTCGCACCATAGAGCCTCTGTTGCCCCTTTGCGTAGCCATCTGCTTATCGACTTTCTTCAGCTGTTCCTTGAGCCTTGCGATTCGCTCCTTGACGATTCGGCGGTCAATCTCAATCTGGGTCTCACCCATACCGCCTCTCGTGCCCATTCCACCTCTCTGCCTCTCAAGGTGTGTCCACATTCCGGCCAGTCTCGGCAGCATGTAGTTGTAGCGTGCAAGCTCAACTTGCATCTTGGCGTAGGAAGTCTTGGCGCGCTGAGCGAATATCTCAAGAATCAGGCTGGTTCTGTCAATCACTGAGCTGCAATTGATTACCTTCTCGATGTTCCTCTGCTGCATCCCGGTCAGCTCATCATCGAAAATCACATACTTTATCTTGTTTTCCTCACAGTAGTCGGCAATCTCTTGAAGTTTTCCGCTTCGTATGTAGGTCGCTTTTTCCGGCTTGTCAAGCCTTTGCACGAACTTCTTGTCGCCCTTGGCTCCTGCAGTTTCCGCTAGAAACTCAAGTTCGTCAAGATATTCCATTACCTTCCTCTCGTCATCGTTCTGTTTGATGATGCCGACGAAGACGGCTTTTTCTATCAATTCTTCCATTATAATCTAATAATCTGTGGTCGCTGAGCTTGTCGAAGCGACTTTCGCCTCAATGCTTCGGTGCTTCGACAAGCTCAGCAACCGAAAGCTCAGTGACCAATCTGTTCATCGACTAATCTATTCAAAAAAAGGCCATCCGGTTGGGGACGGCCTTGATATTCATTCATTTTCAAATTATCTCAACTGGAATATAACAGGGAAGGTGTAGGTAACCTTCACAGCGCGGTCACGCTGCTTTCCTGGCTTCCACTTAGGAGACATTGAAACGACTCTGACGGCCTCTTTGTCTAGTGAAGAGTCAACACCACGAAGAACCTTCACGTTGCTGACAGATCCGTCAGGATTAACGGTGAACTGGAGGGTAACACGTCCCTGCACACCGTTCTCCTTAGCTATCTCAGGATACTGAAGTTTGGAGTTAACCCACTTTGAGAACTCATTGGCATCTCCACCGTTGAACGAAGGCTTCTCCTCAACGAGCTGGAAAGGAATAGCCTCTTCCTCAACAACTTCCTCCTTAACTTCCTCAACGTAATCCATGATCTCTACTCCAAGATTGGCATCATCCTCAAGGCTCATGAAGTTGTCTTCAACCTTGATGTCGTCTTCAACGATGTCGATTTGGTCAGAAAGAACAGGAATCTTTGGAGTCTCTGGAGGTGGTGGAGGAGTTTCCTGAGTAATAGGAACCATGTCCTCAACTTCAACTACCTGAGTGTCTTCTCCCAGGCTGGCTACAGCCTTCTCTTTGGTGCTGTAGGAAAAAGCTCCCCAGACTACGAGAAGAGCAACCACGAGTCCGATCTCCGTAAAGAGAGTTCTTCTGTTCTCAAGATCGGCTTTTGGTGTTTTCTTGATTTCCATATCAGTAATTAATTTTAACAATCATTCCTTATGTGCCTGGAAGCAAAACCTTCCAATAGGCTCTCAAAGATAGAAATAATAATTGTCATTTCAAATTTTTTGAATTATTAGTTGTAGATTTGCGTAAAATTTAAGTTATGGTAAGGTATTATTGTGAAGACATCAAGTTCGAGTTCAAGAACAAACTTGCAAATAACAGATGGCTTAAAATGGTTGCTGGGAGTGAAATCAAAACTCTAGGAGACATCTCTATTATCTTTTGCTCAGATAATTACATTCTTGATGTGAACCTTCGTTACCTTCATCATGACTACTTTACTGATGTTATTACCTTTGACTATTGTGAAGGTAACGTTCTTTCAGGTGACTTATTTATAAGTGTTGACAGTGTGCGTGAGAATGCCATCGAGTTCGGCACCGAGTTCGATGAGGAACTGCATCGCGTGATTGTCCATGGTCTGCTTCATCTTATCGGTTACGATGATCACACTCCTGAGGACCAGAAGGTTATGCGTGCTAAGGAGGATTATTATCTTAGTCTTAGAGATAATGTCTAATTGTTTTTGAATATAATAATAGCGAGGCTACCTTTTCCATTGTTGCCTCTTCATGAATTATAGACTTTTCCTGAATATGACATATTCTTACGATGTGATTGTTGTTGGTGGGGGACATGCTGGTTGTGAAGCTGCCGCTGCCGCTGCCAATCTTGGTTCGTCCGTTTTGCTGATCAATGCCGATCTTACCAGTTTCGCCCGTATGTCTTGCAACCCTGCTGTGGGTGGAATAGCCAAGGGACAGATCGTCCGTGAGATTGACGCGCTCGGTGGAATTATGGGTCTGGTGACCGATGCCTCGACTCTTCAGTTCAGGATGCTGAACCGTTCGAAGGGTCCGGCAATGTGGAGTCCGCGCGCTCAGTGTGACAAACAGGTCTTTTCTGCGTACTGGAGGAATATTCTTGAAAATAATTGTAAATTAGATATTTACGCTGATTTTATTACTTCTTTCCTCTTTGAGAATTTAAAAATCTGTGGAGTCAAGACAAATACCGGGGCAATTTTTAAGTCTCGTGCGGTTATTCTGGCTACCGGTACCTTCCTGAACGGTCGGATGTTTATAGGCCGCACTTCTTTCGAAGGAGGCAGGATAGGGGAGTTGTCTTCTCACGGTCTGACTGAGCAGCTTGTCAGTCTTGGACTTCGGACTGGAAGAATGAAGACAGGAACTCCACCCCGAATTGACATTTCTTCGGTTGACACCTCGATACTTCTTCAGCAATTAGGAGATGATGAGCCGGAACGTTTTTCTTACATGAATACATTGTCTGCAGTCCAATCAATGGGAAATCAGATGCCGTGCTTCATTCTTCACACCAATGAGAAAGTTCATGATATTTTAAGGTCCGGATTTAAGGAATCTCCGATGTTTACTGGGATGATAACCGGTCGTGGTCCGAGATACTGTCCAAGCATTGAGGATAAGTTGAGGGTTTTCCCGGACAAGACTTCCCATCAACTATTCTTGGAGCCGGAAGGTCGTGACATAAATGAATATTACCTCCAAGGCTTTTCTTCTTCGTTGCCTTTGGATGTTCAGTTAGATGCGTTGCATTCGATTGTCGGCTTGGAGGACGCTAAGATTTTCAAACCAGCATACGCTGTTGAATATGATTACTTTGATCCAACGCAACTTCGTGAAACTCTTGAACTTAGAGATGTTGAAGGGCTTTATTTCGCTGGTCAGATCAATGGTACAACTGGTTACGAAGAGGCTGCTGCACAGGGAATTATAGCTGGGATCAATGCTCATTTGAAGGTCCATGACAAAGATCCTTTCATTCTTCGTCGTGATGAATCATACATCGGAGTTCTGATTGATGACTTGATTACTAAAGGTGTTGACGAGCCTTATAGGATGTTTACTTCTCGCGCTGAGTATCGTATTCTTCTTCGGCAGGACAATGCTGATTTTCGTTTGACTGAGAAATCCTACAAGATTGGTCTTGCTTCTGAAAGGCGTTATCGGATCATGCAGGAAAAGTATGAGGCGGTCGATGCTCTTTCCAAAATGTGTGATGAGGTAAACTTGCGCGCGGATGTAGTTAATGAATATCTTTCCGATCATAATTCCGCTCCTCTTTCAGAATCTAAACGCGTTTCTGATTTAGCATCCCGTCCTGAGATTTCTCTTGCCGAATTATTGAATTTTGTTCCACGTGGAACATTTTCTAAGTTTTCAGTAGAACTTCCAGAAGGTGACAGCTACGGAGAAAAGTACGACAGAAAAGAAATTATTGACTCAGTTGAAATCGGAATTAAGTATAAAGGCTACATCGAGCGTGAAAAATCAATTGCTGAAAAAATAGCTCGTCTTGAAGATTTGAAGATTCCGCTGGATTTCGATTTCAATAAAGTCTCCGGTCTCACCATTGAATGCCGCCAGAAGCTCGCCCGTTACAAACCTTCCACCATCGCCCAAGCCTCCCGCATATCTGGAGTCTCTCCCGCTGACATCTCCGTGCTGCTTGTCTATTTTGGACGGTAAAACTTGTAATTAGTTTGTTGTTTAGACTATTATTTTGTGATTTGTTATTATAATATTAACGATAAGACAAAAGATAAAAGACTTTGGCTACCATTCACCCGGATAGGGTGCGCGTAGCGCGTAGGTAGCCAAAGTCTTTTTATTTTTGCCGCCTTTAGCGAAAATATCTTTACATCATCTGCAACGCCGACTTGATGATCTGCTCGACTTTTGCGTTTGGATTAGCTTTGAGGACTGCTTGGATGGCTTTGTTGACGGCTGGTTTGGCGAAACCGAGCATGACGAGGGCGCGGCTGGCCTCCTCGACGATCTCGCTGCGGTTGCCACCGAATAGTTCTGTTGAATCCGCTCCTTCACCTTTGACGATTTTGTCCTTGAGTTCAAGCACAAGCCTCTGGGCGCTCTTAACCCCGATTCCTTTCACGCTCTTGATTCTTGCAATGTCCTCCGAAAGAATAGCCTGCCTGATTTCCTCGGCAGAGAGCGAAGAAAGCATCATTCTGGCCGAATTTACTCCGATTCCGGACACGCTAATCAGAAGTTCAAACAATTCTCGTTCATCTTTTGAAGCAAAACCGTAGTACAACTCTGCATCTTCGCGAAGGTAATGGAATATGTAAACTTTTGCCTCCTTCTTATCCTGTAGAGCCTGAAAAGTCTGCAATGAAATCAGAATGCTGTACCCGATTCCGTTATTCTCTAGTATCAGCTCAGTAGGGGAGAGCTCGACTATTGTTCCTTTGATGTAATCGATCATATTCAAAGATTTTTGTTCAAGGCAAAAATAGCACTTTTTGCGCTAAATACGGAATATTCAAAGACGCTTTCAATAACAGTCTATTCTTCCGATGCTTTTGATTATCTTTGCAAGATTGAATAGGAGGTTTGACAATGAATATTCAAGAACTAAGAAATATGTTTCCAGCGCTTTCGCGCACCGTCTATGGCAAGCCGCTTGTCTATTTTGACAACGCTGCCACAGCGCAGCGTCCGCAGTCGGTCATCGACAAATGGACCGAACTGACGGTCGGAGCGAATGCCAACATTCACCGCGCGGTCCACAAACTCGCTGCCGATGCCACAGAGGAGTACGAAAGCACTCGCGATGCGGTGAAGGAATATATTAACGCATCAGCCCGTGAAGAGGTGATATTCACTTCTGGAACGACTGGATCCATCAACCTTGTCGCCTTTTCTTTCGGTGAGACTTTCGTCCGGGAAGGCGATGAGATCATCGTTTCCGAGTCCGAGCATCATTCCAACATTGTTCCGTGGCAGATGCTCTGCCAAAGGAAAGGGGCTACATTGAAGGTCCTTCACGTTGATGAAGAGGGGCATCTTAATCTTGACGAATTGAAATCGTTGCTGAATCCCAAGACAAGGATAGTTGCTGTTACGCAAATTTCCAATGTCCTTGGCATTGTCAATCCGGTTAAAGAGATTGTAAGACTTTGTCATTCATTAGGTTGCCCTGTTTTAATCGACGGAGCGCAGGGAATGGTGCACGAAGGTGTTGACGTTCAGGATGTTGACTGTGATTTTTACGCGTTTTCCGGGCATAAACTCTATGCGGCTACCGGTACGGGAGTCCTTTACGGAAAGCGCAAGTGGTTGGATCAGATGGTTCCGTATCAGGGTGGGGGAGAGATGATTGCTACCGTGAAGTTTTCCGGTACGACCTACGCTCCGCTTCCGGAAAAATTCGAGGCCGGAACTCAGAACATCAACTCCATTCCGACTTTGAAGCCTGCTATAGAGGTAGCTAAAATGATGAATGATAAAGAATTACTTAATAATCAGCATGCTGTGTCTGAGTACTTACTCAATGCTCTGACGAGTAATCTGAGAATCCATCTTTATGGCGTTCCACGTGGAACGGAGTCAAAGATTCCTCTTTTTTCGTTCAGTGTGGATGGAGCGCATCACGAGGATCTGGCTCTGATTTTGGACAAGATGGGAATCGCTGTACGGTCTGGTCAGATGTGCGCTGAGCCGATTATGGACAGATTCGGTGTTACAGGAATGCTTCGCGCGTCCCTCGCTCCGTACAACACGATGGAAGAAGCTGAATATTTCATCAAGTCGCTCGATAAGGCGATCGCGATGTTGGTGTAGTGAATCGGTGTCATTAAGTATTTGGGTCTTGCGGCCCTTCGATAGGCTCAGGGACCGCAGATACTGTACTCAAACCGCTTTTGTAAAACAACGGTCGCTGAGCTTGTCGAAGCGCCAAAATAGAAAGATGTTATTTTAGATATAATTAAATGAACACACTAGAGGAAGCAAAACAGTCTGTGATTGACGATTTCTCGATGTACGATGAATGGCTCGACAAATACGAGTATCTCATCGACTTGGGAAAGAATCTGGAAGCGTATCCAGAAGCGGAAAAGACTGAGGATAAGTTGATTAAGGGATGTCAGTCAAGGGTTTGGCTGGATTGGCGGCTTGAGGACGGAAAACTGTACTTCAGGGCGGACAGCGATGCTATCATCACAAAGGGTATAATTTCCCTTCTGATTAGCGTCTATTCAGGTCGTACTCCGAAAGAGATCGCAGCGGATGATTTCAGTTTCATCAACCAGATCGGCTTGAAGGAGAATCTGTCCCCGACCAGGGCGAACGGTCTTGTTTCGATGATCGACACCATCAAGGCGGTGGCTTTGGAGAACAGTTAGCGTGTTATGTAAGTTGTCTTTAGACATATTGAAGAATATAATTGTTTGATTAAGTATTATATGAGCATATTCAAGAAAAAGGAAGAAGATAAGGCAACCGCTCAGGAGCCGCAGGTGGAGCAGGAGAGCGAGGTGCTTTCCGCAGAGGATGTGAAGGCGCTCGCACCGCTTTATGACAATGTGGTTCTGGCTTTGAAGCAGGTGTATGATCCTGAGATTCCGGTCAACATCTATGATCTTGGTCTGATTTACGAGCTTGTCATCAACAAGAAGCACGAGGCTTTCATCAAGATGACGTTCACCGCTCCGAACTGCCCGATGGCCGATGAGGTGCTCGATGAGGTGCAGAGAAATGTCACTGATGTCCCAGGCATCAAATCGTGCAACGTGGAACTGGTCTTTGATCCGGCTTGGGATCAGTCCATGCTTTCCGACGAAGCCCGCCTAGAGCTTGGTCTGGACGATGTTGACTCCGCTACCGGGCGTGTGGATCCAGGCACCGGCCCGGACTATTCAAAGGAACCGAATTCTTGATCTGACATATTCAAACATTGCATTTTGGCCGCTCTGCTTTTGTTTGAATATTCATTAGTTATTTTGCGGCCTTCATTTTAGATTGGTACGATGGCCTTTGTCAGCATATACTTTTCCCTTGGCAGCAACCTTGGCAACCGCGAGAAGAACATCGAGGAGGCTCTTCGCTGCATGGACGAGGCCTTTGAAGTCCATTATACGGCCCTGTCGCGGCTTATTGAGACCAAACCTATGGGATTTTCCGGTGGTAAGTTCCTGAACGCTGTAGCGCTTTACAGAACCTTCAGACACGATACCTCGGCAGAGGAGGCAGCCACAGAAGTCCTGCGCAAAATCAAGGCGATAGAGCGCGCGATGGGTAGAACCGACCCTCCTGAATATGACGGCACAGGCAACCGCATCTACCATTCCCGCATCATCGACATCGACATCCTCTTCTACGGCACCGACCGCATAGATATTCCCGACCTCACCATCCCCCACAAAGACATCGAGAACCGCCCCTTCGTGATGATCCCCCTTCAGGAAGTCGCCAAACCCTCCCTCAAAACCGCTTTTCCTGAATATTTTTCGTCAAAATAAGCAGGTTTCAACCACTGGAAACCGTCAAAATAACGCATTTCGTTCAGCTGTTTTCGTAAAAATAGCGCAATAGACAATATGAAGCTTCTATCTTAATGTTTATAAATCAGTCTATTATGACCGAAGGCTAATATTGCGCATTATTTGTGGGTAATAGAATTGGATTTTTTCGTCCGATTAAAAGCAAAATCACTGGACATAATGGCAAATAATCGATTTATCCGGTGAAAGGCTGTATCACCGGACAAAATAGCTAAATTACGAGTTATGTCCGGTGGTGGGTGATTTTGGTGGACAAAAATCTTGTGGTTGCTGAGCTTGTCGAAGCATCGAAGCACCGAAGTCCCGAATCATTAAAGCATCGAACTGAGTCACAATTTCTTGTCTGGCGCAGATTAACACTTGTGCCAATTCTGAATATGTAGTATTATTCCTCGGACAATCTCTCCTCCGATGGTGCTGTTATGTCAGAAAATATTCCTATATTCGCAACGTTTTAGGACAAGTGCCTGAAACGGACATATTTGATGAAAGTGTTTTCGCACTATCCTCGTCAGAAAATGTGGTAGTTTTCAACGAAAGAGAGGTAGGACGGCAGCACCATCATCTGTATTCGCTTGCGTGTGTTCAACACTCTGGCTATACGGGTGTGGGGATTGTTCAGTCTATCTTCTTTCAGGTTCTACCACAACCTTCTGACGGATGGACGAAATAGCTCCACACTTTCTTTGTTTTTATAAATTACTTGCTGGAGCTCAGGTGAATTAATAAACAAACTTATGGAAAGTAAGAATTTTGAGGTGTACGTTGCCCCGGAGGTTGTGGATGTGGAATTTGAGATTAATGGTGTGATTCTTCATCCTTCACCTTCAGGAGATGTTCTTCCGGGAGGAAGCGAAGGCGGAGAAATTGGTGATGATCTCTAGATGAAAAATCCATGAAAAAATCAAGCGCTCTTATTGCTCTGTTTCCATGTTTCATGATTTCTTGTAATGAGATGATGACAGAGCAATTGAATTCTTTAGAACAACAGACAGTTATTGCTACTGTTGTACAAGAACCTAAAACCAAAAACGCCATCATAGACAACGATGTCACTGACATAAGATGGACGGCATCGGATGCTATAAATGTGTTCTTTGGTGAATCTGTCAGCAGTAAGTTTGTCACAGAGGAATCCGGCAAGCAGGCAAAGTTTAAGGGATCCATCGATGTTGTTGTCGGTGGTGGTGAAGGGCTAGATGATGACACAAGTCTTTGGGGTGTGTATCCGTACAAGTCAAGCACGACATGTGATGGAAAGTATGTTTACTACACTCTACAGGCTGAACAGAAGGCCGCTGAAAACACTTTTGCAAAAGAGTTGTTCCCTCAGATAGCGAGGTCGAGGAATTTCTACATGTCATTCTACAATCTGTGCGCAAGTATAAGATTCACTGTGACTTCTGATGACATTAAGGCAGTCTCTTTGAAAGGGAACAGTGATGAACTTATTGCCGGAAGGGCAAAGATTTCTATGGAGTCGTTGCCTATTGTCGAATCCGTAGAATTAGGCGAAAAGGAACTGAAGATGAATGCTCCGGATGGAGGGTTCTTCAAACCAGGAGTGACCTACTACTTTGTTTTATTCCCTACGGAATTCAAGAATGGCCTTTCGATAACTTACTACAAGGAGAGTACGCATGCCACCTACAGTTACGACAAGCCATACTCTCTCGGAAGAAACAAATTCTCTTGCTTCAAAGATCGTGACGCTAATCTGACTTTTGAGGATGGAGGTCCTGGAGAAGGCAGCGAAACTCCTGGAGATGATGGAAAGACCTACGTTAATCTGTCCGAGGCTGGAACCGCCAATTGTTACCTTGTTCAAAAGGCTGGCGACTATAAGTTCAAAGCAGTCCAGGGCAACACTGACGGCACTGTCGGCAATGTGAAAAGTGTGGAGGTCCTTTGGGAATCCTTTGGAACGGCAATAGCTCCGAATGTCGGTGACATCATCGCATCCACGTCCTATCATGACGGCTACATTCGTTTCTCCACTCCTGAGACATTCGCGGAGGGGAACGCTGTCATCGCAGCCATGAATGCTAATGGGGTAATCCTGTGGTCATGGCATATCTGGTGTGCATCCGAAGGTTGGAAAGAACAGGTGTATTACAACAACGCAGGTACGATGATGGACCGCAATCTTGGTGCGACATCCGCAAAGCCTGGCGATGTGGGTTCCCTCGGCCTTTTCTACCAGTGGGGACGGAAGGATCCGTTCTTGGGTGCTGGATCCGTGAGTGGAGAATCACGTGCTGCATCGACGGGTTCTTGGACGATAAGCAGTGACTCTATGACCCCAGTTATTGCTGAACAGAATCCGATGACGTTCTATATGTATAACTTTAATTATTTACCTGACTGGTGTTGGGACTCGAATAAGACGGCTTACGACCCATGTCCAGCAGGATGGAGAGTACCTGACGGAGGAGAAAAGGGAATATGGGTCACAGCTTCGGGTAATGCTAAGGACTTCAAAGTCAGCGGTGGCTCAAGGGGTCTTAATTTCAGCAGTGTTTTTGGTTCTGATGCGACTATTTGGTATCCCGCAGCGGGTTATCTGAACTACGATGATGGATCGCTGAACGTCGTTGGCATCTACGGTGGCTATTGGTCAGTTACTCCTTACTTCGACTCCGCGTCGTCGTACTACCTCTACTTCATCAGCAATGGCAACGTCTACCCTTCGAGCGACGACTGGCGTTCGTACGGAAGGTCTGTCCGTTGCCTCCAAGAATAATTGTTTGATTGCTTTTTAGTCCCGCGCCCAGCGCGGGACTAAAAAATGATATTTATGACATCCAAGACCCATTACCAAAACTAGTAAAGGAGGCCATTATTGGGATATCATTACTTTCGATGAAAATCCTTTTCGTTTGTTACGGTAGCGTTTTATTCGGAAAATGCTACCGTCATAGGCTTTTTTGACATCGACTGGAGCAATATTGCTTGTTTATGCTCTCGTCATGGGTGATTACTCTTTATCTTGAACGGCTCAGCTTTCGGTGATGGAATAGACTGAACGATGCGCAGAAGCTGCTCTGTGTCAGCGACATCAGTTACTCTCATTCTTCCATCAGGAGCAAGCATCTTCAGACCGTTACAATTTGTAACGGTTTCATTCCCTTCGTCCTTAAGCCTCTTTTTAAGTACTCTCCAATATGTTTGAGGATTAACGCTGTCTGTCAAGACAGCCACAACATCAACAATCGAAAAGAACCATTTTTCTAGTTCCTCATCCCAAACGGTGCGAATCCTATCTTCACCGAATATCTTTACAGCGTTCTTTTTTACCATAGTTTTGTTGTTAGTCAAAGTTACAGCGATTTGATTGTCAGCCCTATTATCAGCCTGAAAGCAAACATACAAATATAATTCGAGTAAATCCTTCGGTTGCTTGAAGAATGTCGCTCATTGAAAGCAAGGACGAAAATATCAAGTTGTGTTCGAAATTTCGAATATTTTATGTAGGTTTGCGGTGGTAAGATTACAATTGATATGGAAATAATTCGTGAACCTGTCAGCAAAGCACAACTTAGGGAAATGGCTCTAGAGTTTTATGGTGACATGGTTAAGGGGGTCGTGGATGTGGACCGTAAGGTATTGGCATTGAATGCTGAACTGCATGCTGATTTGGAAAAACTCCTGTTGGAGGATGGCTCCATGCAGGAATCTTTGTGGGGTATTAACCTTTATCCCGAAGTTGAAGGAGAGGATTTTATCGAATTTGATTCATTGATAAACATCAGTCCAAGGAGAAATAACTTCAGCAGGGATGTTGAGGACAGTTCTATAAGGAGTGAGATTCGTTTGATTGTTGATAATCTTGTCAAGTAATGGTGAATCTTCCTGAAAAACCGAATGTGGAAAGGTGGGCGGAGATGCCGTTCATCGAGCAGATGGCAAACATCGGCAGTGAGGTCGGCAGAACATTGAAATGGAAGAGAAAAGGTAATGCGAACATGGCCAAAGGAGCTTTTGTGCGTGCCCTTGATCTTTTTGATCTGACAATCACCGTTGGACGAAAGAATGAGTCGTTTTCTTCGAGGGATTCAATGCTCACGGAGGTTATCAGGGCACGAGATCAATTCTGTAAGGAATATCTTTCCGATGATAGCGAGGCCCTGCTTTCGTCAGACAAGTACTTTTCTCATTTCGCCAAAGCCTTTGCCCTTAGGTCGTCTCGGTGAATATAGAAGGATATTCGATAACGGTGAAAATGTGTTTTTGATGAGCTATTATTAAAATTATCCAAAATGGATTATTTGATATTCTTCACACTACAAGCCTCAGGGAGTTCACTTTCTTTTTAGGGAAGGAAGTGTTCCGGGCTTTGCAACCGGCAGGCCGGAAAGTTATCGATAAACTTGTTGCGACATTGAAGTCTCTTCAGGGCAAGATCACGTACGATTCTGTGACTGGGCAGCCAGCGTTCGGGATCAGCCTTGGGGATATTCAAAGGCCGGAGTTTACTTTGGAGGAGATATTCACTTACCTTGACAATGCGGGGGAAGCCGTGTCTCGTGGCGATTGATGAGTTTCAGCAGATCAACGAATATGAGGATAATAATGTCGAGGCTCTTCTTCGCGGACATATTCAGAAAATGAAAAACTGCCATTTTGTTTTCGCTGGGAGCAAGAGGAGCATCATGAGTGCCATGTTTCAGTTTCCGGCCCTTCCGTTCTATAAAAGTGCTGATCCTTTGGAACTTAAGGCTATCGAGAGAGATGTTTACTCGGATTTTGTCGAAAGGAAGTTCAATGAATATGGCAAAAGCGTCTCAAAGGCAACGGTTGAGTACGTCTATGACCTATTTGAGGGATATACTTACTACATGCAAAGGACTTTCAATGAGGCTTTCGCGTCGATAGATAGGGGAGGAGAGTGCTCTATGGATTTGGTAAGGAAATCCATTGACAACATCCTGCTGATGAACGAGGTACAATTCGCTGAGCAGATGTCAAACCTTACCGAGAACCAAAAACGTGTGCTGGCTGCCATCGCGAAAGAGGAGCGCGTGCGGAAAGTCAACACTTCCGCTTTCATTAACTGTTACCAGCTTTCCACAGCCAGCGTTGTCAACACCGCAATCCGCAAACTCCTGAAAGAGGACATCATTACCGTTGACCTGAAGGAATATTCCATCCCGGATAAATTCCTTTGGCTTTGGGTCAACCGGCAGTACAATAACGAGATGATGTTTGTCCGGTGAAAGGGAGCGATATTGCTTGTTTATGCTCTCGTCATTGGTGATTACTCTTTGACTGGATCATCGTTGTGGTCTTCGATGGTTGGGGTAGGCGTTTGGGCCTCAAAGAATCTTTTTGCGGAAAGGGGCGAGATGACTTTGCGGCCTGTCTTAGATTCCAGAGTCTCTCTTGCTACACGGGCAACATCGCCGCCTTCTTTCGCACACACTTTGTTCTCATCTAATGTATGTGGATTCTTGGCTTTTGTGATACTGGTGGCTGAGAGTTCCGCGAGCATATTCAACACAAGTTCCTCGTTGGTCATATTGTCGCGGAGATTTTCTTTTTTCAGTCCTTTTAGCTTTTTGTATTCTTTTGCTGTTCTGCCGGCCCACGCTTGGTAAATGATGTCGGTCAGTGAAGCGTACTGAATCCCTTCCTCCACGTTATGAAGCTTCCATTGGTCGGTCAGATCCTTACGGATCTCAATGCTTTTCAAACGCTGGTTAATCCAATTGTCGGAATACCCTAGGCGCTTGTAGTCCATCATCGCCTGCTGGATGCTGAGTTCGGGATCCTGCAATTGGTTCAGGCGTTCCGCGCCAACTTTAGCAAGCCATACCTTGAATGGTTCCGCTTTCGGTGATGGAATGGACTGAACGATGCGTAGAAGTTGCTCTGTGTCAGCGACATCGGTTAAGCGCATCTTTCCGTCCGCTGCTGGCATTTTCAACTGGTTACAATTTGTAACCGGTTCATTTCCTTCTTTTATGAGTCTGTTTTTCAAGACTTTCCAATAATTGCGTGAAGTTTGGTAGTCAGGACTATCTGTCAGTACGGCAATAACATCTACTATAGAGAAATACCAATTCTCTTTATCCTCATCCCAAGCGGCGCGAATCCTATCTTCACCGAATATCTTTACAGCGTTCTTTTTTACCATAGTTTTATTGTTAGTCAAAGTTACAGCAATTTGATTGTTAGCCCTATTATCAGCCTGAAAGCAAACATACAAAAAAAATCCGAGTAATTCTTCGGTTGTTTAAAGAATGTTACTCGTTGAAAGCAAGAACGAAAGTATCAGTTTTGGGGCAATCGGCAGTTAATGAGATGATGTTTGTCCAGCGAAAGGTTGTTATCGCCGGACAAAACAATTAAAAACGTGGTTTGTCTGGCGGAAAGGTGGTTAGGGCGGACAAATGATGGAGAGGTGTCTGTTGAGGTAAGGTGTTAGTTGGTAGTAGACGTGCTTCCGCTGCGATGATTCTTGGGCGAAAATGTGTATATTTGTAGGTTTTTAGGACTTTGCGAATTTTAAAGTACACAATACTATGACACAGGACGAACTGTTCAAGGTGCTGGTGGCACATTGCAAGGAGTACGGGTTTATCTTCCCGTCAAGTGAGATTTATGACGGACTGGCAGCGGTCTATGACTATGGCCAGATGGGCGTAGAACTGAAGAACAACATCAAGCAGTACTGGTGGAATGCTATGGTCAGGCTGAACGAGAATATCGTCGGCATTGATTCATGCGTGTTCATGCACCCTAAGACTTGGGTCGCTTCAGGTCATGTGGCTGCGTTCAATGATCCGCTCATCGACAATAAGGACTCCAAGAAAAGGTACCGCGCGGACAACCTGATCGAGGACTATCTCGGCAAGATCGAGGAGAAGATGAACAAGGAGGTCGAGAAGGGACGCAGGAAGTTTGGAGAGGCTTTCAACGAGGAGCAGTTCCGCGCCACTAACCCTAACATCCTCAGGGAGAAGGCGAAATTCGACGAGGTTCACAACCGTTATGTTGCCGCCGAGCAGGCCAACGACCTCAAGGAGTACAAGCAGATCATCCTTGACTGCGACATCGTGGACCCTATCTCAGGCACGAAGAACTGGACCGACGTGCGTCAGTTCAATCTGATGTTCTCCACCCAGATCAGCAACACCGGCGATGCGGACGACAAGATTTACCTCCGTCCGGAGACGGCTCAGGGAATATTCATTGAATATCTCAACGTCCAGAAGACCGGCCGAATGAAGATTCCGTTCGGAATCGCCCAGATCGGCAAGGCTTTCAGAAACGAGATCGTCGCAAGACAGTTCATATTCAGAATGAGGGAGTTCGAGCAGATGGAGATGGAATTCTTCTGCCGCCCCGGCACTGAGATGGAGTGGTTCAAAAAGTGGAAGGAGAACCGTATGAAGTGGCACGTCAACCTCGGAATGGGCGCCGAGAACTACCGCTTCCACGACCACGAGAAACTGGCTCACTACGCCAACGCCGCGACAGACATTGAGTTCAACTTCCCGTTCGGTTTCAAGGAGTTGGAGGGAATCCACTCCCGTACAGACTTCGACCTCGGAAATCATCAGAGACTGTCCGGTAAGAAGATCCAGTACTTTGATCCTGAGACCAATGAGAGCTACGTCCCTTACTGCGTGGAGACATCCATCGGTGTGGACAGAATGTTCCTCGCCGTGCTCAGCCATTCCTACAAGGTTGAGCAGCTTGATAACGGGGAGAGCCGGGTTGTGCTGAGTATTCCTGCCCCGCTTGCACCTGTGAAGGTGGCCGTGCTTCCTCTGCTGAACAAGGACGGTCTTCCTGAGAAGGCCCAGGAGGTGATGAACGATCTCAAGTACGATTTCTACTGCCAGTACGATCCGAAAGACTCAATCGGAAAGCGTTACCGTCGTCAGGATGCCGTCGGCACACCGTTCTGCGTCACGGTAGATCACGAGACTCTCAATGACAACTGCGTCACCATCCGTGAGCGCGACACCATGGAGCAGAGAAGGGTTCCGATCGCTGAGCTCCGTTCAATCATCGACAAGGAAGTCAACATGAATAACCTGCTCAGGAAACTTTAGTAGGTGTCTGTGTTACTTAACTAGTTGATATTTGGTTATAAAGGCAATCGTCTTCGGTTATATTCGGCTGAAGACGGTTGTCTTTGTTATTGATTTACAGATGTTTGCCGCGAACGGCAATGCAATACATGAATCTGTGGCAGGTGAATAGTCATCTCAAATTTTATTGAATATTTTTGTAGCAAACAGCCCAGTAATTCAGTCTTTATAGCAAACGGTTTTTTATGAACGCTGACGAACAAGAATTTAGCGGATTGGTCAAAAGGCATAAGAAGACCATCTACTCGGTCTGCCTTATGTTCTCCAAGGATCAGGACGAAGCCAACGACCTGATGCAGGAGGTGTTGATCCGGCTCTGGAAGGGATTTGGCACCTTTCAGGGCAAGGGCGATGAGAAAGGGTGGGTGTGGAGAGTAGCCATGAACACCTGTATCACACAGGACTCCAAGAAGAAATCCTTCACAAAGGTACCGGTGGAGGAGAATCTTCTAACCTCCGGAACGGAAGACTCTAAGCAGATGAGGGTGCTTCATGACCGGATCCACCGTCTGCAACCTTTCGACCGGGCCATAGTCCTTCTCTGGCTGGAGGACCTGTCCTACGAGGAGATCGGCCAGATCGTGGGAATATCCGCAAAAAATGTCTCCGTCCGTCTCGTCCGCATAAAAGAACAGTTGAAAAAGTTTAACGGATAGGAAGCCGAGTGTTTTCTTGACACGGTTTCCTGAAAAAAATTGAATGAATATGTTGACAGATACTCAAAAAAACGAATTTGACGTTCTGAAGTCTCAGATGCAAGTGCTGAAAAACCACCTTTCAGACAGCGAGATCATCTCCAGCGAGATGCTTGACGCTGCGATAAAGTCAAGTGCTCAAAATCTTACCAGCAAACGTTTATGGAATATAGTGGCGATGGTCGTGGTCTTACTTATGGCCGGCTACATGTCCTATGTTTGTCTAGGCTTGCACAAGTGCAGTGTGATGTTTATGGCCGCCACCGTTGTCTGGTGCCTGTTTCTGGCGGTTGTGAACTTCGTTCAGTATAAGGAAAACATTCGTGGCCAGTTACTTGACGGCACAATTACCGACACTGTAGGCACTGTGTCGAGATGGAAACTTCAGAACTTCAGGCAAGGTGTCAGCATCGCCATCTCCACAGTCATCTGGAGTGCCTTCTGTCTCTGTGAGATCTGGGATGACATCATCAGCGAGCCTTCCCACGCCGTGTTTGTGGCCATTCTCTACATCTTTGTCCTCGGCTATGTCGGAGGCCACTACCACAGGGTTCACAAGGTCACCACCGACCTCCTGAAGCAGATTGACGAACTGAGGTAATATTCCTTATAATCATTGAAAGATCCGGTAGGACGTATCACTCTATACCCTGCCGGATCAATTGTCATAGCCGCCACGACCATCTTATTGCTGAAATGTGACTCAATCAGATGGTAGGTCTGTGAATATTGTTATATATTTGCATATTCTTTTAGAGCGATAATAGGCAATGAATAATACAATTACCATTAACCGGAATTCGGCGGGAATATATTTCATAGGCATTCTGCTGTGTACCCTAACATTGTCATCCTGCGCGAACAAGGAGGTAACCCGGGCATTGTCCCAAGCGGATGAACTGATGTGGACCAAGCCCGACAGTGCGTTGGCAATTTTGAAGTCAGTTGACACCACCGCTTTGTGCGGCAAATCTCAGGAAGCAAGGTATTCTTTACTCTACTCGATGGCTTTGGACAGGAATTATGTCGATACCACAGACACCCGTATCATAATGCCAGCCGTCAAGTACTACGAGCGTCGTGGCTCTCAGGATGACAGGCTCAAGGCATTGTTTTACTTTGGGCGTATGCAGGTAAATGCCGGAGAGTACGACAAGGCGGTGGTGACTTTGTCCAGAGCGTTGGGATATTCAGATGAAGTCAGCGATATGCGGATGCTTGGCTTTGCCTACTCGGAGATAGCGTATTCATATTCGCAGACAAAGAATTTTTCTGAAAGCCGTCAGTACTATGGCAAGGCTGAGTCTTGTTTTAATAAGGCCGGAGAGCATCGTTATTCCTGCATGATGGTGTTGGGCAAGGCGAATGAATGCGTCAGCAGCCTTGTTTGGCCTGAGGCGGACTCTTTATTAAAAAACATTGTCGCTGATGAATCATTTCCATCAGATCTCAAGGCCGATGCGTTGGCCACTTATGGTCGTATGCTGACGTTCTGTCCTTTTTCCGATTATGGAAAGGCTGTGTCTATGTTTGAAAGGTCAATGAATTTGTTCGAGCAGAATCATTTACGTAATGTTAATGATGAGTGTGTCTATGCTTATGCCTTGGCGAAAGTCGGCAGAATTAAGGAATCAAAAGAAATCTTCACAAAACTTGATGGACAAGGCTTTGGATCTATTCCGGTTTATAGGTATTGCCTTAGTCAAGTAATGAGATTGGAAGGGGATAACTCCGGGGCCTATACTCTACTTCTGGAATCTTTGAGAGGATATGATGCTAAGACTATGCAGATACAGTCTCAATCCTCCGCATTGGCTCAGAGAAACTATTATAGACTGCTTAGTTCGGAAAGGGAGCAGAGTATGCTGATTCAGCGCTTTTGGACAACGATAGTTGTGTTTATTTCTATCATTATGATAGTGATTATCTCTGTATTATTGTATAAAAAATACTTAAAGGCTGAGAGAGAACGCATCAAATTAGTGCTGTTAAATGAAGCCTCTGAAAACAGATTAGCCGAAAGCGACAAGTCTAAGGAGAAAATGCTTAAGGATATTTCGGTTATTCAATCTGATTATCTGAAATTGTACAAAAGCCAGTGTCGGTGGATGTCGGAGTTTGCTGAGATTTTCTGTGATTCAAAAAAGAAAGATTCAAAATCAATACAATCTGAGGTATATGGAAGGATATATAGAATAGTATCCGGAATTAATTCAAACGACAACATGGGTCAACTTGAGTTTGAATCAGAATTAAACAGAACCTATAATAATGTGATGAAAAGATTCAGGCAGGACTATGCTGATTTATGTGAGACTGACATTAGGTTGTTTAGTTATGTTGTCGCTCAATTTGATGCTGTTTTGATACTTAAAATTTTTAACCTACCTAGTAAGGATGCTGTTTACATGAGAAAGGTCCGTTTGAAAGAAAAAATACGCCATAGTGGTTCTAAAGATAAAGATTTTTATCTTTTATTCTTTTGAGGTTATATTTAACTAATTGATTATTAGATAGATAATTATAATTTAAGGGGAAGTTGTTAAGCTAAGGATATCCCAAACGTATTGATAAATAATAATTTATATTAAATATACGTTGGGATTTATCTAACGTAGAATGAAAGATGCTGCTTACACAGTACTGTGGGTACTGTTTCTCGAATAGTCATTGTTGGGTTATTTTTGCCTAAGGAAATCATAGTTGTTACGAACTTCGTGCGGTAAAAATAACACTACATTATGCGTCTAAAATTTTTATTAAAAGCAATCTTTCTGATTCTGTTGTTGCCATTGACACGGGGTTATTCAGGTAATGTTTGTGCTCCAGACAATGAAGAACCGATAGTGATAATCCCTGTTGAACAGAGTTCTAAGCATCGACCACATTCTAAAGCCTTTGTTCCTTTTGAGGCTAATTATAATGCGGGACTTGCTTCTGTATTGGTGCGCTTTATAAAAGATGTCGGAGAAGTAGAAATCTCCATCCAGAATTTATCATCCGGAGAGTACAACGATTACACAATTAATAGTAAAATCGGATCTATTGTGCTACCTATTTCAGGAAATACTGGTGACTATGTAATAACGTTCACCTTACAAAATGGAAAGCAATTCATAGGTGAGTTTTCTATATAACACGATAGTAATCGTTTAAAACAAAATTATGAACTTTAAAACCACAATCGCAAAGCTGCTTTTTATGGTGGCTGTTGCTCTGTCTATTGCTTCTTGCTCTAAGGAAGCGGATCAATTGACCATTAATGAAGAATCTTCCGATGCCTTTATTACCGCGCAGAAGGAGTTTGCTAAGATCTTGTCTTCCGCTTTGTATGGGGAACCTGATCTCAGAGCTTTTTTGAAGAATGAGGCTCTTAAGGAATTTGACATGGATTACGATGTCTTCTATCCTTATACCAAAGACGCGGTCGTTTATGGAAACAGGACATTCAAGGACATTCTCATTTCATATAGCGAAGATCCTTTATCCTTAGACAGGATCGAAGCTGTCATTCCAAAACTTACCATCCTTGTTCCGGATTGGTCTTGGATTGACAAGGATGGATTCAGTGTAAAAACGTGGGATACTTCTTCCAAAGAAGTGTTTGTCGGCATTTCTGATGACTCAAGTGATCATGTGATATTCTTGAATGGTAAAGAAACGGGAACGGTCTCAGCAGGTACAATTCCTTGTTCACCTGTAGTAATCATTAAGAGTAATGAGAGAATGCGTGTGGTTTCACCTGCGACGAGAGGTTCAGAAGCGACATTTGACTTTGTCTATGATGTTTATGATGGCAGGAATAAGCAACCAGAGACCAGAACGCATGATACTAACATTTATTGGAATTACGATAAATCTGGTGAAAGTGATTTTGTTCCGGCATCAGCACTGCCATCTATAGTTAAAGAGGCTGCGGAAGAATTTAAATATTACAATAACAAGACAGCTCAACGAGACTATATTTATTATGGAATGTCAAAATCGAACACCGATGCCGGTGTTTTGAATCACATGATTAAAGAGTATATTTACAGGTTTAAAATTGCTCCGTCGAAATTAACATTTCTTGACTATCAAAATTCCTCGGATGCAAAGACTGATCCTGATTTTGAGTCAACAAGTCCAGTATTCAAAAAACAAAAAAACAAACTTTCACCAGAGAGTAATGACATCCAAAAATATCTCTGGAGTGAAGGTTCACTTGAGATTAAGTTTGTATTTTATTTGGGGACATATGGGTCAAAAGTATTATCTTCATATAGTGTGCCTCAAACTGTTAAACCATCCGAATTATGGGAAGTTAAAAAAAGCGTTGAAAAGAGGAGGACTTGTTTCAGTGTTTTCCATTATACATATATCAGTGATAAGGCAGACTTGGTTGCAAAGTGGTTTTATCCTAAGGATTTCCCCGTAGAGCCTTTTGATCTGGCAAACAATTCTACTGCGATATGGTTCTCAGTATATGAAGAAGATCCATCGGGTACAATAGAAAAGACAATAACAACATCATGTAAATATACATCAAATGTGAAAAGGTCTGGCAGCCTATCAGGTAATGTGGGAAACAAAGGGGAGAAATGGTCTTTTGGTGTTCAATTCTCTATCTCAGGCGAAGACGCAAGTACAACTGAAAATGGCTGTTTGAGTTCCTTGACATTTAAAATTAATGAAGGATCAGATTTTCTGGGTGATGGAACGTTGAATTATATAACTCCAATAATTAATTCTGGCAAATATACCAAAGACTCCGTTGAAGGATACGACCTTAAGTCAATACCAACTTCAGGTGGGGATGTTGAGATCACTTTTGTTCCAAAACAAAATTGGTGATTTGATTATGAGAAATGTTATATGCGAGATCAGTGTGATCATAGCATTGATGTTGATGGTGTCCTGCTCAAAAGAGCAATCAGGAACAGGTTACTTCAATGAGACATATGCTGGCACTTATAGGCTTGTTTCAGCGACATTCGCTCCGGATCCTGTTTATTTTACTGATCCTATAGACTTTGATGGAAGCGGAAAGAGGACGAAGGACATTATCGAAGGTTTGGGGTTGACATCAGACGAGTTGAACCAGATGACAACTGTGGTGTTTGGAATAAGTGATCATTCAGCATCAGATGTCAAATGTCTGACATTATACGTTCCCGCACAGCACATTAGGGAGTTGAGCACTGGACAACTTGTAATGGATGTCCCGAAGAGTGTGATCTGCCCGGTTCATTTCTATTACACCATTGGAGAAAACGGGGATATGTGCATATACGGGAAGGGGGATCTTACGGACACATTCTCAATTTATGAGGATGGAATATACAAGACCAACCCGCAAGTGTTGAGATTTGAGAAGGCTGAATTGGTTAGCTTTGAGAATGGTGAAATAACAATCAAGATCAACAATATGTATTTTGTTGACTGGACTGACGGCAATTATGTAAGTTCAGACTCTTTCTTTACTTACAAAAAGGATTGATGCCTGAAATCTTGAAAAAGTGTGAACATTTATTGTGTGGGTGTCTTTTCTTTTCTCTGGTCTCCAACCCGGTGCATTGCCAGGAGTCAGCGGAGAAGATGGACACCCTCAGAGAAGCGGTTGTCCGTGCTGAACGAAATGCCTTTAAAAGGACTAAAATAGGCTTCGAAAGGTTGGATAAATCCCGAATTGACAATGGATTCGCCTTATTTAGCGGACCGGATGTCATAAAGACCGTTCAAAACCTACCAGGGGTGGCTTCAGGACCAGAGTTGTTTTCTGGGTTGTATGTCCATGGAGGGGATGGAGCTGACAATCTTTTCTTGCTGGACGGCATACCAGTGTACCAGACTGGTCACATTGGAGGATTATTCTCAACTTTCAATCCGGACATCATCCATAGTGTTGACTTCTATAAAAGCGGATTTCCGGCTCGGTATGGTGGTCGTTTGTCTTCAATTGTGGATGTGAGGACTGACGATGGAGATATCTACGGGTATCATGGCGATGTTTCTATTGCTTTTCTTGATGGACGAGTGCATTTTTGTGGCCCTATCGTCAAATCTAAGTCATCATTCAGTGTCTCGTTGCGCAGAAGTTGGTTGGATCTTATCACGTCCCCTGTTTTCCGCATCATAAACTCAACGAGAGAGGATAAGATGTCGGCGAGGTTTCGTTTCTATGATCTTAACGCGAAGATGCTGTTCCGGCTCGGTGATAATGACAGAATTTCACTTAGCCAATATTTCGGGAGAGACTATCTCAAAGGCCAAGAAACGGATAAGGAAATGGATGATAAAGGTGTCGAGGGCAAAGATGAGAACGGAATGTTGTTTAGCTGGGGAAACTTTACATCTGGTGTCAACTATCTGCATACATCAGATCACCTTATGATAAGCTCTTCTGTATTCGTCACGGGCAATGATTCCAAGATTGGATTCACACATCAGAACCTGTCTATTGACAAGACTGAAGAACGAATTGAATCTGTGCATAACGAACATGCGCGCTATAAGGTCAAGGATTATGGAATCATGGTTCGGACGATATATTTGCCATCCGGCCGAAGTTCACTTGATTTCGGAATGTCGGCTGCCCGGCATCGTTATTCCAATTGCGGAGATATTCAAAGACTTAGTGACACCGTGTCCACAAATAATTCTCAATTTTCCAATGAAGGGACGGTACATCTGGAATATGAAACTACCATATTCAAAATGCTCTCATCCAACATCGGTTTTCGCCTGACATTGTTTGATAGTGGAGGTAAAGTGTATAAGAGATTAGAGCCAAGGCTATCGTTTGCATTCCCTTTGACACCTTCAATGACCGCCAGGGCCTCATATGCAAGAATGAACCAGTTTCAGCATCTGGTGGCGTCGTCTTACCTTGATTTACCTACGAATATGTGGATGCCTTCTACTGAAAAGGCTGCTCCGATGTCCTCCAATCAATATTCTATGGGGTTATACTTATCTGATTTTCATAATGTTGATATCAGTCTTGATGGTTGGTGGAAGGATATGGACGGTGTAATGCTTTATGATGGGATCAGTTCCTTCTTTCCACCTGTTGATAATTGGGAGACGAGGTTTTATTCCGGGCGCGGAAAATCATACGGAATAGAATTGTCTTCTGAATATGCGGATGACAAAATACAGGCGGCACTGTATTACACGTTGAGCTGGAGTAAGAGGCGATTTGATAAAATATACGCTGCATGGTTCTCAGACCATCTTGACAGCCGGAACAAAATCACTGTCACCGCTACCTGGAAACCTAATGATCATTTTGACCTGACAGCTACTTGGAATTATCACACAGGGTATAGGATGACAATGCCGACGCACATAATAACTGACGGTACTTCGAATTACGATTCAGAAAACGGAGAGAATTATATTCACATTTCAGAAGAGTTGTACACAGAGCCGAATAATGTCAAACTTCCCGATTATCATAGACTTGATATTGGTTGCAATTTCAGGAAAACCACCAGGTCTGGTTATAGGAGGGTTTGGAACATCAGTGTTTATAATGCATATTGCCGCTTGAATCCTCTTTTTATGGTTCCGGTCCAAAGATATTCCGAAGGATATCGCGGCAAGGTCTATGCGATTATTCCAATCATTCCGTCAGTAGGCTATTCACTAACATTTTAGGATGAGACAGACAGTTATCATACTTCTCGTATTCTTGTTAAGTTCTTGTACTTACCTGATTGATCTAAAGGATATTGATAATTCTAGTCGATTGTTTATACGATGTTTCCCGGGAGAACAGGACACTACTTTCGTAGAATTGTTTGTGGCGACACCGTCAAATGAGAAACCGAAGCAGATTGGTATTGACAATGCTTCTGTGTCAGTTTATTGCAGGGAAAATGTCGTGCTTGAGAGAGCTCCTTGGAGAGGTGATAACTTTTTCTATGCAGTCTTTTCAGCAAACAGCGGTGACAGGGTGAAAGTCTCCGCGAATAGGGATGGTGTTGAAGATGCTGTGGCGGAGAGTGTATTTCCCGAAGCTCCTAAGATGACTGTCGCAACTCGTGAGGAGAAAGGTAAACTTGTTTTTGAGATAAATATACCGAATCAGTCTGAAGATAAAAAGTACGGGATGCGCCTCGTAAGGAAAGAACGTTATATTTCGGATGAGTCGTGTCTGGATGGTCAGAAAATCATCCGCAAAGATCTGGAGGAAGAGGAAATGTTGACTTGGACGTTTCCTGAAGAGGATGAAGGAACATTATATGATGATTTGGAATCTGGAAGGATGCGATGTGAGGTTAACGGGAATGAAATGTTTTTATTTACAGGAAAAGAAGCTGTTGATGGTATGATTAGTCTTGAAATACCGGTGTGGTACCATGAAGACTATGTCACAAGGTACTATGAGGTCAGAGGGAAAAAACAACTTGCTGTGTATAGGTATTATTACAGAGTGGATCTTTATTCGGTGTCGGACGAGATGTTCGATTATTTCGAGGCGAAAAAGAGATTGGATAACAACAGTCTCTCGGAAATAGGTTTTGCGCCAATGAACTTTCGTGTCGGGAATGTTCGTGGTGGATTCGGAGTTGTAGGTTGTTGCTCACAGATCAGTTCCGGATGGATTCCAAACATTAATGCAATGCCGGATTATGACAACATTGATGATGGGATTCGTGTGCTTCACGATTGGCTGGTTGATTTTTAGGTATTTAATAAGACAAAGCTATTTCTTTTGAACGTTATAATAATGTGGTCTGATATTTGACTTTACGGACCGAACATTTAAAAACTTTACTTTATGAAACATTTATTTGCTGCTGTGATTGCGGTAATTGTCTCAGTCACGGCATTCGGACAGGAAGTCCGGAATCTAAGTTTCACCCGTGGCTTCGCGGGAAACGTTGAGGCCGGAGTTCTTTTCAATGGAGGGTTTGCCGGTGAATATGTGAATGTCTCTTCTGGGTACAATGTTCTTCCCGGGTTGTTCGCCGGAGTGGGAATCGGGATAAAGAACCAGCGGTTCAACACTTCTTCGAATGCGAAGTCAATTCTTGTCCCTACATTCATCCAGTTGAGATACAGCTTTCTGAACAAGTCAGTGAGCCCGTTCATAGATCTGAAGGGAGGTTTGATATCGGATTATTCTCCTTCTTTGAAGGATATGCCGGAGGGATTACGCGATTCAGGTTGCGGCCATTTCTTCAGGGTGGGAATCGGCGTTGACTACAAGAGGTACTCGTTCTATGTCGGTGATGACTGGTCGCAGATTTCGTACTCAGATTGGGCCTCAAGTGACTATGCTTGGGTTTTCGGCATCGGGTATAAATTCTAGGAATTTTCGTGGCGAGTAACTAACTGACTAACAGTGAATAAAGTAATCGTCTTCAGGTGTAACTATCTGAAGATGATTGCGTCTGTTATTGATTATTAGGCGTTTAAGAATTACGGCAATCTTTGACTTTGCTTGGATTCACTTGGTGCTTTTGGTGATGGCGCTTCGACAGGCTCAGCGACCGACGGCTGTAAATGAAGTGACTAATTGTGGGCTCAGCGACTGGTTGTGGCGGCAGGGCTTACTTCTCGTACGGGGTGTAGACTCCGAATTCGGCGAGGGAGAGGAGGCCGGTCCATTTGGTGAAGCGGACGCGGACGGCGTCAGCGTACACCTTGTCGAAACGGTGGATCTTCACGCGGCTCTGGGTTGGGGTGGTGCCGCTGAAGACTGGATGCCAGGAACCTTTGTGGAGATATTCAATGACATATTCCTGCATCACTCCGGCCTTTGGTTCGGTCATCACGACCATGTTTATGAGGCTGCCGGGGTCGAGCTCGACTTTCCAGAACGGCTCTTTGACTTCGGGGCTGGAGACCCAACAGGTGCGGAAGTTGTCGTCGTTGGCGAAGTCCATGATGTCCATGTCATCTGACCATGATGAGTCGCACGGTTTGCCGATGGCGATGTTGATGTCGGTGATCGGCTCCATTGTTTCAGCCACGTCCACGAGATGGCCGGTGTTCTTCCAGATCTTGCCGATGCGCTTCATGGCGTCTATGCAGTTCTGGTCCATCAATCCGTTACGGTTCGGGGCGGAGTTCAGGATGTAGGTACAGAAGGCGTTGTTGTAAGGAATTATGTTGTCAGCCACGATCTTGTCAACGTCTTTCAGTGGAGAGTTTGGAAATTCGGTCTTCCAGAACCAGGTCTTCTGGAGTGGGTAGCAAGCCATCGCCGGAAGCTGGTTGGTCTCAGGAGAAATCTTGTCTCCGGCGTTCTGCTCGTAGCAGCGGATGTCAGAGTAGAACAAAGCCTCGGTCGGGTACTTCGCCCCGTTCAGGTCCATCACAAGGCAGTTAGGCTGGATGCTTTTGATAAGGTGATAAAACTCCGGGAATGAGACATCTGAATATGAAATCCTTCCCCATGGGGCATCCCAACCGTCGAACATTATGGTGTTGACGGGACCATATTCAGTCAAAAGCTCGCGCACTTGGCTTTTGAGCAGATTGATCTTTTCCGGGGTGAACGGCAGGGTAGGGCGGATGCGGTGGTGGGTGTCCAGGATCGAGAAGTGGAACATTATCTGCATTCCGGCCTTGTGGACTGAGTTGACAAGTTCACGCAGCACATCCCTGTGAAGAGGGGAACTCATCACGCTGTAGTCGGTGGTCTTGGTGTCCCACATGCAAAATCCGCTGTGGTGCTTGACCGAGACGCAGATGAATTTCATTCCAGCGCTTTGAGCAGCTTTTACCCATTGATCGGTGTCTAGCTTAACTGGGTTGAACACTTCTGGACTTAGGTCTGGGTCAGTCCAATCCGCTGTCTGATAGGTCGGAAGACCGAAATGAACGAATAGTCCGAGCCTCAGATCGACAAACTCCTGTTGGAGCTGGTGGAGGCTTTTTTCCTGCGCTGCCATCATCATCGGGACGGCCAGCAGGGCCAATAGTGTTGAGATGTACTTTTTCATAGTCGCTAAGTTACTGAATTTTTGCTAACTTTAGGGCGTAAATGAATATTTATTGATTTCGAGTGTGGCAATATTAGTTGCTACGGATTTTGTAAAGACAAAAAAAGTCATTTAAAATCTATATAATGGATTCAAAAGAAAGAATAGCTAAGGCCTTGACTGTCGCCACCGACACCAAGGTTTTTGAGATGGGCTGCGGTGTAAGTTCGCAGGCTCCAGAGGAGTTTAAGAAATGGTTTCCGGGACGCAAAGCGGTGGTTGTGGCTGACTTGAACACTTGGAAAGCATTGGGAGAGAAGGTTTACGGAGAGTTTGTGGCTGCCGGAATCCCCACCGAGAAGTACATCATCGAAAAAGAGGAGTTCCACGCAGATTGGAGGTACGTTGACATGACCGGCCACATCATAGCAGGAGATTTTGCTGCTGCAAAGGCTATAGAGAATGATCCTGAATATGTTGAGCCGGACGCTGAGAAGGCTTTCAGGCCATCCTCTGAGGCTGAATATGTGGCCGTCTCAGTGGGTTCTGGTGTCATCAACGACCTCTGCAAGCTTGCATCTCATCACTACGGTCAGCCTTACATGACATTGCCTACAGCGGCTTCCGTTGATGGTTTCTCTTCATTCGGAGCCTCGATTTCGTACCATAATTCCAAGCAGACATTCTCTTGTCCGGCTCCTCTGGTGATTATCGCTGACATTGACGTGATCGCTGCCGCACCGAAGGAGATGACCGCGGCAGGTTACGCTGATCTGGCAGCCAAGGTGCCAGCCGGAGCCGAGTGGATGATCGCAGACCTGATGGGCACTGAGCCTATCAAACCGGACGCATGGCATGTTCTTCAGGACTACCTTGATGACCTTCTGGCTGACCCTGAGGGTGTTGCCAACGGTGACAAACAGGCTGTTGCTGATTTATTTGAGGGCTTGACCCTCAGCGGAATAGCGATGCAGGCCGCTCAGTCCAGCCGCCCGGCTTCATGCTGCGACCATCTGTTCAGCCATATTCTTGACATGACACATCATCGCTACCATGGGAAGCTCCAGTCTCATGGTTTTCAGGTGGCGATAGGCACGCTGACGATGTGCGCTGTGTTTGACGGGTTGTTCAAGATGGACCTTACGAAGATCGATGTGGACGCTTGCGTGAAAGCTTGGCCTACGCTTGAGCAGGAGCAGGAGAGGGCTCTTGAGATATTCAAGGATTTCCCTGCACCGAAGCTTGGGTACACTGAGATCACCAAGAAATATGATGACGCGGCAACTGTCCGTGAGCAACTTACGAAGGTTAAGGAAGGATGGCCGGAGCTTAAGAAGAAGCTTCAGGGGCAGGTATATTCATTCGCCAGGATGCAGGATCTGATGAAGAAGGCCGGCGCGCCGTACGATCCTTCGATGATCGGGGTGACTCGTCAGATGCTTAAGAATATGTTCCCGAAGGTTCAGCTGATGCGTTTCCGCTTCAATGTGCTTGACCTTGCGAAGAGGGGAATGTTCTACGATCAGCTCGTGGAGTCTGTCTTCGCTCCGGGCGGTGCTTGGGACTTGACAAAGGAATTGAAGTAAAAGAATATGACAGTGCGTGGAACGGGTGTCCGAGGCTTTGCGAAAGGCCGTGCGTTTGTGGTCAGGGACTGCGGACAGAGGAACCCGTTCGAGGACATTCCGCCCGGCAGCATTCTGGTTGCCGAGCGGCTGTCGCTGTCAGACTCCACACTGATTGATTTCAGGAATATTGTCGGGCTTGTCGTCTGTGAGGAAGACGCTGACGGTCAGGTATGTGTGCTGGCGAAAGGCATTGGCGTACCGGCTATTGTCGGTATCTCTGATTGCCTCAAGGAGATCGTGACTGGCGACCGTCTCCTGATCTGGAATCTTGATGTGTTAGTCAATCCCGATCTCGACACCACCATCGCCTACGAAAAAGCTCGTTCAGAATCCGACACCCAGCTCAGCCTAAACCTCCCGCACTCGACGTATTATTAGTGGCCGGCATTGGTGAGAGTGTAAAGTTTCTTTACAGTCGGTGTTAAATTTCTTTACACTTTAAAAAAGTGAACAGATCACTAATATCTTCATAGCTAATTTATTGTGTGCTTTGGCACGAAGTTGGTTTGGCGAAAACTCCAGTTTTTAATTGAGTTTATATGTCAAGCACGTACCTGAAGTTCCTGTCGAGGAACAAGCTTTACACTTTCATTGAGGTTTTCGGACTGTCGGTTGCGTTGGGATTTGTCATTCTGCTGGCTTCGTATGCCAAGACGGAGTTCAGCGTTGGGGCGAAGCAGCCGCTTTCCAAACAGCTGTATGTCGTCGGGGCGGGGGACTCTTTCGGAATGACACTTGGAACTTCCGAAGAGTTTTTCCCATCCATTCCTGAGATTAAGGCATGGACAAGGATTGTGGACATGGATAATTCGAATGTCATGGTCGGAGATGACTATTATAAGGCTGCTGAGGCATCGATTGACACTAATTTCTTCAAATTCTTTGACTATCACCTTGCCGGTTGTCCTAAGGAAATTGTTTTGGAAAATGAAGATGAGGCTATTCTGTCCGAGTCGTTTGCAAAGAAAGTGTTTGGAAATGAAGATCCGATAGGCAGGGTTTTGAGTATTGGAGATAACAAACTGACGGTGATCGGAGTTGTCGAGGATTTCGGACCCACAGATGTGTTCAACCACTACGATTTCTTCACAAGCATCAAACGTGCGCAGAAGCGGTGTGCTTGGATGGATAATTTTGGCAGCACGATTCCGATCGTCAGGCTTGACGAAGGGACTGATGTGGAAAAGGTGCGCGAGGAACTCTTGAAAAAATACATGGGCTATTGGAATTTCTATAAGGCGGATAATTCCGACAATGCCTTTTTGTGGGGATCTAGTGTGACGAGACTTGACAAGGTCTATTTTTCGGATATGGATGCTTGGAGTTGTTTAAGGACTGGCAACAAGAAACAGGTTGAGTTGCTGTTCATTGTGGCTCTGGTGCTGCTGATCTCCGCCATATTCAATTACATCAACCTCACGGTCGCCCAGACGGGAAAGCGCGCCAAAGAGATGGCCACCAGAAGGTTGCTTGGCGAAAGTTCAAGGAATATAGTGACAAGGTACATCACTGAGTCATTTGCCTTTACTGTCGGGTGTTTTGCAGTTGGCTGTCTGCTGGCATATTCATTCAAACCGCTCTTTGATAGTATTTTGAGCTCTGAAATTGTACTGACACCTGACTTGAGCACCGTGCTTTGGGCAGTTCTGGCTTTGGTTGTCATTTCCGTGATATCTGCATTGCTCCCTGCAATGCTCGTGTCTCGCTTCAAACCAATAGATGTCGTGAAAGGGGAGTTCCGTTTCAAGAACAAGATGATTTTCGGCAAGGTGTTCATCGTGCTTCAGACCGTGTTCAGCACCATCCTTATTGCGATGGCGATCACGATGGCGGCAGAAGTAAACTATCTAGTCAATCTGCCTGTCGGTTATGAGACAAAAGATGTCATTCAGATTGCTTCTCAAGGTGTAGGTTACAATAGAGGACCTCAGGATGCACTTCGTGCTAGGTTAAAGGCTTTGCCTCAGGTGGTTGATGTGGGACTTGGGATTACATCTCCGATATCCTGCGGGGCGAATGGCATTCACGATGAGAACAACCAGTTGATAGGTTGGATGCGTATGGCCCAATTGGACACGACTTCGCTTAGGATTCTGGGAATCAAAGTCTTGGAGAAGTATAGCGAACTCTCTTCGCCGAAAGTGCTTCTGACAGAGACATCTAAGAGAAGTACTGGAGTAACGGCAGAACATCCTTACGTAGGCGGAAGCTACACGAAAGGGGAATATGAAATCTGCGGTATCATCCCGGATTTCCGCGCCAACACAGCTTTGTTCGAACCGATGGAGAATGAGCGGAACGCCATATTGATTATAGACGAGAATTATGATTATGCATTCATTCAGCTTCTAAAGATAACCGGAGATCGCTCCGAGGCTATGACTGCTGTTAAGAATGTGTGCAGTGAGTTTGCTAAAGAGACCATAGGTGTTCCTATTGAGATGGACACTTTCTATCTGGATGAGAAGATGGTCGATGATTTGAAAGGTACCAAGAACGCGATGCTGCTCATGATTTCATTCATGGTGATTGCTATCTTGATCTCCGCTCTCGGTCTGTTCGCGATGTCGCTCTATTTCACAGAGCAGCAGAGCCGCCAGATCGCTGTCCGTAAGGTATTTGGCGCTGAAGTCAGCTCTGCTGTCTGGACATTGTCCAAGTCTTTCATGATCATGAGTGCTGTGGCTGTCGTGCTTGCTGTACCATTTATCGTTTGGGGCATAGGCTACTATCTTCAGGCATTCTACGCCAAGATCGCTTTCCCGTGGTGGGCCATTGTCCTCGCGGCCTTGATCTCGATGCTGATTTCATTCCTCTCCGTCATCGGCCAGACCTACGCTGCTGCCACCAAGAATCCGGTCAAGACCCTTGGTCAGGATTGATGAATCCGGTGGTCACTGAGCTTGCCGAAGTGACCCGAATAGAAAAAGAGAGGGGTAAGACCCGACTTTTTACGTTTCTTATCAAAATTTACGTTTTTGTTGCGTATTATTGCGGACAAAGACTTGGACTATGATAGGAAACGTAACTTTTAATGATGCCCTCACCGCCCTTGCTGACCTCGTGATGCCGCGCGAATGCATCGTCTGTGGGAAATCTCTCGCTCTTCGAGAGAGGCATCTTTGCATCGGATGCCTTGCCGACCTGCCGCGGACATATTTCTCGAATATGCCCCACAACCAACTTGCCGACAGATTCAACTCATTGATTCAGCGTGATATTGAGTCCGGAGGAGTCTTTGAGGAATATTCCTACGCCTCTTCCTTGTTCTTTTACCGCTCCCAGACTGGCTACAGACTGATCACCCAGAGGCTGAAATATCATTCAGACTATGCCGCTGGGCGGTATTTTGCCTCGATGCTTGGCCGCGAGATGGCCTCGTCACCGATTTACTCCGATGTGGATGCTGTGATTCCAGTGCCTCTGCATTGGTCCAGGCTTTGGTCTAGAGGGTATAACCAGGCTGAGATCATAGCTGAGGTCCTTGCTGAGAGTCTCGGAGCGGAGATGCGCACTGACATCCTTTATCGTGCCCATAGAACCCGCACTCAGACAAAACTCTCTGTAGAGTACAAGGTCCGCAATGTGTCAGGAGCTTTTCAAGTAAGTCGACTGAAGGCCATTCCTGAATATTCCCACATCCTCCTTGTGGATGATGTTTTCACGACAGGAGCGACCCTTCATTCCTGTCAGAAGGCGTTGAGGATGATTTTCCCGCCACCAATTCGCATTAGCGTTGCTACCTTGGCATGTGTCGGAATGTAGGAAATGCTACAATTTGGTTACAAATCGAAAGAATAAACGTTTTAGATAGTAAATTTACCTAAATGAAGAGCCATACATGCTCTGAGTGATATGCCTATTAAAATCAACTAAAATTTTTCTTATTGTTTATAGGGTTGGAAATAAAACGGTTAAGCTGAAATTTTTATAAATTTTTGCAAAAATTATTAAAAAATATTTGCAAGTCTCAAAAAAAGCAGTACCTTTGTATCCGGGTTGAGCAAGGAGGTTCTCTCCCCGATCAACCTATTGGTTATTAGTTTTAGTGTTATTAATTATGTGGTTAGAGTGAGAGTCCACGCGAGATGCGTCGACGCTCATTTTTTTCTTATACACTTCCGGTCACAGTGATTGCCGGTCGCTGAGCTTGCCGAAGCGCTTGACTATTCGTAAATTTGCCGGTGGAATATAAACAACGAATATGCTAGAACTTGGAATCAAAGGCCGTCAGGAGGTGATCGTGACGGAAGAACTGACCGCAAGCCATATCGGCAGCGGAACTGTGAGGGTGTTTGCCACCCCGATGATGATCGCCCTTATGGAGCGCACCAGCCGCCTAAGTGTCAAGCCTTACCTTGAGGAGGGGCAGGAGACGGTGGGGACCAGAGTTGACGTGTCGCACGTCTCCTCAACGCCTGTTGGACTGAAAGTGTGGTGCGAAAGTGAGGTCGTGGAGATTGACCGCAGAAGAATTGTCTTTAAGGTTGCCGCATATGACGAAAAAGGGCTCATAGGTGAGGGCACCCATGAGCGCTTTGTGATAGATGTCGCCAAATTCCAGGCGAAGACCGAGGAGAAACTCCACTAGCAGTTCATAGCACCGCAGCAGTGGATGACCTGGCCGGAAACGTAGCTGGAGAGGTCGCTGGCGAGGAAGAGTGCCACATTGGCCACATCTTCAGGGGTGCCTCCGCGACGAAGCGGAATCTGCTTCACCCAAGCGTCACGCACTTCCTCGGAGAGGGCGTTGGTCATGTC
>ERZ808267.70-NODE-70-length-50889-cov-3.515383_pt1 | contig 50889 bp, 35 predicted proteins | sample MGYA00521241_ERZ808267 | MGnify/ENA primary metagenome ERZ808267 (study PRJEB31516, sample SAMN03275592) | gut metagenome | biome: mammalia-associated habitat; material: feces | host: Papio cynocephalus | place: Kenya | collected 2012-07-19 ...
CAAGTAGCTAGCCTATCAATTGAACGGATAAAGTCACTTTCGCAGGGAAAGGAGGCTTGACTAATACTATATAAATAGTGAGGCTCTTTTTTTGTGAGAGACGTGATCTGTAAGGGTGGAAAACAAGTTCGTTTTCCACCCTTATCGCTTCACCTTGAAGAAATCGATCATCAAGGCAGAGCATTCTTCGGTCAGAACTCCTGACCTGACTTCGGTCTTGGGATGGAGTAGGGAAGGGGAGAACAAGGAATAGCCCCTCTTGGGGTCAGGGGCTCCATAGACTATCCTGCCTATCTGTGCCCAATTGATTGCACCGGAGCACATCGGGCAAGGCTCCACAGTGACGTAGAGGGTGCAGTCGCCAAGATATTTCCCGCCCATCGCCTCGGTGGCGGCAGTGATCGCGATCATCTCAGCGTGCGCAGTCGGATCATGAAGCCTTTCGGTCATGTTGTGCCCGCGCCCAATGATCTTCCCACGGCAGACAATTACTGCCCCAATCGGAATCTCGTCCTCCTCGCAGGCCAAGCACGCCTCCTTCAGTGCCTCGCCCATGAATTTCTCGTCAATGTCCATAAGAATCGTCCTAAATGAATATGCCAACCTATTCAAACATCCAATAGTTGCCCAAACAAAAGTCGGCAAACTTCATCAAAAACAAAAAATGCAGGTCAGTTAGACCTGCATGCTTAAACGTCATCTGACCGATTACCACCTGTCCTCAGATGATACAGTCAGTTTTTTGCGTCCGTGGCGGCGACGGGAAGCGAGTACGCGGCGACCGTTAGCGGTAGCCATTCTCTCACGGAAACCGTGCTTGTTCACGCGCTTGCGTCTGGATGGTTGAAATGTCCTTTTCATATCTTCTTATTTTTAATTTTCATAAAAGGACTGCAAATTTAATCCTTTTGCCGTAAATTTCAAAATTATTTTTGGATATTCCGTTAATCAAGATCTTTTGGAATTAAAGCCCAGAAGAAATTTGTGTAATTTAGATTAATAATTTCGCCTTTATGATAATTATGCTTACCTTTGTCCTTTGTAACCTTGGAATGAGTATTCATGCTGCAAGGTTTAGTTTTATGATAAAAAGGGTGGCCTTACATTACTTTTGAAGTTATGTAAGGCATGACTGTGGACGACTATGAGTCTGTATGTCAATGATCAAGACAGGCTTCTCCAACCTAAAAGAAGTTATGGGGGGGGGGTATAATGTCTTGGGACATAAAGGTTTACGTAATTATTCCAGAGCGCATTGCTTTTGGAAAGTTGTTGCGTTACTGACGGTCTTGTCTGCATGGGTGTCCCCAACATATTCAGCATCATATTCACTGAACAACCCCACTTCGTCTTCCGTCCGCCGTTCGGTCGTTTCTTCTGCCGACTCTTCATTTGTCGAAGATAAGCATGACACAGCATCTTTCGCAGTGTTCTATCGCTCCGCTGTTTCCGACATCGAACCGGGCTACAAAGACAACTCCGCCACACTGAAAGCAGCGACAAAGGGGCTTCGCTCCATTGTTTATAACGGCAATTTACGAATATACAAAGTCTATATTATAGGTGCAGCCTCCCCAGAGGGAAGCAAGGCACTCAACGCTAGACTGTCCCGTGACAGAGCCGAAGGCGTCAAGACTTTCCTCAAGGAGATTGAGCCTCGTCTGACAGATTCGGATTTCGTCGTTATCTCCCGTGGGGAGGACTGGGAAGGTGCTGCTAAGATCGCGGAAATGTTCGACTCACAGTCCGGGGACGGAATGATTTCGGGAATATTCAAAGACAGCCGCAACCCTGAGTCGAAGAAGCAGACAATGAAGCGGCTGAAAGGCGGAAAGGTCTGGCGCAAGCTCATCACTGACTACTATCCGTCTCTCCGTCGTACTGACATCCATGTGCTATACAGTACTGTTAAGCCGATAGAACCGATTGATTACCAATCGCCTGACATAAAAGTAGAGGTGCCATATTCAATGGCCCTCGCTTCCAAGACGGTGCTGCCGAAGATTGAGTTCCCTGAGCCGGAGCCGCCTAGGGAGAAATTCTATTCCGTTGCCGTCAAGACCAACGCCCTTTATGACGTGATGACTGCTCTTAACGCGGAAGTTGAGGTTCCGATTGGTAAGAAGTTCTCCGTCATGGTCGAGGATGTGTTCCCATGGTGGAATTGGGGCCCGAACGGCAACAAGTATTGCTTTCAGATTTGGTCGATGGGCATTGAGCCGCGCTGGTGGTTCGCCCGCGATGACCGGAGAGACTTCCTGACTGGGCATTTCGTCGGAGTCTATGGAATGTCAGGGAAATATGATTTGCAGTGGGACACCAAACTTTGCTACCAAGGCGAGTTCTGGTCGGCTGGCTTGACCTACGGCTATGCCCTCCCAGTGTGCCGGTGGATGAATATGGAATTTTCTGTCTCCGCAGGCTACCTTCGCACGGACTACCGTCACTATCAGCCGGATCCGGGCTACGAGCACCTCTTCCGCGACAAGTTCAATGTCGGCACGACAACATGGTTCGGCCCGACGAAACTGAAAGTCTCGTTGGTGATTCCGATAGGGAAGGATTCACATAAAGAAAGGAGGGGAGAGCGATGAAGAAAAGGGTTTTAATGAATAGTCCATTCCTCCTTCTGGTCCTTGCCGTGCTGTGTGGCTGCCACCGACGTCCGCTTGAGGATCCGGACTACCGGACACTGGTCAAGGTTCAAGTCGATGTCTCGAATGTGAAGAACGTGACCTGCGACATCTACAACGACAAGATTCCTGTTCCGAAGATTGAACCGGAAGCCATGCACCTTTTGCTATTCACAGAGGATGCAGAAAAGGTGGCCAGCGAGACATATATCACTGATGTGACGATTGAGCCCGATGGAAACCGTACGATTTCAGGAGAGGTTCTGGTGGCACCTGGCACCTATCGCCTGCTTGCCTACGATTTCAACACTGATGGCACCTACGTGAGGAACTACAACGTCTGGTCCGAGGCTGAGGCCTACACTGAAGCTGCTCCTAAAGGCATCCAGAACGCTTTCCGCTCCAAGAGTGGTGAGTCGCTCAACATCCTGTCCGAGCCAGATCACCTTGTGGTCTCATCGAATGAGCGGGAGACAATCCCTTACCATGAAGGTGTCTACACCATCTACACCGACGCCTCCTCGATTGTGGAGAGTTGGTACCTCCAAATTAAAGTCGATGGTCTTGAATATGTCACCTCGGCTCAGGCTGTGCTTTCCGGCATGGTCGGCTCGAACCTGATCGCCACGAACACTAAGGTGACAGACCCTGAGGCTTCAATCTGGTTCAAGCTCCAGAAAAGCGATGACAAAGGCACCCCAGTGATCTGCACCGTCTTCAACACCTTCGGTCACATAGATCAGTCTGTCAATAACTTGGAAGTGACATTCAACATCTACACCACTGACGGAAAGATGGTAGTCAAGACCTTTGACATCTCAGACCTCTTCAAGACCGAGAATGCGGTCAATCACCACTGGCTCCTTCTTGAGCAGACAATTAAGATTGATCCACCTCCAATAAGTGGCGGTTTCGACCCGAAAGTCGATGACTGGGAAGAAGAGCGTCACGATGTGACAATTTAGAAAGTTTATAGTTTATAGTAATATTTAAAAGTTAAGTTTTTTATGAAAAAATCAATTCTCCTGACAGCCTTGGCTTTTGTCGCGTTGGGCTGCTCAAAAACCGAGGTGAAGCCTGTGGAAGACGCACCTGCTCAAATCTCATGGAACGCCGTGGTCGGCAAGGCCTCGACCAAGGCGATGATTGATGGGACGAAGTATGAAACCTCAGCCCCTTCTTTTGGTACATTCGCTTACTTCCTTCAGGAAGGAAGCTGGGCAGACAATAAAACTGATGGTCAATTATACATTCCAATTAGTGAAGTAAAGGCATCTGGAACTGGCAAACTTGTTTGGACCACAGAAACCCCATATTATTGGCCGAAAGCAGGAAAGTTGACATTCTTCACATATTCACCGTATAATTATCAGGAAACTGCTGGTGGCCAGATTCCGGTTAGTATAGTTGCTAACAGTGGCCTTACTGTTGCCAACTACAATGTGGATGCCCATCAGGACACTGACTTTATGGTTGCTGATGCCGCTGTAGACAAAAATAATAATGAATCTATCACTGACTATGATGGCGTTCCTGTTGCCTTTAAGCACAAATTGTCTCAGATTGTGGGGATCAACATTCAGACTGTCAAGGGTACTGCTCTTCATGATTATGCGAATGAACATGATGGTTCGACTGGTAAAGAGTATGTATCTGGAGATGTAGTGTTTAAGCTTAAGAAAGTTCAGTTAACGGACATCCTTACTCAAGGTAAATATTCTTATGAAACTGCTGAACCTACAAGTGATGGTTGGACGAATCAGAGTACCACAAAAACTTATGTTTGGTATGATGATGCCGCTGGCGTTAATTTTACAGATAATAATAAGTTTGAATTAAAATATAACACTAAAGATGCGGCTCGTAATGCCTATCTGTTAGTCCTTCCGCAGACTTTTGGAGATCCAGACGAACAGGCAACTACAGTTAAGACTTCTCTTGACATTGTTTTCCAGATTTTGACATGCAACGGAGTTGACACTGCTGGAAATGCTACTTTCTCTACCCAGAATGTTTCCAAGAGCATTTACCTTTACAAAATGCATTGCGACACTCATAACAGTGACGCTGAGCATGCGATAGCCATGAACAAGAAGATCACCTACACCATCAAGATTGACTTGGACAACAATGGTCAGACTCGCATCTACTGGGCTCCTTCAGTAGAGAATTGGCAGGAAGAGGCATATTCCACAACAATCTAATTTGCCTTAGACCGCGGTCGCAGTCGGTCCAATTACTGCGCAGCCTTGGGGCGGGTGAAACCGCCTCCGGGCACTAAAAGATACCTTGGACGCAGAACAAACGTTTCGAGGAATTGATAAAGATGACTATGTTGACAAAGGCTATGAAGATCAGAATGTGGACCGCAGTCGCAGTGCTGGCGGCAGCACTAACCTCATGCGTAAGCAATGAGGTGGCGCAGCCCGTCCCCGAGGACATCCCGATCACGTACTCCGTGCTCCAAAAGAGCATGGCCACTCGCGCTGCCGTGACAGGAACAACGTATCCCCAAAACGTCCCCTTTGGCTCTTTCGCCTATTATCTCCCCTCCGGCCAGACATGGCTGGACAACAAGTCAGAAGCCCAACTCTACATCAACAACAATAAGATTGCGCACGATCCGACCGGTAGCTCAGGCACTTTCGCCCCCAACTCCTGGCACAGCAACATAGTCCACTACTGGCCGAAAACTGGCACCCTGACATTCTTCTCCTACTCCCCGTATGAGAATGATGAATTGCAAAGCAAAATCAGTTGCTCCCCAGATAACGGCCTAAAGATAGATTCATGGACAGCCGCCATGAATCCCGGAGATGCCGCAGAAAAAGGCACCGGTGTTGACCTCATGATAGCCCAAAGCGTGAACCAATCAGGCAACTCCTCCTCCGGCAGCACCTACCATCCCGGAGTCCCTACCGAATTCCACCACATCTGCTGCCAAGTGGAAGTGCAGGCTAAGTTAAGCGCTGCTGAGGAGGATAATAAAGATAAGAAAACCTACACTGTCAATTCGGTGTATTTTAATAACTTGTGGACCACGGCTAACTACTCTTCTAATGTCGGCACATGGATTGGTCATTCAGAGCCTGATAATCGTTCATACACTATCAATGGCACCGAAGGACAAACGCTTGGCCTTGACGGTTTACCATCGACCGTCTTCCCTTCGATGATAGTGATTCCTCAGAATCTGTTGGAAGCGTCTGGCTCTTCTGCTCGTGAGGCTCCAAGCATCACGATTGAATATACTCCGAAAGGTGGAGACCGTACCACTGTCACAAAGCTTCTCGCGAATGGTCACAACGATATTTGGAGACCGGGGAAAAAGTACGTGATCACCATAATATTCAGTGTAGATGAAGCTTATATTGAGTTTGCCACTTCGGTAAAGGGCTGGGAAACAGGTGTTAATCGAGATGACATTACAATTGGCAATTAACGACATGGCTTATAGAGTATCATTTCATCAAATTTTGCTCATGGCATTGGTGCCGGTGCTGCTCCTCTCATGCTCGCATAGCAGTGTTGAGGGGCCAGAGGCGGACACCGATGCGGTGATAGGCTTCTCTACGGTTTCTCAAGAACTGGACAGTCGCTCGACAGGCAGCACATTGATCTCAAACTTGAACGTGCAGGGTTCTGAAATAGCCGTTTATGGATTCCATGGTAGTGAATTAGATTACAGTGGCGAGATTCCTGTGTTCGAGACGGAAGGCGCTAAGCGCGTTTGTTACAAGTCTGACGGTCAAGGCCAGTCTAATTGGGACTATGACTACATTGGCAGTGATGCTGCATCAAGCGGAGTTGACAAAGTCAAATGGATTCGATCAGACCGTTACCGCTTCCGTGCTTTTTATCCATATTCATTGATGAGCGAAGTCAATAATACGTCAAGTGCAAAAGTTTTGCAGATGAGGTACTCACTGATGGAACATGATTCGGATTTGATGGTCGCCTATGCGACACGTTGTCCGGCTGAGGATTCTGAGGGCGTAGCTCCCGTCAAGCTAGAATTCAAGCATGCCCTCTCTGCTTTGAAATTCATAATCAAGAAAGAGAACACTAATGAGACAGAGAAAGTGAAGGAGTTCTATCTAACAGGATTGCATCAAGCTGGTGGCTTGTATTATTTTGCATCTGGTGCTTCGAATCTTAAAGGTGATCAAACAATAATGTGGATTCCAGGTGAGGTTGATGAGGACACGTTTGTTCATCATTGGAATCCTGGTAATGAGACAAAATACAAAGAAATAGTAGCGGGCGGAGTGTCAGTCTATGATGACAAAGGTGACAAAGACGGTTTTGTCTTTGCTATACCAATGAATGGAGAGTACGAGGGTAAAAAATGGGTGGATCCACTTCCAAGCATATACGCCCACTTTAAGACAGACAAGGGCGGTTCGGTTCTTCATACTGCCAAGTTGCCGGACATCCCTTGGGAACCTGGCAAGAAGTACATCTACACCATCACAGTCAAACATGCAACGGTTTCTGTTGAAGTCAAGATTAAGCCTTGGACGGAGGTAGAGGCGAGTGCGGAGATTAAACTATAATTGATAAGAATGCGAAAGAGACATTATCATATTCTTACAATCCTTGCCGCGATGTTTGGCCTTGCGGGCTGCTGGCAGTCGGAACAGGAACCAGTCGATGAAGGCTTGGGGACAGTGGTTTTGAAAGTTGGAACCATCGCAACGCGCGGGACAACGATAACCTCTGCTGACGAGGATGATGACGGCACTCCGGATGATGGTGACAAGATGACCAGCCTTAGCGTATGGCTTGTCAAAGGTGATGAGGTGTACAAGTTTATGAATGAGGATATGTCACCGGCTAAAACCGCTGAATGCGATCTTGGATCCTGTGCCAGAGGTGATTATAAGCTATATGTCGTTGCTAATTGCAAAGACTTGGACTCCTATGGAAATAGTCCGACCTTGGATGCCGGCTTTAAGGACAAGGCGTTTGGTCCAATCTCCAGGGGCAGTTCTCCGGCATATTCTACAGCTGGTGCCTTGGCTAAGGTGATAGACAAGACTGATGCCTTGTTTGCAGACGATAAGGGTGGCATGCCTCTTTCCTATGTCGGTGACGTTGCTGTGGGGCCTGGTAAGAACGAAATAAATGTCGAACTCGATAGGGTCTGCGCCAGATTTACTGTCAAAATCACCAACAATGCTATTGGAAAAAATGTCTGCATCAACAAAGTGACACTATCTAACTTCAATCCTCCGAAAGGTTATTTGTTTCCTCACATCAATGAGTTAGGACACAATAGTGTGCCATTTAGCGAAGATGAGGATATTGCATTTCCTGATGTCACAGATGACAATTTTGCCATCATTCGTCCGCGGGAATCTATGGTGCTGAGCGACCTGTACTTGTTTGAGACTGACGGAGAAGAAGATAAGGAAATCACCATTAGGGGAGCGTTGTATGAAGAGGGGAAAACACCTACCTTGATTCCGGGAAAAGTCATTACATATTCTTTAGGTGATAATAAATCATCGTTCTCTTCCGGCAAGAGTTATTTGATTCGTTCCGTTTCATCCAGCACCTATTATCTAGGTACAGATGGTTCTTCGGTCCGCCTATGGTCTTTTCCTAGCAATGCGGAGATTGTAAATTCTCCTGACATCGGAGAGTTTATTTGGGAAATAAGCGGTAATAATCAAGGGTGTACTTTCTTTAATAAAAAGCATAATGTTTGGCTGACAATTTCGAATTCGACCGGGGAGTCTGCTGTTGGGGTGTCGAATAATGCTGGAACATCCTTATTCTATATTAATAATTCTATTTATTATTATGACTCTAACTCAAGTTATTATCTGACGAACTCTTCAAATAAGCCAAGTGTCGTGACATCTAATCAGACTCAGTGGTACCTTCGCGAAGTCACGGAGAACCAAAATAATGCGCAGGTATTTGATGAGTACAAAATCAAGGACATTTTCTTTCACAGTTCCATAACCCATGTCGATCAGCACGGAGCCCCCTTCTTGCTGTCCCAACTCAAACGCAACCAACATCTTCAGATGGAAATAGGAGTGACTTATAGCGAAGCCACCGGTAACTTTGATTTTCAATTGGTTAATTGGGATAATAAAAGTAGCGAAACCACTTTTGATTAAGCGATGAGACGTATTCTGACATATCTCGTGACCTGTGTGGTCATATTCATAAATTTTTCTTCCTGCGTCCGTGAGTTTGAAGAGTCAGCCCCTGTCGGTGAAGGAGAGGTTGATGTCGCCCTTTCTTTTGGTGCCGCTTCGATGAACATTGTCCAGACTCGTGCCGATCATTCGCTGGAAAACGAGTCTAGAATTTACAATTTGCATGTGTTCTTGTTTGATGGTGATGGCAACAAGGTTTACAGTCGTTATTTTTCCGAGTCGGATAGGCAGAGTTCTTCATCCGGCTTATGGCCGGGACAATGGTATGTCGGAAGCGCGGCAGGAGGAGACACTCAAGGCTGTCTCAAGATGCGTGTGCCGATGGGAGAGGGTTTGAAAGTTTACATCTACACCAACCTTGACGCGGACATGGTCCGTGTGTCGGAAGAGCTTCTCAACCATGTCATTCAGAAAGAGAAGGATTTGACTGATTTCAAGTGCTATTTGAATCAGACTACCGTGGCTCGAAACGGGTATTTCCCGATGAGTGGGGTGCTTAAAGGTGTTACCATCACTAAGGATGGTTCGGAGAATGCCACGATCTCTCCCAACACTTTGCAGCTTTACAGAATTGATGCAAAGATCCGGTTTACTTTCAAGACGGGTAGCAGGCCTGACGAGAAAGGTCAGAAAATCACTTCCTTCGAACCTTTGCAGTGGAAGGTCATGAATGTTCCGCGTACGTGCTATGCCATTGATCACGATGACAGTCAGGTCGATCCGAATACAGACCCTAATGACTACAGTAAAGATGCTGATTCGTTCTTCGACACCGACTACGTGAACTTCGAGACCTATGATGATGCGAGCAAGGGCAAACCGGCATCATTTACGTTCTATATGCTGGAGAACCATCAGGTGCCGAAGAAGTCCCCGGTGAGCTATCAAGACAGAAGTCGGCAGAAGAAAAACCTCGACGGAACAAACGTGTCTGTTCCAGTCTCTTATGTCGTGGATGGCAAGACCTACGAACGCGACATGAGGGTCTTTGAATATGCCAACGACTTCTCGACCTATGTAATGGTCACAGGTCGTGTCACGATGAAGCTTGAGAATGATGATGCGGGGCAGGTGCTCGGAGCTGATGTCACTTATCTTATTCACCTTGGCACATGGGGCGCGACAATCAAAGACGCGAATGGTGGCACCGATGATGAATATTCCAATTTCGGTGACTACGGGATCGAACGCAACACTATCTACGACTACACAGTCACCGTCAATTCAGTTAATAATATTCGTGTCGAGGTTGAGTCTTCAAAAGAAGCCGAAGTCAAGGAGAACCAGCCTGGTGCGATGGGCTCAGTGACCATTGCCCGCGAGGAGATCGCCCTTTGCGATGCCCACTACGAATCTAAGACGCTTACTTTCCATCTTGCGAACTTCTTTGATGGAGGGGTTAAACTTGATACGGAGGGTTATGTTCAAAATAAGGAAAACTGCGTGGCGGACAAACTGACTTGGGAAGTAAACACTCCGTTCAGCATCGGGGGACCGAGAGTTATTGAGGGAATCGACTACTCTGATGATTTGGACTATAAATGGGTGAATTTCAGACTGAATAAGAAAGAGAATGACGGTACATATTCTTCCGCTAGGCGAAAGTTTCTTGATCCCGTCAAGTATCCTTTTGAGAGTTCGACCGAATGGCGGGATGGCTCAATAGCACGCGATAGCGGTGGAAATAAGGAAGGTGACGGCTCTGAGGGCCTTAGCGGTCGCCACAATGATGGTGTCTTCGACATCATCTCTTTGGTCAAGTACATGAAGGAGCAAGTGAATAAGTACATTGAGAGCCCGGCAACCTCCGATTTCGACCAAGGGTACGAAGATGGCAAGCTGAGCCCGAAAATCTGCGTCACCGCCTTTGTCAATGAATATTACTACGAGGCTCATCCGCTGACCGGAGCGAAATCCACCACCCTGTGGAAAAAGTTCGTCAACCAGCCCGACCGCTCCATGCACATCCTCTGCAACTCCGAGATCAGCAAAGACCTCGAATCCCGCGCCACCGGCTCCGTAGTCACCATCCAGCAGCACGCCATCCAGTCTGTTTACAACACCGACGAGTCCTACACCTCCCTCCAAACCGCCTGGGGCACCGAATATACTGACGAGTTCTCGGGTGAAGTCAAAACGTATAACACAAATGCTAACAACTACAATGGCAGTGGCGGCAACTCCTCCCAAGAGAACGGTCTTTTGAACTCTTTGTATGAGTGGGGGCTATGTAGCAGAGGTTCATTCATTAAGGATAAAAAATGGGGTAATTATATGGATTTTCAGGTTCCGAATTCGACCCCACAAATGCAGAATAAGTATAAATCCCTCCGCTATCTGTGCATGTCGCGAAACCGCGACAACAACGGAGACGGCAAGATTGACGCAAGTGAGATGCGTTGGTACCTGGCCTCAATCCGCCAGCTTATCGGCCTCTATGTCGGAGATGGCCTCTTGAACCAGAACTCCCGTTTGTACAATCGAACTTCAAGTCAACGAGCATCTTCTGAAGAGAAAATTTGGAGGCAGCATGTCATTTCCAGTACAAAATATAGTAGTGGCTCTTCAGAACCTACATTGGTTTGGGCCGAGGAGGGCATTGCTACAGGGTATCTTTCAGCATATGCGAATTTAAAAGAATACTCTATTAGGTGTGTCCGAAATCTCGGCATGGATTTGCCTGACAATCCGTCAAGTAGTGATTTGAATAGTAGGTACGTTCCTTGGGTAACTGTTAGTGGAAGCGATAATGATTCTGATCCTTACGTTGTGACTTGTACAAACCTTAATCAGAATGCTCTTCGTTATTATACTTCAAGGGAACTGGAGTACGCAGGTAATGAATCGGAACAGAATCGTCTTTATAAGAAATTTGAAATTTATTATAAGTCAGTATCTCATGAAAAGAATAAGAAGTTTGAGGCTATTAATGATGAAGTTACAGAAAAGGGTTCTTCTTCTGCAGCTGGTTATTGTCCTGATGGTTATCGACTGCCTAATCAGCTTGAATTAGCCATGATGAGATTCTATTGCAATGGTGTTTCTGAAGGGTCTGTGTCTCGTACATATTGGAGCATGGGTGTTGAACCAGGTACCTATGGTGAAAATGGGAAAGACGGAGGAAAAAAATACGGTTTTGTTGATGATGGGAATATTACGTTGTATACTGACTTTACATCAAAAGCTCAACGTTGCGTCCGCGACATCCGCGTAGACTAACACTTCGCATCTCTATCTCCCCATCTTCATAGCGCTCACCATTGCTCACTGTCACCCACCGGCAGTGTTTACCCCTCATTCCGTTTCCTCCAGTGCATCACGCACCCAAAGGAAGCGTTCTCTCTAGATTTCGTTTCCCGACAGTACCTCACGACACCTTTGGGCGGCGTTTTCCCTGCCTTTCGCTCCTCACAGTGTCACCCACGAACCCTTCGGTGACGTTTTCTGGCCTTTTTGTTGTTCATAGTCGCCTCATTGCTACTTTGGACGACATTATGGCCTTTATTTGTTGTTCATTGTCGCCTCTTGACTGACAAGGCATTGTCGCGGAGCCTGCCGAGACAGGCTGTTTGCAGCTCACAGGCACGGAAGGATGCCTTTGAGTGGGCTGCGAGGCCGATTCGTGTGTCTGACCCTATCCCTAAACAATGGGGTCAAGCACAACGACCCGCCTCTGACCGCTGCCAGAAGCACATCCCCGTGCCCGTGTTTTGAGAAGTAAACCCGATATCACGCGGTCGCTGAGCCTGCCGAAGCGCCCACCCAAATGGTTCGGCAAGCTCACCAACCGTGGTTCGACAAGCTCACCAACCGTGGTTCGACAAGCTCACCAACCGTGGTTCGACAGGCTCACCAACTGGGCGGTTGTGACCGCTGAGCTATCAGAAGCACATCCTCGTGTCCGTTATTTGTAATGACACCAATGAAATGATAAGAAATGAAATCTATTTTTGTCTATTAAAAAATAATTCTTAAATTTGCGAAGTTACATATTAAGAAGGTAAAGTAAAAGCAGGCAATTTCCCTTAATAGGGATGTCTGCTTTTTTTGTTTTTAGATGTCAGATACCGAGGGGGTACTACAACAAGGGAACGGCTGCTCTCTCACCTTCTTTAATATGTAACTAATAATGAGAGCATGCCAATATCTTGTGATAATCGCCATTGAAGTGGGGATTATCAGACTTGTCAAGGTGCGTGCCTACAAGCGTGTGCGTTTCGGCAAGGTTGAGAGAGTGCGAAGCTACTACAGACGTTATTAAGGCAATGTCTGTCTTCGGCTGCCACTCTGAGCCGTAGGGCTCTCCGCTTCACCCCTCGGTTTTTATTCCTTGTACAATTTATCAAGTTGTTGCCACCCACCGGTCGCTGAGTCTGCCGAAGCGCCCACCCAAATGGTTCGGCAAGAGCTCACCAACCGTGGTTCGGCAGGCTCACCAACCGTGGGGGCATGGTCGCTGATCTATCAGAAGCACTTCCCCATGCCTGTGGTTTGAAAAGAGCAGCTGAAAATAGCAGACTGAAAAGAACAGAAACATATTCAGAAGCATTGTTCTGATATTATGAAAAAATGGTTAATTTTGTCAGATGAAATCGATTAACCTTAATTTTTGAAGTAATATGGTCAAAGTCAATTTGGGAGGATGCTCCTCCTTCGTCAAGGACGAGGATTACAAGGAATATGTTGGCAAGGCTCTTGCAGCCTTTGATGTGCTCGAAAGCGAGACCGGTGCCGGGAATGATTTTCTTGGTTGGAAACACCTTCCGTCTCAGACTCCTGAGGCCTTAATCGCTGAATGCGAGGCTGTTCGTGACAGTTGGAAGGCAAAAGGAGTGAACCTTGTGGTTGTGATTGGCATCGGAGGCTCCTATCTTGGAGCTCGCTGCGCCATCGAAGCCCTTTCCCACAATTTTGCCAAGCAACTTAAAGGCGCCCAAGAGGCTCCAGAAGTGGTTTTTGCTGGCAATAATCTTTCCGAGGAATATCTTGCCGAGTTGATGGATCTCGTGGCAGAGAGGAATGTCGCCACTGTAGTGATCTCTAAGTCAGGTACCACAACCGAGCCTGCTGTTGCATTCAGGATTGTCAAGGAACACATCGAAAAGAACTACACCGATGCTTCCGAAAGAATTGTTGCCATCACTGACGCCCACAAGGGGGCCCTTAAGACGCTTTCTACTCAGGAAGGCTACAAGACTTTCGTAGTTCCAGACAATGTTGGAGGACGTTTCTCTGTACTCACTCCAGTAGGCCTTCTCCCGATTGTTCTAGCTGGTTTTGATGTACGCGAAATGCTGGCCGGTGCTGTGGAGATGGAAAAAGCTCTTGCTGTAAAGAACGAAGAAAACCCAGCGGTTCAGTACGCTGCAATGAGGAACCTACTCTATTCAAAACTTGGTAAGAAAGTTGAGATTCTAGTAGCCTACAATCCTAAGTTCCAGTACCTTGGAGAATGGTGGAAGCAGCTCTACGGAGAGTCAGAAGGCAAGGACCTTAAAGGAATATTCCCAGCCTCTGTCAATTTCACGACAGACCTTCACTCAATGGGACAGTTCATCCAGGACGGAGACAGAATCGTGTTCGAGACTGTTGTCAACATCGAAAAGAGCAACCGCGAAGTTGTCATCGACACCGATGAGCAGAATCTCGACCAGCTCAACTACCTTGCAGGTCAGCACGTTGAGCACTGCAACGCGATGGCCCAACTCGGAACAAAGCTCGCCCACATCGACGGTGGAGTGCCTCAGCTAGAGGTCTCAATCGAGAAAATCAACGCCTTCAACCTTGGCGGCCTGTTCTATTTCTTTGAATATGCCTGCGGAGTCAGCGCCTATGTTCTCGGTGTGAATCCGTTCAACCAACCTGGTGTTGAAGCCTACAAGAAGAACATGTTCGCCCTTTTGGGCAAACCTGGCTACGAGGAGCAGGGCAAGGCACTTCAGGCAAGACTGTAAGCGTCATGAACTGCGAACAACGATTTAGGGAAACGTACAGACGAGAGCCAGAAGGGCTCTCGTTCTGTCCTTACCGTGTCTGCCCTCTGGGTGCGCATTCCGACCACCAGCTCGGCAAGGTAACCGGTCTTGCGATCGACAAAGGAATCCATATTGCCTTCGCTCCCAAACAGAACGGAGTCATAGAGTGCTCATCGTTGCAGTTCTCAAAGCGTGCGCAATGGCACGTCAGTTCAGTTCCAGAACCTAAGCAAGGAGACTGGGCAGATTATCTTCGCGGAGCCACGCTCAAATTGGGTGCAAAATACCCGCTCCGGGTAGGTCTCAGTGGTGTGATTGAGGGCTCTCTGCCAATCGGTGGCCTCTCATCTTCCGCAGCCGTCACGATAGCATTTCTGAAGGCTCTATGCACTGTCAATGGTATTCATCTCTCTGACATAGAACTGATTAAGACCGAGATGGCCGCGGAAAACGACTATGTCGGAGTGTCATGCGGAAAACTCGATCAAAGCTGCGAAGTCTATTCGAAAAAAGATCATCTTCTTTATCTGGACACAAAGGACGACAGTTATGAGCTCATCCCGACTTCTCCCGCCATGAAGCCCTACGAAATCGCAATTTTCTTCAGCGGAGTTGAAAGGACATTGGCTGGCAGTAAGTTCAACATGCGCGTAGATGAGTGCCGAAGCGCGGCATACGCCCTAAAGGCCTACGCAGGAATGGAATACGGTAAGTTCGGTGAGACTAACCTCAGGGATGTTCCGGTCGAGGTTTTCCACAAATTCAAGGATCGCCTTCCGGAGAATTGGCGGAAGCGTGCCGAACATTGGTATGGGGAATATGATCGTGTTCAGCGTGGTGTCGAAGCTTGGAGAAACGGCGACATCGAGACTTTCGGGCGTCTGAGTTTCGAGAGCGGAAAGTCTTCTATTGAGAAATGGGAGACGGGGTCGCCTGAACTCAAGAAAATCTACGAGATCATGACCCAGACCGAGGGCATCTTCGGAGGACGTTTCAGCGGTGCCGGATTCAAGGGCTGCTGCATGGCTCTGATTGACCCGACATTCAGAGAAAGCATATTCAAAAAAGTTGAGACAGAGTACCTTGCAGCGTTCCCTGAGCTTAAGGGACACTACTCTGCCTGCATCTGCCACAGCGCTGACGGTGTGAAGATATGAAATGCTTGATACTAGCTGCGGGTTATGCCACACGCCTCTACCCGCTGACGGAAAACTTCCCGAAACCGTTACTTAAAGTCCGGGATAAAGCCATTTTGGACTGGTTAATTGACGACATCAAGACTTCCGGAGTGGTTGATGAATATGCCGTCATCTCCAACCATAAGTTCGCTGGACATTTCTTAGAATGGGCCGCTGGACGCCCTGACGACAAAATCACCGTGGTCGATGACGGGACCTCCACAAACGAGACACGTTTAGGGGCGGTGAGGGACATCCAATTCGCCATTGATTCATTGGAGCCGGATGATGACATGCTCGTGATTGCCGGGGACAATGTGTTGGATTTCAGTCTAGTGAAGTTCATTGAATATGCCCGCTCAAAGGGAACGTCCTGCATCATGCGTTTCTACGAGCCTTCTGAGCAGCGGCTTCGCAGATGTGGAGTCGTGGAAGTGGACAAAGATGATCTTATCCTGAGCATGGAAGAGAAGCCTTCAGAGCCTCGTTCACATTGGTGCTGTCCTCCGTTCTACTACTACACACGTAAGGATGCACGCTTGATTCCTGCCGGAATCGCTGCCGGTTGTGGCACTGATGCGCCAGGAAGTTACATCGCATGGCTTGCGACACAAGTACCTGTCCATGCCATGGAGATGCCGGGACACCGTTTCGACATCGGCAATCTGGATAGTTACCACTCCGTCTGCGAACAGTACAACGGAATTATTCCCCGGCCTCTTTAAGCCGCTCAGCGTTCTCTGCAATCTGGAGCTGGTTAATGCACTCTTGAATGTCTCCGTCCATGAAAACCGGAAGGTTGTACATCGACCAGTTGATGCGGTGGTCGGTCACGCGTCCCTGCGGGTAGTTGTAAGTTCGGATCTTTGCGGAACGGTCACCAGTGGAAACCATGGTCTTGCGCTTGGCTCCGATTTCGTCAAGGTACTTCTGATGCTCAAGGTTGTAGAGACGCGTTCTCAACTCCTCAAAAGCACGATCCTTATTCTTCAACTGAGATCTCTCCTCCTGACATTGTACAACAAGACCGGTAGGAAGGTGGGTAAGACGCACAGCTGAATAGGTCGTGTTAACTCCCTGTCCACCAGGACCTGATGAGCAGAAAAGATCCAAACGGATGTCATCCCATTTAAGATCTACGTCGAACTCACCAGCCTCAGGAAAGACAGCCACTGATGCAGCTGAAGTCTGGATTCGCCCCTGAGTTTCAGTCTGTGGGACTCTCTGGACGCGATGTACACCGGACTCATATTTCATGATGCCATAGACGCCCTCATCATTGGACGAAAGCTTGAAGACAATCTGCTTGTAGCCACCAGCTGTTCCCGGAGTCTCATCATTGACCTCCAACTTCCAGCCACGCTTCTCCGCGTACCGAGAGTACATTCTGAAAAGGTCTCCAGCGAAAATTGCTGCTTCGTCACCACCGGTACCACCGCGAATCTCTATGATCGCATTCTTGCTGTCATCCGGGTCTGCCGGAATCAGAAGAATCTTGATCTGTTCTTCCATTTCCGGAATCTTCGGTTCAAGCTCGGCAATCTCTGCCTTTGCCATGTCACGAAGGTCCTCGTCCTTCTCGTTAATAATAATGTCCTTAGCCTCTGCCAATTCATCGACCATCTTCTTGTACTCAAGACCTGTCTTGATGATGGGCTCAAGTTCTTTGTAGTCCTTGTTGAGTTGGACGTACCTCTTCATGTCAGCAATTACCTCAGGATCTGCTAATTGCTTCTGAAGAGACTCGTATTTGTCCTGAAGAGCCAGGATTTTATCTACTAATGTGTTCTCAGCCATATTAATGGTTAATTATTCTTATATTCCAATTCCTTGACCGCTGGTCACTGAGCCTGTCGAAGTGGCCTAATGTTCATTTACCCATCGGTGCATCGGCTCACCGTTACTTCGATGCTTCGACAAGCTCAGCAACCGAATAGGGATATTCCTAAATTGTCTTCAAATAGCAGCGTCGCCGCATGAACAACTCATGCTCGTACTTTCCCCAGACATTGACAGCCCCGTTGGATTCAATCTGCGGATTTGTGATGGCCCACTTTGTTCCTACCTTCCTGTACTTCTCTGACATTGAGCAATGGTAGATTGAAGACACACCAGTGTTCTGCCACTTCGGTGTGGCACCGTTAATCATCAGATCAACAGTCTCATAGTTGCGCATCGCCCTCAGAAGGTGGAACCATCCGAAAGGGAACAAGTGGCCTTTCGCCTTCTGAAGAGCAGGCGAAATTGTTGGGAAAGTGATTCCAAACCCCACAAGTTCGTCATTGTCATCGAATATTATGCTGCTTGTCTTGTCCGAAACAAAACTCAGTACCTCGCTTGCCTCCTCGTCAATTTCCTCCTTAGTGAAAGGAATGAAATTATAAACAGATTTTGCGAAACTCTCGTTATAGACATCGAAGAAGTACCTGACCATCTTCTTGTCCTTCTTAAGCTTGTCCAGACTGCCTTCATGAAGATTGTATTTCTGCTTAAGCAATCCCGCTATACGAGTGATTTTTTCCTGCAATGGTTGGTCAGCGGCAATCTTGTACTGAACCCAATCACATTCTTTCTCATAGCCGAGAGCAGTCACGAAATCATTGTAGTAGGGGTAGTTGTAAAGGCAGTTGAACGGTGGGATGTTCTCGTAGCCTTCAACGAGCATGCCTTGCTTCCCAAGCGTGTTATAGTACAAAGGGCCGTGTATCTCATTCATTCCGTTATCCTTGGCCCAAGCCTCAGCGGTGCCTAACAGCAACTTGGCAACCTCAAAGTCATCAATTGTGTCAAACCATCCGAAACGCGCCCTCTTTTTGTCATAGAGCGCATTGTAACGAGGGTTAATCATTCCGCAGATGCGGCCAACGACATTTTTTCCATCCATGACCATCCACATTTTCCTTTTGCAATATGAAAGGGTGGAAACTTTGGTCAAAGACTTGACTTGATCGCTGTGAAGGGCGGGGACATATTGAGGACAATCTTTGTACAGCCTGTCAGGGAACTTGATGAACTTCATCAGGTCCCTTCTGCTCACAACCTCAACGACTTTATAATCAGGCATAAGATCCATTCTACAATGTTCCTTTCTCAGGAAGACATCCACAAATTTAAGAAAATGTCTTCTTTTGGACAAATCTGAACCCTAAAAGTTTAGCTAGCTAAAGTTATTTTTACCTTATAATCAGGATTATGTAGCCGTTAATTAGCTTTGCTACAATCCTTTAGCTTTTCCCTCATCCCAGATTTCGTCCATCTCTGCGAGTGTCATGTCATGAAGATTACGTCCTTTTCGGATGGTGTTTTCTTCCAGATAGGTGAAGCGACGGCGAAACTTGTCACAAGCTCGGTTCAGGGCAGTGTCGGGATTCAGCCCATAGAGTCTCGCAGCGTTGATTGTGGCGAACATGAAGTCTCCTAGTTCTTCCTCCGCTCTGTCCGTGGCCGCTTTTCGTTCTTCCTCAGTCACAGCAGAATCCATCGCGTCCATCTCAGCTTGCAATTCGCCCTGCTCCTCCTTTACCTTGTCCCATACTTGGCTCTTTTTCTCCCAGTCGAAGCCGACACCACGAGCCTTGTCCTGCATCGAGAATGCCTTGAGGATTGGAGGCATCGCGTCAGGAATCCCGGAAAGGATGCGCTTGTTGCCGCCCTTCTCTTTTGCCTTGAGCATTTCCCAATTTTCTGAGACTTGCTCGGCATCTGCGACTTTCGTGGTCGAAAACACATGGGGATGGCGGTAGATCATCTTCTCGCAAAGCTTGTTCATCACGTCAGCGATGTCGTAGCGTCCTTCCTCCTCGGCAATTTTGGCGTAGAAAATTACATGAAGGAACACGTCTCCGAGTTCTTTTTCCAGAGCCGCCTCATCCTTCTTCATTACTGCATCACTAAGTTCATAGACCTCCTCGACCGTCATCGGCCTTAGGGTGTCGATTGTCTGAGCATGGTTCCACGGGCACTCGGCACGGAGCCTATCCATTATTTCTAGGGCACGCTCGAAAGCAGCCAATTTCTTATCCTTATTGATCATATCTTGCAAAAATAGTAAAAGATTTGGCTTTGAGGTTTACTATCCTACTTACATGAGATATTCCGACATGTCCTTTCCTGCCAACAGGCCGTCACGTATCTGTGTGGAGGAGATGTCAACAATTGGAGCATCAATGACCTCGATGTTGTAGGAACGGAGCAATGTCTCCTCTAGGCTGTGCATGCCGTCAGGCGCAATCTCAGCTGAATCAAGTACATAGGGCACAGGAAAATCCTTGCATTCCTCGATCAACTGATGCCTTATAGAATCCACATCAAAGCCCTTGCGCGGATAAACTGTCACACCATATTCGGAAAGGAGCCGCGGGAAATCCCTCCACCGCCTGATGCTCTGAAGATTGTCGGCACCGATGACAAGTGTGAAGTCGTTGTCGGGCTCACGCAACTTCAAGGCATCCAGAGTCTTGATTGTGTAGTGCGGGGGAGCCATTTTTAACTCGATGTCATCAACCCAGACATGAAGTTCAGGATGCCTTTTGACAGCAGCCACGGCAGATTCATAGCGGCTTTCACCGGAATCAGCACTGATGGAATCCTTCAGAGGATTTTTAGGAGACACGACCAGATAGACCCAGTCATATTCCTTCTCCTTTGTAAGGTATTCCATGATTGCCTGGTGGCCAATGTGCAGAGGGTTGAATGACCCTGAGTAAACGGCTATTTTCACTAATCTAGATTATTGTAGAATAATTCAGTTTCCCGTCATCAAGAAAATCCTCGACCACTTTCTCTGATTCGGCAAACGCGGTCGTAAGGTTGTCATTGACAAGAATATAGTCGAACTGTGGAGCGTAGGTCATCTCCTCTGCCGCCTTGGCGACACGCTCCTCGATGGCCTCCGGAGAATCCGTTCCTCTTTTAACAAGCCTCTCCCTCAGCACCTCCACCGATGGAGCTTGAACAAAGATTGACAGAGCCTTGTCTCCGAAATATTTCTTCAGATTCACTCCACCTTTCACATCTACATCGAATATGATCACATGGCCTGCCGCCCAGATTCTTTCGACCTCGGACTTAAGGGTTCCGTAGAAGTGGTCCTCATAAACTTCTTCATATTCAACGAAAGAGTCCTTTGCAATTAGCTCGCGGAACTTTTCTGGAGTGACGAAGTAGTACTCCTTGCCGTCCTGTTCGGAGCCGCGAGGTGCTCTAGAAGTCGCTGAAATAGAAAACTCCATCGAGTCCTTGTATATTCCAAGAATATGATTCACTATCGTGCTTTTGCCAGACCCCGATGGGGCGGAAAAAATCAGTACCCTGTTGTTCATAAATATATTATTATCATAATTCATCCAACCCCCAGTCGCTTCGCGACAGCCCCTAATGGGCACGGGGAAAGGATTCCCCGAAACCCCTTCGGTCGCTTCGCTCCTAGCGCCCGTTAGCGACCATTAAGTGGCAGCGACATTATTGCGTTCGTTAAGGGGCACTTTTCCGCAAAGGTATTATTTTTTACGGAAAGAATTGCCTCTAAATCGTTCTTTTCATCAAAAATGCTTAATTTTGTGCTCGCAGCGCGAAAAGCTGGCAAAACAAGAAGATTTTGGCAAGAAAAAAACAGAAGGCTTCGGCCCCAGATCCTGACTATCTTAAAATGCGCAAGGCATCTCTTCGACGAGTTCATCGGCAAGTCATCTATTTGAATGATAAGGAGATGGCTGCCGTCAAGGAGTATTGTGACCGTTTTGGAATCAAGGAGCGCTCGACGATCTTCCGCGAGGCCACCATGGAGAGGATTCTCTCTCAGCTCGATGACAGCCATCCGACACTGTTCTGATTCGGACCTCAGTCGTTCCTGTTATAGGGTTCCGAAGCGATACTCTATCTTCCACTTGACTTTGTGGCCGGGCTCGATGAGCAGTCTGGTGTAAGGCTCAAGACATGCGACCTCGTGGTTGCTCCAAAAAACAGCGTACTCCATCGTGGCATCAGAGCGGACATCCACGGTCATGCCGTTGGCCAGATTTGCGAGCTTGAAAGTGTAATGTTCTTGAGGCTGAGGACCTTTGAGATCTCCCATGAAGACGCGCTCGTCTAGTTTCAGGTCCCTGTCAAAGCGTATCCCATTGCTAGTGAGGTGCACGCAGTCGTAATCCTCGCGCCAATGGCCCTCTGGACGGAACGGTAGCATGATGACAGAGTCTTTACCGGTCGTGGCCCCGTCAAGAATGAAAAAGTTATGGTTGTAAACGTACAAGTCCATGACCTTCTTTCCTTTGTTCTCAATGCAGTGCTCAAGCGTCAGAAGTCCTTCCTCAGGGATCGACACCTTTTTATGGTAACAGTAAGCGAATCCACCGGTGGACAGCCTGTGCGTGAAGTCCGCATGGTCGGCTCCGCTTTCCAGAAGCCATTCGCCTTCGTCCAGCGTTTTGTAAAGATGGAACCTATCATATTCATTCTCATCCTTTTCAAGTAGTCCGACCCCTAACTTTAAGAAACCTCCACCGGGAACTGCCTCATCGTAGCCGATAGGGGAGAACTCTTCCGCCGGGCCACTGACTGCATCGTGCTTGAAGGGATCATATTCATGAAACCATTGGCTGATGTAGCTTCTTCCTCCGTGTTCAAGTGAGAGGATTATTCCGCTTCGGTCGAATCTAGTGCCTCGGTAGTACGGTTCGTTGACATCTGGCCTTACCATGGTCAGCCTTGTCTTGCCTTTAGACAATTCAATCATCAGAAAGTGCTTCGTTTGTTCATTCTAAAGCTGATGTGAGTCTTCCTCAGAGTCTTTTCGTTGACCATTCTGGCTACCTCACGCCCCATTTCATTGAAGTCTGTAGAAATTGTTGTCAGGCCGTTCAGCACAACGCGGTCAACGGGGGAGTCATTGTAGGAGATGATGTAGTAGTCGGTCCCGACTGTGAGCCCTTTCGCATTATCTACAAGGGCGATGAGACCTGAATCCAGTTGGCTAGTCAGGATAAGGAAAGCATCTCCTTTCTTTACCTTGGCCGGAGCCTCGCTAAGAAACTGGACCTTGATCTTATGCTCCTCGCAGAACTCGGTGACTCTTTTTTTCATGATGGACCAGTAGAGGGATGTCGGCATGGCTATCACTTTAAGATGCCCGATTTTCTCCAACTTTTCTGCGCCTTGCTCCAGTCCATAATAAACATCATTCTCGAAGTCTTGGTAGGCAGCTCCGAAGTTCCCAATCATCCCCGGTATGAGACGATCCACCATTATCAACTGGTGATTAGGAATCCTTTTTATTATTTTTCTGACACGGTCCTGAATCTTTTTCTCAAGGCTGAAATGGGGAGAAACAACGTACCAATCGAATTTTCCGAGATTCTCATTCACAAAATATTCGAATATGTCGATGTCCTGATTGTACAGCAGAACAGTGTCTTCCGACTGGCCTTTCAGCTCTTGATGAAAACCGCGCACTATTTCCTGTTTGTAGATGCTGAATCTGTCAATCAGGAAAAGCACTGAGATTGTGCTTTTTGCTGAGGTGTCCGCCACGTAGAATCCCTTGCCTTGTTGCGCCTCCAGAATCCCATTCATTCTAAGAATGCCGTAAGCCCTTTTGACTGTCTCCTTTGAGATTTCCAATTCTTCTGCAAGGACGTTCATCGAGGGAACAATTTCTCCTGTCTTGAGTCTGCCGTCTTTAACGGCTTCTGTCACTGCCGACACAAGCTGCTTGTAAACAGCTGTCTTGCTGGTTGTGTCGATCTCGAAACTAATCATATTATCAGTAATTATCTTATGGTGTGCTTTGGTATGGTCAAATTTACGACAAAAATCTCAATGGCAAAGCAAATTATCGTTTTTTTTGCAAAATAGTGTAGTGTGGTGTGGTATAATATTCGAAGAAATCGCTATCTTTGCACGAAATTACAAAAATGATGAAGGAAAAATCTTGGATGAAATGGGAAGTCCTTCTCCTGTTGTGGATGGCATATCTGCTGAATCAGGGAGACAGGCAGGTGTTCAACACCGTGCTTCCTTCCATAAGAGAGGCTTTGAATCTGACCGACACATCAGTCGGTCTGATAGCCACTGTGTTCAATCTCTTCTATGCCTGCATGGTCCCATTAGGTGGTTGGGCAGGGGATAGGTTCAGCCGTAAATGGGTTGTCACGGTGTCTATCTTGTTCTGGAGCGTGGCGACAATGTTTACTGGGCTGGCTAACAGTGTCTTTCTTCTCATCATCATGAGGAGTGTCGCTACAGGTGGTGGCGAGGCGTTCTTCGGCCCAGCGAACTATTCCCTTCTCGGTCAGTACCACACGGACACGCGAGCCAGAGCGATGTCCATCCATCAGACCGCCTATTATGTCGGGGTGATAGTGGCAGGATGGCTGGCGGGTGCGATTGCGGACTATTTCGATAGAAGCAACACCGGAAATGGATGGAAATATTCATTCATCATTTTCGGAGCCGCTGGAATCCTTTGGGGCATCTTGATGGCTTTCAGACTTAAGGACAAGCCTTTGACAGATGCTGAGTTGGAGGAGAAAAACAGGCACAAGCCTGGCATTCTGGACGGTTTCAAGACTGTGTTCACAACACCCACCGCTGCTGCCTTGACGATTGGATTCTCCGGGCAAATCTTTGTGATCACCGGCTACATGACATGGATGCCGTCTTACCTTCAGGAAGAGTTGGGGCAAAGTCAGGCCGCTGCCGGATTCAACTCGATGTTCTGGACGTATGTCGCTGCCTTTGTCGGAGTCTTGATCTCCGGGTCGCTTTCGGACAGGCTTGCGGCCAGAAACCATAAGGCTAGGATGCTTCTTCAGGCCGCAGGCCTGCTGCTGGGAGCTCTACCTCTGTTCTTCATAGCACGGAGCACAACTCTGACTGTACTCTATCTATGCTTCGCTGCTTGGGGCTTCTTCAGGGCGTTTTTCGATGCCAACACTTATGCTGTCCTTTATGATGTCACTCCAGACAACCTTCATGCATCTTGTTCAAGCGCGATGATAACTACAGGATTTGCTGTGGGGGCCTTGGCTCCAGTTGTGTTAGGCGCGATGAAACAGAGCCTTGGCAGCCTTCAGGCCACATTCCCTGTGCTTGGGTGCATCTGGCTGGTCTGCGGAGTCATGATGGCTGTAGTGAGCTATACAAATTATCAGAAAGATTATAACAAATTAAACAATGAATAGGGAGTCAAAATCAAGAAAGCCTAAGGCGGGATTGCTGTTGGTGGCTTCTCCGAGGTTCAAGAACCTTTCCGGGCCTAAAAGAGGCTCTTATGGCGAAAAGAAGGAAGCTGTTTCGCGGCAAATAGTCGAATCCCTTGATTTTCTGGATGTTGAATATCCCGGAATCGTCTATGAAAGGGAAGACGCGGAAAAGGCTATGGATTTGTTCTACAACAGCAAAGTCGATTTCATCATAACCGAGTTCCTCTCGTGGAGCGAGGATTTCGCATGGGTCCGCTTTCTCAGGGACTGCCCGAACATTCCGATGATCTTTGTCAATGTCGCCAAGGATAGGATGGCCTTCGAGACCACTCTTGACGAGGATGATTTCATTGAATATCTTTGCTCCGGTACCTTGGTTGGCTCCCTTGAGGCCTCCGGTTCGGTGCGCAGGGTCCCTAGGAAGGGGGTGCGCTTCGTCATGGGCACAAGGGCGGAAGTCAACGAACAGATCAGATCGTTCTCGCGTGCCGCACTTGCCAGGACTGTGCTCCGGGGAGCCAATGTGGGACTCATGGCCAACATGAACGAGGCGATGTGGTCAACCTACATCGACAACTACGACCTTTTCACCAAGATAGGACCGGAGATCCATTACCTGCCGTATTCTGACTACAAGGAATATATCGATGCCCTGACGGACGAGGAGGTCAATGAATATGCCAGCTCGCTTACGTCCCGCTACAAGATGATGGAGGATGTGGAATATGACAAGTTCATCGGCTGCGTGAAGGCTTCGTTGGCGTTGAAGAACATGGCACGGGACAATGACATTGATGTCATGGTCTATAATGACATAGACAGGGCTACCTTCAAGGTCAGCGGCTGCCGGGCCGGATTTTATCACGACTGGTTCAACGAGAGCATGAGTGTCCTAGTGCCGGAGGCCGACATGGGAGCAGGTCTGGCGACGTTCGTCCTGAAACTGATTTCTGGAGGCCATGTGAACTTCATCGAGCCGTTCCACATTGAGAATGATTTCGGAACCTTCGCTGGTGGGCATGCGGGACCGAACGATCACAATGACCCTCGTTGGCAGGACAATGTGCTGATTGCCAGAGATGTTCGTTTCGCGAAAACTAGCTGGAAATATGCTGGGGCCCCGTTTGCCTGGTACCGTTTCGGCACCGGGATGAAGACAGTCACTGGCATCTATGAGGAGAATGGAAAGTACAAGATGGTCTGCTTTATGGCAGAGTCGCTTCCGGGGGAACATATTCTTGCGACATATTCCCACAGCATATTCCGCCCTGTTGTTCCTGTCAAGGAACTGTTTGAGAGGCTTCTTAAGATTGGGGTGACGCAGCATTACGCCATTGTCGATGGAGACTGGCGGGCCGAACTGGCAGCGTTCGCTGAGATTATTGGATTTGAGTTTTATGATATCAGATAAATAGGAGAAACGAAAATGAGCTTTATGTACAACCCGTTTCCGTTCGATGACCCTAAGCCGGTCAATCGTCCGGAACTGTCCGAAAAGACAATCAGTGCGGTAGTCTCAGGAGGTACACCTGCCGTTGCAAAGAAGTTTGCGGCCACCGTCATTGAGAATGCAAGAAAATCCAACCAGATTTTGGCTTTTGACGGCTACACCACGGTGGATTGGACACTGTTTTTGAACCTTGTGGCGAGAGAATGCCGAATCGCTGGAGTTGAGTTCGTCTCAATTGATCAGAATAGGGAATGTTTCAAGAGCGGTGAGGAAATCGACAAGATGATCGATCCTCTTCTCATCTGGGACACAAAGATTGATCCGACACTCCTCTATGGCAAGATTTATAAAGGTGGCTACGAGGGCCTTCTTGACGAGGCTAAGACGGTGGAGTTCGAGGAGAAGGTGTCAGCTTTGAAGGGTGGAAAAGGCAAGGTTGTGGCCGTTTATGGCTACGGCTGTCTCATTCCGAGATTCAGAAAGCTTTACGATGTGAAGTGCTTCTTCGACATCACTCCAAAGACCTCAATCCTGCGCATCAGGGGCGGTGAATATTCAAACATAGGCAAGGAGCGTCCGGATCAGATTAACCGCGTGATACGCCGTTGCTATTATTGTGATTTCGAGGTTGCTGTCTGCAACAGAAGGGAACTTCTGCACAATTCTGCCATTGATTTCTTCTTCCTTGCCGATGATCCGAAGAGCATTGTCATGATGCCTTTCGAAGCATTCTCCGACATCTGCGCCCAGTTGGTGAAATACCCGTTCCGAGCCAAGCCTTGCTACCTTGAGGGCGTCTGGGGAGGCTCTTACATGAAGAGACTGCGCCATTTGCCGGACAACATGAGAAATGCAGCATGGGTGTTCGACTTCATTCCGATGGAAGTCAGCGTGCTCGTGAAGGCCGGAGACGAGACTCTTGACATCAACTTCTGCACATTTGTCTGCAAGGAGGGAGTGAACCTCATGAGCCGGGACTGCGTGGAGAAATTCCACGGCTACTTCCCAATCCGCTTCAACTACGACGACAGTTACCACTCAACCGGAAACATGTCCATCCAGTGCCATTCCGGCTCTGCCTACAACCGTGAACACTACGGGGAGTTCGGACGTCAAGACGAAAGCTACTACGTCTGCGTCACAGGTCACGATGCCAAGACTTTCATCGGTTTCCGTGACGATGCCGACATTCCTCAGTTCTTCAAGGACATCGAAGCGGCTGACACAGAGCACAAACCGTGCGACTACATGAAGTACGTCAATTACGAAGAATCCAAGCCAGGCCTTCAGGTCATGCTGCCTGCCGGCACCATTCATTCGTCAGGCCGTAATCAAGTCATCCTTGAGATTGGTTCACTTACAATCGGTTCCTACACCTACAAGATGTACGACTATCTCCGTCTTGACTTCGATGGAAAACAGCGTCCTATCCACACTCGCCTTGGTGAGGAAAATGTGGCTCAGCAGCGCACAGCATCAGTAATCCGCGACCCTCAGAGCCCGGAGTACATCGTCCAGAAACCTCGCGTGGCTGCATCCGGTGAAGGATGGCAGGAACTGATTCTCGGAGAGAACGATCAGTTGTACTTCAGCCTCAGACGTCTGGATTTCGAGACGCAGTGCCCTCAAGACACTCATGGAGAGCGCTTCCATGTGCTTGCCCTTGTTGATGGAGACCACGTCAGGGTACGCAGCGTAGCCCATCCGGAGCGCAGCTTCGACATGGACTATCTTGACATTGTCTGTGTTCCTGCCGACATGGGTGAATATGTGATCGAGAACCTTGGCAAGGAGCCAGTCATGGTCCACAAGACAATGCTCCGGGACGGTTACCAAGATGTTGTCCTCTAACATGGAAGACACTCTGCTTTTGGATGTAGGAGGAACGTTCATAAAGACCTCCGATGGCCGTGAGATTCCGGTCGATTCCAACGCTGACATCACTTCAATCGCTGACTCATTTACGTCAGCGATTGGTGATTTTTGCCGTAAAGCTTCTTCGGCTCCCAGCATCAGACATGGCATCGGAGTGGCCATTCCCGGTCCTTTCGACTACTCTCACGGGATATTCCTTATGACTCATAAGTACGCGTCTGTCAAAGGGATGGATTTTCGCACCATTGCTGAGATCCCAGAATGTGTCGAACTTCGTTTCGCCCATGATGTGAATTGCATGTTGGCTGGAGAAATCTCTTGCGGAAACGGGCAAGGATTCGACCGTGTGGCTTTGGTCACACTTGGGACAGGCCTTGGCTTTTCCATGTATATTGACGGACGGATATTGAAAAAAGAGTCGGGCTCGCCCCTTGTCTCGATTTTCAGCCTTCCCTATAAGGATGGTGTCTTGGAAGATTATGCTTCCAAAAGGGGAATAATGAACTACTATGTTTCTAAAGTAGGAGAAACCGTGTCTGTCAAAGAGATAGCTGAAAGGGCTTATCTTGGAGACAGAGCCGCCCAGGCTGCATTTGACATGGCTGGGAGTGTTGTGGCCGAGACGGTCGCTACCATATTAAAAGACTATGGAATAGAGTGCCTTCTGTTCGGAGGACAGATTTCCCGTTCATTCTCCCTTATGGAATCAGCGGTGAGGGATGGGCTTGCTGGCGTTCCTTCCCTAAAGTCCGTGAACATTATTTCGGACTTTTCGAATGCCACGTTCAAGGGGCTGGAAACGCTCATGCGCTAGTCTGGCACCGTTTCAGGATTGCTTAAGAAAATAAAAGAGGATGACTAAGTCACCCTCTTTTAGTATATTAGTCTATCTGCGTCCTATAGGAAGTCCATGCACAATGCGAGATCTTCCTCGTCAGAAAGGACGTAGCTTGCGCCTGCGATAAGCATTTGCTGGGCATCGAGTTCTCCCCATGTCACACCTGCCGGGATCACCCCGACTTTCTTGCATGCCAGAACCCCTCTTTCATCGTCTCCGAGGTGAGTTACTTCCCTTCCAGTCACTCCAAGCCCTTTCACAATCTCCGAAAGGATCAATGAATATGCACCTACATCACTTGCATCGACATCGGCATAGACCTTGGCGAACTCCACACCCTCAAGGCTCTTTCTGACAACCTCCTTGACTGCTTCCTCGTTCTTAGAGGAAATGAGATAAAGTTTGATCCCTCTTGAATATAATTCTTTCACCTTCTCGCTGACCCACAGGTGAACGTTCCCTTTCGCGTCAGCCAGTGTGCCATCCATGTCAAGCACAAGAGCTTTCATGGCTTTGCGTACGTAAGGATATTCATCGAAAGACATGTCTTCCGGGTCGATCCTCGGATCGCCTGTCCGTCGCATCAATCGGTGCAGCTTGCGAGCCATTTTCTTTCCGATAGCTTGGTAGTCAGGTGATTCGGCCACGTTGATAATCCTGTCAGGGTCGTTTCTGACATCGTACAACTCCCTTGCTGGCCTCAGTCCGAAGGCACGTTCAAAGATTTCTGACGGGTATTCATCCCTGTGGAACGACATGTATGCCTTTGCGGGACCGTTTCCGGTGTCTCCGAACACAGGATCCACTCCGGCTGGAAGCCTCTCTGGGTGAAGATTCTCGATGTAATGATAGTCCTTTGTCACCACGGCCCTCATTGGGTAGCCGTAGCCGCCAGGTCTGGTGTTGGTGTGGCGTTCCCTGTCAAGGTAAAGCTCTTTGCGTGTTCCGTCACGTTTCCCTTTCAGAACAGGAATCATGCTGCGCGAATCCATGCCAGACGGCCCTTTGACACCAGCCGCCTCATAGAACGTGGCAGTAAGGTCCATCAGACTGACGAATCCGTCGCAGACGGAACCGGCCTCGACCACTCCCGGCCACCTGATTGCAAGCGGAATGTGGCATCCGAGATCGTAAAGATTGGACTTTGCTCTTGGAAACGAGTAGCCGTTGTCGCTGGTCATGACGAGCAGGGTGTTCTCAAGCCTTCCGGATTTCCTTAGTGCTTCAATAACCTCTTCGCATTCTTCCTGAAATAATTGAATATTATAGTAATAATCAGCTACATCCGTGCGTACATCCGGAGCGTCAGGCAGATCAGGGCACAGCTTCAAGGAGTCCGGGCAGAATCCATGCTCCTCACCGGAACCCACTGAATATGGCCTATGCGGGCGTCGGCTGCCCATCCATGCGCAGATTGGCTTGTCAGCCGGAGCCTGCTCGATCCATTCCGCAAGATTCTGTACCTCATGTCCGGCTGGATTGTGCTCCCACCCGGTTTGCGAGAAGACTCCCGGACCCCAACCCTTGTGCCAGTACACGGTCAGATACCCCGCTTTCTCAAGAACTTCCGGGTAAACGGTCAGCTCACGAGGGAAGTACGAATTGAGGTTGCATGCCTCGCCAAGACGGTGGGCGTAGCATCCGGTCAGAATGCAGGCTCTTGATGGGGATGAATGCGGGGCAGCGCTGTACGCCTTCGTGAACAGCATCCCTTCCGCGGCCACGGAGTCGAACACTCTGGAATCCACGACTCTGTCTCCGTAAGGAGCCGCGTGTGGGAATCCCCAATCATCGGCCAGAAGAAGCACGATGTTGGGTCTCGTCTGCTGGCCATGCATGTTTTGTGCGGCCAGACAGGCGAGCGGAATCAAGATAAGAGATGATTTTCCAGACTTGGTCATATTCCTACTTTAAATTAACTGTCACCATGATAGGGTAGTGGTCAGAGATGTAAGGCACACCCCAGTCAGGACTGTTCAGAGTCTCGAACTTCGTGATGTCTGCATTCCTGTAGAAGATGTAGTCAAGCACATGCCTGCGGGTGATTTCCATTTGGCCGAACGCGTTGAATGTGGTCGCATCGCTGCTCTGGGGTGCTGTGAGACGGGCGTCTTTCATCCAGTAATAGTACGGCTGGAGTCCCCAACGCCTTATGTCATCGGCTTCGTAGGACGCATTCATGTCCCCGCCAAGAAAGACTGTTGCCTTCTCACCGGCCTGCGACTGCATCATGTCCAGATTCAGCAGGCTTGAGTTCAGTTTCCCCTCAAGGTCACAGTTCTTGATTCCAAGGCAGAGATGTGTGCAGTACCAGTAGAATTTCTTTCCTGTGGCTCTTTCCTTGAACAGCCCCCAGACCGTTCCTCTCCATTGTTTTGTGGTGACATCCCAGCACATTGACGGCTCACCCGGAGTGGCGCTGTGGAAGAACCATCCGTTTTTCAGAAGCTTGACAGTGTTCCTGTTGTAGATGATCACGGCATTCGCCCCCTTACCGGAGCCAGTGCCTTCAATCTCGATCATGTCATATTCGGGAAGAAGTTCCTTCAGGTCCGCGCGCATCTTGGCTCTAGCCTCGTTAACTCCCACAACGTCAGGCTTCACTGAGTCAATCATCCTTTGGATGGCGTATTTGCGTACCTCCCAGTTCAGGACTCCAGTGTCCTTTGGAGTGTTGTAGCGGATGTTGAAGGACATCAGTTTCAGCTCAGCGGATGCCCTCTGGGAGAAACCTCCCAGAAGGATAGCCACCGCGAGCATTATTTTGAAGAAGTGTGTTTTCATGTTCGAAGATTACATCAATAGCCAGGGTTCTGTTGGATGTTGCCTCCTGTCACGAGCACATCATTGGTCGGAATCGGCCAGAGATAGCCTTGCTCTTTGTAGAAGTGTCTTTCGTGGATTGTCTGGGCAGCAGCGAATCCCGACAGGCCACCAAGATCAGGGATTCCGTTCTCGTCCACATCCGGGGTGTAGTTGATGAAGTCGGCTCCGAGTTTCTGCAGTTCGGCTTTCTTGTTGTAGGCAAAACCCCACTCATAGCCGTTGAGTGCCTTTTCAGCAATTCTCCACCGCCACATGTCGAACATTCTCAACCTTTCTCCTGCGAACTCCATGCGGCGTTCTGTCCTAAGGATTGTGCGTAGTTTGGCTTGATCTGTGGCCGTCACGGCTGGGTAGGCGGAGGTGTTCTCCGGGGTGGTTTTGTAGGCTCTGGCCCTGACCTTGTTGATAGCTGCAACTGCTTCACCATCTGAGATTTCACCGAGCTCGATCTTCGCCTCTGCGTACATCAGCAGCACGTCTGCGTACCTGAGAATCTGCTTGTCCGGAGCCGTGATGAAGTCGTCTGTCCAGTCCTCATCCACACCTTTGCATTTGATGAGACCAGTCCTTGAAGGCAGCTTCGGGTCGGTGTTCACCAGCATGTTGTCGTTGTTTGGCACCATGCCACCAGCCTTGTCACTCCAGACTTTAAGCGCGTTGAAACGGAAGTCATAGACAATGCCGCAGAAATTAGTTCCCGGCTCCAGAATCGTGGCCTTCAAACGCGGATCCCTGTTCTCCCATGGGTTCTTCGGATTGAATCTCTTCGATTCGTTGACAGGTAGTCCGTCATCGCAGAGGAAGGCGTACAGCAGGTCCCAAGTCGGATTGTTCGAGCAGTAACCGTTGTGCATTCGAGGAAGTCCTGACGTGACACCGAGCTTGTGGAGGTACTGGCTTTCGACACCGCCAGATTGTTCGTAAGACCTTGCTATGCTGAACACAGCCTCGCATGTGTTGTGCGTCTTGCTGAGAAACAGTTCGCTGAAATCAGGGTACAGATCATAGACTCCTAGGTCAATGCAAGCCTTGGCGGCATCGCGTGCCATTTCGAGGTATTTCTTGGAAGACGCCTCATCAGGCTGCTCTTGGAATTTCAGCATCGTTCCGAAGTACAAGGCGGTCCTTGCCTTCATTCCGAGGGCAGCACCTTTTGTCACCATCTGTTGTCCTGAATATGCCTCCGGGCAGTTCGCCACTGCATAGTCGAAGTCCTCGATGATTTTCGGAAGTGCCTCAAGGACAGGAGTTCTGCCTGTGGAATAGGCTACATCCAGAGTGATGTCGTTCAGAAAGAACACAGGGTCTCCGAAGAGCATGCATATTCTTGAATAGAAACATGCCCTGTAGAATCTGGCACATCCCTCCAGCATCCTATAATCCTCATCTGACATGGTGTCCTTGGCCTTGTGCATGTTGTCAAGAATCGCATTGCATCTGCTGATTCCTTTGTAGGTGTAGCTCCAGATGTTCTTGACATTGACCGAGCTGTTGCCAGTTGTGGTTCCGAGTTTCATGGAGTTCTGAGAGTTCCTGTTGACAGCATCGTCCGTGAACTCGTCCAGATCAGCGGTCATCCCAGCCTCGGTGCGGTCTGAAAGCCAGAATTGCACGAGTTGGATGGTGTTCAGGCTCATTATCACCTGTTCTTTGTCCTTGTACCAGTTGCCTGTGGCAGGTTTGTCCAAAGGCGCGAGATCAAGGTTGATGCATGATGCCGTTGCGACAGCTGCTGCGGCAATCTGCAATATTCTTTTAATATTCATCGTATGTCCTCCTAAAATTTGATGCTTGCTCCGAAAACTACGCTCTTGGTGATTGGGTAGCCGGTCGAGCTGACTTCCGGATCCCATCCCTTAGGGAAATGGCATGCGGTGAAGAAATCTGAGAGTGAGCAGGACAGTCTTAGATTTCTTACCTTTATGGTATCCAGCCATTTACGAGGCAAAGTGTAACCGATGGTGATGTCCTTGATTCGGAAGTACGCTCCGTTTATCAGCCAGAAATCGGACACAGCGTAGTTCTGTGAGGTGGTTCCTGTTGTCTGGGAATATCTTGGGTACTTTGCTGAAAGGTTTTCGTTGATGGTGTTGAATGGACTCCAGTGGCTGCCCTCAACAAACTTCGGAACATTTCCCCAGTAGCTGTAGAGAGGCTGTACCATCTGTGCGGAAAGCAGGGCGTCCCGTTTGCCAACCCCTTGGAATGTCATGTTGAAGTCGAGGCCTTTCCATCCGAAGAAGATGCTCCCTCCGTAGTTCATCCTTGGAAGCGAGCTTCCGATTACGGTGCGGTCATAGTCATTGTTGATGATTCCGTCCGGTACACCGTTGGCTCCGCTCAGATCCTTGAAACGGATGTCTCCCGGCTGAACGGTTGCGGAAGTCACAGCTGATTGGGACACTTCATCTGCATTCTGGAATATTCCGTCAGATCGATACCCGTACCATGCCTTGTACTCAAGTCCAGACGCGATGATCGTCCCTCCTGAGATTGTGAGCTTGTCACCGATGTCTCCCATGACGGATTTGTAGTCGGAGAGATTGAAGTTGACTCCGTAGCTGAAATCCCCGATCATGTCACTCCAGCCTAGGGTGAGATCCCATCCCTTTGTGTTCATGTCTCCTGCGTTCTGATCCGGGGCGGAATAACCCATGAATGAAGGTATGTCAAGCTCAATGAGCATGTTACGTGTCTTTTTGTAGTACCAGTCAAAGTTCACGGTTAGGCGGTCTCCAAGGAAGTTGAGATCCGCTCCGATGTCATAAGTCGTTGTGGTCTCCCAAGTTATGTCCTCAATTGCCAGTTTGGAGTTGGTCACGCCTTGGACTCCGATCACAGAACTTCCGGAGAACACTGATGGGCTGGTAAAGCTCATTGTCGTCTGGTAAGGATAATTTCCGATTCTCTCGTTTCCGAGATTACCGTACGAAGCCCTGAGTTTCAGATGGCTGACCACATCTTGGTCCTTCATGAATCCTTCCCGGCTTACAACCCATCCCACTGAAACGGAAGGGAAATAGCCCCATCTGTAATTCTTTGCGAACCTTGCGGAAGCATCCGCGCGGAAGTTTGCCTGGAGGTAGTACCTTGAATCATAATTGTAGGTGACACGCCCGTAGGTCGAGAAATATGCATTCTCGTATGGCGCTGAGTTCCCGGCTGTTACCTTGTCATCAGGACCTGCTGACAGATATGGGAAGTAGTCGGTGATGTAGTCCGCCTTGGATGCGGAGATGTTCTGCCAGTTGTTGTAGAACTCTTCGATTCCGGCCATCACACCGAAGTAATGCTTACCCCAATTCTTGTTGTAGTTGGCGAACAACTGTGCTGTGTAGGAATATGATGATGTACGCACCTCAGTGAGGTCTGTTGTGTTGGCACTGGCTAAAAAGCTTTTCGGTCCGTCAGGATCGTCATACGGAGTGTAAGTGACAGCCTTGTTGAAATCTTTGTCGCGGCTCTCGTTGAATTTCGGTGAGAACACGCCTGAGATTACCAACCCTGTGAAAGGACGGATGTCAAGCTGGAGTTTGCCTCCACCAACGATGGATCTGGATTCCTTTGTGCCTCCGTAAAGCATTTTAGCGTAAGGGTTGGTTCCGTCCTTTCCGGACGCTGGTCTGCCATCGGACCATTCAGCCGCGTAGATCGGGCCTGCGTTGCGCATCCATCCAGCCGGGCTGTAGTACGGTGCACAGGAGTCAACTATTCTCCCGTTGAGGTCTATGGAGAATGACATGTAGTCATTCAGTTCGATGTCGTTGTTCACCCTGACAGCGTATTTGTCCCAAGTGTAAGAGTCTCCTGTGTAGAGTCCGTCCACATTGTCGTAGCCGAGGGAAATCTTTGTCTTGACCTTCTTTGTGCCAGCGGTTACGGACAGATTGTATTTCTGTCTAGGAGCGTAATTTTTCAAGATCATCCCCGCCCAGTCAGTGTCCGGATAGAGGTCTGGGTTTGACTTGTGCAGTGCGTTGTAGCCGCTGATGTACTCTTGTGGCCAGACGGAATATCTTCCCGCTGACGGCGTGTCGTTGTAGGCGAGCTCGTTCATAGCCTCCATGTAGCCGACAGCGTCACCATATTCAGGCATTGCGGTAGGGAAGTCCATCGCCATTGAATATGAAAAATCCACTGATGCCTTCTCACTTTCCGTTGCCCTACGAGTGGTGACAACTATGACTCCAGCCGCTGCGCGAGAGCCATAGATGGCCGCTGAAGCCGCGTCTTTCAGTACCGTAAGGTCTTGAATATCTCCGGGTAAGACATCCGAAAGAGAGCCCGGCACACCGTCGATGATGACGAGTGGTGAAGACTCCTGCATTGATGTGATGCCTCTGACCCTCAAAGTGGCGTTGGAACCGGGACCTGAGCTGCTTCTTGTGACTGTAAGTCCCGAAATGGCACCTTGAAGAGCGTTAGTCACTTCGGTAGTCTGTCTTTTCTTAATCATGTCTCCCTCAACAGAGCTTACCGAGCCGGTGAGGTCTTTCTTCTTCATGGTACCGTACCCGACGAAGACAACTTCATCAAGGAAATTGGCATCCTCTTCCAGTGTTACATTATAGGTGTCCTTTTCGGTCAGTTTCACTGTTACTTGCGTGTAGCCGATGCAGGACACGATAATAGATGTGGTTTCTGTGGGTAAGGTCAACGTGAAGTCTCCATTGATGTCTGTTGCTGTTCCGGTTGTTGTCCCGGCAGCGACGACACTAGCCCCGATGACTGGCTCCGATGTGGCGCTTACCACGTTTCCTGTGATCTTTCTGTTCTGGGCGAATGCGGTTTGGGAAAGGGTCAGCACTGCCACCAGAATCAGAAGAAAACGATTTCTTCGGAAAAATTTGTTTTTTAGTTTCATAATGTCTATAATTGCACTCGGAAAGGATACCATACCATACCATACCTAAGTGTGATGCAAATGTAGACATTATTTTTAAAATACAAATGAAAAAGATATACTTTTTTCTGCGCGGTGTTCTGCTCATCATAGGGTGCATCCTTTTGATAGGCGGATGTAAAGAGGAAACCATAGCCGAAGCAAGATACCTTACGGTCAGTTCTCCGTCGGGGGAGAGCGTTACGGTCTCCGGTGAAGGAGGAACGTTTGAGATTTCCGTCCAGACCAATCTTCAGTGGACGGTCAAGGCGGAATCGGATGGCTCTGTCGTCAAGTGGATTACATTCAGTCAATCCAGTGGAATCGGGGACGGTACTGTCACAGCGACCGTACTGAAAGGCACTTACGATTCGAGGATAGCAGTGGTCTCAGTCATGTCTAAGGACGAGCAACTCGTTCACTCGTTCAATGTTAAGCAAGAGTCTTCAGGTGAAGCCCCAGAAGCCGAGGGTTACGCTATCCCGGCATATTCAATATTCCAGAATATTGACGATAGGGATGTCACCCTTGGTATTGCCAATGCTGAGGTTAATGGGGGAACCTGCAAGTTTGAAGGAGGAGCAACCATAACAATGAGCGGTGCGGCTTCAGAGGTGACATTTGTTTCCACTAATTACTATCAGGTCAATGCTCAGTTTACCGGCTGGGGTGCGGAGGATGCAAAGGACATTGTCGTCAAAGTACCTGTGAAAGAAGATCTTTCAGGAGATCTTCGAATGTTTTGGGGCTGGACAAGTTCCGTGGCTTCCTCTTGGAAAGTTTATGCCGGCATCGATGGCGAGAATTGGACTGACACTGGAACAACAATGGGCTTCACAAAAAGTGCCCGTTTCAACAGGACCATTTTCTTCTCTGTCCCAGGCACTGTTCCTGCCGGTGGCTCACTTTACCTTAGGCTTGTGCCGGAGACTACTCTAAGCGCGGGCGACAATGTGCAGTTCTGCACGGGATTTTTCCTTACTCGTTCGAAACCTGACGAAGTGACCCCGCCATCTGGAGACAAGATTCTCTACTACTGCGACTTCAACAATGTGACGACAGGATGTCCTTATAATATGCCTCTTGGCTACCTAAGGTCTTCATCTGAGGCTTTTGACGCCTCTGCTTTCGGCTACGATGGCATCAGCAAGAGCGGCACTGTGGTAGGAGAATGGGGTAGCGTGAGGATTGGCTCTGGCTCAGGTGAAGCTGCTCTCGTGTTCCCTCCTTTGTCCGAGGAAAAACTAGGTAACGGTACTGCTGACGTGAAAGTCTCTTTCAAGGCTGTTCTGTACCAGTCTGCTGATTACCTTAATGATAAGGAAGGAAAAGCTTCTTGCAACATCGCTGTGTCCATCGCTGAGGGAGAAGGTACAGTGGAGAACGGAGAGATCACGGATCTGAGCAACTGGACTGACTTTGAGGAGAGAAGCGTGGTCATCAAGGGCGCCAACAAGGACACCAGGATAAGAATTGGCATCAGCGGAGGTTCCGGTGACAGGAGATTCTACCTTGACGATGTCGTGGTTGAGGCCATTTCCGACATCACGATTCCTTCCGAGACGAACAAGACACTTACCGAGATTCTGTCCGGTGAGGACGGAACGATCTCGGAGTCAGTAAAGACCACAGTGACTGTCCTGTCCGATCCTAACGGGGCCAACCTGCCGGTCAATGCGGTCATCGTCACGGACGGCACCTCGTACGCAGCCTTGAATTTCTCGTCAGCCACATCACTGACCTCAGGGACAAAAGTGACTCTCAGCCTTAAAGGGGCGGTTCTGGACAAGAAGGCTTCATCGCTTTCCGTATCTCCGGAAATGATTTCAGAAAAGGAAGACGGAATCTCTCCTGCACCTAAAACCGTCACTGTGGCCCAGTTGCCTTCTCTTGAATATCACTTCGTGGAGGTCAAGAACATTCAGGCTGCCGAGTCCTTCGTAGGAAAGACATTCTCAGGTGAGGTACTCATGGAAAATGCTGAAAAAGAGACATTTGGAATGAATATATACCCGTCGGCATCGTTTGCTGGTGGAGTCATTCCGGAGTACAGCGGCTCTGTCAAGGGAATCGTCATCGGTGGCAAGCTCTGTCCGAGGACAGCTGAGGACATTAATCTTGTTCTTGACAGGATGGGAAGCGGAGAAGTCAAACTTTTCAAGCCTGTGTTCTGCACTTATGAGTTCACTGATGGCTCGACCACACCTCAGATAAAGAACGCAACGATCAGTGGCCAGACTGTCTCATTCACCAACGGTGGAAGCATCGAAAGAGTTGGAGGATCTGAAGGAGAGATGGCATTTGCCCAAGGAAAAGCATCGACTCCATATAATGTTTACCTTTATTCTACAGGATGGAATGTAGATGGTACCTACTGGCAGTTGAGCTGCCCGGCCACCGAGGAGATTTCGGGAAAGGTCGCAGTGACATTCTCATTGAACAGTTCCGTCAAGGAAGTGCAGCAGGTTTGGAACATTTTCTGGAGTAATGATGGAGAGTCTTGGAATCCTACGGAATACACTTGGAACAAGGCCAACAACACCGATGCCCTTGCGACCGAGGCGAAGAACACGTTCACTGCTCAGAATACGACCTCTAACGGCATCACGAGAACTGAGTTCACTGTACCTTCCGGGAAGAAGATTGCCGCTGGCAAGAATCTGTACATCAAGATCGTGCCGACCAAGACATTGACTGGTGCCGCGACTAAAGTACAACTTGGATTCGGATTCTATGTGGCTCCGGGAGACATATTGAATATGGATAAGCCGGCTAATGCAGTGATATTCAATAATTTCTCTGAATGCACTGCTGGTACTGACTACATGTTGGGCCCAGAAGTGCGATACTTCGGGAATGTTACCACTCCGGCATATTCAAAAGAAGGTTGGACAGTTGTTTCCGGTTTCAGTAGGACTGGTTATGCGATGTTCGGAGGGGCTAAGACCGGTGATCATGGCATCACGACTCCGGAAATCGGAACTCTTGGCGGCAAGTCGGAAGTGACGGTCTCCTTCAAATGCTGCCTGTACATGCCTTCAAGCTACGTTGGAGCCAAGGATGACATCTGCGTCAAGGTAGCAACCGGGGAAGGTACTGTGGGAGAACTAGTTTGGGACAGTGCTCCAGAGAGTGACTACTACGGATGGCACACGGCTACCGTGAAGGTTTCTGGGGTATCTTCCGCCACGAGGATATTCATTGGTGCTGGTGCCGGGAAAGCTGAAGGAGATCGAAGGTTCTTCCTTGATGATATTGTTGTTAAATAATTGATTGATAATGAGAAAACTTCTGAGTTTTTTTGCTGTTGGTCTGCTGGCCCTGACTTCGTGTTCAGGGTCGGCAGATCCGGATGATGAGCCAGGCTCAGGTGAGCCTTACTACATCAACATCATGCAGTTCAACATCAGGTACGTGAACAGCGACGACACCGGTGACAATCACTGGACCGTGCGCAAGAACGCTGTGAAGGCTCTTGTGAATGACCTTTGTCCTGATGTCATAGGTCTCAATGAGGCGAGAACCACACAGAGAACCGACCTTAGGACTCTTTTGCCGCAGTACACCCTGCTTGATGTTCCGAACACGGGGACATCATCGGGAGGCAATGTGAACATGATGTTCCTGACGGACAAGTTCAAGCTGTTGGCTTCCAAGTCATTCTACCTCAGCGCGACTCCTAACGTGCAGTCGTTCACGTGGGACAGCACTCAGAAGCAGTACCATGTCTGCCTATGGGCTCATCTTCAGGACAAGGCGACCGGAAAGGATTTCTATGCTTTCGCGACGCATTACAACCTCGGCTCGTCGGATGTGGATGTCATCGCCAAGACGAACTCCACGAATCTTATCCTTTCCAAGATTGATGAGATTGTCGGTGATGATTCCTCCGCTCCTGTGTTTGTGTTGGGGGATATGAATGCCTCAATCGAATCCAACGACTCACGCTCCATCAGCCTGAAGCCGTATCTTGAGAATGGGTTCAAGAACGCTAGGACATCAGCATTGAGCACTGACAACATCGTCAGTTACAACGGCTTTTCGGACAAGGTGCGTGACCAGAAGAGCAACATAGACTTTATTTTCTACAAGAATGTTACCGGCATGGCTTTCAAGACTGTGACGCAGTCCTACAACGGCATTAAATACGTTTCGGACCATTGGCCGGTGACACTTAATGCAATGACATTCTGATGAATAGAATTTTATTATTGACAATGGCCACGGTGATGTGCATCATGGGCGCATGTGACCGTGGTGAGCTTTCGTTCAAGGCCCAAGATGCGGTGGTGACACCAGGAGTCCGCTATGTGCTTACTGTCGAGTCCCTTGACAGCACTCACACGGAGGCAAAGGTGACGGACTGCTCGGAGATTCCGGGAATGACAGTTGAGATAAAATGGAGCAGGGAAGGGCAAGATCTTGTCGCTCATGCCTTTGTCCGCAACGATAACCCCGGCTATGTGATTAAGAGTCTTGAGGGTCCGTTTGTGGACGGACTGGATTTCAGACTTGAGGACTACCATCTGCTTATGCCTTTCGGAATGGGCGAAATGTACAGGAAATGTCCTTCTGAAAAGGATGAAAAGCAGCCGATGGACAGGGATACACAGTGGAAGGAAAAGGATGGGAAGTTCTTTCTGTCAGCTGGTTATCCGTCAAGGAATATGTCCATGCAGTGGTGTGCGTTCTCCTCCGATGCGAGGGGACTGTACATCGCAAGCCATGATCCTCAGAGGAAAGGCAAATTCTTCAATGTGTACTATTCCCCAACGGACAGCACATTTTCTGTCTCCCTGCGGCATCTTTTTACTTGCTTCCCCGGACAGGAATATCAAGTACCAGAACTTAGGCTGAAGGAATATTCCGGAAGCTGGCACAAGGCAGCCGACTGCTACAAGTCATGGTTCGACACGTGCATTGAATATGCCCGGCAGCCTCAATGGCTCAAGGATTGTTCTGGCTGGCTTCTGGCCATCACGAAGCAGCAGAACGAGGAACTTCTTTGGAAATATGATGAGTTTGCAGGCGCACTGAGCGATGCTGCTCAGGAAAGAGGGCTGGACATCGTGGGTCTCTTCGGTTGGGCTCACGGTGGCCATGACAGGTTCTATCCAGACTATTATCCTGATCCTGAGCGCGGTGGGGAAGAGGCTTTGCGCAAGGCCGTGAAAGGAATCCATGACAGAGGACTTAGGACAATCATGTACGTGAACGGTCAGCTGATTGACCAGAACGGCACGCAATTCTGGCCGGACACTGGAAAGTTCATCACGATGACCCGCAAGGATGGTTCTCTGGTCTCCGAGACGTGGCACAAGTACTATGACGCTCCGGCCAGGACTCATGGAAGAGCCTGTTTCAGCTGCGATGTTTGGCGTAAAAGGATGATTTCACTTGCTAAGCAGGCTCATGACTATGGTGCTGACGGAATCATCTACGACCAGCTCGCGACAAGGTCCCCTATGTTCTGCTATTCTCCGGACCACGGCCATTCCGTTCCTGCCGTTGTCGTTGAACAAGACAGATTAGACTTTATTTCAGAGATAAATAAAGAGATGTCTGCCATCGATCCGGAGTTTGTGGTGATGACCGAAGGAGTTGCCGACTATGAACTTGGATGCATCAACATTTTCCATGGCTGCTCATTCGATGTCTATCCGCCTAACCAGAAGGCGATGGAAGACAGGCTTTTAGGTCGTTCCGGTGCCACATGGTTCCCTGAGATGCTTGAGTACACCTTTCCTGATCTGCTGATGACGGTTCGCAATCCCGCCCCAGTCACGAGCCGCAACATGAGCAACTTCACTCTTGTAAGCCACTTGAAGAACGAGATTGAATGCCGCTATTTGGCTGACGTTCGCTATCTTAAAGAAAACAGAATCCCAGAGATTGAAGACTACGCCAATGTCACCACTAAGCCGGACCTAGCTCTTGTCCGTTCTCAGGATCCTGTAGCGATGAGGGATTACCAAAAGAAACTTGCTGACTTTCAGGATCTTCATAAGGAGTTGTTGAAAACCGGTAAGTTCATGGATGTCCAAGGTTTTGATTTTGAAGCCTCTCATAGCCTTGCAATGGCGAAGTCTTTCGTTTCTGGCAATAAGATAGGTGTTGTGGTCTGGAATGTTTCCGAGTACACTCCTCTTGACTTTGCTGTGTCAGTCCCAGCTAAAAAGTTAACCGTGGCACAGTCTCCAGAAGATGCAGCCTTGTCAGTCTCAACTGATGGTTACACCCTAGCCCCACAAAGCATTGCCCTTCTCGTGTTTGAATAGATCACAAATCATCAATAAAAGGAGCCGTCCATCGAAATAGGCGGCTCCCTTTTTTATAATACTTTTTTATCTTTTTGAGGTGACGTCAGCTTCGTACTTTTCTACTGCTGAGATGAAGTCCTGGCCAACTGGAACACCATTCTTGAGATTGAAGTAGTCATAGACTGCACCGAATGGAAGTGACTTGGCCTCTTCTAGGAGGGCTAAGCGCTGGAAGTATTTTCCGTTGTCCTCGTACTTGCGGAGAGTCTGGAGTGGCTCAAGGAAGGCCTGAAGCATGCACTTCTGGGTCGAGCGGGTGCCGATGATGTAGGCTCCGATGCGGTTGATTGAGGCGTCGAAGTAGTCAAGACCGATGTGTGTGCGGTCAAGGACGTCAGCGCGGACAACCTCCTTGAACAGGTCGAGGGTCTGGTCGTTCATCGTGACAACGTGGTCGGAGTCCCAACGAACAGGACGGCTTGTGTGGAGCATCAGCTCAGGAACAAAGAGGAGCAGGGAAGCTACCATGTCGCTGATGTTTTCGGTCTGCTCGTAGTGTCCGGTGTCGAGGGTGTACATGAGCTTGCGGGTCGAGCAGTAGCCGGTTACGAAGTCGTGAGAGCCGACGGTGTAGCTCTCAAGTCCGATTCCGAAGAGCTTTGCCTCAAGACAGGTCTTCATGTCAGGAAGGTTCTCAGAGAGGATTTCGTCCAGAGATTGAGCCATGATCTCGCGGTAGCGGAGGCGCTCAACAGTCTGGTCCTTAGAGCCATCGTGAACCCAGATGTTCATGATGCAAGGATCTCCCTGGAACTTACCCATAGCATCGGCCACTCTGCGGCAGCGCTTTGTGTGCTCAATCCAGAAGTCACGGATGGACTTGTCAGGGTTAGCGAGCGAAAGATCTCCGCTCTTAGGGTGCGAGAAAGAGGTGGAGTTGAAGTCGAGCTTCATCCCGTTCTCCTTCCCCCATTCCATCCAACTCTGGAAGTGGGCCGGCTCAACCTCGTCACGGTCAACGTGATTACCTTGGAAATCTCCGTAGATTTCGTGGAGGTTAAGGCGCTGTGTTCCAGCTAGGAGGCTTTTCACAAACTTGATGTCGGCCCTGAGCTCATCAATGTTGCGAGCGCGGCCAGGGTAGTTGCCGGTTGCCTGGATTCCTCCGGTGAGGGCGGTGTCGTTCTCGAAACCCATCACATCGTCTGCTTGCCAGCACTGGAGGGAGATAGGGGTTTTCTCAAGAAGTTCTATGGCTTTGTCGGTGTCCACACCGATTGCTGCGTAACGTTCTTTGGCCATCTCGTAGGCCTTGGTTATCAAATTCTCGTTCATGCTATTTTAAGTTTGTTATTTGAATATTCCTAATTTCATTTAGTTGTACTTGACAAACCTTTGGACTTAACTTCTGGGCTCGTAGGTAGTTGTCTGGATGGAGTCCCCGATGATCCTTCTCATGTCCCAACGGTCGCCCACAAGTCCGGCCACCTTGGCCTGAAGCATGATGTTGCCAATTGCTGTACCTTCCATCGGACCTGCGATTACCGGGATGCCGAGCGTGTCAGCTGTTAGTTGGCTCATCAGTTTGTTCGCAGAACCTCCACCGATAACATGCAGTTTCTCGATTTTGAAAGATGCGAATCCTTGAAGCATTTCAATGACTTCTTTGTACTTTTTCGTAAGACTGTGGTAGATGCAGCTGATCATCTCACCATCGTTCTTTGGAACCCTTTGGCCGGAATCCTTGAGAGCTGCTTTGATCTCTGCGTCCATGTCCTTAGGGGCAGCGAAACGAGGGTCGTCAGGATCAATTGTGGAAGGGAAGTCAATAGCTTCACGAGCCATTGACTCCATCTGGGCGTATGAATATTCCCGTCCTTCTCTTTCCCATGTCTTTCGACTCTGCTCCAGCAGCCACATTCCCGTGATATTCTTAAGGAATCTGGTGGTGCCTTCTATTCCGCCTTCGTTCGTGAGATTATATTCATAAGACTTTTCATCAATGAGTGGTGTCTTGGATTCGATGCCCATCAAGCTCCATGTTCCGCTACTCAGGTAGGCGAAATTCTCTCCCGATGCTGGTACGGCTGCGATGGCTGATGCCGTGTCATGACCAGCCACAGCAATCACTGGAACGGGCTCCATGCCAGTCTCCTCGCAGATTTCCTTTTTTAGCACACCTACCTTTGTGCCCGGTTGGGTGATGTCTAGCAGGATTGAAGGGTTGATTCCTAGACGCTCTAGCAAGTCCCTTTGGAAATCTCTCGTGCGTGGGTTGATGAGGCCTGAGGTGGAGGCGTCGGTATATTCACAGACCATCTTGCCGGTAAGCATGTAAGCCAGAAGGTCCGGCATGAAGAGGATTTTGTCGGTCTGAGGCAGCCTTGAGTCCGCTTCTTTACTTTGTGCGTAGAGTTGAAAGATGGTGTTGAAGTTCATGATTTGAACTCCAGTGATGGAGTAAAGTTCCTCGCGTGGGATGATTGTAAAGACTTCCTCTGGGATTCCATCTGTGTAAGGATCTCTGTAAGCCCTTGGCAATCCGATGATTCCACCGTCTTTGCCAATGTGTCCAAAGTCCACACCCCATGTGTCAATGCCGATGGACTCAATCTTTACGCCCATCCCTGCGACTTTTTTGAGGGCAGACTTGAAGTGATCGAATAGAGAGTTTATGTCCCAGTAATATTTTCCGCCAATTTCTTTGACTGCGTTTGGAAATCTATAGACCTCCTCAGAAGTCAGTTTATCGTTCTCGACAGTTCCGATGATGGTTCTGCCACTCGTAGCTCCGAGATCAAATGCTAGAAAGTTCATAATCATGTGGTACTTTTTTACACTCACAAATTTCGTTTTTTCTGATTTTTTGCCGTTGAGGATTCTGACATTCTGACTTGGAAATTTGATTGGGAATTATTTTTTGCTATATTTGTGAATCACAACCACTAAGGTAAGCATTGGAAACTATGGCTTCTTTACATCTCAAATATTTGGCGGTCAACCCTGTTGACCTTAAGTGGGGTACAGCTGTCAATTCTGTTGGTTTTCAGGAAATCGCGCCTGGGATGGACTATCCACCTCGTAATCATCCTTCGCGTTATGTCTTTTCTGCTGCTAGCGGGAGAGTACTTCAAGAGTACCAATTACTGTACATTACCGAGGGTAAGGGCAAGTTTTATTGTGAGACTCTGGGGCGTTCGAAGGCAATTACTGTCAAGAGCGGGATGATGTTTCTGCTGTTTCCTGGGGAATGGCACACGTACTATCCGGACAAAAGTACAGGTTGGAAGGAGTATTGGATAGGCTTTAATGGCTCTTTTATGGACAATCTGATGGAGCAGAACTTTTTTTCAAAAGAGAGGCCTATTTTCAGAGTCAACATTCATGAAGATCTTGTGAATCTCTACATGTCTGCCATTTCCGCGGCTGTGGCTCAAGAGTCTGGTTTTCAGCATGTTTTGGCTGGGATTGTTGACAGGATGCTGAGCCTAGCTTATTTCTATGACCGTAATTCCCAATTCCAAGAATCTGACACGGCAAACAAGATTAGTCAGGCGAAGGTCATGATTCATTCCAACTACATGTCCATCTCCCCAGAGGAAGTTGCAGCGAAGCTTTGCCTTAGTTATTCCTCATTCCGCAAGACTTTTAAGGAATATACTGGGTTCTCTCCTGCGCGGTTTATCAACGAGGTGAGGATGAGTAAGGCGAAGGAGTTGCTGACGAACACTGCCATGAGCATCAAGGAGGTGGCCTATAGCGTTGGCTATAATAACCATGACTATTTCTTCACGGCATTCCGCCACATGACAGGCCAAACTCCCGCTGAATATCGTAATACCACTCAGGTCGCCAAGTTATAATCCGAGGAGCTGGACTGGGCCAAGGAGGCCGGACGGGAGGAGTTTGTCGGTGGCTTTGTAGAAACGTCGGATGGCTGTAACTGGGTGTTTTTCACCGGGTTGGACGTCTCCGATCATGCGGTTGCGCCAGACATTCGTCACCTTGATCTCAAGAGTGTTGTCGCCTTCGTGCAGAAGAGGCTTGATGTCAGCGGTTCTGAACGGGGTTTTCCAGAGGATTCCGGCAGGGCTGCCGTTGATGGAGATGTCAGCGATGTTCTTTACAACTCCAAGGTCAATGAATATCCTTGCGTTAGCTGCTAGTTGGGTGGAATCAACGGCTACTGTGGTCTTATAGACAGCGGTTCCTGAGAAATACTTTACGACAGGATTCTCTTTTCTTGTCCATGACTCCAGTTCCCTAAACTCCTCGTCAGCGGTACCACCGTTTTTCTGGTCGAAGTGCACCTGCCATGTTGTGTCAATGGTCTGTATAACAGATGCATCGGATGTTAGGCCGCTGATGACTAGTGAATCAACAACACATTCTGCTGTGGAGTCTGTGGAATTGACAAGCACAGAGTCTATGGTAAACTCAATTTGAGGCCTATTAGACAGCACGACAATCCTAGCGTCTGTTGAGTACATCGGAAGGGTCACGACCGACCTTCCTTCCTTGTCAACGACCTGAATGTCTGAGACTTCACCATTGTCAGGATTGAATATGGCCGCGAACTTCCCTCCGTCCCTAAAGCTAAGCTCCACATCAGCACAATTCCCAGAGAAGTTTCTCACCCAGTAGATCTGAGTGCTGTCCTGAAGACTTCTGTGGACATATTTAAAGTCCCCGTATCTGTCCGGAGCGTTAGCTGGTGCTTCAACACCATCCTCTTGACCACCGAGCGAACCTTCCCGGTCGTTTAGCGACATGTTTTGGTCACTGAGCTTGTCGAAGTGACAGGAACCGCCTCGCAATGTCGTTTCGACTGGCTCAGCGACCCTAGCACTGAAATCAGGAGCAATCCCGCTTCGTATAAGACAATCTTCAAGCCCCTTGGTGAACACATTCTTCCTGCGCGAATGCCAAACATCGTCAACTATTGACGCAAAAACCCTGTCGTCAGCCTTGAGCCCAGCGCAATGCTTCGGCTCTTTCCCACAGATGATGACCCCAGCGTCAGCAAACTCCTTGACCTTTTTAAGAATATCCAAGGACATCACCTCGCAGTTTCTATCCAGCCACAGAACCCTGTAACGAGCCCGCGATGGAGCCACAAGCGTTCCATTCTCGGCCTTCACCCCGTTCCGAAGTACAGTAGGGTTTGCGAAATCGTAGTTGTAACCCTCTGGGACCTGTGGCAGAGAACTGAAAGCGTCTCCACCGTAGAGCCCAGTGATGTTCAGATCCTCTCCATAGTATAATAATATGTCAGCGACTGAGGTCCCTTGCTGGAGCATTGCACTTGATCTGGCAAGGTAGTCGGTGAACACCCTAGCATATTCAGCCCATGTCTCATTCCTGTGAAGCCATTGCCCGTAGCGGAACAGTTGAAGGCCTGGCAGGTACGCATCATTAGGTTGTGATGCTGACTCGTGGATGACGAACCTATTGAGTCCTGCACTGAGACCAACGTCAGCAATGTACTTCATGTTCTCAGGACAATAGGTGTAGGCTCGTCCTTCGTCCCCGTTCACTGAGAAAGATTCAGCAGCAACCAAAGGCTGGCCGTAGATGTGAGAGACGGAAGCAGATTCCCTGACATCGCAGATGGCTGACGGTACGGATGATCCAGTGGGTGTGTTTTCCATCCAGATTGCTGCCATTGGGATTGTGGCCTTTATTTTCGGATCCATTCCGTCTCCAGTGTAGGCACGACCACCCTCGTGGGACTCAGTATAGCGTCCTGAGAGGCCATATTCATTGACAATGTCATCGATTCTGTCATAGTTTTCGCAGAACAGTTCACCCAGAGTCCTGCGCCAGTCCCAAAGGAAACGTTCACTCATCTGGGAGCTGCCGATGATTTCTCCTGCGAGGACAGGTAGCCAAGGGATCAGGTCGTAGCCGCGTCTAGATTTAAATTCCTCGGCAAGTTTTGGCGTCCATGTGTAGGATCCGGCTTCGTAGCTGTCAACCAGTAGGTAGCGGATGCCTTTTTCTCCGAGCATTCCGCCCGCAGCCTCCTTGTAAAGATCTACGTAGGTGTGGAAATATCTCATCCATGCATCGGGATCCAACTTGTCCACTTCCAATCCAGTAGCTTCTGGTGATGCCGGATGGTTGATCTTTCCGGTTATCGACCATCCGAAGCGGTAGATTCTCCATCTTCCGGCTGGCAACGAGCACTCAAGCTTCCCGTCAGCGGTCATCCGATCCGTGAGGTCGATAATGTCCGACGTTCTGATTGCATCTTTTGAATATGGCGTGTGGTACTTCCAGAAATCATGAATGATCCCGAATCCGCCAAGCTCTTGGCTATGATTAACTTTTGAGACTGTGAACAAATCGAGCGACTGAAGCTTTTCCCCTCTGACTCTGAAGAACTGGGCGCAAGTTTGGGGAATGTTGATGGTTAAGTAAGGTAGCACTGTCGGCTCGATGTCGCAGACTTTTCTCCATTTTTTGCCGTCGTCACTGCATTCAAGAATATTCTTGCAGTCAGGCTTGCTGTTCCTTGGCCTGTCTGACATTGCCATACTTTTGAGTGTCAGAGCTTTTATTGTTTGTGGCTTCCTAAACTCCACCTTGATTTCGCTGTCGCTTTCCTCAATTCTTTCCGCCAAAGCTTTCATTGATTTGTCTGAATATGGCAGTCTTATCGCGAGGACGTATAGATCCTTGCAGTAGGGCTTTACCTCAATGCGGTCATTGTCTGTGTGATAGTCTTGGTAAGGACCGACAACATTGTACAGTTCAGGAAGTTGTAAGGACACCTTGCCTCCTCTGATGTCCACTGATCTCCATTCGAGTTTCTTGACAGCATCCTCTGGTTTTACCCATTTGCCTCCAGTGGAACTCCATCCTGGGGCACTAGCGATAGTGACATCCATGTCTAGAGAGTCGGCCAGATTTAGTGCGAACCGAAACGCGTCTTTCCAGCCATCGCTTAGGTACGGAAGTTTTACTTTTGCGGCTCTAGGCATGTTGATTCCTCCTGCATCGAATTGATGGAATCCTCCGATTCCTGCTCTTTTCATCCATTCGATGTCTTTTCGTATGCCTTCTTTCGAGACGTTTCCATCCATCCAGTGCCACCAGACTTGTGGTCTGGCTGCTTTGGGAGGAGTTTGAAAAGCCTTGACAAGGTCTGACGTGTCTGACTTTACTTGTGCAGATGCCAGATTTTGGCCTGAATATATTGACAGGATGATCGCTAGTGCCTCAAATGTTGTCTTGAAGTTCATGTTTGCTTGTTTTGTTCATTCAAAGATAATCATCATGGAGCACAAATTCAAGCCTTTCTTTGATGTGTTGCCAGCGGTCTTTAAAAACTGATGCTTTGTGTTTGATTTTTGGCAAATCATGAAAATTCTTGATGCTTTATAGGTGTTTGGCACGGATAATGCCTATACGCTTTAAGAGTTAATTGGTTCTAATAGGATTAGTTTTTATTCTGACCTTTTGATTTATGAGAGCTATTCTTCATACGTTTTATTCATAATTAGGTTTGTATTAAGTGTGAAAGGTCGGGGCTGCGAAGTTCCGGCCTTTTTTTGACTATGTCAAAAAAAGGCCGGAACATGTTGGACTTGG